>Ga0114999_10000958_pt1 | contig 41642 bp, 30 predicted proteins | sample ArcticOcean_MG_C_3_FD_89820 | JGI IMG/M metagenome (GOLD analysis project Ga0114999, IMG submission 89820) | Marine microbial communities from western Arctic Ocean - ArcticOcean_MG_CB8_126 | ecosystem: Environmental > Aquatic > Marine > Oceanic | place: Arctic Ocean: Canada Basin | collected...
AAAATAATTGATCGAGGGCTCATGATTTACGGTTGTTCGTACGAAGCCCTTGATGTTCTAGGCTTCGTCATCATCTGAGTCGTCATCAACGTCGGGCTCGTCTACGTCGGGCTCGTCAACGTCGGGTTCGTCCACGTCTGAGTCGTCGTCGACATCGAGTTCGTCAACGTCGGGCTCGTCCACGTCGGGTTCGTCCACGTCGGGTTCGTCCACGTCGGGCTCGTCTACGTCAGGTTCGTCTACGTCCGAGTCGTCGTCTACATCGAGTTCGTCTATGTCTGAGTCGTCGTCAATGTCAACGTCGTCTGAGTCATCTGAGCTGTCGACTTCGTCCTCGTGGTTGCCAGAACCTGAGTTGTCGACTTCATCCTCGTGGTTGCCAGAACCTGAGTTGTCGACGTCGTCCTCGTGGTTGCCAGGACCTGAGTTGTCGACTTCGTCCTCGTGGTTGCCAGGACCTGAGTTGTCGATTTCGCCCTCATGGTCGTTATGACCCGAGTTGTCGGTCACGTCGTCGTCGTCGATCTCACCTGAGTCGTCAGTACTGTCATCGTCGATATCGAGATCATCGCTCTCTTCATCATCTTCGACTTCATCTTCGTCGAAGTCCGGCTCATCGATATCATCGTCATGTTCGAGTTCGATTTCGTCGAAGTCTGGTTCGTCGATTTCATCGGTTTCGTCCAGGTCAAGAGAATTATCGATTCCGACTTCGAAGGCTTCCATCGTCAACGGATTGAATTCGACCTCGATCTCAGCGCCCGGCTGGATGGCCGCAAATGCCGTAATGCCGCCATTACCGAACTCAGTTGAGCTTACGACGGAAAAAGTCGACATCGTGCCATCATTGTTGGCGAGTGTGATTGTGTGTGCCACAGGATCGACAGACGATACGACGCCTGTCACACCATGTGCAGTATTCGCGTCAACATCTTCAGTTGACGGGGGCGGCGAGATTGAAGCAATGGAGTGAACGCCATCAAGCTCGAATTCGACCGCGGCGCCAATCTGAGGGATTGACGATCCGGCGAATGCCTGAAGCTGCTCAACGTTTGCGTCCGCAAGATTGAAAGTCGTCGTGGTGCCGTCTTCCAGTTGAACGGTTATCTCGCCAGTCACGGAGTCAGTGTTCTGCAGCACGTCGGCTGCAAGGGCAGCATCAGCACCTTGAAGGTCGGAGCAGCCAACGGCCGCAGCTAGAGCGGTGAGACCGATTAGCAGGCCGGAGTATTTTGTTTTTCTGAAGAAATTGGAATGGGTTCGTTTCGTAGCCATCGTATTAGTCCTGTAGAGCCAGATTGAATAGTTGTCGTTGCCGTGCAGTGCTATTCGACATTAGTCCGCATGAAGCCGGGAGTAGCTGGGAGCTGGTTTGGAGTTCCCTGAGAGTCTCCTGAGCGGCGGGAGGGCTAAAGGTGTGCGCCCGGTACGGGCACAGGATGATGGCGCGTGAAATCGAACTCAATCAGGTTGAATTTTGGCTATTGACGCTGAAGTGAAGTGTGACTGGGCATCTCGATGCTCTCAGTCATTTCGTAGCTGTGGGCGACGCCGTACTGCCGTACTACGGAGCGGAGATTCGCCAGGAGGACTTGCGGCTTGAGGCGTGCTCGGAGGCGTCGAGGCGGATCATCAACGGAACCATGTGGTCGAGGACCACTGCTTCGGCGAGCCCGCCGCAGTTGATTGGCTTGAAGCCGATCTCGCTGATGAGTCCTTCAACAACACTCATAGCTTCTTCGTCATCGCCTGCGAAGTGGACTTCTCGGGGTACGCCTGCGGAATCGTTCGGATCATCGAAGGTCTGGGCGAAGTTCGTTTTAAACGCAGCCACGACTCGCGCTCCTTCACCGATGATGCTGGCTGTGACCTGCGCACCGGAATCGCCGTTGTTTGGCTGCGCTGCGAACGGGTTTGTAATGTCGATCACGATTTTGCCCCGCAATGACTCAGCAAACTTTCGTGCAATGGCGGCGACCTCTTTATAGGGCAGAGTAATGACTACGATTTCACCGGCGTCGATGGCTGCCTGGTATCCCCAGATTCGTGATTCCGTTCCGGCTACCTCGTGAAAATCGTTCTTAGTTTCGGGTCGGCGCGATCCGTAGGCGATGAAGTGTCCTGCTGCCATGAACGATTTGCCCAGAGCGAGTGCCATGCTGCCGGTGCCAAGAATTGCGATGCGGGGTTTTCGTGTCACGTGTGACTTTCTGTGTTGAGTGATCGGTGTTGACTGAATCGACTGAACGAGATGCTGTTCGCTGATTGCCACCCATTCTCCTGTGCTCAAGGCAGGCGTCGTTCCTGCTCACAGTGACAGGGAGCAGGAGCAACGGAGCCGGTGTCGGATGTTAGAGATATTGTCCATCGATGTATACCTTTTACGTGACCACTGCGGTAGGCTTCGTATCTGTGCTCGATGGTGATGCACATTAGATTTTAAATGTCCCTCGGGACCCGTGAGATAGAGCGTAAATGACTGACTACCTTCCTTTGCCCGGTACTCCTGTTGAGGAGTTGGATACACCCTGCATCGTTATCGACCTCGACATTGCGGAAGCGAACATCGCAAAACTTCAGGCGGCCGCCAACGAGATGGGTGTCGATGTTCGACCTCACTCGAAGACCAACAAGAGCCCTTACTGGGCACGCAAGCAGATCGATGCCGGTGCGATCGGCATCTGCTGCGCCAAGGTCGGCGAGGCCGAAGTGATGGTCGATGCCGGCATCCCGGAAATCATGATTCCTAATCAGGTGATCGGTGCTCGAAAGATTGCTCGACTCGTGGCACTGGCGCGGTCTGCACGAATGATCGTGGCTGTTGAAGCTTCCGAAAATGTTGTGGAGCTATCCGAAGCGGCGAGCGATGCGGGCGCTGAGCTCGGTGTGATCGTTGAGGTCAACGTCGGTATGGATCGCTGTGGCGTCGATGGCGATGGTGCGGTCGAGCTTGCGAAGCAGATTGATGCTGCGCCCGGTCTTCGGTTCGATGGCCTGATGGGCTACGAAGGGCACACGGTCTCAGAGCGTGATTACGAGGTTCGAAAGATCAATGCCGAAAAGGCGATGTCGATTCTGAACGGAGCTGCCAACCAGATTCGCGAAACAGGGCTCGACGTGAAGTTGGTTTCAGCTGCTGGAACAGGCACTTACAACATCACGGGTCGTGTCGACGGTGTGACTGAGCTTCAGTGTGGTTCGTACATCTTTATGGATGGCGACTATCTTGAGGTGTTCAACGATTTCGGCGCAGCGCTGTCGGTGATGGGGACTGTTATTTCTCGTCAGAAAGACGAAGCTGCGATCGTCGATATGGGGCTAAAGTCGATTTCGGTTGATCGGGGTCTTGCGACGGTTATTTCACCGGCGAACGCCGAGGTAGTGTCGCATTCTGAGGAGCACACGAAGATTGCTCTGAACGACGCCAATGCTCGATCATTGAAGGTTGGCGACAAGGTGAGCGTTCGCCCGTTGCATGGCGACACAACGATCAACTTGCACGAGTACTACTTCGGTATTCGAAATGGCAAACTCGAAGCAGCAATCCCGATCCCCGGTCGCGGCAAGTTCAGGTAGGCCCGACGGATTATTTACTGGGGACGGACGTGTGTTGGCTGGGTCGCGCGAAGAGGGCGTGGGGTGTTTTCGCCCACCCTCTAACTCCCTCCCACTCTGGGAGGGAGAACCGAATGTCGCGAGCGACTTTTGCCGGGGTTGGCTGAAATGGATCGGTAATACTTCTATAATCTCGGCGACTTATCCAACCTTGTTGAGAGAGAACCATGCCGAATAAACCGAATCTCTTGTTTATCTGCTCTGATCAGCAGCGGACAGACACGCTTGGCGCGTACGGGAACGACTGGATTGAAACACCGGCGCTGAATGAGCTGGCGAGTCGGAGTTTCGTCTTCGAAAACGCTTATGTGACGCAGCCGGTTTGCTCGCCGGCACGTTCGACCATGATGACGGGTTTATACCCGCATTCGGCAGGTGTTGTTCGCAACAGCCAGCCGGGTCGCCCTTTCAGCAATCTATTTCCAGACGCCAAAACCATCGCTGAAATGGTTACCGATGATTACGTCTGTGCCAAGTATGGCAAGTGGCATCTGGGCGATGACCTGTCGCCCCAGCATGGGTTCACCGAGTGGGTGAGCACCGAAGACGCCCACGACAACAATATTCCGACGTTTATTGATCCAGAGAATAAGGATCGGAAGTCGGACTATTTTGACTATTTGGTCGGGCAGGGACATGAACCCGAGGGCGATCACGAAGAGCACAAATCACATACACAGGCTCAGCGTGGCTACTTCCCGATGGAAGATACGATGGCGATGTTCTTGAGTCGGAATACGGTGGACTTTATTGGTGACCGTGGTGCGGACGGTAAGCCGTGGTTGATGTACGTCAATATGTTTGAACCACACCCACCGTACAACGGTCCGCTGAACGATATGTACGATCCGACTGAACTGCCCATGGGTCCGTTATTTTTAAAGAAACCTGGCGAAAATACACCCGCGTTCAACCGAGTTCGCGCCGAGCTTCACATCGCCGAAGCCGAAGCGGAACGACCGGACGACCCTGAGTCGTACTGGCGAGAGTTACGGGCCAGATATTTTGGAAACGTGACAGTTCTGGACCGAGGTATTGCGCCAGTATTAAAGGCGCTTGAGGAGTCGGGGCAAGCCGACAACACGATCATCGTATTTACAAGTGATCACGGTGATTCACTTGGCGACAGAGGCATGATCAATAAGCGGGCGTTTTACGATGAGGTCGCCCGGGTACCGCTCATCGTCCACGTACCGTGGATGTCGGACGGCGAGCAGCGGATCAGTGGCAGCATCGGGCATACCGATCTGGTTCCGACGCTGCTTGATCTGATGGGGCAGGATGTGCCGGATCATTTACAGGGGGCTAGTCGTAAAGACGTCCTGGAAGGCGTCGGAGAGCTAACTGACGATGTGTTTATGCAGTGGCACGGAGGCGCAGCCACGGTTCCGCTGGGCAACGCTGAGGTCGAGCGATTGTCGGAGATTCCGTGGCGGTGCATGGTCTCGGGTGATCGTTGGAAGCTGAATCTTTCACCGGACGATACGTGTGAGCTGTACGACCTGACCGGCGATCCGCTGGAGCTTGTGAATCTTTACGATCACGCCGAGTACGCAGAGCGAGTACGGGATATGACGGATCGGATGCGGGACTGGCAGTTGCGAACGGGTGATGAACTAGCGCTGTAGGGCTTAGCGCTTAGCGCTTAGCTCTGGGCGTCTTGCGTTAGTCGCGCTCGTGACATGGTCACTCGGCTCCGAGTCTCCTACCCCCGGCCCCTTCCGATCCGGAAGGGGAGAAAACTACTTGGCGTTATAGCTCTGGGCGTCGTCGAACGACTTGGTCGCGCGCTTCTCGTTTGGCTCCGGGCGTCACTTACGTGACTTGGTCGCGCGTCGCAATCTACCCTTCACCTAGCCCCTTCCCGAAGGAAGGGGGACCGGACATGCTCCGGGCGTCACTGGCGTGACTTGGTCGGTCGCTGGAATCGACTCTCCCTTAGTCCTTCCTGTGAAGGGGGAGGGACGGGTTTGGCTGCGGGTGAGCTTTGTTGTTGGTTCTAGCGTGATTTGATGATCGTTCTTACTGGTGTATATTCATCGGCATGTCGATATGGTCACAATCCGAACGTTCAATACTGGTCCTATCACAGGGTCCTGGAGTTTATTAATGAAGCACGACAGTTACGAAGAATCTTGTTCCATTTGCAAGGCAAATGATGTAGGTGTGCCCGGTCAGGCCGGAGTGATATGGGAAGACAAGCACTGGTTCGTGCGCCATATGCCTGCGAAAGGCGCCCCGCTTGCTGGCTGGCTCATGTTCCACACCCAGCGTCATGTACAGGGTCCAGCACACTTCACCGATGAAGAGGCGGTTGCCTTCGGACCGGTTCTGCGCCACATATCTCGGAAGCTCGAAGAAGTCACTGGCGCGCCCCGTGTCTATCTGCTTGCGTTCGGAGAGAGCTTCCCGCACATGCACGCGCACTTGATACCTCGTTATTCAGACCTGGCACCTGAATACACGGCATTTGGCATCGCTGATCTTTCTCGGGCGGTTATGAGCGGTGCTGAACCCGGCATTTCTGAAGAAGATGCCCTGGCGATGGCTGCAAAGCTCCGGGAAGCTCTAGAGGCCGATCCGCCGCCTTCGTAACCCCGGTCGGACGACTTGGTCGCTAGCTGCAATCTGGCCTCGTTAGGCTCCGGGCGTCGTCGAACGACTTGGTCGCGCGTCGCAATCTACCCTCCCTCGGTCCCTCCCGAAGGAGGGAGGAGCGGAGGGTGCTCCAACGGCTAGTGCAGAATTCGTTGGTCGGAGAGGTCTTTTCCGCCTATGGATCGGGTTAGGCCGCCGCCGAGCCACTCTTTGACTTCGAGCTCGGCGAGTCCGTTTACGACCTGATAGAACGTTGGCAGGTCTTCCCAACGCGCCGGATTCCATGTGACCGTGCCTTCACCGACGAGATCTTCGAGGACACGGCTGTTCGGGTTCTCAGCGGGAGTGATCACTGCGTACTGGTTGTCGGCTGTGCCCCATTCGCCGGTTCGGGGCACGTACTTGTAGTGCATCGTTCCGTCTACTTTGGCGATCGTGCTTCCGGCGCTTGGCGCTGCCGCGGCAGGTTCGGTTCGTGGCTTGAGATTGTTTACTTCCATATCGAGGAACTTGTAGCCGAGCCACGACGCCTGTGATCCCGCTGAGTCGCTGACTACTCGAATGTCGGGGAGTTCACAGTAGATCTTTGCGAAACCAAGCTCTTCACGTCCTGTAATGATTGGGTCGGCTAGGTTCTCCCAGAGCACGGTCAGGAACGGCCCGACAGCCGTGTCTTTATCGCCTGTGTACTTTGCCGGGATTGTTGCACCAAGCACGGAGTAGCCCCGACCCGCCAGCCACTCGATTTCGGTCATGTTGGTTTCACTTATCGTGACGATTGGGTCGCCGTGACGTGTGAAACCGGGTGGCATCAGCTTTTCGAGCTGGGTTGCGTTCGAGAGAAACGAGACTTTCAGTGACACTGATTTTGGGCTGTTTATGCCGTTGAATTTCCTGCCAGCGTGTCCACGGCGAGGTCCGGTAGCAGGCCCGAAGCTGGTGGGCATGCGGTACATCTGATTGGGGTCGAACGTGAAGGACATTTTGATCTCCGTAGGTTGGATTTGAGTGCTGGGAGCTATCGTAGTCAGGCTGATTAAATAGCGGGTGAGAACAGCCAGACGGTCGAATCTGAGATGGGTTTGTATCCGATCTGTTGATAGATCGAGTTTGATGTCGGATTGTCGAGATCGGTATATAGAACGGCGTAATTCTTACCGCTGTCTAAAATTTTCTGTGTTACGGCAGCCGTGAGCGCTGTAGCGTACCCGTTGTTGCGGTGCTCAAGCGACGTGTAGACGGCGCCTACGGTTCCGGTGTTTTCCATCCCTCTGCTCATAACTGCCGTACTCACAGGTTGATCAGTAATCCATAGGTAGATGCTGCCGTCTTCGATCTGCCTGGTGACCTGATCGACATTTTTTGGAATGACCACCTGCGCCTCAATGCAGAACGCCTCGCGCCACTCCTCAACGAGATCGATGTCGTCCATAGTCGCCTGCTTGAGTGTGCCATCAGCCCATTTCAACTGGGTTACGGAGGTGCACTCGTAGATGCGGGAATTCATGTTGATTTCGAGGTCGCAGCGGGCGAGGCCTTCCCACTCCTCGACGAACGCGAGGGCCGTATCTTTGGGTCCGTTAACCCCTCTCATCACCGGGATTATCGGGAAGAAGTAACGAGCGAGCAGCCGTGCCGCGTCGTCTGGTCCTTCGGTAAGCAATGGCCATATGCCCTCGGTAAACATTGCTGACAGAAGTGGTTCGTCGCTCTCGACCACGCAGTAGAAAGTTGTGGTCATTGCCGATTCGATGCCCTGTGTCTGGCTGTGGGCGTAGTTGAGAATTATTGCGTTGGCAGCTTCGTTTTCGAGCAGCAGCTCTTCAGTCGTCTCAAGGCATTCTGCTGCCGACGAGTATTTGATTACGTTCATTTTGACCAGACCTGCTCGAACAGTTTGAGCCAGTTTCCGCCGAGGATTTTTGCGGTGTCGGCGTCGGAGTAGTTCCGAGCCTGTAAGCCCTCCGCCACGTTAGCCCACTCGGTCTGGTTTTCGAATCCCTTTAAATGGGTGTAGGGCTCGGGCGTGTACGCCACTTCTTTTGCGGGAATGGTGCCCTGTGACGAGAAGATCCAATCGAAGAACGAGCGGGGATGCTCGGTGCAGAAATCGGTACCGATTCCTACGTGGTCGATACCGACCATCTGGACGAGATAGTCGATTGCATCGATGTAATCTTCGAGGGTCGAATCGAATCCGTTCTCGAAGAACATCGGGAAGCCGTTTGCGCCTATTACGCCGCCACGCTCAACCAGCAGCTTGATCGCTTCGTCGGTTTTGCTTCGGGGGTGGTTGATCTGCGAACGGGCGTTGGCGTGGGTGATAGCGACCGGGCCACTTGAGTTTTCGATAGCGTCGAGGGTAGTGCGATCGCCGACGTGGGATAGATCGATGAGGATGCCGAGTCGGTTCATTTCTTCAACCGCGGCAAGCCCGAAGCGACTCAGTCCGTCGTCGGTACGTTCGTAGCAGCCGTTCCCGAGCAGATTTCGTTCGTTATAGGTGAGTTGGATCACGCGAACGCCCAGTTCGTGGAACAGTTTCAAGCGGCTTAGATCATTGCCTATTGGCGCGGCGTTTTGCCAGCCGAAGATGATTCCGGTGCGGTTTTCTGCTTTGGCTGCATGGATATCTGCAACGGTTTTGATAGGGCGAATCAGGTCATCGAACTCCTCGAACCATTCGAGGTATTTCGTGATCGTGTTGAGCGTTGATTCGTAGTCGTCCCAGACCGCAATCGTGGCGTTGATGGCCGTCACGCCGCCGTCTCGCAAAGCGCTGTACACGCTCTCCCGTCCCCACTTGCTGGTGTCGAGTCCGTCTATAACTATCGCGTCGTTAAATTGCATGCTGCCTCGCTCTGGCGTTTTGTCCTAAACGTACTCGTAGTCGTCGAGGATATTATTGATGAGACTCTGGGGTCCTGCTGCCATAAGACCGGCATCGACAGGGAGCAGTACACCGGTGATCCAACGCGCTTCGTCGGATGCAAGGAACGATGCTGCCATGGCGATATCTTCGGCCTTTCCTTCGATGCCAAGAGGTGCGAGGTCACGACGAATCTGCCGTCGTCTGTCGTCCATCGCCTCGGTCATGGAGGTGAAGAGCATGCCTGGGGCGATGCAGTTCACCCTGATGTTGTCGCGTCCGTGGTGCACGGCCATCGCCTTCGTCACGGTGATCAGCCCACCCTTGGCTGCGTTGTATGGAATGTTCTTGGTCATTGCGGCGCGCATGCCGTCGACCGACGAAACATTGATAATCGATCCGCCGCCGTTCTTGATCATTTCAGGTACAGCATATTTCGATATAAATACTGCGCTTTTGAGATCCACATCGAGTACGCGGTTCCAGTTTTCTTCGGTGACCTCCGTCACCATCCCGCGTCCGCCAATGCCGACGCTGTTCATCAGTATGTCGAGCTTTCCGTAGCGTTCGACTGCTGCATCGACTAGCGCTTTGCAACCTGCTTCGCTGGCGACATCAGCCACGAAAATCGAGGCTTCACCGCCGGCTTTTGTTATCGCCTGCTGGGTGGTGTTCGCAGCCGCTTCGTCCATGTCGACGATGAGCACTTTTGCGCCGTGGGATGCGAAATTCTTAGCGGTCGCCATGCCGACACCGGCTACGTTTGCTGACCTCGTGCCAGCTCCGGTGACGATAGCTACTTTGTCTGTGAGTCGAGCGATTTCACACCTTCTTTTTTGGCTTGGTTATGACTTGGCTGGGCGGTCTCTTTAGATATTTCCGAGGAAACGTCGGTCATCATGGATGAGATTGCCGATCGTGGCCTGGGGTCCTGCTGCCATCAAGCCAGCATCGACTGGTAAGACAATTCCAGTGACCCATTTTGATTCATCGCTAGCGAGGTAGACGGCGGCCATCGCCACGTCCTCGGCTGTGCCCTCAGTGCCGAGCGGAGCGATGTCACGACGGAGCTTACGGCGATCATCGTCGACTGCTTCGACCATTGCTGTCCAGATCATGCCCGGCGCAATGCAGTTCACGCGGACATTGTCCCGTCCAAGATCGACGGCCATCATGTAGGTGAGCGAGATCACGCCGCCCTTTGATGCCGAATAGGAGACGCTATGTCCCATGCCTCCACGGATACCATCGACTGATGACACGTTGATGATCGATCCGCCGCCGGATTCGATCATGGCTGGTACGGCGTATTTCGAGGTGAACACCATGCTCTTTAGGTTGATATCGAGTACTTCATCCCATGTCTCTTCCTCGATTTCGGTGACCGATCCGCTTCCTTGAGCGACACCTACGTTGTTCATCAGAATGTCGAGTCTTCCATAGTGTTCAACGGCAGCTTCCACAATCCCCCGGCAACCGAATTCTTGCGAAACATCTGCAACGTGGAACGAAGCTTCGCCGCCCCCGTCTGTGATTACTTCAACTGACGTTCTAGCAGCCGACTCGTCCATGTCGACGATCAGAACTTTCGCACCTTGCCGTGCGAACTCCTGAGCCGTAGCTGCACCAACACCAGACACGTTTTTCGAACGGGTGCCGGCTCCTGTGACGATTGCAACTTTATTGGCGAGTCGGGTCATACGTATCTCAGTTTCTGTCGATGATTCTCAGCGCCTGTCAGTTAGTTTCATTTTTGACCGGTGCGGTATAGCGGAGGATAATCCGCCCGAACGGGATTGCGAGGCTGATTCGGGCGAGTATAGTCGCCTACGAAAACCACCGGTACACAGAAAGAACGATGTAACTATGAAAGCAGCCGTGATGCGCGGGACTCAACAGTTCGTTATTGAGGACATACCGACGCCGGAACCGGAACCGAATCAGGTATTGATCAAGATCAAGTACTCGGCGATCTGTGGATCTGATGTTCACCGTTTTCAGTACGGCATGGCGAACTCGGGTTCGGTGCTGGGGCACGAATATATCGGAGAGGTCATTCAGACGGGCAGGGATGTAACCAAGCTGAAAGAGGGCGACCGAATCGTTGGCGGAGGTGGCTCGCCACCGGCTGGGACGCAGACGAGTGTTTCTGCTGGCGACAGGTACAGCGCTCGAACTGTTGGCGTCGAAGCCACCCGAATTGGCGGCTTCGCAGAGTACGTAACGATGGACGAATGGCGTCCGCTTGTGATTCCTGATGGCGTGAGTGACGAGCTCGCTGTGCTTACCGAACCCGCTTCTGTAGCGATGCATGCTGTTCGTACTTCGAAGTTTAAGATCGGTGATTCAGCTGTTGTTCTGGGTGCGGGTCCGATTGGCCTGCTGACGATGCAGGTACTCAATGCCGCCGGGGCAATGGCGGTCTATGTTTCCGAGCCTGCGCCTGCTCGAGCGGCTGCTGCAAAGGTGCTCGGTGCGACGCTGGTCATTAATCCTGCCGAGGAAGATGCGGTTGCCCGGGTGCTGGAACTTTCTGGAGGTCCGGGAGTGCCGGTGGCTTTCGACGCTGCCGCGGCAAAACCGACTTTCCAGCAGGGCTTGAATATGGTTCGTCGAAGCGGCCAGTTGCTGTTGATTTCGATGGCGTGGGAAGACGTTGATTTGCAGACGGTCGATTGGATCGGTCGAGAGGTCGAGATGAAGGCGTCTTACGGATCGCAGCCGATCGATTGGCAGACGTCGTTGAATCTGATGGAGCGTGGGCAGCTTTCCGAGAAGTCGATGGTTACGGACGAGAGCTTTATTGGGTGGGACGAGATGCAGTCGTCGATGGAACGTTTGATGAAGCCCGACGAGCACGTGCAACTGGTGCTCGTGCCCTAGCGGGCGTTATTGCTCCGGGCGCCATCGGATGGTTTGGTCGCGCGTCGCAATCTACCCTCTCCCTAGCCTTGCCTACGGCCTTTGGCCCGAAGGGAGGGGGACAGGGCAACGCGTCCCGAGTGGAGTCCTCGGAATCGAGGGGTCTGGTGTCGGGTCGCGTGGGTGTTGACTGGAATGAACGTTGTATCCACCGAGGTCCCTCCGCTGCGGTCGGGAAATTAGCGTCCCTTTGGCGGGTGAACTGTTGGCTTGCTTGCCGTCCTTCGACTGGCTCAGGATGTCACTTGCGGATGCGCATCATCGGATATTAAGGTTTTCGCGTGGGCACGCGAGGCGCCAGGAGCGAGTAGTATGCGCCGCATCATTATTGGGTCGTAGTTGAAGCTGAGAATTCAGCTTGAGCGACGGCCTGCGGAGAGTACAGATGCCGTTTCGTTCATATACCGGAAATCCTTCACAAGTCATTGTCGAACAGCTCGTTGCTTCGGGCATCAAGCACCTGTTTTACAACCCCGGATCACGCGAGGCGCGCTTCTTCGATTCGCTCCACAGCAATCCGAATATCAACGGCGTGATCGGGTTGCACGAGGGCACGGTCGCCGCGATGGCGGGCGGGTTTGCCCAGGTGAATTCGCAACCTGCTGTTATGTCGGTGCATCTGGGAGCAGGACTTGCGCAGAGTCTTGGCCAAATGATCAACGTGTGGTCGGCTGCGCTTCCCGTAGTGATGATCACTTTTGTTGGCGACACCGGAAGTTACGCCGACCGTATCACCCTTGATCTGGGTCACAACGTAGGGCCTACTTCGATCGGCGCGCCGTTCATGAAGGCCAACTGGACGGTCATTGAACCGGAGGGATTAGCTACTGCGGTTGATCGTGCGATCAAGGTCGCCATGACCCCGCCGTTTGGTCCGGTTCACATCGCTGCTTACGACCGAATACTGGGCCCGGAGCCGATCACGACTAGCATCGTCGAAGGCCCTCCTGCTCGTGCGATTGCCGGGTATCCGTCTGATAGCGATGTCGAAGAGCTTGCAAGGATTCTTCACGAAGCAAAGCGGTCGATGATTTACGTTGGCGATGGCGTTAACAAGAGCGGTGGAGAGCGTCAGCTCGGGGCGATTGCCGATCACTTTGGCGTGAACGTTGCTTCGATGTGGGGGGATCTACGAGGTGTTTCTGCGGCACATCCGCTGCACTGTGGCTACTTCAGACAGCCGGTAATCGACCTCGAACCTGACGCAATTATTGCGATTGGCGTGCGGCATGGTGGGAGCGGTAACGCTGCCGATTTCAATCTGTTCAAGAGCGCAAAAAAGATTGTGGCGATCGGGTCGGATGTGGAGATATTCGAGAATATTCCGGGGCTTGATCTGGCGATTATGGCAGACGAATCTCGCACGCTTGAACGACTCGCAGAACTGGCGAATCGTGAGTACGAATCGAAGGGGTATGACGATCGACGAACTGCCGCACTTGCGAACGCATTGCGGCTGAAAACTGAGCGTCGAATGGCTCTTCAATCGGCTACAGAAATTCCGGGTTATGTACGACCGCTAGCGTTGCTGGATGCGGTAGATCAGGGACTGGAAAATCTCGGGGGTGGCTTGATTACAACCGAGCAGTTTGCCGTGCCGCTCGAAAACGTTCATGCCAAGACCGATGGCGGGAACAATATCTACATCCGACCCGCTGGAGGATCGGAGGGCTACGGCATGGGCGCTCCTCTCGGGGCGAAGCTAGCTGCGCCTGATAAACCGGTGGTTGGAATGGTCGGCGATGGTTCGGTCTACTACTCAGATTCGGCGTTCTAGAGCGCAGCGCAGCACGAGATTCCGGTTCTTTACGTGGTTCCGAACAACGGCGCTTACGGGATTGTCGCGGGTGCGTTCGCCGGTGCCGATGGTGTGATGAAGGACACTGCGACTTATGCGGGAGTCGTGCTCGATGGCGCAGATATTGTGCAACTAGCAGGATCGTTCGGGGTTGAAGGGCGAAAAGTAGATGATGAGTCGAAGATCGCCGACGTGGTCAAAGAAAGCCTCGATACGGTCGAACGTGAAGGTAGGCCGATGGTGCTTGATGTTCAGCTGCCACTTGGATTGCCGGAGGGCGGCAAGGCAGCGAAGCAGACCAAGTTCAAGGACATGAGCTGACAAAGATTTTTTTGAGCACCGATTTTCAAGTTGCGTTCTCAGAGACTTAGAACGCCGACATGATGGGTATGATGCCAGTACAGCGTCATTACTTGGGGCGCATTTGATTATGGAATACGCAAAGGGTGTTGTACGTCCACAATTTTTGTTTCAATCCGTTTACAAGTTGGTTATTCGTAAACAGATTGACTGATGGTAGTGTTCGATTCATGTAGATTTTTGCCCAATCGAATTGCGATTGGACTTTGCTTACGACCATGCATGCGCTTAGCTTCCGATGAATATTCCTTCTTCGCTAACTGACGCAGTCAACGGGCTGCCTGATGCCGCATTCCTTGTTGGGGATGACGGTGTAATACATGCTGTAAACACTGCAGCAACGAATATGTTCGGATATTCGCAGGGCCAGCTGGTCGGTAGTCAGGTCGATGATCTGATGCCTGAGAGCGCCCGCGATTACCACGAGAAGGTCCGGACAGGCGCAGCCACCGACAGGAAGCCTCGTTCATTTACTTCCGGGACGACGTTCGAGTGCGAACGGCGCGGCGGTGAGCTTTTTCAGGCAGACATCAATCTTTCGCCAACCGAAGTTGATGGCGTAAATATGACCTGGGCGATAGTTCGTGACCTCGATGGCCCAGCTGAGGAGAATACGGGTCGCCGTCAGGCGATGACCGCGCTCGATGCAGTTGGCCGTATGGCGACAGCGTCGTTCGATTTTGGCAAGGATTTTCATGTAGTCCAAAAAGAACTTCAAAAAATTGTCCCGCACCATCGCATAGCAATTACGTTGCTTTCTCAGGATGATCCATCTTTAGTGGAGGTTGCCTACAGAGAAGGGAAGTTTGACACCGAGTTTCTGCCGGGCGAAACGATTCCGTACGAGGGTTCGGCAACACGCCAGATTGTCGATGCCCGGACGCGTGTTTCGTTCACCAAGAGAGAAATAGACGCTGCTCCCTGGACACTTCGAGATGGACTAAGAGCGGATTTTCACGAAGTGTGCGGGCTGCCTTTGTTAGATGGCGACACGGTAATCGGCATGCTCTTGCTCGCGACCAAGTTGCCGAGAGGGTTCTCAGCATTTCAAAAACGGTTGATGGATCGGTTAGCCGATCACCTGAGTGTTGCGATAGTTAATCAGCGAATGAGAACGAGAATTCAGAAACAGGCTGACGAAATACGATTGGTCGTTGACATCGGGCAGGTGGTGAGTTCGTCTACGGATCTTGCCGAAGCGTTTGAAGCGGCTGAAGACATGATCAGAAGCTTCATTCATTTTGATCGTCTTGCTGTATATGCGGTAGATATGGAACGCGGGTCGATTACGAGAAGTGTGGTACTCGGCGAGAATCTGAACGCTGCGGATAATGCAAGTTTCGGACTATCGAAAAATGGAATCAAATATCTCGATGACTTGCTGATCACAAGACGATCAATTCAGTTGCGGCGGGATGAGATCGTCAAGTTTGCGAAGTCAAACGCAGTCTTCAAGCCTTTGGTCGAAGCAGGGTATGAGCGGTTGCTCCTGGTGCCACTTGTCGTGACCCAGCAACCCGTTGGATTTATGATCTTCAGTTCGAAGCGTACGGAAGAATATTCAGTCGTCGAACGCGCGGTGGCGAGCCGGATTAGCGAACAAGTCGCAGGTTCCGTATCGACTTCGTTCAAGTTCGACCAATCTTTGCGCGACACCGAGGTTGAATCGGTTCTTGTAGATATCGGCAATGTCGTGGGCTCAACGTTGGAGTTGCAGTCGATCGAAAAAGAGCTGAGTCCACTTCTACGAAAGTTAGTGCCCAGCAATTCGATAATAATCACCGGGGTGACCGAGGATGGGCAGCACCTGAGAGTGCTTTACATGGACTATTTGGGTATTGAACCCGAGCCCGAATTAACGCCCGGCCCGGATTTGGTTGCCCTTCACCCGATAAAAGGGACAACTTCTGAACGCGTGTTAGAAACACGAAAATCGGTTGTGGTGAACGAACCGAGTGGTGGGGATTTTAAGAAGAATTATCCCGGAGCAGGACCGGCTCATGATGGAGGTGGACTGCGATCTGTCATTAATGTGCCATTGATAGCGAGTGACGAAGTTTTCGGATTTCTGACATATCGTTCAAACAGTTCGATTGACTACGGCATCGAACAGGTGCGGCTTGCTGAGCGTGTAGCGCTGCAGATCGCAAGCTCGGTCGCATTCGTGGAGTTACGTCGCCGGGATGATGCCCTCAGCGAACGTCGGGCGGCTCTGGCATCCATTCAGAACGTGATGGGCTCAGCGCTCGATCTGTCGGACGTTTGGACGGAATTTACCGAATTACTGGCAGGTGGCATCCATTTTGACAGGGTGAATCTGGTTTCCATAAACAATCGAGATCAAACAGCCACATTGTTGTATGACAGGAGTCGTAGTGAACAATTACCGGGTATGTATGTGTCTGGAGATAGTTTTACCTTAGCGAGTACTTTGACAGGTCACATTGTGAGTAGTGGCCACAGTTATGTGTTCGGGAATGAGGATCTTGAAGAAACCAGCGAAATGTTTCCTGAAGCATTTGCATCCGGTGTCAAAATTCCTTGGGGCTCGAACATGGCGATTCCGCTCATATGGGGTGGAAATGTCGTTGCGTGTTTGATAGTCCATGCATATGAGCAGGGCGGATATTCACCGAGTGACCTTGAATTTGCAGAGCAGGTCGCAACACAGATCGCTGGTCCTGTGGCGGGGAGCTTGCTTAGAGAGCACGACGCAGCGTTGGCGACGGAACGTGAAATCCTGGTGCAAATTCGTACTCTGATGAGTTCGGGTGGGGATGTCGGTGAAGTGTTCGACGAGGTAGTCGAACTGATAAACCAGCTCATCGCTGTCGACGCTATGAATCTTTACGAGATCGTTCCCGATCAGGGTGAAATACTGTTCCTCGCCTCGTGGTCGGACGAAGACTGGTTAGACGACTACGTAGGCGATACCAGCCAGGTGCTTCTCAAAGGAACACTGGTTGAGGCGGCAATTGAGGGGCGAAAGGGAGTCGTTCGTTCGATAGTTGACCCGGCGAAATTTGCTGCAGAATTTCCGGGCACGCCTGCTCCCAACCTGACGACGCCACCTCGTAGCAGTATTGCTGTTCCGCTGATTTGGAGTGACGAGATTGTCGCCGTGTTGTGGATGACTCGACTGGGCGAACTCGCAATGACCGACAAAGATGTAGCTACCGCCGAACGAATCGCTGCACAGATCTCTGGACCGGTTGCCGGGGCGATTGTCAGGCGCCAAGAATTGCAACTTACGGATGAGCGTCAGCGTAGGGTGGCTGCCGAATTGGAGGCGGCTACTCTCGCTCAACTGAACGAAACGAAGAGCAACTTCGTCGGTGCTATGTCGCACGAGTTGAAAACTCCGCTCACCAGCATCGTGGCGTTCTCAGACATTTTGAGCAGAAGTAACGAAAATGGTGTCGAAGGCCGTGCTCTCCAGCAGGTGAAAGTCATCCAGCGTAACGCTCGCCACTTGGAAGGCATGATCAACGAATTACTTGATCTGTCGAGAATGGAGTCGGGGCGGTTCGAAATCTCGAAAATGCCGTTCGATTTCTCGTCCCTTGTTTCAGACTCACTTGAGAGTTCACAGCCTCAATTCGAGGCAATGTCGCAGCGTGTGAAATTTAATATTTCTTCTGATGTGTTGCTCATCAACGGTGATCGAGATCGATTGCTCCAGGTGGTGAATAATCTGCTCAACAACGCCTCTAAATATTCCCCTGAAGATTCAGATATTGAAGTTGCCGTTCGGGAAGATGACCGGTGGTTGGTGGTCGAAGTCAGTGACCGAGGACCGGGAATACCTGACGAGAACCCGGAGGGACTGTTCGAGATGTTTCATCGTGCTGACAACGAGATCACGCGCCGCGTACCGGGCACGGGCATCGGGCTGCACGTATCGAAGCGGATTATCGATGAGCACGGTGGCGAGATAGTGCTCGAGACGCGTGAAGGGGGCGGGGCAATCGCTAGGTTCCGTATACCAATTGGCGTGAACGCCCTGAGCTAGTTCCCGTTACGCCCTTGAGAAGAATTCGACGACCGGGTTGAACACGGTGTCTTCTTCTAGCGGGTATATCGGCCGAGCGCAGATGGTGTGCCCAAGAGTCTTCAGATTGGCGCTCGTGGCACCGGGGGCATCGACGTTGAAATTTGCTTCCACCCAGTCATCGAAGAAGGCCGGTTCGCAGTGTGGCGACTTTACGATCGTTGAGTGGAAGTCCTTGGGATCGAGACCGACTTTGAAGAACAGGGCGCGGTCCACCAACATCACGGTTTCCGTAGTTACCACCAGGGTCAAGTTGCCGGATTTCAAGACGGCTGTGGGTCCGATGGTCGGCTCGTATTTCCACGTTTCGCATTTGAAAAACCCGTCGGCCAGTGACTCAACCGTCCATTCGAGTTCAAGCGGTTTGAACTGTGGATCGTGCGCTCCGCCAACTCCCATCGTGAAGATTGCCCCAACGCCGAGTTCGTGGGCCTTCGCTGCTGCTGCGGGATCGGCGATAGGTGCAAGGATCGAGTGTGGGTAATCGGTACGAATCATCTCAGCAATGATTGCATTGCTATCACCAGGCGAACCGGAGCTGGGAGCGTCGGCGGCATCGGTGAAAGCGATCGGCCCGGCCATCGACGCGCCTCTCGATACGGACTCTTCGAGCGAAACGAACTGGCCCTGCATAATGCTGCGGTTTGGCCAGAAATCATTCGCCATCTGAAGAGCGTGCTTCTCGGCAAGTTCCTGATTGCCGTCAGTGAAAACGTAAGCCTGGCTGCTTAGCTCTGGGACGTCGGTGAACGGATTGCAAATCAGGAAGCCTGCCGAAAGAACTTCGGGATTATCGTGGAGCTTTTTTGCGTAGCGGATCTGTGCTCCGAAGGCTCCTTTTTCGGTGATGAGTTCGTTGCCCCGGACAATAGCCGGGACTCGCACTCGGGCCGCCACCGGGTTTACGCCGTCTTTGAGAATGCGGGTGAGTATTCTGGCTGCTCTACGACCCGTGTCGGCGAAATCGACGTGCGGGTAGGTGTGGAACGAAGCAAGGCCATTTATATTTTCGAGCATTTTGGCGGTGAGGATGCCGTGCAGATCCATCGTGATTACGATTGGAACTTCATCTCCAAGAATCTTTCTCGCTTCTTCGAGCAAGTAGCCCTCGGGGTCGAGTAACTCTGTGGAGCCCATGGCCCCGTGCATCGAGAAGTAGACGCCATCGATCTTGCCGGCGTGTTCTTTGAGCGGCTCAAGAAATTCGTCGGCGATGCGCATGAATGCGCTGTGGCGGAGTGGCCCCGCGGCCGTCCCTTCGGCGTCGTACGTGAACAGTAGATCGAGCTCGTTGCCGAACGCCGATTTTAGCTCGGTAAGTGCCCCACCAATCTGCGAGTCAGGATTATCTTTGGCATGCGTAGCTCTAATCTCGTCTCATCGCAGGTAGTCGAAAAATTCGTATTCACAAGGGACGGGATTGAATGTGGATATCTCCTGCTGGCATCCACCGATCAGAATTCGCATAGTTGGGGCTTTCCAAGGAATCGAGAAAATGAGTTGTACGGGCGAAGAATGTATCAGCGATGGTTATCGAGTTGGCGATGGTTCGACAGTGATTTTCATGTCGAAATGTGGTTATTTGCTGTATTGCAATTACGAGGCGCTAGGTGTTTGACTTAGACGTAGGGTTTTCTGGTGATCGCTTATTGTGCGAATGTCCCCTTAACTAGCATGGGATTAGTGCCAAAGGATCACCCGAAAACATGGGCTTAGTCGAGTCGTGCAGAACGGCTCAACGAGATTTAACAATTGACGGGGATTACCCCCACCCACCGCCGCCGGTTTCGGCGTGGACCGCGTCCTCTCCAGCACCCTGTATTCAGGCGTGTTCTGGGAGTCAGCGTCGCCGGTCATCTCGTTCGATTCATCGATTTCACTCTTACCGCATGGCTGGTTGTTCAACTGAGCGACAGTTCATCGGCGGTAGGCCTGCTGGTATTTTTTCGGATCATTCCGTTCTTGATATTTGGGCCTTTCATCGGGGTTCTGCTCGACAGGTATCCGCGTATATCGGTATTTCGTCGAACCCAACTCGGGATGGCGATAAGCGCGGCAACTTTCGGAATCGTTATCGCCGGGGGCTACGCCACGCTGCCGGTGATCTACACATACACGACCATCATGGGTGTTCTGATGATGGCCGAGATTCCATCGCGGCGCACCTATATGTCGGGGATAGTTGGACCCGCGGCTCTCGGATCGGCGCTGGCGCTCGACATGGTGTTTCTGAACGTCGCCTGGTTTATCGGATCGAACCTCGGCGGTGTTGTGGCAAAGTTGATCGATCTGCAATGGGCTTTCTTCGTGATTTCGGCAGTGTTTGTGACGAACTACTTCTCGCTGCGCGGCTTGCCAGTGATGTTCCGTGGGGGGGCAGGCACCGCAATTGGCGGCCCGTTCGCTGCGATCGCAGAGGGTTATCGATTTGCTCGATCAAGCCCTGCAATATTTTCGGGTTTACTCGTGGTGGGCGTGAATAACTTCTTCGGTTTCGCGTTCGAGTCGATGGTGCCTGCGTTTGCGAAGGACATCTACGGAGCAGGACCGTCGCAGTTCGGATTATTGATGTCGGCGCAGGGTCTTGGCGCGCTCGTAACGGCGGGTTACTTCGCTGTAAGGGGAAAACAGATCAAGAACCCTGGCAAGCTGCTGATAATCGCTGCTTTGATCCAGATGATTGGCAGCATTGGATTTTCGTACACGCAATCGGTCGGCATTGGTTTCGCTTCAATAGCTGGCCTCGGCCTTATCAGTATGATTTTTGCCATCACGCATACGATGTTGATCTTGCGTGCCGCTCCCTCAAATTTCAGAGGGAGAATCATGGGATTTCAAGTGCTGATGATGGGCCTGTTCCCGCTCGGAAGTCTGGCGCTCGGATTTACAGCGGACGCTATTGGTCTTGGTCAGGCAGTGCGGTTGTTCGCTGTGGGCGGCGTGGTAGCACTGTTATTGATCTGGGTTAAATACCCTGCTCTGCGGAAACCGCTTGCTTGAATCGTGTTGCGCTTCGGTTATTATTCGCGTAGTTCTACTGAAGTCACGCCAAAGTACGAATGCAGTACGAATATCAACGAGGGAATTTTGCCGCTTTTTCTGGATCGTCACTACATCGAAGGCACCGATGAGAAGGACATTGCTGCGGCTCACGAGCAGGATCTGAGCATGCAGGAAGAGTACAACGCAAAATTCCTGACGTACTGGCACGATGAGGGTCGCCACACCACTTTTTGTCTAGTGTCGGCTGATTCTGCTGATCTGATAACGACGATTCATTCGAAGGCACACGGGAAGATTCCGAACGACATTGTTGAGGTCAATCAGACCGATGTGATGTCGTTTATGGGCCGCATCGCCGACATCCCTGCCAGTGAGCAGAAAGATGGACTTTCGGTCGACAAGGCACTTCGTACGATCATGTTCACTGATCTAGTTGGCTACACGTCGATGATGAGTCGACTCGGAGATGATCGTGCGTTCAAGCTGTTGCGTGAGCACAACAACGTAGTTCGTGATGCACTCACAAAATATGCGGGCAGGGAAGTGAAACATACCGGGGATGGCATCATGGCTTCGGTCGACGATGCTGATCATGCGGTGCGGGCCGCTATCGAGATCCGTGCGGGTATTGCCGATATTTCTATACCGGATACCGACGAAAAATTGAGCATTCGAATCGGAATGACCTCCGGGGAACCGCTCGAAGAAGGTGGTGACTTGTTCGGGTCCGTCGTAAATCTGGCTTCCCGCTTGTGCGATCTTGCCGAGGCAGGCGAAATTCTATTGTCCGAGGAGTGCGTTGCCGAGTTGACCGACGACGCGATCGGGCTCGAATCCATTGGCAACGTCAGCATTCGCGGGTTCGATGAAGCCATTGCGGTAAGCAAGGTTGCTGACTGAGCGCCCGCGCGTGTTTGGAATGTGAAGGTATCTATAATCACCGCGAAATTGTTACCGCAGCAGGAGATCCCGCTTGACCGTTACTAACGCACCCGCAAAACCGAATCTTGTATTCATACTTCCCGACCGGTTGAGGCAGGACACCTCTGGCGCTTACGGCAATGAGTGGATTCAGTCGCCTCACATGGATCGACTGGCTTCCGAGAGCTTCGTCTTTGAGCACTGCTATGTCACCCAGCCGGTATGCGCTCCGGCGCGTGCTTCGATTATGACGGGCTTGTACCCCCCGACAGCAGGGATGCCACGGAATCGGCTGGTTATGCCGTCTGAGGTCCAGACCGTGGCGCAAATGGTGTCTGATGACTACAAGACGGGGTACATCGGTAAGTGGCATCTTGGGGATGAGATCATCAAGCAGCGCGGTTTTGACGAGTGGGTGAGCGCCAACGACTACTGGTGGCCGGAGTACACGAATACGGACGACCAGAAGAAGTTCTCTGATTACCACGAGAGTCTGGTTGGTGAGGGCTATGAGCCTGAGCAGGATCACCCCGGTGGTAAGAGCTTCTCGATGGAGCAACGGTCGGGTATGCCGCCCGAAAAGCAGATGGCTTCGTTCCTTGCTGACAGCGCTGCCGATTTCATTTCGAATAACCGAGATAACCCGTTCGTTTTGTATGTCAGTACTATCGAGCCACACCCGCCGTTTGCCGGGCCGTTCGACGATATGTACGACTCGGCAACTTTGCCTGTCGACGAAACGTTCATGCAGTCGCCGGTTGAGAGCTCGCTGTTTAATCGAACCCGGGCGGAGTTGTTCTCCGACTGCGTTCGCGACGGTATTTCGACTGCTACTGAAGCTGGTATGCGGAAACTTCGCGCCAACTACTTCGGCAACGTGAAGCTGGTGGACGACATGCTAGGCACGATTTTAGGAGCGATCGACGATTCTGGGGTTAAGGACAACACGATCGTCGTTTTCACCAGTGAGCACGGCGACATGATCGGCACGCACGGCATGATCGAGATGCGCACGCCTTACGAGGAGGCGGCGAAGGTTCCGTTGTTCGTCAGGATCCCGTGGTTGACCGACAAGGAAACGCGGGTTCCGGGGAACTTCAGTCAGATCGATTTCGTGCCAACTCTTCTCGATCTGCTTGGGCAAACGATTCCCGACCATGTGCAGGGCGAGAGCCGTGCGGGCGTTCTCGAGGGGAACGATGATCTTCTGGATAACGATGTGGTGGTGCAGCACAACGGCGTGGGCGATAGAAATCTTGCTGATGAGTGCGATAGCTGGACGATGAGCGACGAAAAGCTCGTTGAGCTCAACTTCCTGAACGCTATGCCGTGGCGCTCGGTGATAACCGCCGATCGTTGGAAGCTCAATCTGTGCGCTGTCGATCAGGGCGAACTGTACGACCTTAACTCAGATCCGAACGAAATCCACAACCTGTTCGATAAACCGGAACATCGGGATCGAATCCGGCGAATGGCGGCAAGGCTTCACCTCTGGCAGGCTCAAAACGGAGATACAGCGCCGTTGCCGTCGATCCAGTAGACGCCGGCGGAAGCGACTCTTGTGCTGATGGGAGAGCGTTCGTTTTATCTCGTGAACACCGACTTTGCGATCTTTAAACGATTTTATTCTGCTTAATACCTGTTGCATCGAGATCGATTGTTGGCTTACCGAGCTTGCTCAAAAATGTTGCGTCGAATATTGCGATTGTTTGAGACGGTTGGCGGGTGTAAAGTTCCCTGCGGTCTGAAGAAAATAACCACTCGTCCTTACCGAAAGCTGTTGCCTCAAATTGAAAGCCGCACGACTAGTTGCTCCTGCAACATTTGATTTTATTGACATCGACGAGCCGACTCCCGTTGACGGGGAGGCGAAGATCAGAGTCGAAGCCGTTTCGGTTTGTGGAAGCGACATCCATGGTCAGTTCCACGCTGAACATCCTGAAGAGGCGTACCCGCTCGCACCTGGTGTGCCGTGTCACGAAATAGCTGGCACAGTGATCGAGTCGAAAACAGACGATATTAAAGAGGGTCAGCGGGCAATCGTGCTGCCGTCTCGTGGTCTCGGTGGACTGACCGAGTACCTTGTTCAGACACCCGATCGGATTCTCCCCGTTCCCGACTGGGGTCCGCTCGATGAGTGGGTAATGTGCCAGCACACTGGCACGGTGCTCTACTCGGTCAAGCAAATGGGTAACGTTGCTGGCAAGCGAGTTGCGGTGCTCGGGCAGGGCGGAATCGGGCTTTCATTCTCGATGCTTACCGAGAAGCAAGGTGCGGCTCAGGTTATTGGCATCGACCCGGTTGAAGCCCGTCGTGAGAAGGCGCTCGAAGTTGGCGCCACGAACACGGTGAACCCCGACGAAGATGACATGTACGCGGCGATTGAGGAGCTGACCGGCGGCGAAGGAATCGACATTGTGGTCGACGCTACTGGAGATCCTGCGGGATTTGGTCAGTGCTTGAAGATCGTAAAGCGCTGGGGCACGTTTGTTAGCTTTAGCCTCACCGGTCAGGGCGGAAAGATTGCGGAGTTCCCGCACCAGGAGTTTATGTTCAAGGCTGCTCGGATCATCCCGACACAGGTTGCCGCGACCGACAAGCCGACCCAGGACATTCGCGAAATGATCGCATTGAAAGAACGAGGGTGGGCCGATCCCGGTGTGCTGAAGAGCCACAATCTCGACTTCACCGATGTGCAGCAGGCCTACGATATGTATGCCGACCATTCAAACGGCGTCATCAAATTGGCAATGTCGGTGAACGGTGGCGGAGCCTAAGACTGAGCCTGAACCTGATTTTGGGGCCAACCCGGTAATTAGTAACTTTTCAAGCTCCCATCGGTATTCGATGGGAGCTTGTTGTTTAAGCGATAAGTGTGATTCCGCTTGAATTATTTTTGGGCGATGAACATGCCTGAGGAGCGGGTTACTGCGAAGTGGCCGTTACGGTCGATATGGTCTCTGATCGCCGCGTCGAGCCGTTGCTCGTCGAGGATTGCGTCCATCGACATAGCGTAGTTGATGACTATCTGCGGATCGGTCGCCTTGCATATCGAGTTGTCCCACACGATGTCGATGTTTGAGAAATGTTTTTCGATCATCGCCTGGCCGTTTTCGAGTGTGAACGTCGAATGAGCCAGCCCGACGTTCTCTTGCTGTGAGCCGTCGATCGCAAATTCCTTTTGCAGATCGAGGAATTCCGTGATGTGGTTTATCGAGTTGGTCGTCGCGTACAGGTGTCCGCCGGGTTTGAGCACCCTGCTTATCTCGGCGAGCGCCTGCGACTGACTGCTGGCGTGATAGAGCATGTAGTTTGCGGTGACCATATCGAACGATGCGTCGTCGTACTGCAGCTCGCAGACGTCGGCCGTGTCAAACATGAATTCACGGTCGAATCCAGAAACGTTTCGTTCAGCTTCTTCGATCATCCCGGACGATAAATCTGTGAGAGTGATTGTCCAATTTTGGGGTACTCGGTCGTTTTCAAGTCCCCACTGCCAGAAATTGGCGGGACCACATCCGAGGTCGAGGACGTTAGCTACTGGTGGTGCGTCGAACCGGTCGAAGTAGCGTTTGAACGCGGTGTTTCGCGGTTCGCCATAGTGCTGCCAGAACGCTATTCGAGCGTTGAGTTTTCCCGCATCAGAGTATGCGACCGAGCGCAGATGTTCGGGATCTTGCATGCGTTTATTGGTCATGTAAGGAAGATTATCAACCACGCTACCGGGGTGCTTTTTGGTGTTTTTTAGATTATTACGACTAAGTATGTTGTCGGCAAAATAGGCGATTTCGCCCACACCTTACGCACACCTTCGCTGACCCCTCCAACACGCTCTGGCACCTAAACGACACCTTCGTATGGGTGCAAGCACGCACATGCGGGTGTGTAGTGACGTGCATGGTCGGTGCGATAGCTGTTTCGTTCTTCAAATCGAAGGACTGTGGCTACTGATATGAGCCGCGCGTGCATACGCGTGCACGGGTTGCGAAGCGTAGTGGTGGAACTCAGGATATGGGCCGGAAAATCGGGAAAATATTCGATCAACCATTCCGTCGATACTGTCGTCGTGTTGTTCTACGCGCCGGCTCAAGTTCGATGATGCGGATGACCGCGCGCACGGCCACGACTCTTCTGACAGTTGTTCTCATTCTGGTTGTGGCTTGTGGGCAGACGACGGGCGCTCTATATATCTCAACCCAAACACCCGATCAGGCAGACGACCCGCACTATGTGATTCGTATGGGTGGGGATTCTGTTGAGGACATTGAATTTTCGCAGAAATTGGAGATTGTCGCCGAGAGCCAGTCGATTGCTTCAGATTCATTGAGCGAAGACGGCACCCGAGCTGGGCACCCGATCGATCTGGAAACTTCGCCGTTTGCTTTGACTGTGCCATACGAGGATGTGGTTTCAAATCTCGATGAGAGTGCGCTCGCCGAAGTCGCTGTTGGTCTGGGTGTTATTTCGTCCTCCGACGCAGAGGCAAGGGGTCTGGCAGCGAGTGACGACTCGAATAATGGATCAGGTGGACCTGGAGGGTTAGCTAGTGATTCTGCCGAGGGTGCGCCGTTTGGACTGTCTTCAGGATCGTCTTCGGGTTCGTCTTCGGAAACAGGGGGGGAACTCATCCTCTTCAGGCGGTACTTCTGGGACGTCGGAACCGCCGAGCAACCCGCCCGATGATGAGGATAAAAATGGCTCCGATGCAGGCGGCGAAAGCGGTGCCGATGGCTCAGTTGGTGCGTCGGTAGATGGTGGATTATTCCCGACCATTGACGATGACGACCCAGCAGATTCGGATGGATCTGCTACTGATGACGATGCCGTTGACGATGAGCCTGTTGACGACGATTTGCCGGGTAACAGTGGTAATTCGTCCTCTGGTGGCAACGGCGGCGGCAATAGTGGTGGGAATGGCAACTCGGGTAACGACGACGAGAACGGTTCTGATGAATCGAGCGGTACGCCGGATGATTTGACAGAGACTCCGGTCGACGACACCCCGCCTGCGGATGATGAGCCAGTAGAGGAACTTCTAGTTGTCGGCGACGAGCCGGAAGACGACGCGTCACCGGGTAACAGCGGTGATTCGAATGCTGGCGGCAACGGCGACGGTGACAGTGGTGGGAATGACAACTCGGGCAGTGACGACAAGCTGGAAGAAGACACGGCGCCTGGTAACAGCGGTGATTCGAATTCTTGTGGCAACAGTGGCGGGAATGGCGACTCGGGCAGCGATGACGAGCGGCCGGCCGACGATGAGACAGTCGGCAATTCTCCGGTAGTCGATGACGAGCCAGAAGAAGCCACATCGCCTGGTAACAGTGGTGGGAATGACAACTCGGGTAATGACGACAAGAGCGGGTCAGACGAATCGACCGAAACGCCTGCAGACGACAGCCCGCCCGCTGATGACGAGCCAGTTGATGATTCTCCGGTAGTCGATGATGAGCCAGAAGAAGCCACATCACCGGGTAACAGCGGTGATTCGAATTCTGGTGGCAACGGTGGTGGGAATGACAACTCGGGCAATGACGACGAGAGTGGTTCTGATGAATCGACCGAAACGCCTGCCGATGACGAGCCAGAAGAAGACACGTCACCCGGCAACAGCGGTGATTCGAACACTGGCGGCAACGGTGGCGGGAATGGCAATGGGAACAACAATTCGGTCAACAGCGTTACCGACGATTCATCGTCGACGTTGGTCGAATCGGACGATAGCGGAGACTCGACCCCGGTCGTCGAATCCCCTCCTGCAGAAGACCCACCGCCAGTAGCTGACGGCGATGGCGGTGAAGACGGCGATGGCTCTGAATCAACTCCAGTCGATGATTCGTCGACTACTGATTCCGAGCCACCTAGTGAAGATGACCCGAATGCCGACGCACCGGCACCGGACGAAGAAACGAACGGTAACGGAAACGGCAATGCCAACGGCAATGGCAATGGCAATTCGAACGGAAAGAACAAATAGAGAAAATGCTGATCTCCTCATTAAATCCATTAAAACGAAATATTCTCGGGCAGACCGAGATGCAAAGATCACGCTTCGTCAACGTGAATTACCATCCGCCCTCGGGGTTGTTTGGGCTGCGCAAGTACCGACTGACCGGGCTGTTTTTGCTCGTTTCAGCGATGATATTTGCCAGTGTTGCGCTAGCAATAAATATTACGACAACCCATTCCGAAGAGGCGCAGATCGTTTCTGCAACTACGGCAGAATCGGTGAGGGATGCGAAAGTCGTTGCCGGTATCGTGACCCAGCTTCTGGACTCATCGACTGGTAGTGCGAACTTTAGTTCAAAGCAATTTGCGGAATCGTCGTCTTCCTTGAACATCGCCGACTTTCTAACCGAATCTGAGATCGTTCGGTTGACCCTCTACTTGCCTGATGGCACAACGGCATGGACTTCGTCTGCGGTTTCGGAGGAACTGGAGCCAGATCAGCGGCAGATTTTCGATGCTTCACTTTCAGGTGCGATCGCAACGGGACTAATTCGCGGCGCGTCGGTTAGTGGGACGGCAGGAATCGTTTACGACGCCGATGTTGTCGAGACATATGTCCCAATCTCCGAATTCGAGACAGGGTCGACGGCGTTCGTTCTTGGTGTAACGCGTGATGTCACGACCGTGCTTTCGGTAAGCATCGATCAGTCTCGTTCGGCCATACTCCGTTCAACTGCTATTAGCCTGGGGACCGGCTTCCTGGTATTGCTGATAACAGTGTTCATTGCTGATATTCGAATGTGGAAACAGCGGGTACTTGCAGTTGCGCACGAGCGGGCACTCGCTTCGCATGAGCTATCCGTGGCTAAGATGAACCTCGCCAATCGTGAACTTCGCCAGGTGACCAGCGAACGGGAAAAAATCCTATCGGCCGTTTCACATGAGCTGAAGACTCCACTCACGAGCATGATTGCCTTCACTGACATCGTGTCGCGGAACCAGTCGGGCGATGCTGCAACTCGTAATCTGAAGCATCTGGATGTTGTGAAACGCAGTGGAGATCATCTGCTTTCTTTGATCAACGATCTACTGAGCTTCAACAGATTAGGTTCGGTCGACACTGCGTTCCAACACGAGGTCCTCGAAACGATAGACCTGTTTGACGAGCTTCAGAGCAGTATGAGTCCGATACTGGCTGCCAAGAACCAGACACTGGCTATCGAGGGTGTGCACGAAGATCAGTCGGTTCGATTGGATCGCCGCCGTATTATTCAGGCGCTTTCCAACCTGATCAGCAACGGCTCGAAGTTCTCGCCTGAAGGATCGGTCGTTCTCGTCGAATCACACATCGAGAACGGTGAATTGAAGCTTTTGGTTGCTGACCCTGGGGTAGGCATTTCAGACGAGAAACTTGCTGAAATGTTCTCGAGAGACATTCAGGCAGACGCACCGTTTGGTGGGTCAAACGCCGGGAGCGATCAGGGTCTTGGTTTCCAAATCGCTCGAGACATCATCGAAGCGCACGGTGGTCAAATCGAGGTGCAAAGCCAACTCGGACAGGGAACGAGAGTTAGCGTCATGATTCCGACCGGACTAGGTGAACAGTAGATAGTGTGGAAAGTTTGATTTAGGTGGTACTAAAGGTGCAGGACTGTGGGCTGATCGATATTTCCGGGTCGGGATGAAAGTCTCACATGAGGTATTGATCGAGGAGAGACCCTAGTTTGGATCCGCACTGTTGAAGTTCGCCGATGGTATCTACGTGGGTGAAACGAATACCTAACCTGCTGAGCCCATCGTTCTGCGTCTAGCGCGTATGCGCACGTACTATTGGCATCGCCTGCGCTAGGGTGTGCGTCCGTACGCCCGCAAACTCCGTATAGTGCGTACAGAACCACTATTTATGTCGTAGGCCAACGATCTGCATGCGACAACCACCACGCCAAATATTCGCCCGCCCCTTCCAGCGATCATTCGCTCGTTGGATCTTCGCGATCGTTGTTGCGGTAGCAATTGTCGGATTCGTCACAAGTGTGCAGGGTGGCTGGGTTTCGGCAGCGAGCTTTGGTGCGAACCTTTTTTCAGGAACCGTTGTAGCTACTCCGGCTGCAGGTGATTGCGGTGACGGATCGCAGCAGTTTGGTTTCTTAGACTCGAGCGGCACTGCTGTCGACTCGGTGAATCTCGATAATCCCGGTGACTCGGTCGATGTTCAGGTCTGTGCGGATGGACTTTCACTGGGTGGCCCGGATACAGCACAGATAGTCATTGAGCACGACGATTCGATCGTAGAGCTTACGAACGCTGCTTGCGCCGGGTTGCTTGACGGTGGATTAGTTTCTCCCTCGACAAAGCGAACTTCTGACGATCAGGCTTCGGCGTTCATATGTACCAAACCGGGTGGCGTGTCGGGCTCCAGCGGTGCTCTGCTGAGGGTGACTGTTCGCAGGATCGGAACGGGTAGCGAAACGCTGTCGTTCAGATCGTCAGGATCGTTGAGCACCGGGCTGTACGAGTCTGGCGTCGCCTTGTCGGTCAGCGGGTTCGATTCGTTGGCGGTTCGCCAGGACAACCCTTCGCCAACACCGACAGTAGCACCCACCGCAGCCCCCGCCGCAGCGGCCGCCCCATTTACTCCTGTGCCAACTGCTACTCCACCCCCGGCATCTTCGGCTCCTAGTGCACCTGCCCTGCAATTCGAAGCGCCGACCGCACCGACCTCGTTTGAAGCTGTTGCCGGCGTTTTGTCTGTGACCCTCACCTGGGGGGAGCCGGAAGAAACCAGCGATCGGACGATCGACGAGTACACGGTTCAGAACCTGCGGACTGGCGAGATCGTCCGGGTCGGGGGCGATGTATTTACCTACACATTCGATGGTCTTGACCCGGACGTCGCATATAACTTCATCATCAAAGGGCCACGGGTCTGGGCATAGGGCCGAATGCGGGTGTCGGCCCCGTTACGCCGCTGGATATTCCGGTGGTCGTAGCCGTCACCGCAATTGAACCGCTACCAGAGGCGACAGAAGTAGTTGAACCGACCGTAACCGCAGAAATAAGCGATCCTTCGGATGGTGTCGGATCTGGAGAAATTGTCCTTACGGCAGCCGATAGTGATGCGCTTGAAGCTGCTCTCGAAGAGATTTTGGGGAGTGACGTAACGGTCGATGAAGCCGTGGTGATTCCTGTCTCCACAGAGACCGGTATCACCATCGAAATCCCGGTCGAAGGACTGACTGAAACCACAGGGGCGATTGGAGATCTCGATGTTCAGATCGGTCAGCTGAGTCTGAAAATTGCGGACGGCGTTGGGACCGCAGCTCTTCAAATATCTGAGGATATTGCCGTTGTGGGTGAGGCGTCGGTCTCGCTCGATTCCAGCGGACTCGACGTTCAGATATCGAATCCTGTTTTGCAATACCCACCGGAAACTGTCGATGACGGGTCTTTCGGGGGCACCGGTGGGGGCTCTGGCGTTTTGATCGAGAGCGTTGGCGTTTCGTTCGCAGTTGGGCTCGATAACCTGCCCGATAGCGTTACGTTGACGACTACATACTCGGCGAGCACGGCTGAATTGGCGGCGTCGACTGGCACTGTGTTCGCACTGAGTGGCGATGAAGAGCTTGCCTACTTCGTATCTGTCGAGAAATACGGAATTACGCAGGACGATCTTGGCGATAACGCTGTTGCGATGAACGTGCCGCTGTCGTGGCTCGACGAGATGGTGGCAAGCGGTCGCGAGATAGCGATTACCAAGATTTCCGATTCGGGCGATGTGTTTACTGAGTCGGCACAGTGCGAACGCTTGTCAGATATAGCTGTTTGTACCGTGACGTTCATCGGCGAGGCCGGTGGTTTTTCGGTTTTTGCGATCTACGGTTTTGTGAACGAGAACCCTCAACCTGCGCCACAGCCGTTGGCGACGGAGTTGCCGACTCAGGCTCCAGCGGCGCCCATGGCTACCGCCGCTCCCTCCGTTCCAACTGGCACCCCGGTTCCACCGACCGTTGTGGCAAGCGCGGTACCAACACCGGAGATCGCTCCTGCTCCAACTGCTTCCAGTTCCGACAGCGATCTGGCGGTGGTGGCGGGCAGTCTTGGTGACACGGGCGGCGGCGGCCCCAGCTTGATTGTGATCGTTGCGATTGCTGTGGTTGCCGTTGTGGCCGGCGGAACTGTCGTATCGGCGTATTACCGCAGGCCAAGTATTTCGACTGCAGGGTTGATTGTGATTGCAACGGCCGCCGGAACGGTCGTGCTGCTGGCGGGCAACGCCAGTGTTGCGCAGGCGGGTGGGTTTGCATTGCCTACTGTGGATGAATCAGGCGATATCGCGCAGTTCGATATCGGCGATATGCCAGACTTTAATAAATTTGACTTCAGATACACAAAGGTCGGTTCGGGTATTCGAGCACTCTCAGAGGCTTACTCTGAGGGTGTGCTCGATGAGTGGCTGACCGACGATCAATATGACGTTATAGATCCCCGAATCGACGTGACGATCTGGTATGAGTCGGTGGAAGACGTTGATCTTGAATTTAAAGGGTTCGACGCCATCGTTCTTAACAGAGTTGAAAATATAGTTGAAGCGAGCGTTCCGGTTCGATTGGCTCGTGTGTTTTCGTATCTGCCGGGGGTGATCAGAGTCGATCGAATCACTCCGCCGCAGGTCGAGGCAGTTACTTCCGAGGGCGCGGCAGTACACGGATCGCCAGCCTGGAATTCGCTCGGTCTTGACGGTTCAGGCATCAAGGTTGGAGTCATCGATGTTGGTTTCCAGGGTTGGAGTTCAATATCGCCTTCAGAACTGCCAACTCCGACAGCCGTTAGGTGCTACACAGCGATCGGTGTGTTCACTTCGACGCTATCGGATTGCGAGGTTGATTCGAGCCACGGAACAGCAGTTTCTGAGGCTGTCGATGACGTAGCCCCGGCTGTCGAGTTTTATATTTCAAATCCAGCTAGTACTGCCGATTTACTGGCCGCCACACAGTGGATGGTTGCGCAGGGTGTCGACGTGATAAACCACTCGGTGGCTTGGACTTGGGACGGACCGGGCGATGGAACGAGTCCCTCCAGCGATTCACCACTTGTTGCTGTCGATACCGCCGTTTCTGGTGGCGTGCTGTGGGTCAATGCCGCGGGCAATGACTACGGCGAAGTTTGGTACGGGAACTGGAACGACAGTGATTCAGACGGATTCCTGAACTTTTCCGGAATCGATGAGGGCAACGCCATCACGGTTTCATCGCCCAGCACTGTAAGCGCACAGTTGAGGTGGGACGGAAGTTGGTCGGGCACTTCATCTGATCTCGCACTTTGTCTGGTCAACTCCAGTTCAGTCTTCGTAGCATGTGCTGATTCATTGCAGTCAGGGCAGAGTGGGCAAGTGCCGTATGAATTCCTGAACTTTGCCGTCTCAGCCGGAACGTACAGTCTGGCTATTTTTAGCAAGTCGGGCGCTCTCCCGAGCTGGGTGCAGCTGCACAGCTGGTCTCAGCAGACTCTCCAGCACATTGGCGATGGGCGGAGTATTGCGAACCCGGCCGAAAGTGCGAACAGCGGGATGTTAGCGGTAGGAGCTGCGAGGCATTCAACTACGTCGACTATCGAGTCATTTAGTTCCCGAGGGCCGACGATTGATGGTCGAAATAAACCAGACATCGTGGGAGCGGACGGGGCGAATTCAGCAACGAGCGGATCATGGTTTGGCACAAGCCAGGCATCACCTCACGTTGCCGGTCTCGCTGCCCTTGTGCTCCAGCGATTTTCGTCGAAAACTCCCGCCGAGCTAGCCACATATCTCAAAAATTCAGCCACTGACGAAGGCACGTCTGGAATCGACAATACCTGGGGGAATGGCTTCGCCAAGATTTACGCGCCAGCCGCACCGGTTGCAGTTACCGATTCATATTCCGAGGATGAAGATGCCGTATTGGTGGTAGCTGCGCCTGGAGTGAAAGCCAACGATTCAGACGATGCTGATTTTTACTCGCCGGTTCTCGTCGCCACTCCCACGGACGGTTCTTTGAACTTCTTCCCAAATGGAGAATTCAACTACACACCGAACGCCAACTTCAACGGCTCCGATTCGTTTACATACAAAGATGTCGACCCATGGCAGACGTCATCGACCGTGAGCGTCAGTCTGACGATTAATGCGGTGGCAGATGTGAGCGGGGCTTCAACCGCACAGGGCGTTTCGAATCCGAATACTGTTGGGATTAGCGTTACTGGAACCGGAAACTCAACGGGTGTCGCAGTGATCACAGCCGATTCCGGTGGGGCGTTCTCCAAGCAGCTCAGTGCCGACACGTTTACGTTCGGAGCCTCGGTAGACGGTTTTGTTGATCGCTCGTTGAGCGGCTAATCTGTTACGACTTCTGATGCTTCGATTGGAGCAACTCAGTTGAGGGCTGATGATTCCGATGATGACGCTGACGTGGATGCAGCGGATGCCACTGTTTTGCTCGCCGCGTTCGTGGCGGGGCTACCCGGTTCGAGCAGCCGGGATGACGCATCGGGCAATACGGTGGATCTGAACAACGATGACATCGTCGACGCTATCGATATTTCGTTGTGGGCGTCGAACTATGGTCTGAAGAGTCCGATGGCTTGGGGGACAACGGCAACTACTCCGCCGCTGGCTATTGCCGATAGTTACTGGGTTTACGTGGATAGTCAGCTGGTTAGCGGTGGGTCGGGCGTGCTGTCGAACGATTTCGATCAGGAGGGTGATTCGCTGACTGCGACGCTGATCGATTCGCCGACGCATGGCAACGTGACGCTGAACTCGGACGGCTCGTTTACGTACGATCCTGATTCTGGTTACACGGGGGCTGATTCGTTCACTTATTACCCGGCTGACGCTCAGACGATCGGCGTAAAGGCGACGGTGAGCATCGACGTGAGAGTGGTGCCTGCAACACCGACTCCGACCCCGGGTGGCACGACCGTAGGCACGACCGTAGGCACAACTGTGGGTACAACACTCGGAACGACAACGGGTGGTTAGGGCGGGCTGATCCGTCCTCCCTCTCAGACTGGGAGGGAGTTAGAGGGTGGGCCGGCGTTGGCTGAAATGATCGTTCGTGCAACTGGCAGTGACTCTTCGACCCGTTCGACCTTGCTCAGGGCAGGCGGGGCTCAGGATGACACCGCACCAGCCGGAGTCACGGATTCCTTCATGATGTGGCTACTGCCAGATCGTCACGTCGTCGACCGGATTTCGTTCAGCTTCGGCCTGACGGTCCTGCGTTTTGGAGGGGTAGCCGATGTAGAGGGCTCCGACGATGTCCCAGTCGGGTTCGGCTCCAATGGTCGTTCCGACCGGCGCGAGGCATGGTTTCCCGGTGCTCCAACCGACTCCGATGCCGAGCGAGTGCGCAGCTATTTGGAGGTTTTGAACGGCGCACGCTGTGGCGGCGTAATTCTCCTGTGTCACTTCGTCGTTTCGACCCTGTACTGAGTAGACGTACATGAAGGCCGGGGTGTCGAGGAGTTCTTGCTTCGCTTCGTTCGCGCTCGATACCCGTCGTTCTTCGTTGGGGTTTTTGACGTTCTCGTAGGTCCAGTCGTAGACGATCTGGGCGACTTTTTCGCGCATTGCGCCGTCTTTGGAGAGGACTATAAAGCGCCACGGCTGGGTGTTTCGGTGGTTCGGCGCCCAGGTTGCGGCTTCGATGATGGTGGTCAGATCGGCGTCGGCTACGGGAGCGTCGGTGAATTCTCGAGTATTGCGTCTTGTGCGTATGGCGTCGATGACCAAGTTCGTTCTCCGGTGTGATGGCTTACGTGTGCAGGAAGTTCGGTGGTGAAGGGTACGGGTTTATTTGGTTTTTGGTGCGTAGTGGACGGCAGTTGGCCGACACGACCTCGGATTTCCCGAGTGCCGCCGAGGGATCTGGTGTGGGGTCGCGGGCTACGGGCATCACCCACCTCCGCGCCTCCGCCGAAGATCTCTCCACGAAGTTTATCCCGATGCAGATCGGGGGTTTTGCCCTTCGACAAACTCAGGATGCACTCCGGTCGAGAAATTTATTGGCGCTTACTTGGAATCCAACTGCTTCACCCACTCATCTTGGGAGGGCAGTTCGGTCGGATCGTCGGCGCGTTTCAAGTAATAGTCGTGCATCGGATGGTAGGCGGCGAATGCTGCCTGAAGGTCGGTGATGGCTTCATTTGAGAAATCGACACGGACATCGATCGGAAAGCGTTCTTGGGGCGAACCGACGACCAGGCAGGCAGATCGCTCGGGTAGGTGAGCATCGTTCGATCCTGATTGTCCGCCAGCGGTTTTGCCAGCAGCGAGGGCAGAGAGAAGCCGGTTTGCGAGCGAACTGTCGTTTGTCGTACTTGGAGTCATACTTTGGATCGTATCTGGATTTTCGAATCCCTTGACCATCGCATCGAGCACGTTGTCGCTTGCAAGAAAATTGCCGATAGCGATGCAGTTTGCACCGCTGACGTGCCCGCTCGATGGCTTGATGTTGGCTCCAGAGTGGATAAGGGGATCGCCGGTTGGGGTGAGTAGCGCTATCTGTCGATATTCGGGATGATCATCGTTCGCCAGAGCCTGCATGAAGGCATCGGTCGGATCAATTCCATCTTCGAGCAATTCCATGATTTCTTCGCCGATGGCCGGATTTGTTGAAGCCTGAGAAGTGACAACTCCGAGTCCCGGCAATATGCGCGGGCATGTCGCACCGACTGCAAGCGAATAGGTGGCGATTCCGATTCCAAGTTCGCCGGTGTTTGTGTCTCGTCCGAGAATTGTGAAGGTCATGGCGTGGGGTCGTTAGCTCTGGGCGTCCATATTGTCATGCTGAACTTGCTTGTCCTGAGCCAAGTCGAATGGGATTCAGTATCTCGAACAGACTGGAATGATCGATCTAGTAAGCAGACCGCGTTCACGCTGATTAGGCTGACTATCGTTCGCGGTGCGTTGGCTGGAAAGAAATGGTGTCCCGTGCCGGATTTCAACCCACACCCTAACCCTCTCCCTCCCAGGGAGAGGGAACAGACCGATACGTCGGCGGGCAGGTTGAAATGGGTGTAATGTGCGCCGTGCGAATCAGTATTAAACCTCCCTGTGAAAGAGAGCCTGTATGCCGACCAACGGATCGATGAGCAATCGCGTGTATGACGAACTGGGACTGCGACCTGTTATTCACGCAGCCGGGACTATCACGTCGTTTGGCGGGTCTGAGCCTCGTCCAGAAGTTATGGAAGCGATGGCTATGGCATCGCAGTCGTTTATTGGTCTGGAGGAATTGAACGAGAAAGTTGGCGAGTACATCGCCCAAACGTCTGGAGCCGAGGCGGGGATGGTTGTTAGTGGCGCAGCCGGGGGAGTTGTTATGTCGATGGCGGCCTGCATGACAGGGACGAATTCGGCAAAGATTCGTCAGCTTCCAAATACTGACGGCATGAAAGACGAGCTGATAATCCAGAAGATTCACCGTGGTGGATACAGCCATATGTACGGCTTCACCGGAGCAAAGTTCGTCGAGATTGGAAGCATTGATGGCACGCTGGAGGAAGAGCTTGAGGCTGCATTTACCGAGAAGACCGCAGCGGTAAATTATCTTTTTGCCCCCGGTCTCCTGCAGAAGGGATTGAGTCTCAAAAAGCTGTCGGAGATCGCCCATGCACACGATGTACCAGTCATTGTCGACGCTGCTGCGATGCTGCCGCCAAAGAGCAACCTGAGGCGATATATAAGCGACGGCGCAGACTTGGTGACGTTCAGTGGCGGTAAGTTCATCAGGGGACCACAGGGAACCGGACTGCTGTTTGGTCGTAAGGATTTGATCGAGGCTGCGACTGCTAACGGACCACCGAATCATGCGATAGGGCGCCCACAAAAGGTCACACGTGAAGAGATGGTCGGTCTGTACACGGCATTGAAATTGTTTATGGAGCAGGACGACGATTCGCTGATGGCTTCGTATCGGGCGAGCATCGAGCCTGCCTTTGAAATTCTTCAGGCGTTGGATGGGGTGAACGTGTCGATAGAGTTCGATCCGCAGAAATATCACGTTCCAACCGTGGTCGTTCGACTGAACAGCGAAGCAAACGGCATTGACCCGCAGAAGCTTTTGAAGGATTTGCTAGAGGGCGAGCCGAGGGTGTTCGTGACTTACGATCTGGGTGTCGACTCGGTGTCGATTAATCCGATCAACCTGAAAGATGGTCAGGCAGAGCAGGTGGCGCACCGCATTGCCGAGCTACTCGCCTAGTCGCGTGCGTGTCGCGTGCGACTTTTTCTGGGGCGTGCGTTGTTGGCTGAATCGGACGGGTCGGCTCCGTGGAGAGTTGGCATTCCCACTCAACCTAACCTTCTCCCTAATGGAGAAGGAATAATACGGAGAGTTCGTTCCGCTCAGGAACTAGGCTTTGCCCCACTGGCGGCGGATTGCTGTGAGGGACAGGACGACGAGTATGACGGCGACGATTCCTCCGACCATTACGCCGAACTGAACAGTTGTGCTGTTCTTGTCGAGTGCGGTTAAAGACGTACCCGGCTCAACTTCAACAGCGGTGATTTGTAGCTCGGAGATCGTTCCGTTTTCGACCTTCTTGTGGAAGTCATCGGCGTCGACTCTAAACGCAATCACTGGCTTGTAGCCTTTACCTGCGGTGATGATCGTTACATCGGCGTTTTGGTCTGCTGGAGGCATCGCCAGTTCGACGCTGTCAGTACCTCTCGGGGCGACATACGCATAGCTACCCGAACCACCATCTTCTGGCATCGAGATTTGGATGATGGCATCGACATCGACGTCGCCTGTATTGATTTTGACGAATGCGCCTTCGTAGCCCTCAGGATCACGGCGTGGGATGAATTCTGAGTACGAGACATCACCCAGTTGGGTGACGGGGTGTGAACTGGTCCCGATTTCGCCATCGATTTCCGGGTTGTAGTTTTTATCGCCGTCGAGATCAGCAAAGAAGCCGTGGCTGACGAATATATCGTCGATCTGACCGAGCGGAATCTCGGCGAGTCCTGAACTGCTGTTTGTCAGAGCATCCTCACCGCTGGTAACAGCGTCATGGAGTTCTGCGACACTGGACACACCGATGCTGCTCTCTTCACGTTCGTACTCGGTAATCAGGTTCATTAGCCGTAAGAGATCGACCGCTACATCGTCATCATCAGATTTGGCGATTCCCCCGAGTGTTGCGGTTGCCTGAGTCACGTCGAGACCGATAGGGGGAGCTGCGTAGAACGTTCCTTCCCGTGTCGGAGCGATGACTTCTGGGAGTACACGAGTCACCTGAGTACCGACTATTTCGCCGCCCTCGTTCATGTACCTGATCGTGACATTGGCGTCGCGCACAACGAGTGGGCTTGTGTTGATGACGCTACCGGAGACTATCGTTCCCGAAGATTCCAAATCGGTTTTGACATCAAGAATATTGACCCCGGTCAGATTCGACGCCGGGGATGAGTAATCGGGATCATCGTCGACCAAGTCGAGCAGTAGGCCTGCCACGGTGAATTCTTCCCACCAACCCGCAGCTTCCCACGGTTGGCGATCGGTTTCGAGATCGTAGTCAGCACCAATGGTGTAGATCTGCGGAGTGTTGTCTTTGTCGACGTGTCGCGAGACCATCATCGAGTAGAACTCCGCGAATCCTTCTACAAACGAGTCACGGGTGGTCGAGTTTTCGTAGTAGCCACCGTGGTTCGTATCGCCCTGGGGTAACTCGAAGTTATCACCGGTCTGGAGCGACAGGAAAAAGTGACCGTACTCGTGGTATTCCCTGTTATCGGGCACACCTGGCGACCGGGCTGAGCTTCGACCCGGGAGCATGGCGATGATCGGTGGGGAGTTTTCTTCCAGTTCGTTTTCTGCGATGAAGTAAGCGCCGTCGGTGGCGGTGTCGCAGCCGAGATTTGAATCTTCACACCACGCCTGAATCTGGAGCGTAGGGGCATCGTCGAGCCTTGCACCCAGGTTCATCGCCAACGATTCGGCGTTACGTGTGTACTGGTAGATCGAAGCGGCGTCGGGCCAAAGATCTGTCGAGATTGGCGAGGCTACCATCTGATCCTGAACGTTCCACGAATCGAAGTTGATTTCGTAGCCGGATGTTGCGGGATCGATGGCGGTGCTGAGCGATATCACGCCATCGCCGTTCATCACGGCGAACGAGGTCCCAGAATCGGTCATGTGGGCTAGGGCGATGTTCGCGCTCACGACGTCGGGAGATGACCCGGGCAGGGAGTATCTGCCGCGGGAGTCAGTGACGGTTTCGGTGGTAAACCCTTCAGATGTCGTCGTAGTCACTCTGATATTCGCCATTGCCAATCCCCAATCATCGGTGACTCGACCGTGGATTGTGCAACCTGCAAGAACCGTGTTGCTGGGGGAAATGGCGCCTTGCTGTGCGTTTGCTAGCTGGTCAGGGTTTTCACTGTCTGAATTTGATCCAGCGACGGTGCCAGAACCGGAGCTTCCCGAACTATTTGACGAGAGTTGCCCTGAACTATCAAAATCTCCGTTAGCGCCGCTGCCGGAACCGTCGGGCCGTGGGCCGTCGCTGCTTTGTGAATCGCTGGTTGAAGACGGCGCTCCGGGTGTATTAAATTCATATGAATTTGTCAAAAGGAGTGTGATAACAACGATACCGACTGCGACCACCATCACGGCGAAAACTCGAATTAAGTTGAGTCGACCGTTGCCGCTATTGCGTCGAAAACGGATATCTTCTTTTGAATCTTTTCGACTAGGCCGCACGGTCTTCTCCGTTACCAGCCCCGTCGTTACGGTTGTAGGTGTGGCGTGTGCGGAATCGTGGCATGGAGATGTGAACAGCCGTGCCTTCACCCTCGTTACTGGTCAGCGTGAGTTCGCCGCCATGCAGTTCGACGATCTGTTTCGCCGTGACCAGTCCGATGCCAGTACCTGAAACTGCTCGCGTCGATTCGTTATCGGCTCGGAAGAAAACGGTGAACAGTTCTTCTTTGTCACGGTCTTTGATCCCAATTCCGTCGTCGGAAACGGTCACGGTGAAGAGCAGGTCTGTCACCCACGCTGAAACCTTGATATTGGCATGCTCGGGCGAGTACATGATCGCGTTGGTGAGAACGTTTGAGACGACCTGTCGTACTCTCGTGTCGTCTGCCTCAACGATCGCATCTGCAGCGTCAATATTGAGATTGAAGTACTGGTCCTTCTTGAGAATTGCGGGCATGAAAGCGTCGGTAACCTCTTCGAGTGAAGATCGCAGGTTGAACCTGCCGTATGAAAGCTCGTAGCTGTCGTTGTGCATGTCCGAAAGCTCAAGCAAATTGCCGAGCAATGTCTTCAACTGTGCTGCGTTGCGCCTCATCACCTGTAGTTGATCGACATTTCTTTCGGTGAGGTTTTTGTCGCGATTCTTGAGGAGAATTCCGGTAAATGCCGAGATTGATGTCAGCGGCGTTGACCTGCCCCCCTCAAACGTGTCCATCTGAAAGATCAGATAATGGACAAAATGAAGGGAGGCAGAAATGCCAAGAAAAGGTCATAGCCCGGAACAAGTACTCAATAAGCTCAGGCAAGTCG
>Ga0114999_10000960_pt1 | contig 41523 bp, 39 predicted proteins | sample ArcticOcean_MG_C_3_FD_89820 | JGI IMG/M metagenome (GOLD analysis project Ga0114999, IMG submission 89820) | Marine microbial communities from western Arctic Ocean - ArcticOcean_MG_CB8_126 | ecosystem: Environmental > Aquatic > Marine > Oceanic | place: Arctic Ocean: Canada Basin | collected...
GCCAACCTTCGGGAGGTAGGCGCCTAAGGTGGGACTGGTGACTGGGACGAAGTCGTAACAAGGTAGTTGTACCGGAAGGTGCGGCTGGATCACCTCCTTTCTAGGGAGATTTTCCCGGTAACGGGAAAGATCCTAGGTCGGTGGAGCCCACATCTCAGTCCTTCGGGATTGGGTAAGCCCCTTATATTCTTCGGGGGACTTATGTGGATAACTTCTGAAGAACCTCAAAACACGGAGCAAACCCTTCTTCTCACTCTTTCACTCTTAAGGCGTTTTTATTTTGTCTAACGCTTTGGCTTCTAGGCTATGGCTATACCCTCAACCTGTCTGGGCTTTAAGCCCAACCATATGGCGGGCTGTTGCATGGCCTGCTATCATGTTCCCTAGGGAAAATTCAGAGGCTGTCGCCATGACTGCCTCTTTGGGGAGGGTTCCGCAATGGCTAAAATAGTCTTAAGCCTTGGCACGTCCCACAGCCCAATGCTGGCACAGCCGCCAGAACTCTGGGCAGTGCATGGTGAAAACGATGCACGTAATAAAGAGTTGGTCTTTCCTCCAGAAGGAATGGTCTACTCCTACGAAGAAGCCCTTGAGAGGGCCAACCCGGACATTGCGAAGCAGGTTGACGTAGAGCACTTCACAAAACAGCACGCCAACCTGACAAACGCTATTGGGCAGTTGTCCAAAAGCCTGGCAGACGCCAAGCCGGACGCCGTAATCATCATCAGCGATGACCAAGACGAAGTCCTGTTTGAGGACAACATGCCCATGTTCTCCATCTACTGGGGTGACACCATGCCTCTGGTTGCACGCACCCCCCCGGACTCCGCGCCCCCCGCAGTCAAAGCTATGGCATGGGGGTACGGTGATGTTTCTATGGACGTGCCCGTGAACGCGGAGCTAGGCCGACACATTATCGAGCACATGATGGATAACGAATTCGACGTTTCCCACTCCAAGTATTTGAAGGAAGAATCCGGTGGCACCATTGCTCGCCGGTACCCAACGCCAAACGGTGAATCTGAGTACGTACGGGCAACTGAGCCACGCCAAGCTGGCATGCCTCACGGATTTAGCTTCGTAGTGAAGCGACTCATGGACAACAAACCCATGCCAATCGTTCCCGTTTTCTTGAACACGTGCTACCCGCCCAACCAGCCCCCGCCCGCGCGTTCCTTTGCCTTTGGTCAGCAGATTCGTAAGGCAGTGGAGTCATGGGGCACAGACGCGCGCATAGCGGTCATTGCGTCTGGCGGGTTGAGCCACTTTGTTGTGGACGAAGAGCTGGACCGCGCCGCCCTTAAGGCGATGGTAGAGAACGACGGAGAAACCCTCTCCAACCTCCCTCGCCATCGGCTGAACTCAGCGGCCTCAGAGACACGTAACTGGATTGCCACAGCAGGCGCATCGGAGCACCTGAAGGCAGAAGTCCTGGCGTACGAGCCTGTCTACCGCACTCCCGCTGGCACCGGCGGCGGTTGGGGCATGGTTCGCTGGAACGGCAACGGGAAGTAAATCACCCGGGCCAGAATAAGTAACTAAAAAAGGAGTGTGCATCATGATTGCGGTGCACACTCCTTTTTTTATTTCCTCTGTTTGATTAGTCTTCCCCCACGGGCATATCCAAAGCGCGGCTACCATCCTTCCCCTAGCGATGTACGGACTGCAAGCACTTGACACAAGTATTGTCGGCTACGATACTTGCTGCAATTTCGATCAGTAGCCCTACACGTATGACGTTTGGTTGCTTCTTGCGCAGCGGCTAAGGCAGGCAACAGGGTTATCGGACGGATGCAGACTACATAGGAGGAAGTACCAATGACAATCGTAGACATCCACGGACATCTCAACAGCCCCCCGGAGCTCATGGCCTTTAAGTCTGGCCTGCTCTCCAGCCGAATGCACCGTCAGCGCGGCGTTCTCAAGCTCTCTGACGAGCGCTTGAAGCCCATCGTAGACAACCACGTCAAGAAGTTGGACGAAGTGGGTACAGACATACAGTTCCTGTCCCCACGTCCCTTCCAGCTCATGCACTCTGATCCTCTTTTCAGCATCGTTGATGACTTCTGCAAAGCCAACAATGACGCCATCAAGCAGTCCATTGACTACTATCCGAACCGCTATCGTGGCGTTTGCGGCCTCCCCCAGGTTTGGGGCCAGCCTGTCAACGTGGTCTTTGAAGAGATGGAGCGTTGCGTCAAGGAGTTGGGATTCGTAGGCATCATGATTGACCCCGACCCTTCCGAGGGTCTTGACCCAAACATGCCCCCCATGGGCAACGAGTACTGGTACCCCCTCTACGAGAAGATGATTGAGTTGGACGTTCCCGCCCTTATCCACTCGGCCACCTGCCGAAATACCCGGGAAACCTACTCTAACCACTTCATCACGGAAGAGGGCATTGCCATCATGTCCCTGATAGACCGCAAGACACTGGATACATTCCCTGACCTGAAGATTATCATGTGCCACGGCGGCGGCTCTGTTCCTTACCAGATTGGCCGGTGGCGTGCGCATCGCTGGCGTCAGAAGAACGTAGAGACCTTCGACGATTCATTGAAGAAGCTCTACTTTGACGCCGTGCTTTACAACCAGGAAGGCTTGGATCTTCTATTCAAGATTGTCGGCACAGATCGCTGCATGTTCGGCACAGAGAACCCCGGCTCCGGTACTAGCCAGCACCCGGACACTGGCGCATGGCTTGACGATTTGAAGCCCGTGATTGAGTCCATTGATTGGCTCACGGATCAGGACAAGAAGAACGTCTTTGAGGACACCGCCAAGAAGGTTTTCCCACGTTTCTCCATATCCTGAACTGCGCTGATTCCCCCTCTGGGTGGACGATTTCACCCAGAGGGGTCTATAATTCGACCTCAGGAGCCGAACAGGGGGGGTGGATACGTCCACCGAGAAGAAGGAGGATTCAAAATGGCAGAAATTGGATTGGGTATCGGGACTTCCCACAGCCCTATGCTTATGCAGCCCGCAGAGCTCTGGGCCAACCACGCGTTGAACGACCAGAGGAACAAGGAGCTCTGCTTCGCTCCCTCAGGCGAGATTCTCAGCTATGAGGAAGCCCTTGAGCGGGCACATCCTGGGATTGCAGACCTCTGCAACTATGACGTTCATAAGAAGCAGAAGGAAAACACTGACGCTGCAATTCTCCAACTCGCTGAGACCTATAAGAACTTCAAGCCGGACATCGCGGTCATCGTTGGTGACGACCAGGATGAGATGCTGTTCGAAGACAACATGCCAGCATTCATGGTTTACTGGGGCGATTCCATCAAGTACTACCCTCGTAAAACAGCACCAGACGCCTCTGATGCAGCTAAAGCTGCTGCTGCAGGCTATCCCCAGAGGGAGCTGGAAATTCCGGTTGCCACTGACCTCGGCCGTCACATCATTGAGTACATGATTGACCATGAGTTTGATGTAGCCCATTCCAAGTACCAGCGGGAGAACCCCGGTGGCACCGTTGGACACCGCTATCCGTCAGCAAACGGAGAGATTGAAACCACCCGGGTAACGGCACCACGCCAGTTCGGCCTGCCTCATGCCTGGAGCTTCCTGGTGAAGCGTGTCATGGAAGAGAACCTCATTCCCATCGTGCCCATCTGGCAGAACACCTGCTACCCGCCCAACCAGCCCTCTGCCAAGCGCTGCTACAACTTCGGCCAGACGCTTCGTGGGGCCATTGAGTCCTGGGGCGGCGGCGTAGGTACCAAAGTTGCTGTCATGACTTCCGGCGGCCTCAGCCACTTCACGGTGGACGAGGAGCTGGATCGCACAGCCCTGAAGGGCATGGTAGACGGCGATGCAGAGATTCTGCAGAACCTGCCACGCCATCGGCTGCACTCCGCTGCTTCAGAGACCCTGAACTGGGTCACCATTTCCGGAGCGCTGGAGCACCTGAAGGCCGAAAAAATTGGTTACGAGCCCGTATACCGCACCAACGCCGGTTCCGGCGGCGGCTGGGGCATGGTTCAGTGGAAGTAACTACTAACTAAAGGAATTTAAAAACAGCCCTGTGCAATGCGCAGGGCTGTTTTTTGTGCCATATCGCAACAAAGTATCAAACGTGTACACTGTCCTCATCAAACACTGACACGTCCCATCTAAGGCCAGGGAGGCGTTCTACAACGCCAATGCTAGGAGATGCGCCAACATGCTGAGCAAAGTAGATAACGACCTTCTCACCCAGACCAATCGAGGTACCCCCATGGGAGAATACCTCCGTAGGTACTGGCATCCCGTGATGATGGCGGAGGAAGTCCCTGAGCCGGACTCCCCCCCCAAGCGTGTACGTGTCCTTGGCGAAGACCTGGTCGGCTACCGGGACACCAACGGCGATATTGGCCTCATAGATAACTATTGCCCACACAGACGGGCCAGCATGTTCTTCGGTCGGAATGAAGAGTGCGGCCTACGGTGCGTCTACCACGGTTGGAAATTTGATAAAGACGGCAACTGCGTTGACATGCCTTCAGAGCCTGCTGAGAGCAACTTCAAGGACAAGGTTCGTATCACCGCGTACCCGGCAAGGGAATACGGCGGCCTTATCTGGGCGTACCTGGGGCCAGTCGATAAAATGCCGAACCTCCCGGAGCTTGAATGGGCCCGTGTTCCCGCAGACCAGCGGATTCTCTCCAAGCGACTTCAGCAGTCTAACTACTCTCAGGCCGTTGAAGGTGGCATTGATTCAAGCCACGTCTCCTTCCTGCACACTATCCTTGAGCAGGATAAGCAGGACGATCTGGCTGCCAGCGGCGTAACGCTGCAAGAGTACATGATGGCTGATAAGTCTCCTCGCTTCTTTGTGAAAGACGCTGACCCCGGTCTGCTCATCGCAGCGCGCAGGAACGCGGGTGACACTAACTACTACTGGCGCATTACCCAGTTCCTTCTACCCTATTTCACCATGATTCCCGGCACTCCCGGCTATCCCATAGGGGGACATTGTTGGGTGCCCATTGACGATGAGAACTGCTGCAACTACAGCGTCACGTGGCACCCCAGCAGACCATTTACAGAGGACGAGTTGAAGTTCCACCTCTCCGGCCTGGGCATCCATGCCGAAGTCGACGCCCAATATCGCCCGGTCCGCAACAAGTCCAACGATTACGTGATTGATAGGGAGATTCAGCGCACCAAGACCTTCTCTGGCATACGCGGCATTGGTGAGCAGGACATGGCCGTGCAAGAGAGCATGGGCGCCATCGTGGAGCGTCCCCGTGAACACCTTGGCAGCAGCGATGCGGCAGTCATAGCCATGCGCCGTCGACTGCTCAAAGAAGCCAGAGACCTCCAGGAGGGCATTGAGCCCTTTGCGCCCTCCCATAGCGATTCCTACAAGGTGCGCTCCGCAGCGGTGGTGCTAGCCCGTGACATTCCCTTCCATGAAGGGGCTCAAGAAGAATTGAAGTCCATGCCCTAGGGTGTCTATGACCCAGGGACGACCCCTCTTGCCGCTTCTACTACCTATCGTAGATACCTAGCGTTCCACGTCTCAAGGCGTTACACTAACTCCCGAATCTTTGGCATTTGGGGGTGTTCCTATGACCACAAAAGCAACGAGCCAAGACCCATTGGTTGCCAGACTATACAAGGTAGACGCCTGCGCGGCGTCAGACGCCCTGGACAGGCTGGGGCTCAAAGGGTCAATCATCGGCATCAAGCCACTGACAGTCACCACCAAGATTGTCGGTCGAGTGGTGACCACTCGCATGAAGGCCTTCGGCGGTGAGAAATCCACTAGGCACCTGGGCGCGGCAGCTATTGAAGCATCCAAGCCTGGTGATGTCATTGTCATTGACCACCGCGGTCGCCTGGACTGTGCTGCCTGGGGTGGCATTCTGTCCAACGGTGCTATGGTCAAAGGCGTAGCCGGCGTCATTGTTGACGGTGCAGTGCGCGATGTCGACGAGAGTCGAGAGCTGGGCCTCCCGGTCTTTGGCCGTGCTGGAGTCCAGGTCACCGCTAGGACTCGCATCATTGAGGAGTCCTGCAACGAGCCTATTGAGATGTGTGGCGTCTGGGTAAAGCCCGGCGACCTGGTCATTGCGGACAGCAGCGGCGTAGTGTTCATCTCTGCAGACCACGAGGAAGAAGCTGTTTCTGCCGCAGAGGACATTGCTAACAGGGAAGCACTGATGACCAAGGATGTACTATCTGGCAAGCCTATCAGCGAAGTGATGGGCTCAAATTACGAAAGTATGTTGGAGAGGAAGTAACAATGGAAAAGGTAGTAGAGGATCTTCTGAATCTGGGAACCACCACCGTGAGCGATGCCTGCGATAGGCTTGGTATCAACGCTCAGGCAGTCGGCATAATGCCGCTGGATCGCAACTTCAAGCTGGGTGGCCGCGCGTTCACCGTAAAGACCATTCCGTCCAAGAACGTAAATCCGGGCAACGTCGGCGATTACATCGACGAGGTCAAAGAGGGCCAAGTAGTTGTTCTGGACAACGAGGGCAAGCCCAACGCCACCGTCTGGGGCGATATCCTGACCATCATGTCTCACCGGAACAAGCTGGCTGGTACGGTCATCCACGGAGTCTGCCGAGACGCATCCCGAAGCTTGGAGCTCGGCTACCCAATCTTCAGCCGTGGCAACACCATGCGCACGGGCAAAGATAGGGTTGAGTGCGTGGCTATCAATGAGCAATGCTCCCTGGGAGACGTTCACGTTAGCCCCAACGATGTACTCGTTGGGGATGCCGACGGCATCGTTGTTATCCCCAGCGATCGAGTTGACGAGGTGTTGAAGATTGGCAAGCAGATCGAGGCTGCCGAGGACAACATTCGCGCAGAGATTGCCAAGGGTTCAAGGCTTGATGAAGCCCGGGAGAAGTTCAAGTATCACGCCCTTCAGACCAGGGACGAGAAGTAACCCAAGACTCCAAAATTCCTTTTGATAGGCCAGTACCCCACCCGCATTCGCGGGTGGGGTACTCTTTATATACGCGAGATGCCACGTTCTCGTATAAGATACTAGTCACCAACACACACGGAGGACGTACATGGCATACGCTTCAACCGTTCCTGGAGACATCTTCCCCAGAATGACCGTAGGCGTCATGGGTTCCGCTGGAGGTGAATTACCCCCAGATATTTGTGCGCAGGTCTATTCACTGGGACAAGCAATTGCTGAACGTGGTTGTGTGCTGGTAACTGGAGCTTGCCCAGGCTACCCCCATGAGGCTGTAAAAGGGGCAAAAGATAAAGGCGGCGTGGTTGTTGGCGTGTCTCCAGCCCTGAACATGGAGGAGCACATCCTCAAGTACACCTCCCCCACCAAAGGGTATGACGCCATCATCTACACTGGCAGCGGCCTTATGGGCAGGGAGATAGAGAACATCCGTAGCTGCGATGTGGTGATATTTGTTGGTGGGCGGTCTGGAACCCTTGGTGAGTTCGCCATCGCCTATGACGAGGGTAAGATCATAGGCGTCTTGGAAGGTACCGGGGGCATCACCAGCCATCTCAAAACCATCATTGGAATGATTAACAAAGAAGCAGGCGGGATTGTCTGCTATGACAAGAACCCCGTGCAACTCCTGGAAACCTTGGAACAGGCGTATATGGAGTTAATCTTCCCCAAGTACCTCCAGGCTATGGAAGGCCATGACCCGGACGGCACACCTGACAATTAGTCCTTAGCAGCACCAGCCCAGCCCGTCTCGGAGAGATCCACAGTCACTCCATCAGGGCCGGTGAATTTCACTTCCACGTTGCCTGTACGGGCTTGGCCGTTTGCATCCGTTATGCCACTCTGCTTCATCGTCGCGCCGGCGCTCATGATGCGCTCCTGCGCCTCTGACATGCCATCTACCATGAAGCCGAAGTGGTGGATGCCAGTGTGCTTGGGCGCACCTTCTGTGTTAGCAGATTCATCGTCCTTGAACTTGAGAACCGCAAGATTAATATGGCCATCAGTCAAATAGTACCCTTCCGCTGCAACAGAATTGACCTTCCCCACAATCTCCAGTCCCAGGCCTTCCACATAGAATTTCGCTGTTGCGTCCGGATCCTGGGTTGCAATCGCAATGTGCTTAATCTTCGCCATGACTTTCCTCCTCCAATAGGGCCCATTCATGGCCCTCCCACATAATGGACGTAGTGTAGTGACGCCAGTCCGCAACGTCAACGATCCCACATAGGCAGAACCAGGCGGAAAACCTCCAATTAGCAGCATCAAATGGCTAAATAACCTCCGTCAATCACCAGTTCTGTGCCGGTGATGTAGGATGCCTCGTCGGAGGCCAAAAACAGGACACCGGCAGCTACTTCTTCAACCCTTCCTACCCGTCCCATGGGTATCTTTTCCGTGATTAAGTACTCGTGTCGCTCTGGAGGGCGGATTGTCCCGCTCATTGGTGGCATGATGCCGGGATGCACAGAGTTCACCCGTATCCCCTCCCGGGCACATTGAACCGCTGCGGATTTACTCATGATGCGCACAGCGCCCTTAGAGGCGTTGTACCCCATGTGCGTGGCCTCCATACCCACGAAGCCGGATATGGACGAGACGTTGATGATAGAGCCGCTGGCTGCCTTACGCATTGCAGGAAGAACATGCTTCATTCCAAGGAAGACGCCCTTGGCGTTCACGTCCATCACCGCGTCCCACGCGTCCGTATCCAAAAGGTACGGCTCATGGGCCCCGTCAAGCCCAGCATTGTTAACCAGGATGTCCAGTCGACCAAACTTATCGAGTACATCAACTACTATATCTTCCCAGTTCTTCTCGTTCGTCACGTTGAGGTGGGAGAACACAGCCTCACTGCCGGTTTTGTTGATTTCAGCTACCACGGCCTGACCTTCAGCCTCAAGCAAATCCGCCACAACAACCTTTGCACCCTCGCTTGCGAAGAGCTTGGCCTCCGCTGCGCCCATTCCCCGCGCTCCCCCAGTTACTATCGCTACTTTTCCTTCTAGTCGCATAACGCCTCCGGTTTCTGGTGTCCTATTCGCCTCACAGAACAACGCACAAAGTATAGGGGATAATGCAGCTCATCGTCTTGCAAGGCGCTCTCCCCCTCTATAAACTGCATCAACCACGATAGGGAATCTATTCAACGGACATAAGGAAACACAATGAACACAGAAATCCGACTCACATTCAACCGCAAATTCAGTTTCGCCGATGGGCACTCCTTCGGGGATGCCGGCCCCTACGAACGATGGATCGGCACGGCCAGATTTGCCCTGGATCCCGCTGACTCCACCAATGCCAACATCGTGGATCTGGAGTACGCTCCCCAAAATTCCAACGGGCTAGTGGAGTTCAGCGCAGATCTCGACATCCTCAAACCGGTAGACCTCAACAAGGGGAACCGCCGGATTCTGTACGACGTAAACAATCGGGGCAACAAGACAGCCCTGGGCAGCTTCAACGATGCCCCAAGAAACCCTGACCCCACAACCCTTGCCGACGCTGGAAACGGCTACCTGATGCGTAAGGGCTACACCGTTGTCGTCTCCGGCTGGCAGGGAGACCTGGTTCCTGACCTCAGCCTGGTAGTAGTGGATTTACCGGAAGCGATAAAGGATGGGAAACCCATACAAGGCACTATCCGGCAGGAGTTCATAGCCAACGATAAAGGCGTGCTGTCCATGCCCCTCAGCGGACACAAAGTCATCAAGAGCTACGAACCCACAGACCCGGACAACGCTACCCTGACCGTTCGAGAGCATGAGAGGGAAGAGCGTCAGGTAGTACCCCGAGACGAGTGGTCATTCTCCACTGTATCGGCAGACCTCGCCGGAAGCTTGAAGGTCATGCCCTCTTCCACTCATCTCTACATGAAGGACGGGTTTAAGCCCGGTTACATCTATGAACTCATCTACAACACCCAGGGTTCACGAGTCATGGGATTAGGGATGGTAGGCATTCGAGACCTGCTGTCTTTCCTGCGCTATGAAGACGCCGATGCTGACGGTGCGCCGAATCCCCTGGCCGGTGCAATTGAGAAGACATACACCTATGGCCAGTCCCTCTCGTCCCGGACAGTCCGTCAGTTCATCTATGACGGCTACAATGCAGACCCTTCCGGGCGAAAGGTCTTTGACGCTGTCTACCCCCATGTTTCCGGTGGCGGCAGGCTCTTCACCAACATCCGCTTCGCTCAGGTCGGGCGGTACCCCAGGCAGCACGAGGAGCACCAGTGGCCTTCAGAGTGGTACCCCTTTGCGTACTCTGCGGTGCCGGATCCCTTCACGGAAAACCTGGATGCCGTACTCAAGAGGCCAGACACAGACCCACTGGTGATGCACACCCACACCAACACGGAATACTGGCAACGCCACGCATCCCTGGGCCACACAGACCCAAGGAACGGCGATGACCTTGATTTCCCGGACAACGTCCGCATGTATGTCATCGCCAGCGCCCAGCACGGGGGAGCCAACCCCGGTGAGGGCGATTTCACCCAGCAACTGCCCAATCAAATGTCCAACGGCCCAACGCTGCGGGCTGTACTTGCATTGATGGATCGTTGGGCCACAGATGGCACACCGCCACCGGCCAGTCGCGTTCCCCGTCGCGCTGACAACACCCTTGCATCCCCGGAGGACGTGCTGGGGAATTACCCGTCCATCCCCGGGTTCAACCTCCCCCCATCGCCCAGCAGGCTGCCGAAGTACAACTACGGCCCAGACTTCGATAAAGGTTTCATCACGGAGCACCCGCCAACCCCGGTTGCAGGCCAGGAGTACCCCCTCCAGTTGCCGGTAGTAGATGAGGATGGCAACGACATTGCAGGCATCCGCACCCCAGATATCCAGGTACCCGTGGGGACACACACCGGTTGGAGCCTGAGGAAAGAAGGGGTAGCAAAGGGCGATTTCTTTTCCTTGACCGGCAGCTTCGTTCCCTTTGCCAGAACCAAGAAGGAGAGGGAAGCCGCAAACGACCCTCGCCTTTCCATCGAAGAGCGGTACTCCACACATGATGATTATGTCAATAAAATAGCAGAGGCGACCAAGAAGTTGGTTGCAGATGAACTCCTTATCCAAGAAGACGCTGACCGATATATTGAAGCGGCTAAAAAGCGAAACCCTCTGGATTCCAATGTGCCGTTGTTGCCGTTAACTCTTGCCGTAAGTTAATACATCTCTAGATAAGGCTTGACCCATTGGAAAAAAAATACTATTCTTTCGAGTCAAAGACACCCTAAATCACAGAAGTAGCTAAAGGGGAGGAATTGTATGCTTACCGCAGAAGACAATGAACTGATTTGTCGGGTTGGCCCAGGTACGCCCATGGGGGATGTCATGCGCCGATACTGGCACCCGCTCATCATCTCTGACGAACTCCCGGAGCCGGACTGCGCACCTATCCGCGCTCGCCTCCTTGGAGAAGACTTGATTGCCTTTCGGGACACCAACGGCGATGTTGGCCTTTTAGCTGATTCCTGCCCGCACCGGGGCGCTTCATTGTTCTTTGGCATTAACCAGGAATGTGGCCTCATGTGTATCTACCACGGTTGGAAGTTTGACGTCAATGGCAACTGTGTAGACATGCCATCAGATGTACCCGGCAGCAACTTCATTGACAAGGTTCACGCCACCTCGTACCCCATAATAGAATCAGCTGGGGTAATTTGGGCGTACATGGGACCCAAGGAACATCAGCCACCACCACCCAATTTCGTTTTCAATAACCTGCCAGCTGACCATGTGATTGCTTTCCGCGTGCCCATCTACTGCAACTACCTTCAGAGCATGGAAGGAAATATTGATTCCACTCATCTGGGTACGTTGCACGTATATCATCAGGACAAGGTTCCTGCTGACCTAGAAACAGACAAGCCTGGTTACCCATCTGCTAAATTCTCTCTTTACACCCGGGCAAAATACCGTTACGCCAGAGTCGATGTGCAGGACACAGACTACGGGTTCAGGCTGATTGCAGAACGGCCAACAGATGCAGGCAACAAGCACCTTCGCATCAACTGCTTTTCGCTTCCGTATACATCCTTCATCGCCTCCCCAGGGATGGGCGGTGGCGTCCTAATTCAAGTGCCCATTGACGATGAGACGAACCAGCGGGTAGGCATCCGCTACAACGTAAACACTCCTTTCACTGCTGCCGAGCGCATGTCCACCATTCAGCAGGGTGCGTTGATGGATCCTGCTGAACCTAAGAAGCGCCTCAAGAGGATTGACAACGACTACATGCTTGATCGCTGGGCTCAGAAGAACACAATTCTCGCAGGCATCTGGCCCATACCTGAGCAAGACTATGCTCTCATTGAGACTATGGGCCCCATTTACGACCGTTCCAAGGAACATCTCTACGGTGGTGACGCCGCAATTATCAGGTGCAGGCAGATGCTTCTCTCTATGGTCAGGGGGTTCCAGGAAGGCAAGCCACTGCCCGGCTTGGATCCCGCTATCCAAACCCATAAGATTCGCTCGGAAGAGATCATCGTTGGACCCAACGATGATCCATGGCTAGTAGCCGCCGACGCCGGTGAGACCACCAAGCGCGGCGAACGACTCCGATAGCAACATAATGAAACGCCTAGGATATTTGCACAGTGCCCCCTTGGAGCGTTTCAGTTTGTAATAAACACGTTAGAAAGACAGGTATTGTAATGCTGACCGATTTAGAGAACGATTTCCTTTGCAACACAGATGCGGGTACCCCCATGGGGAATCTCATGCGAAGGTTCTGGATTCCCGCAGTTCTCTCTGAGGAGCTTCCCGGGCCTGACTGTGACCCTGTCCGAGTCACCCTACTTGGTGAAAAGTTGATTGCCTTCCGAGACACGAATGGCGATGTTGGCCTCATCGATAACTTCTGCCCCCATCGTCGGGCCAGCCTGTTCTTCGGACGTAACGAAGAGTGTGGCCTGCGCTGTGTGTACCACGGCTGGAAATTTGACGTGAACGGCGATTGCGTAGATATGCCATCTGAACCGGCGGAGAGCAACTTCAAGGACAAGGTGAAAATTATTGCCTATCCCTGTGTAGAGAAAGGCGATATCGTCTGGGCCTTCATGGGACCTCAGGACAAGATCGCTGAATTGCCGCAAATGGAGTGGATGGATGTCCCTGCGGAGAACCGACGCATTGCCAAATTGGTATATGAATGCAATTACGTCCAATCCATGGAAGGTGAAATAGATACCACTCATGCCGCTATGCTGCACAGCCGGTTGGATTCCTTAGAAAAAGCTGCTACTGCTACATCCCTGGGTGGAAAGTATCAGTATCCTGATAAAGCCGCACGTTTCTTCGTAAGTGATGAAGATCACGGCCTTCTGATTGGAGCTCGGCGTAATGCTGAAGAGGACAGCTACTATTGGCGCATCAGCCGGTGGCTATACCCTTTCTACTCTATGATTCCTAGAGAGCCCCACGGCACCACGCGGTGTGGTATCTGGTACCCCATGGACAACGAAAATACCTGGGTCGTTCTGATTCTCTGGCACAAAGACCGCCCCCCAACAGAAGACGAGTCTCGAGAAATCAACGCTTGCAGGGATTTGATTCCAGGGACTTGGTATCCCAAGCAGAACCTTTCCAATGATTACATGATCGATCGAGAAGTGCAGCGGACTGAAACATATACCGGGATTCCGAACAATAGCGGTCGAGCACAGGACTCAGCGATGATGGAAACTATGGGAAAGCTCATAGACCGAACTCATGAGCACCTAGGCACTAGTGATACCGCCATCATAGCAATGCGCAAAACATTGGCTAAGGCAGCCCGTGATTTGCAAGAAGGCATAGAACCTTACGCTGCCACCCATGGGGACGTGTACAAAGTCCGGTCCGGCGGCGCGCTCCTCCCACGGGATGTCTTCTTCTCAGACGACAAAGAAGTGTGGGACGACATCACCGTTTCCTAACACCCAATCCACTACGTAAACATAGAGGAGTCTGGCCCAGGGGAAACCTTGGCTCAGGCTCCTCTTCTTCGTATGTATGCCCAGCACCGCTCAACCCTCTTCCACTTGAGGGCGGAGCGTGATAGCATCCCAAAGTCCTGCGCCTACGCGCGTGCGGCTATGCAACCCAATGAGGAGAGTTACATGATTATCGACATTCACGGACACTACACTACGGCACCGCCCCAGCAACGGGAGTGGCGGAACAAACAGATCGCAAACATTGGTTCCGGCAAACCGTTCACGGATGCCATGACCATCTCCGATGATGAGATTCGGGAAACCATTACCAAGGGGCAATTGAAGCTCCAACAGGACCGGGGCACAGACGTAGCCATCTTCTCCCCCACGGCCGGCGGAATGGCGCACCACTACGGTGATGCCAGCACCAGTCTTCAGTGGACGCGGATAGTGAACGACCTGGTCAAGCGAGTCTGCATGCTCTTCCCAGACAGCTTCATCCCTGTGTGCCAGATTCCCCAGTCCCCGGGCGTTTCGCCTAAGAACTGCATTGAAGAGTTGGATCGCTGCGTCAACGAGATGGGATTTATTGGCTTGAACCTCAACCCTGACCCATCAGATGGCTATTGGACCGATCCGCCGATGCAGGACAAGTATTGGTACCCGCTATATGAGCGAATGGTTGAGCTTGAAGTGCCTGCCATGATCCATTCCAGCATGTCCTGTAACCCCAACTTCCACGGGACGGGTGCCCACTACATTAACGGCGATACTTCCTTCTTCATGCAGATGATTCAAGGGGACCTCTTCAAGGACTTCCCAACGCTTAAGTTCGTTATTCCCCACGGCGGCGGCGCGGTACCCTTCCACTGGGGCCGTTATCGTGGTATTGCCCAGGACATGGGCAAGCCAACCCTGGACGAGCACTTGATGAACAACGTCTTCTTTGACACCTGTGTGTACCACCAGCGTGGCATTGACCTGCTGGCAGACGTCATTCCGGCGGACAACATCCTGTTCGCGTCGGAGATGATTGGTGCTGTCCGTAGCGTTGACCCGCTGACCGGCCGCTATTTTGACGATACCAAGCCCTACATTGATGCTGTGCCCGGCCTCAGCGATGAGGACAAGGCCAAGATCTTTGAAGGCAATGCACGGAAAGTCTACCCTCTCATCAAGAACTACCTGAAGTAATCAAACAAACCCAAGGACAAGGGAGTACACATGATCATAGACAGCCACGGGCACTACACCACGCTGCCGCCGGCAATTGATGCGTGGCGGTCCCGTCAGATTGCTGAGTTGGCAAGGCCGGCAAAAGGTTCCATCAAAGTCAGCGACGACGAGATTCGAGAGAGCCTAGAGAACGGCCAGATTAAGCGACTGCGTGAGCGCGGTACAGACAAGATGTTCTTCTCTCCCAGGGCCTCGTCCATGGGCCACCACTTTGGTGGTGAGCAGATCAGCCTTTACTGGACCCAGCACTGCAATGAACTGATTGCCAGGGTCATCAGCTTGTACCCGGACGATTTTGTTCCGGTGTGCCAGCTACCCCAGTCCCCGGGCGTTCCGCCAAAGGCCGCCATTGCTGAGTTGGAGCGGTGCATCACGGAATACGGCTTTGTAGGCTGTGTGATGAACCCAGATCCCTCCGGTGGCTACTGGACTGACCCACCCCTGAGCGACAAGGACTGGTGGTACCCCTTCTATGAGAAGCTGGTGGAGCTGGACGTCCCGGCCATGATTCACGTGAGCGCCACCTGCAACCCCAACTTCCATAGCACAGCGTCTCACTACATGAACGCAGACACTACTTCCATCGTTCAGCTACACCAGTCCACGGTGTTCCAAGACTTCCCCACCCTACGGATTATCGTTCCCCACGGTGGTGGCGCAATTCCCTACCAGTACGGGCGATTCCGGGGCATTGCCATCCGTGACGGATTCCAGCCCTTTGACGAGTTCATCAAGAAGATTTACTTTGACACGGCCATTTACGACCAAAACGGCCTCGAGTTGCTGTTGAAGGTCGCAGGCATAGACAATGTGCTGTTCGCCTCGGAGATGATAGGCGCCGTCAACGCCATAGACCCGCTGACCGGACGGTACTTCGACGACATCAAGCCCAACATCGATAGCATAGAGTGGCTGACGGACGAAGACCGGAAGAAGCTCTTTGAAGGCAACGTCCTCAAGGTCTATCCCCGGCTCAAGAACTACATGAAGTAGCAGCCGCGGAAGGCTGCCAGGCAAGGAGGAATCGGATGAAACTGGTTTTCTTTGACGATTACAAGCTAGGCGTCCTGAATAAAGATGAGACCCGGGTCATTGACATGACATTGACCCTTGAGGAGATTCCCCATGTGGGACCCGGCGACTACATGTGCAGGCTCATTGAGAAGTGGTCAGGTTACAAATCCCGCCTGCAAACCAACATGCTGGACATGCCTGGTATCCCCCTAGAGGATGTCCAACTCCGTGCACCAATCCCCAAGCCCGGAAAGATTCTGTGCATGGCCGCCAACTACCTGGAGAACGGCACCCTCAAAGAGGCCCGGCCAATCAATGGGTTCCTCAAGAACCCCAGTGCGGTTATCGGCAACGGTGACACCATTGAACTCCCGCCGGAATCGGTTGATATTTTCCACCATGAGGCTGAGCTTGGCCTGGTCATTGGCAAAAAGGCCCGGAACATCTCAGAGGCCGAGGCGTATAGCTATGTCTTTGGGTACACCAATTTCATTGATGTTTCAGCTAGAGGCCTCGGCCCAAAGGGAGCGGACGTGTTCCTACAAGGAAAGTCCTACCACACCTTTGCGCCTATGGGCCCATATCTGGTCACAGCCGATGAAGTCCCCAACCCTCAGGACACCAACGTGAAGCTATGGGTTAACGGCGGACTGAACCAGGACTACAGCACCAGTGACATGGGTCACTCCATCCCCAAGACCCTTGCGTGGCTCTCCTCCATCACTACCTTGAACCCGGGCGACATCGTTGCCCTGGGCACTAACCATCAAGGATTGGGATCGCTTCAAAACGGCGATGTGGTTGAGCGTGAGACCCCCGGCCTGGGTAGGCTGACCGTCCACGTCTCTGAGCCGCTGAAGCGCGAATGGCCACGAGGCGTGGACCACGCAATGGCCGACAGGATGCGTGGCTAATCTAGCAGGCGAGTCCAAAGCTACTACACTCGTCTAGGAGAAAGGGAACTCTTATGAAGCTGGTGATGTACAACGATTTTCAGTTAGGGCTGTATCAGGACAACCAGGTATTCAACCTGTCTGAGTCCCTAACGGAGATAAACGCCCCAACCCCCCAGGACATGATTAATGCCGTCATTACGGACTTTGACAGCACGTACAGGGCACGTATCCAGGAGATTGCTGGCAAAGTCCAGCCAATCCCAATGGATCAGGTTCACCTGCGCCCACCGCTGCCACGGCCTGGCAAGATTGTAGCCATGGCGGCAAACTACATGGAAAGTGGCGCGCTGAAAGAGCCAAAGCCCCTTAACGGCTTCCTCAAGTCGCCGGAGTCCGTTATCGGAGAGGGCGCTACTGTCGTGCTCCCCGCGGGACACCAGGCGGCAGTATTCCATCATGAGGCCGAGCTTGGCATCGTCATCGGGAAGACTGCCGCAAGCATCTCCGCAGATAAGGCGTATGACCACATCTTTGGCTACGTTAACTTCAACGATGTATCGGCACGCGGACTCCATCCCAACAGCTTCCTGTGGATGAAGTCCCACGATACGTTCGGGCCTATGGGGCCCTACTTGGTCACCGCTGACGAGGTAGCCGACGCCCAGAACTTGCAGATACGGCTCTGGGTCAACGGCGATATCCGCCAGGACTACAACACCAGCGATATGGGCCACAAGATTCCCAAGATGGTTGAGTGGCTCAGTTCCATTGTGCAGTTGGACCCAGGCGATCTTATTGCCTCCGGCACCAACCACCAGGGCCTTGGCCCCATCCAGAACGGCGATGTCATTGAGATGGAAATCACGGGCCTCGGCAGATTAACCGTTAACGTCAAGGACGAGTTGAACCGGGAATGGCACCGTGGAGTAGACAGCGATATAGCTGATTGGGTAGCAGGCCGCTCCTCAGAGCCACCTGCGTGGGCAAAGCGATAACGAAAATCCTTTAGCAAAATGCGTTGCCATCACTAGACCTAGGCTGATAACACCACACGTTTCATTAAACAGGGGAGTCCCGGAATATCGGGACTCCCCTGTTTGTTTTCGTGTAACCTAAACACTATGGAAAAACCCGTGGACACACATCAATCACCTTCGTCAGCGGCCAACCGCTCGCCCGTCCTCCAATTGCTGAGCAACAAGCAATACCGAAACTTGTGGACAGCGAACTGGGCATGGCAGCTTGGGCGGTGGATGTGGATGATTATGTCCGCCTACGTGGTGCTCCAGCTAACAGACTCCACGTTTCAGACCTCACTGGTGGGTGCTGTGTTCTTTGGGCCTATGCTGCTGGGCGGCGTTATCAGTGGCGTCATTGCCGATGGGTTTAATCGACGCAACATTCTGCTCACTGGACACGTCGTCAATCTGATTTTGGCGATAGTGGCCTCTGTCCTAGCTCTCACCGGCGTCATTGCCGCATGGCACATTTTCCTGATGACCCTCGCCTTTGGCAGCATGCACACCCTGGATCAGGTGACGCGCAGGGGGCTTGTAAGCGATCTTGTGGCCAGGGAGCATCTCCCCAACGCTCTAGCACTGGAAACCATGGTGCAGATGGGCTCCGTGATGATTGGGCCGTTTATAGGAGGAGCCCTGGTGGACTTCCTGCCCATCGGCAAAGGGGAAGGGTTCGCCTCACCCTATCTGGCCGTCGTAGGCCTGTACATCGCCGGCTCCCTCCTCCTGTTGCGGGTCACAGCGCCAAGGAGAGGCGGCGCAGTCCACATAGCCAGTGGTAACGTGCTTCAAGCAGCAGCAGAGGGATTCCGTGTAGCCGCCCATAACCCTGCCATCATTGGGACTCTAGGAATAACCCTTCTGGCAAACATGTTCTTCTTCACCTACATACCACTGATACCGGTCTTTGCAGAGAAGGTGCTTGATGTAAGCCCAACCCTAATGGGGCTACTAGCGGGCGCGCACGGTGTTGGCGCGTTCATGGGGGCAGGCTTCATTGCTCTCCGCAGCAGGATTGATAAGAAGTCAGGCTATTACTACAAAGGGACGTTGATGGCCCTGGGGTGCCTCTTCATCTTCTCTCTGTCCCAGTCATACGCCCTGTCTTTTGCTGTTTTAGTGATGGCCGGCACAGGCATCGCAGGGTTTGCCACCATGCAACCCGTGCTCATCATCCTCTCCGCCGACGATGCCACTCGTGGTCGACTGCTAGGCATCGTCAGTATGACCATCGGCATCCTGCCCCTAGCAATGGTGCTTGTTGGCGGCATGGCGGAGTTGTTTGGGCCAGCCAAGGCCGTTGGTATCAGTGCAGGGGTTGGTGTGGTGTTAACAGCCATCCTGTCCTTCTACGCCAAGGAAATGCGGAAGCTGTAGGGCAAACTAACAAAGCCCTCGCACAGTGTGCAAGGGCCTCTCACGATTCTATCTATATTCGTAGCAACCTATGCCTGTGGAAACACCCAGCGTGTAGCGGCCTCCGGGAAGTTACTCTCCCTCCAAGCAAAAACGACGCGGGGAACCAGCATGTACGTTGCGGTTACAGGATCGTTCAGATCCGGGCGGTATTCGTACTTCACCTTGTAGGCATCTGAGAATCTCTCAAGGAAACCAGAATCGGTCACTCTCTCAGCTATGCCCTCCAGGATTACCGCATCATCCCCACTCTCAAGATGCACCGCAATGTTGGGACTCAATGCCAGGTTTCGCGCTTTCCGAGATTTTGCGTCTGTGCCAAAGTAGAATGCCCCCTCAAACCACATTCCCCATACCGGCATGATATGAGGCCTCCCATTCGCGCCAACGGTCCCCACCCAATAGCTCTTGGATACCGTCATCTGCGCTTCTACCCAACTCCATTGAATAAGTGACCCTTCTGTGGAGACCGCTAAACCATACCCATCCGGCATGGCAGGACGGCTTGCAAGGGCGTCTATTTCTTCATTGGTACGTTTGCGGTTGGGCATAGTTGTATCTTCCTAAAATAGCAATGAGAGAAGTGTGCCGAATGTGTGGTGGTGGAGATAGAGGGACTCGAACCCTCGACCCCTTGCATGCCATGCAAGTGCTCTCCCAACTGAGCTATATCCCCACGAGCTTTGTAGAAAGCTCTTTAACTATAGCAAACGCCCATACCTCACACAAGGTGCGTAGGAGTGAAACATCTCCATTTTGCACCAATGCTTGCACATGGCGGTATACTATTCAGTGCGTACGGAGTTCATTAGCAACAGCGATAGCAGATAGACAGATGAATGCCCCCTGGCAATAGTCAGGGGCCGAATGGTCTGCCAGACCGTTCCAGGGCGAACCTGGGGAGTGGGCAGGATATGCAGATACCCGTTACGGAAGATACTCGTCGCCAACAACTATTTGAGTTGTGCGCCGACCTCTTAGAACAACGTCCCCTCATAGTCGCAAGCAACCGCGGCCCTCTGGAGTATCACCTTAGCCCTGAAGGAGAGTTGCAGCCCCGCCGTGGCAGCGGTGCCATAGTCACTGCCCTCAACAGCTTGATACAGAACTTTGAGTTCACCTGGGTGGCCAACGCCATGGGTGAAGGCGATAGACGTGCCCAGCAAGAGGCTGAAACCGCCAGCATCCTATCTCCGCTGACCAGACAGAAGGTTTCCGCCCGCTTCGTCATTACCCCACGGCGCATGTACCACAAGTTCTACAATATCTTCTGCAACCCTCTGCTGTGGTTTCTTCAGCACTCCATGTGGAGCTCTGCCTACACTCCAAACATTGATAGCACGGTTCACGATACCTGGGCGACGGGCTACACACCCGTGAATCAAGCATTCGCAGACGCTATCGTCGCAGAGGCCGCCGGCGGCCCTGCTCCCATTGTGATGGTCAATGATTATCATCTCTATCTGGTACCGGGCATGGTTCGCAAAGATATCCCAGACGCGCTCATCTACCACAACATCCATATTCCCTGGCCTTCAATGCGGACATGGCAATTACTCCCCATCTCAATTCGCAATGAAATCTGCGCCAGCCTCTGCGCGTCAGACATCGTGGCGTTTCAATCGCAATGGGACACCCGGAGTTTCCTAGAGTGCTGCGAGGCGTTTGTCCCGGGCGCACATGCCGATTATGCCCAGAGCACTGTTACGTTCAACGGTCATACCACGATGGTCCGTGCCTACCCTTCGTCCATCGACGTCGATGAGGTCCGCGCCATCGCCGAGTCCCAGCGCGCCCAGGACTACCTCAACCGCGTTGGAGAGTTCACCGCCAAACACACCATCGTCCGGGTGGACAGAGCAGAGCCCAACAAGAACATCATCCGTGGGTTCCGCGCATACCAGACAATGCTTGAATCGCACCCGGAACTGAAGGAAGAGGTCACATTCCTTGCATTCCTGGTGCCCTCACGCACCCACATCAAGCAATACGAGCGGTACATGGAAGAGATAGAGGCGTTGGTCCGACAGATAAACTCTGCTCACGGAAGCCCCAACTGGCAACCGGTTCACATCTTTAGCGAGAACAACTACACCCAGGCCATAGCCGGCCTCAAACTCTATGACACGCTGCTGGTCAACCCGGTTGTAGACGGTATGAACCCCGTGGCCAAAGAAGGGCCCATTGTGAACACGCAGAACGGTGTGCTGGTCATCTCAGAGGGTTCCAGCGCCTTCGATCAACTCCGCGGTGGAGCCCTGGCTGTCGCACCCGCCGATATTGAAGGCACCGCACAAGCGTTGTATGAAGCAGTCACCATGTCGCCGGAGGAACGGGCTCAACGCGCAACCACTCTGGTTGAGTCCATTGAACGAGAAGACTCCGTGCAGTGGCTTCTCACCCAATTCCAGGACATTTTGTCACTCACCCAGTAACCTTGTCTCTTCACTTGGGTATGGAGTGATAGGTATATGGCAGCAGGGGTATCGCTTTCAAGCTACTCCTGCGTCACTATTGCAAGCGCACCCTCTCTGGTTTAGACTAATCTCCGTTCAATACTTTGAGCCAACTATGGCTATTTCAGTGCCATAAGGTGCAAAGGACATCGGACACAATCCAGAGGAGGATATTGTGAAGCACGAGTTACCTGATCTGCCTTACGCGCAAAATGCCCTGGCGCCCCATATCTCTGCGGAGACATTGGAATTCCATTACGGGAAGCACCACCAGGCCTATGTGAACAACCTGAACAACCTCATCCCCGGCACGGAGTTTGAAGAGTCTTCCTTGGAGGACATCATCACCAAGGCCCCGGCGGGCACTATCTTCAACAATGCTGCCCAGGTATGGAACCACAGCTGCTACTGGGCAAGCATGAGCCCCCAGGGTGGCGGTGACCCTTCCGGCGCTGCTGCAACTGCCATCAACGCGGCATTTGGCTCCTTTGAGGAGTTCAAGAAGCAGTTCACGCAGAAGGCAACCACCAACTTCGGCTCAGGCTGGACGTGGCTGGTCAAGAACGCAGATGGCACCATTGCCATTGAGAACACCAGCAACGCTGGCAACCCGTTGACCAATGGCCAAAGCCCCATCATCACCTGCGATGTCTGGGAGCACGCCTACTACATCGACTACCGAAACCGCCGCCCCGATTACCTCGAGGCATGGTGGAGGCTCATCAACTGGGAAGCTGTGGCCAAAGGCATAGCCTAACCCTGTAACCAGACATGAAAAAAGCCGCCCCGATAATCGGGGCGGCTTTTTTGTTTCTTACTTACATGCCCTGGCAGGGGACGCTAGTTGCGAACCATTGCCTTCCGGGCCGCCGCAAGGGTCAGCTCCAAATCCTGGGGGCTGTGCGCGGTGGACACAAAGGCTGCTTCAAAGGCTGAAGGCGCAATATACACCCCCTGCTCCAACATAGAGTGGAAATACGTCTTATAGGTCTCAACATCAGACTTGGTGACATCATCCCAGCTTGTGACCGGGCCCGGGTTAAAGAACATGCTGAGCAGAGACCCCACCCGGTTGATGGTCACCTGACGCTCGTTCTCCTGCGCAGCCTCCCGGAGTATCGCTTCCAGCTGGCTCCCAATGTCCTCCAAGTTCTCGTAGATGCCCGGGAGTTGCAGCGATCTGAGTGTCGCAATGCCTGCCGCCACGGCCACCGGGTTCCCGGACAGGGTCCCGGCTTGGTATGCAGGCCCCAGGGGTGCGACCTGCTCCATGACATCGGCACGACCACCATAGGCACCGATAGGCATTCCGCCACCAATGATCTTGCCCATCGTGGTCAGGTCCGGCGTTATGCTGTACAGACCCTGTGCGCCACCGTAGCCGACACGGAAGCCCGTGATTACCTCGTCAAAGATGAGGAGGGAGCCGTGTTGCTGAGTGATATCGCGCAACCCTTGAAGGAAGCCATCGGTCGGGAGCACAACCCCCATGTTGGCCGCTATGGGCTCGACAATGATTGCCGCTATCTCCTCAGGATGAGCCTGAAACAGCGCACGCACGCCATCCAAGTCGTTGTAATCGGCAACCAGCGTCTCAGCAGCATACCCAGCGGGCACACCAGCGCTGTCAGGCACGCTGAGCGTCGCCGCGCCGGAGCCGGCCTTCACCAGCAGGCCGTCAGAGTGGCCGTGGTAGCAGCCCACAAATTTGAGCACTTTTGACCGTCCTGTGAACGCCCGGGCAACACGGATAGCGCTCATGCACGCTTCAGTGCCAGAGTTCACCATCCGTACCATTTCTACAGACGGGAAAGCCTCACACACCAACCGGGCCAGATCAACCTCTCCCGGGGTGGGTGCGCCAAAGCTCATCCCCCTGCTAGCGGATTCCTGCACGGCCAGCACCACGGACGGATGGGCGTGTCCCATAATCAGCGGCCCCCAGGAGGCTAGGTAGTCTACATATTCGTTGTTATCCGCGTCCCAGATTCGGGAGCCTCTGCCTCGCACGATGAAGGGTGGCTCACCACCCACGCCTCTGAACGAGCGAACCGGGCTGTTCACTCCCCCGGGAATGACCTTCTGAGCTTCTTCAAACAGACGATGTGATAGGCGGTTTTCCATATTCAGGCGTTCTCCAGTAGCAGGGCTAGCCCTGCACTCATATTCCCTTAAGAATCCCTTGTTGTTCCCCTGTCGTCATTCTGAGGAGTAAAGCGACGAAGAATCTAAGATATCCTCGTTAAATTCCCCGTTCGTGGTGAGCCTGTCGAACCATGCGCGATTGCTACTTCGTCAACTCTAAATCTATGCCGATGGGGCAGTGGTCGGAACCCAAGACGTCCGCCAAGATATAGGCGTCCTTAATCTGCGACGAGAGCCCTTCGTTCACATAGAAGTAGTCAATCCGCCAGCCCACGTTGCGATCCCGTGCCCGGGTAATTGTGTCCCAATACGTATATTGACCCGGGTCATTGTTGAACATCCGCAAGGTGTCCAGGTGGCCGTGGCTCAGGAGCTTGTCCTGCCATTCCCGTTCCATGGGAAGGAACCCGGACACTTTTGCGTTCTCTTTTGGCCTGGCGAGGTCAATTTCTTTGTGCGCCGTGTTCACGTCTCCGCAAATCACCACGTTCCTGCCAGCAGCAACCTCCCGGTCGATAACTGCCAGGAAGGCATCATAAAACCGCATCTTGTAATCAAGGCGTTCCGGAGAGCCTTTGCCGTTGGGGAAGTAGACGCAATACAAGAGGAACCCGCCGTAGTCAGCTACCAGCGTCCGGCCTTCGCTATCGAACTCGGCAACGCCAAAGCCTGCAGTCACCGACAGAGGCTCAAGCTTGGAGTAGATGGCGACTCCGCTGTAGCCCTTACGCTCTGCGGAAGCGAAGTTTGCTTTGTACCCGGGTATCTCCCGGATTTCCACGGGAAGCTGATCCTCGTTGGCCTTGGTCTCCTGTAGACACACGATGTCCGGGTTGTCAGAGGCTATCCAATCCAGAAAGCCCTTCTTATGCGCAGCCCGCAATCCGTTAACGTTCCAGGAGATGATTCTTTTTTTAGTCATCCTATGCCTCGTCCTTGAGCCAGCGGGCTACGTCCTTGGCAAAGTAGGTGATGATGATGTCTGCCCCAGCCCGCTTGATTGAGGTCAGGACTTCCACTGCCACTCGATCCGCGTCCAGCCAACCTCTATCGCCAGCTGCCTTAATCATGCTGTACTCGCCGCTGACGTTGTAGGCTGCCAGTGGGTGGGGAAAGCGTTCCCGGGCCTTGCTAATAACATCAAGGTACGACAGTGCAGGCTTCACCATCAGGATGTCTGCACCCTCTTCAACGTCCTGCTCCAGCTCTCGAAGTGCCATGCGCGCGTTGGCCGGGTCCATCTGGTAGCCACGCCTGTCGCCGACCTGCGGAACGGAGTCAGCAGCTACACGGAAGGGGCCATAAAAGGCAGAAGCATACTTGGAGGCATACGCCATAATCGGCGTCTCGCTGTACCCAGCGCCGTCCAGCCCTTTCCTGAGTGCAGCAATCTGGCCGTCCATCATGGCGGAGGGCCCAACAATGTCCGCTCCTGCCTCTACCTGGGCAATAGCTGCCTTAGCCAGAAGCTCCAACGTAGCGTCATTGTCTACCGACTCGCCGCGCAGCACGCCACAGTGGCCGTGGTCTGTGTACTCACACAGGCAGACGTCCGTCATCACCGCAAGTCCCGGCGCTGCCTTCTTGATGGCCCGTACTGCTTGCTGGATGATGCCTTGAGAGTCATATGCCTGCATGCCCAGGGGGTCTTTTTCGTTAGGCAGTCCGAACAGCAACACGGAAGGTATCCCCAACGATGCAATCTCCTGCGCCTCCGCAGCAAGGTCGCTCAAAGGGAGTTGAAAACACCCGGGCATCGGCTCAATTTCCTTGCGACCGCCCGGGTCCTCTGTGACAAAAAGTGGGTACACAAACTCAGAGGCTGATAGCCGCGTTTCCTGCACCATGCGTCGCACTGACTCTGAACCACGCAACCTACGTAGTCGGACTATAGGGAACCCTGCCATGACTAAACACTCCTCAAACCGCTATCGGGCGTTTGACTCTCCCGCCACGGAAACCGCTCCCAGCTTCTCCCGGGCGTAAAACCCCTCAAGGGCCTCAACCAGCCCCGGGACTGTATGCTCTGTTGCTTCAATATCCACCCTAATGCCCAAACCCCGGGCTGTTTCAGCCGTCACTGGCCCAATACACGCCACAACGCAACGGTTCAGGGTTTCTACGTCTCCGCCCAGGGCGTCCATCAGATTCTTCACGGTAGATGAGCTGGCGAAGGTAATGGTGTCCACACCCTCAGCAAAAACCTCGCGAGCCCTGGCTGCGATGTTTTCAGCAGGCACAGAACGATAGAGATGCACATCATCAACCACTGCCCCGGCTTCCTGGAGTCCATCTACCAACGTAGCTCGTCCGGCATTCGCGCGAGGCAGCAACACCCGGTCTCCCGGTTGCAACCTATCCCGCAGGCCGTCCAGAAGGGACTCCGCAACAGCCTCATCCGATAGGTAATCAGCGATAATGCCGTGCTCACCCAGGGTCTTGGAGGTTCCCGGGCCAATTGCGCACACCTTAACAGCCCCAAGTGCCCGGGCATCCAGACCTCTCGCGGCCAATCGCTCAAAGAAGATGGATACCGCATTGGCGCTTGTGAACACTGTCCAGCGGTAGTCAAACAAACCGTCCAACGCTTTGTCCATCGCTGCGCCAACCTCCAAAGGCTCCACAGTAATGGTCGGCAGCTCAATGGGCATTGCTCCACGCTGGGTCAGCATTGCACTCAAGACCGAAGCCTGCTGTCGAGTCCTCGTAACCAGAACGCGCTGCCCAAACAACGGGCCAGTGTCAAACCACTGAAGTTTCTCTCGAAGAGCGGCTACGGGGCCTATCACCGTCACTACAGGGGCCTGGAGGCCGGCCGCTTTGACCCGCTCCACAATGTTCGTCAAATCCCCGGACACCGTCTCCTGGTCGGGCCTTGTGCCCCAACGCACGAGAGCCACCGGCGTGTCAGAGGGCTTCCCCTCTGCAAGCACTGCATTCACCACATTTGGCAAGGCTTCCATGCCCATCAACACAACAAGGGTGTCTACATGGGCCAGGGCAGGCCAGTCAACGCCTGAGTTAGGGCGAGATGGGTCTTCGCTGCCCGTAACCACGGCAAACGATGCCGCGACCTTGCGATGGGTTATCGGAATCCCCGCATACGCCAGCGCGCCTATGGCAGAGGTGATGCCCGGGACAATCTCAAAGGGTATGCCCTCCGCTACAAGCTCCAACGCCTCTTCGCCACCGCGTCCGAACACGAAGGGGTCTCCGCCCTTCAATCGAGTCACATGCTTCCCTGCGGAACCATGCTCCACCAGCAAGGCGTTAATCTCGTCCTGGGTAAAGGAATGGTTGTCACGGCCCTTGCCGACGTTGATCATCTCAGCATCTGCCCGGGCATGTTCCAACAAACGCGTATCTACAAGCCGATCGTAGACAACGACATCAGCCTCTTTAAGGAGCCGAAGTCCCTTCACCGTGATGAGCCCCGGGTCTCCCGGGCCTGCACCTACCAAATAAACCTTTCCTGGTCCAGTCATACCGTCCCCCCGGTAAGTAGCATTGAGGCTCCTTGATCCATCAGATCCTGGGCCAACCTACGCCCAAGCGCTTCTGCATCCCCTACTGGGCCTTCCACGTTGGCCCGGTAGCACTGTTTACCATCTAAACTGGCCACCATCCCAGCCACCTTAAGGGTGTTACCTTCCGTGACCGCGTGTGCGCCCATCGGCATGCGACACCCTCCACCCAACGCCACCAAAAAGGCTCGCTCTGCCAACACCGCCACATGCGTATCCGCATGGTCTAAGGGTGCCAACAGCGTTGCCAGCGCGGCGTCATTGCTTCTGCCCTGGAGGGCAACTGCGCCCTGCCCCACAGCAGGGGTGAACACCATTGGGTCAAGGTACTCTGTAATTTCAGCTTGAAGGCCAAGTCGTATAAGACCGGCAGCAGCCAAAACAATAGCATCAAAGCTGCCCTCATTGAGCTTACTAAGGCGTGTCCCCACGTTGCCGCGAATCGGGGCCACTGATACGTCTGGTCGTATAGCCAGTATCAACGCCGCTCGTCGAGGACTGCTGGTGCCGACTACCGCGCCGGGAGCAAGGTCTGCAAGTTTTAACCCGCCACGGCTTACCAGCACATCTCTTGGGTCTTCTCGCTTCATCACCGTCAGCACATCCAGACCGGCCGGTGCTTCTGTGGACATGTCCTTAAGGCTGTGGACGGCAAGGTCTGCACGATTCGTGAGGAGTTCAACTTCCAGTTCTTTGGTGAATACACCAAGGCCAAGCTCTGTCAGCAATGCCTCCTGGGACGCATCGCCCGTCGTCTTAATCACGCGGACGTCTATGGACAATCCCGTGTGATGAAGGTTTAGATGGGCGACGACGCTATCAGTCTGCACGTGAGCAAGGGCGCTTCCCCTTGTAGCGATGACAAGTTGTTGCAGCGGTGCATTCGCGCTCGGAGCAGCCATTGACTAAGCCTGCTCGGGAAGGCTGGCGCCAGAATTGTCCACAACATCACCATCCAAATCCCCATCCAGGCGGAAGAGCCATCGAAGCGACTGGATGTCCGCCGGATTACCCTCGCCTTTGAGACGAGTCACCGGGTTATGCAGCAACTTGTTGACTAGTGACTTACTGAGTGATGCGATGATGTCATGGTCGGCCGGCGAGAGGTGCTGAAGCCGCTTGAGCGTCCGCGCCAACTCCCGTTCTCGTAATGACTCCGATTGCCTCCGAAGGTCTGCCAGCGTAGGAACAATCCGTAGTGCGTCCCACCACAACTGGAACCGCCGAACCTCGTCCTCTATGATCACCTCAACCCGCTCAGCCTCTTGTTCCCGACGCTGACGGTTGACGGCCGCAATGGCGTCCAAGTCACTGATGTCAGCCAAAAAGACTGACTCAAGGTCTTTAATCGCCGGGTCCACATCCCGTGGCACTGCCACATCCAGAAAGAAAAGAGGTCGATCTCCCCGGTCAGCTACGGCATGGGAGACAGCTTCGTGCGTAATCATGTAATCAAGCGACCCTGTACATGCAATGACAATATCACTGTCATCCAACGCGCCTTGAAGGTCGTCCATGGGCAGAACGTACGCCCCGTCCAACTCTCCGGCCAACTCCACAGCCCGACCAGGCGTGCGGTTCATCACCGTCAGGTGCTCCACCCCTACGTTACGCAGGGCTACAGAGGCCAACTTTCCGGCCTCGCCAGCACCAATCACCAACGCCTTTGCCCCAGTGATATCGCCTAGGGTTCGTTTCGCAAGCTCCACAAACGCATAGCTCACAGAGCGCGCGTTCTGGCCGATAGCTGTTTCATGTCGAGCGCGCTTACCTACGCGTAGTGCCTGGTGAAACACCCGAGTAATCGGGGTTGATGCGCTCTTGGCAGCCACAGCTGCGCCAAAGGCCTCTCGTACCTGACCAAGAACCTCGGATTCCCCAAGAATCATGGAATCCAAGCTGCACGTCACCCGGAAGAGATGGTTCACCGCATCTGTATGGAAATAGCTATAGACATAGGGTGCCAAAGAAGCATAGAGAATCCCATATTTCTCTTCAAGGAACTCAGCTACAACTTCTTCCGCATGCTGTGTATCTTCTGCAATGGTGTAGAACTCTGTCCTATTGCAGGTGTGAAGAACCACAGCCTGCCCGGTACGTGCAGCCAGCCGTTTGTCAGCACCCTCTATATCTGTGCCCACCACCGCCAGTTGCTCCAGTACCTCCAAAGGCGCTGTACGATGGTTCACTCCGACTACGGCAAGTTTCACGATACTACCACCGGGGTTCGATTGTTCATCATGCAACACAAATTGGTGCCGCAGTCAGCGTTGTCACAATCATTCCAAATCTCCAGCAATTCCAGCATCCGCTCACGCGCTTGTGTTGGCCGGCCACTCTGGTAAAGGCCCAAAACTTCTATGTTCAGCGCTGCTTGCCACCCTTCAGGGTCTACAGTCATGGAACGAGCCTTAAGCTCTGCACGAACGTCAGCAACAACCTCTGCCATGTCCGCAAAGGCCAAGGCATCATTACCTTCCAGTTCCTGTCTGAGCTTCCGGGCCAGAGCTGGCCCCATCCCACCTGTGGAAATTGCCAGAGTCACGGGCCCTCTGCGTATGACCGATGGTGCAATGAACGTACAAAGGTCGGTCACATCCACTACGTTCAAGGGAGTATTTTGCTCAGTTGCTTCTTTGGTAACTGCCTCATTGACGGATCTATCATCCGTGGCCGCAATGGCAATGAATGCCCCGCTCAGGTCACCCGTGCTATATCCACGCTGGTGCCATGTGATGGACGGGTGTTCTGCCATAGCCTGTAGGCCAGTGGTGCACTCTGGAGCAATGAGGGTCACAATAGCCCCCGCTTCCAGGAGTGCTTCCACTTTTCGTTCAGCAATTTCGCCGCCACCAATGACGACGCACAGTTGCCCCTGCATGTTCAGGAAGACCGGATAGTATTTTTGCGCACCCTGAGGCTGACTCATCGGTTCCCTCTCCTAGGTAGCTAGCTACCTTTTAGCCTAAACGAAGTATCGTACGCGGGTCTTCTTATACTCTCTGGTGCTGTACAGAAGCAGGTAGTCATCAACGCCGGTAGCTGCTGCCAGCTCCTTGGCTACTTCCTCGCACCGCTCCCGGCTCGTAGCATGAATCATGGCAAAGTGACTGTATGGCCAATCAGGGAATATAGGGCGCTCGTAGCAATGGCTCACCCACTTGGATTCCGCCAAGGCTTTTCCAGCTTCTGCTTTTCGCTCTTCCGGTACATTCCAAACCGTCATAGCGTTTGAGCGGAACCCGGCCTTACGGTGGTGGAGCACGGCGCTGTACCGTCGCATCACGCCACGCTTCTCAAACCCCTGCAGGATTGAGAACATCTCCTCAAGGGAGAGACCCAACCGTTCCGCCATGCTATCAAACGGTTGTTCGTCCAGCAAAAGGTCCTCTTGGACTTCTTTTACTACCTGTATCTCAAAGTCAGTAAGTTCTTCAACCTTGTTCCAGGTCTCATTATCTGGAGCGTAGTTAGCTGCGTTCCCCTCTTCATTGACCATGTCAAAGTTCACACCAATCTTGAAGAACCGAATGGTGGGAAGAAGTCTCCATGCTAGCGCATTGGTCTTTTCAGCCATGTCTGCAGCGGTTTCCTCCAGGCTCTCATAGGGAGGCACGGCCAACGTGAACCAGAGATTGAACTTATGGCCAATCCGCGCATAGTTGTGGCTGACGCCAGGATGCTTGTTAATGTACAGAGCAGCCTTGTGCAACTTGTCCTCTGGGTACGTAAAGGCAATCAATGAGGTCTTGTAGCCCAATCGGCGCGTATCAAAGATGCCGCTAATCTGCCGTACTACGTTCTCACGTCGCAATCGGCGAATGCGCTCAATGGTCTCTGCTTCAGTCAGCCCAATCTCATCTGCAATTGCCTGGTACGGTCGCTCTGCCATGGGAAACGCTGTTTGGATGACATTGAGGATTTGCTTGTCCAACAAATCCATGTCTGATGGGTTGTCTTTGGTTGTTGTAGTAACGTTAGACGGCGCTGATTGCTTTGCCATTACGGCTCCTTTCATAGGCATCGGCCATAGCGATCATCAACATGTCCGCTACGGTTTCTACCTGTTGCCACGCTTGGGTTAGTTCTTCTGCTTCTGGAGATGATTTGCGACTTGAAGCCCTGACTGATTCCGTCAATGGTGTTCGGAAAAAAACAAAGGCTTCCATAAGTTCCCGTAGTGTTAGACCCCGCTCTGCCAGTGCCTCCCCATACTCTTCCCCAATAAGCCGAACCTCTTCCATGGCCTGGGGAGATGGACGCTTCTTGGACAGCATCGCCGCCGTTACATCAAGCAACCGGCGACCATATAATCGGAGTCGCCCACGGGTAGCATTATCCATTTCGTCATACCAGGGGAAAGACTCTGCATGCTCTCCATGGAGCAACCGACGAATCCGTCGAGTTGCTCCATCGCTGAAGGCTTGGGCGTTCATTGTATGGCTGGGTTGGGCAGCTTCTGTGCGTTGCAGTGATGCGTAGAGGTCATCACGCAGGAACCGACGATGCCCGCCTGGCGTCCGGAACGCCCTGATGACACCGCCATCCGCCCAACTCCGAAGCGTTGACTCGTTAACGCCCAGTAATCGGCAAGCGGCCCCCAAAGAGACCCATCGCCCTTCTTGGTGTTGTTCTTCAACAGCTTCCATGACACCTACTCCAAAATCTGTGGAAATCTAAAAATACTCGGTAAGAACAGCTACAAACTCAAGATACCATGTTGGATAGTGACGGTCAACACGAAGTTTCATGCCTATTGTCTAGGAGTTTACCCCCATTTCCCTAGAATTTTTCTTCGTCACCATAAGCCCTAATTTGCAGCGACTCTCCTCCAAAGACGGCGAGTGCAAGCGGCAAACAAAGGGTGCGCATGATGTCCATAGTGGAGAGAAGCGATGAAATGCTGCGGGCGGGAGCCATCGGGGTTCAGCAGGCGCGGATTAAGGGGAAATCAAATATGTGCTGCGGGGTAGGGTGTGGATAGGCTGGAGTGTGGGTTACGGCTGAAGCGTTAGTCCAATGCGTAGCTGATGACCAGCGCATTGTAGAAGACCACCAATAGACAGGGCGAGGCAGAGCTTGACCACCAGCATTGTCTGCGTCCCAAGAGCAAGTCCAATGGTGTCAAGGAATGAGTTGAGTTCAGAGACCCCCAACGCAATGGAAAGCGCTGTAAGTAGTGCGTCAGCGCCATTAACTCCCATCCATGCAAGCAACACCATAAGCCATTGCTCCTCTAAAAGGTCTACCACCAGAATAGGAGAAAATTCCACGGAATTAAATTTCCCTAAGTTACCAATAGCCACAAAAAACGTCCCCAAACACCGAAATCACTAGCCCGGCCTCACGCAACGCTTCACGTACCACGCATGCTATACTGATATAGCTATGGCTAAGGTAACAGTAACCACAAAACACTTGCTCTCAGTGCCAGACCTAACTCCCGACGAAATCAGGGGTTTGGTGGAACGAGCAAGGGATCTCAAAAGCGAGACGAATACAACAGCGCCACTCCAAGGGAAAACCGTGGCGCTGTTGTTTGAAAAGCCGTCTCTTCGCACTCGCGTGAGCTTTGAGGTGGCCACAGCAAACCTTGGAGGGAACTGCCTCTACCTCAGCCCTCAAGAGGTGGGCATTGGCGGGCGAGAAGCCGTAAGCGATGTTGCTCAGGTGTTATCACGGTATGTGGATTGCATTGTATACCGGTGCTTTGAGCATAAGAACCTGGAAGAACTGGCCCAGTATGCAACCGTACCGGTAATCAACGCCCTCTCTGAGATTGAACACCCCTGCCAGACGTTGGCGGACCTGACAACAATGCTGGAGAAGCGCGGTAGTCTGAGAGGCACGGTGCTGGCCTACATTGGCGATGGCAACAACGTGGCGCGCAGCCTCGCTTTCGGTGCGGCATCCGTGGGGATGACGTTCCGTATCGCTTCTCCCCCGGGCTATGAGCTTTCTACAGAAGTATTGAAGCAGGCAGCACAGATTGCAGCGGCGAATGGCGGGCAAATAGAGTTCTTACGGGACCCGGTGGCCGCTGTAGAGGACGCCCATGTTGTGTACACAGACGTTTGGGCCAGCATGGGCCAAGAGGAAGAGGCTGCAAAACGGCAAGCGGCGTTCATGGGCTATCAGGTCAACCCTGAGCTTATGGAGCAGGCTGCTGCAGACGCAATCTTCATGCATGACCTACCCGCGCATTATGGGGAAGAGGTTCCCCTTGGGTTTTTGGATCACCCACAGTCGGTAGTATTTGACCAGGCGGAAAACCGCCTGCACGCGCAGCAAGCGCTTTTGGAGGCCCTGATTGACTGAATTAATTACGGGAAATGACGAAACCACCCAGGATATGGCGCCAACTGAATCCGATAGCGCTTCAGCGGGTGACGCTTCTGGTTTAATGCCAGTAGTCGCCATCGTTGGGCGACCAAACGTAGGGAAGTCCACCCTCTTCAACAGACTGGCCGGACAACGCAGGGCAGTGGTTGCTGACGAGGCCGGAACGACCAGGGATCGGATTATCCTGCCGGTAGAAGGTATCACCCGCCGCTTCTTCCTTGTGGACACTGGCGGTATCTCCCTTGAAGACGGCGAACCCCTTTGGTCCAAGGTCTACGAACAGGTACGTGCAGCCTTGGCCGATGCGGATGTCATTATCTTCCTCACAGACGCCATTGACGGACTACAACCAGCGGACTCTGAGATTGCAGACTCAATCAGGAAACTGGGCACTCCCATCATCACCGTCGTTAACAAGAACGAGGGCGAGCGTCGACGGTTTGCAACTACCGAGTTCTTTGGCCTTGGTCTGGGAGAGCCCATTGCCATCAGTGCCATCAGGGGTGAGGGCATAGACGACCTTCTGAACATGGTTGAAGACCTCCTCCCGCCCGGTAGCGATGAGAAACTGGACACCAACGTCCTGCGCCTTGCCATCGTCGGCCGACCAAACGTAGGCAAGTCCAGCTTGTTAAACGCCATAACGGGGGAAGACCGAGCCATCGTCCATGATGCACCGGGAACAACCCGAGACTCCGTGGATAGTTGGGTTAGCTTTGAGGACCAGCCTCTGATGCTCATAGATACGGCAGGTATTAGAAAGCGCGGGCACATTGAACCCGGGCCGGAGAAATTCAGTGCCCTACGATCCCTTCAAGCCATAGAACGATGCAACGTTGCTATTCTGGTGATTGATGCTGAAGAGATTGCCACGTCCCAAGACATTCACGTAGCGGGCTACGTGTTGGAATCCTACCACTCCATGGTAGTGGCGATTAACAAGTGGGACTTGGCTGGAGAATATGGTCTGAACGGAGCGGAAGTCGTCAAAGATGTCCGCAAACGGCTCCACTGGGCACCCTACGTACCCATTCACTTTATCTCCGCCCTCACAGGAGAAGGCATACCCGCTCTGCTGAGAACCGCTCAAGAGCTCTACACTGAGCAGGCTACTCAAGTGAGTGAAGCAGCATTAAATACCGCGCTGATGGAGGCCCTGGCCAAACATCCACCGCCTTCCCAAGGACGCCGACATTTACGCCTCTTCCGGGGAGAGCAGAAGCATATACACCCCCTGACATTCACTGTCTATGTGAACAGTCCGGAGATGGTTCATTTCTCTTATCAGCGATATCTGATGAACACCATTCGGACCACCTTCCACATCCGGCGTGTCCCAGTTCGGTTAGAGTTCCGCAAAGGTGGTAAAAAGCGGAAAACATGAACGCCCTCACCTTGTTTCTGCTCCTCATTCCCGGGGCTTACCTAGTAGGCGCAATCCCCTGGGGCTTATTGATTGGTAAATGGAGCAGAGGCGTAGATGTAAGGAACACGGGCAGCGGGAACATTGGAAGCAGTAACGTTCTACGTTCCATGGGCGTCCGGCTGGCAGTTCTGGTGCTCATACTGGACGTCTCAAAAGGAACGGTTGCCGTCCTAGCGGCAAGGGCACTGGCAGACGCAGTAGATATCTCCTCCCTACAAACGTCCTACTTGGAAATGGGTTCTGCGCTGGCGGCCCTGATAGGTCATAACTGGCCAATCTACCTTAAATTCAAAGGTGGTAAAGGTGTTGCCACAGGCTTGGGTGGCCTTCTTGCCCTCTTCCCCTTGGGCGGCATTGTAGCCCTCGTCGTAGCTGTCTCCCTTATGAAGATTACCCGGTACATTTCTCTGGGAAGCATCATAGGCGTTCCCCTGGGAGGGCTCTCCCTCGTAATCTTTGGGTTTCTTGGAGAATTTTCAGCAGTCTACGGAATATACGGTGGAGTCGCCACCATAATCATCGTGGGGCGGCATCGTGCCAACATCGTTCGGCTTCTGGCAGGAACGGAAGCCCGGTTGGGGCAACCAGCGGCCGAAACACCACCCAAGGCAGAGGTGTAGCAATGTCCCGCGTGGGCGTACTGGGAACAACCAGCTGGGGTACAACTCTGGGTATCTTGCTGGCGCGACGAGGCCAAGAAGTTACCCTCTGGGCACGTTCTGAAGAAGAAGCCCATGCCCTAACACAGGATCAGGAGAACAAACGGTTACTCCCCGGCGTACCCTTCCCCTCATCTTTTACCGCTACAGCAAACGCTGAATCTGCTTTCAGCAATGCTGACCTTGTAATTCTCTGCACACCGTCACAGCGCCTCAGGGAGAGCCTAGCCGGACTAAGACCCTATTTACAGGCTTCAACGGTGCTTCTCAGCGCAATTAAGGGCATAGAGAAGGGTTCTGGAAAGCGAATGACCCAGATCATTCAAGAAGAACTCCCCGATGTTGCCGAAAGCCAGCTATGCGTCCTTTCCGGCCCAAACCTCTCTCAGGAGGTTGTTGATGGAAAGCCGTCATCTACCGTTGTAGCTGCCCACGATCCCGCTATATCCGAGTGGGTTCAAGAACTCTATAGCTCCAATACCTTCCGTGTGTACACCAACAATGATGTCATCGGCGTGGAGCTAGGGGGGGCGCTGAAGAACGCCATAGCCATTGGCGCGGGCATCAGCGATGGCCTAGGCTTCGGCGCGAACGGCAAAGCAGCGTTTGTAACCAGAGGATTGGCGGAAATCACACGCTTAGGCGTGGCTTGCGGCGCTAAGCCTCTCACTATGGCCGGTTTGGCCGGCCTAGGAGACCTGGTGGCTACGTGCTTCAGCAATCTCAGTCGGAATCGCTATGTGGGAGAACAGATTGGGCTGGGCCATCCGCTTTCGGAGGTACTAGGGGGAATGGTGCATGTGGCGGAAGGCGTAGGCACAACAGAAGCGGCATTACAATTGGCAAAGCAGCACGGCGTAGAGATGCCAATCACAGAACTGACCGCACGCATCCTGTTTGAAGGGCTGGATCCAAGAGAAGCCACTGCATCGTTGCTGAGCAGAGCACCCCGCCAAGAATGGCCGTCAGACCTACACTAGGCTAACGCTGGAAACACAGCGCTAACCAATCCTCGTTGTGTTGAATCTCCATCTCGGTCAATCCTGCAGCCGATAGAGCCTCCCTCACCTCATCCCCACGCTCTTCCAACACGCCAGAAGCTATCAACACGCCTCCAGGCTTCAGGCTTGCCGCAATATGCTCGGCAAGCTCAATGAGCACCCTGGCAGAGATGTTGGCCACCACTAGGTCCATGTCCACGCCCTCCGGCTGCGGAATGCTACCCCGAATGATCTTGACCTGTTTGGAAAAGCCTGCCTCCTTTAGATTCCTGCGAGAGGCTCGAATGGAGTCCGCTTCTGTATCTACAGCCAACACCCAGGAAGCGCCCAAGAGCAACGCAGCCTGAGCCAGAAGGCCAGAGCCAGTCCCCAGGTCTAAGACACGCATCCCATCCTGAATCCGCCGCTCTAACTGCTCAAGACACATATAGGTGGTGGGATGATGTCCCGTACCAAAGGCCAGCCCCGGATCCAGCGTCAACACCAGTTCGCTACCCTGGGGTTCATATTCTTGCCAGGAGGGGCGAACCACCAGGCGCTTGCCTATACGAAGTAGGTGGAAGTGGGCCTTCCACGCCTCCTCCCACTCATAAGGGGTCACAGTGCGAACCTCCAGGGGAGAAAGGGGCTTAATCAACCCCATCAATTGCACCCCCACCTCAATACGGGCCCTACGCTCGGTTGCTGTACGGGTTTTGGGCAAGTACGTCCGCACAATGACCGGTGCTCCCTCTGTGGGCCCCTCACCTTCGTCCGGGTTGTACCCGCCAGCCTCCTCCACAGCCACACGTTGCTTGCCATAGTGCTGAAACAGCTGCACCAAGGGCTCAACAAGCTCTGGGGGTGCCTGGACCGTTAGTTCAAGGTAGTCCACAAGAGGTCTCCTATCATCTATTCCATTGAAAGCAAGAAGTCGTAGTTAGGACAAAGCAGTCGCAGCCGCGCACAAGTCTACAGGGTTAAGATTAGTGCGTTAAGAGGGATGCCCTAGCTGTTTTCCCCTGCCAGGACATCTTTGAGTTTCCGTACCCATGACTTCCCGTTGCTGGGAGCATGCGCTTCTTCATCCTCGTCCAAGGCATCGGCAAGTTCATCAAAAAGCTCACGAGTACGGGGGCTCATCTTCTTCGGTGTGATAATGGTCACCAAGGCCACCAGATCTCCATGCCTGCTATTGTTCAAGCTAGGAACCCCTTGGCCCTTCTTCCGCAGAACAGCGCCGGACTGCACGCCCGCAGGAACCACAAATTCCTCGTTCGTACCATCCAGCATTGGCACATCTATAGTCTTGCCGAGAGCCGCTTGGGCTACGTTCAGCGGTAGATCAAATACAAGATGTTCCTTCTCGCGTCGGAACAATGGATGGGACTTCACAGACAGCGTGACGTACAAATCGCCCCCGCGCCCTTTGCTCGCCCCCACATCGCCCTCACCGGACAACCTAACACGCATGCCATCCTCAACGCCGCCTGGGACATTGACCACCACGTTGCGTGATTTCCGCTCACGACCAGAAGCCTTACATGTTGGGCAGGGTGTTTTTACCGTCTGGCCACGCCCTCTGCACACGTTACAAGCAACCACCTGAACAAACTGCCCAAAGATGCTGTTCTGTGCTCTGCGTACCTGTCCAGAGCCTTTGCAGTTACCGCACGTGTCAGTAGACGTACCCGGTGCAGCCAAGTTGCCGTTGCAGGTAGAGCAGGTCTCGTTCCGAGTAATCTGCAGTTCCTTCTCTACACCAAAGGCCGCCTCTTGGAAGGTGATTGTTGTAGCGTACTGGATATCGCTGCCTCGGGAAGCATCGCTTTCACCTTGGCCGCCAAATCCACCAAAGAACGCATCGAAAATATCGCCGACGCCACCCTGGAAGTTGACTCCATCAAACCCTCTACCAGGGAACCCTCCGTTCGGGTCAATGTCCACACGACCATACTGGTCATACATCTGTCGTTTCTTGGGGTCAATGAGGACTTGATACGCTTCATTAATTTCCTTGAAGCGATCCTCCGCATCAGCAGCGCGGTTCCGATCAGGGTGCCACTCCATAGCAAGACCACGGAACGCTTTGCGAACCTGTTCCTCTGATGCGTCTTTGGGAATGCCCAGGAGTTCATAGTAGTTTTTATTGTTTGCCATCAGTTAGTAGTCAATTCCAATAGTTATAGATAGTTCAATTGTACACTATGACCAGCCCTGCCAATGGGAGGACGCTGGATGTTACGCTTCAGTAGCGCCCTCAGTGGGAGGAGGAGTCTCACCGTCGGCGTCCGGAGAGGCGCTACCCTTCCCAACAGTGACCAAAGCAGGGCGTAAAAGGCGTCCACCCATAGTGTACCCCTGCTGGGCCACCTCAACGATTATTCCTGCCTCTCCCTCAACTTCGGAGAGGGCCTGGTGCAGTTTGGGGTCAAAGGCTTGTTCCACCTTTGCCTCCACAGCCTCTAGCCCACGGGCATTGAGAATGGCCTCCATCTTCTTGTAGACCAGCCATACACCTTCAATCCACGTATATGACCGTAAATTCTGGGGTATCGTGGAAAAAGCGCGCTCAAAGTCGTCAAGGATGGAGAGCGTATCGGCAGTCAATCCCTCAGTGGTCAACTGAACCAACTCCAGTTGTTCACGCTCCACCTGTTTACGATAATTGGCCAAGTCAGCTTGGGCGCGTTGCCAGTTCGCCATAAGGCGCTCCGCACGCTCTTCTAACTCTTTAATCTTCGCTTGAGGTTCGTCAGAGCTTGTCTCCCCATTGATGGAAGAATCCTGACTATGGTTTGGGGCCGCCGGTTCCTCCCGTGCGGCCCCATTAGTACCTTCTTGTGTTTCCATTAAATCATCTCCTGGTCACGCTCTTTACGATGGGCCTAAACCCACCTCTTCCAACATCTGGCTCATCAGAGACGAGAAGTAGTTGACGCCAGCAATGGTCCGCTCATAGTGCATCCGCATGGGCCCAACGATACTAATCGTCCCAAAGACCTGATTGCGTACGCCATACTGGGCAATAACAAGACTCATTGGCTTGAGGGCGTCCTCATGGTTCTCACTGCCAATAACCACCCGTATCCCACCCACACCGGGGCTCTCTGTGAGGATTGCCTGAGCAAGCCTTCGACTCTCCAGAATCTCTATCAGATCGTGAACTTGCGAAGAACCCTTGAACTCCGGCTGGTCAACCAAGTGCCGCAGTCCCTCTATGATGTAGTCAGCAAAGCTTGCTTGGTCTTCCTCCTGCAAGATGCGCAACGCTACGTCCAGCACATCTTTTTCCAGGGGCGTAGTTTCAATGCTCCGATCTAACACCTCTTGATATGAGAGACCTTTCACGTGGTTGTTCAATTTGCCAGCCACATGATTGATGTCTTCTTCAGAAACCGGCTCAGCTAAAGGCACCAACTCTTTGCGAAGACGAGCTTCCTGCAACACCACAACCTGCATTACCAGGTGTTCATCCAAATACACTAATTGGAGATTGCGGATGCGCGTTTGTATTGTTCTGGGCATAGAGACCAGCGCCATGTTGCTGGCAACTTCAGCCAACATCCGGGCTGAAAGTTTTGTCCACTCATCCACGTCTCTACCAACCGAGGTGAACTCGCGCTGCATAGAGCGTTTGGTCTCCAATGGCAGTTCATGCGTGGTAGCCAAAGCCTCCACGTAGTACCGATACGCTTTATCAGTAGGGACTCCGCCCGCTGAAAGATGAGGTCGGCTTATGTACCCTTCTTCTTCCAACGCCGCCATTTCATGACGCACAGTTGCTGCGCTGACACCAAGCCCATGCCTATGGGTCACAACTTCAGACGGTACAGGGACTGCCGTGGCAATGTACCCATCAAGAATGGTCTTAAGAATTGTTTCTTGTCTTGGAGAAAGCTGTGGTTTTGTAGTCATTTCGCACTCGCCCAAGCAGACTGCTCAAGTAGCCCAACAGTAGCATTCACGGAAAGAGGCTGTCAAGGAGATTTCAAGCCGTGTAAGGCCAGTACTAACCTATAAAAGAAACGCCTTTGTCCCTATTCAAAGAGGCAAAGGCGTTTCATCAATTTCAAAGTAATTGTTTAGCTACGGGTTTTCCTGCGCCAAATCAGGCCCAACAACGCCACACCCGCTAGCAAGTAGCTTAGGTCAGCAACACCCGACTGTCCACAGGTTCCAGCCGTTTCCTGCTCAGCAACCTCAGGAGTTGCCGTTGCCACAACAATCACCGTAACCGGTGTTGGTATCGGAGGCACCGTCGTTGGTGTTGGAGGCACCGCCGTAGCCGTGGGAACTGGCGTTGGTGTTGGAGGCACCGGCGTTGGTGTTGGCGCTAAGGGCAAAGCTGGAAACGTCAGTGTATGACCGTCCGAAATTCCCGGACCGCCCAAAAACATCAATATTTCGATCGCAGCAATCCCATCAGCTGGAAGATGGGGCACCAAAGCATTCGGGACAATATGAAACGTTATGTTTTGGTAAAGATACGCACTAGACGGGGGGCCAACGGTTAGTAGTTGGTATTCCCCTCCCAGGGTTAAC
>Ga0114999_10000961_pt1 | contig 41521 bp, 28 predicted proteins | sample ArcticOcean_MG_C_3_FD_89820 | JGI IMG/M metagenome (GOLD analysis project Ga0114999, IMG submission 89820) | Marine microbial communities from western Arctic Ocean - ArcticOcean_MG_CB8_126 | ecosystem: Environmental > Aquatic > Marine > Oceanic | place: Arctic Ocean: Canada Basin | collected...
GCCAGGATGACCCCAGTGACTACAGCGTCATGCTTGAGCCGACCAACCAGCGTTGGGTCTTTGCGCTCGCAACGCCGGTGCCCGTGTCGGATAACATCGGCCTCGTCCGTGACTATCGGTTGATGGCCAACAACCCGGTGGGGGCACGCCTGCGCTACGAGGTGCGCTCGTTCCTCGACTACCGTGTAGAGCGTGAACTCTCACCGTTCTGGCGTCACCGAACAACGCTGCTACCCCCCGATGGCAACACCCGGAGCCGCGATCTCGCAAAGTCTATGCGCCTTTCCGCCGGGTCCGTTGCGGCCTACGTCGCGGACGTCCTTAAGATGTTCAACCAGCAGGAGTTCGTCTACACGCTTAAGCCGCCTATTCTCGGCAACGACGCCATCGACGAGTTTCTCCTTGCGTCTCGTCGCGGATTCTGCGAGCACTTTGCAGGCAGTTTCGTCTTCATGATGCGGGCAGCGGACGTCCCTGCACGCGTCGTGGTTGGCTATCAGGGAGGCGAGTACAACCCGGTTGGCAATTACGTTGCGGTGCGGCAGTTCGACGCCCACGCCTGGGCAGAGGTCTGGCTCGCAGGTCGCGGCTGGGTTCGGGTTGACCCGACATCTGCGGTCGCTCCGGAACGCATTGAAGACGGCCTTGAAGCCGCCGTTGACGAAGGATTCCTCGAAGGTTCGCCGCTGTCGCTGCTCCACTACCAGACGTTGTGGATAACAGATCTGCGACTGCAACTCAGCGCGCTTGGACACTACTGGGACTCGTGGGTCGTTGGCTACAACCCGTCGATGCAGGTCAGCCTGCTGTCGCGCTTCATTGAAGACGTCTCCGTGACCAAGCTCGGCGCCATGATGCTGGCCGCGGTGTTCGCGGTGATCGGAGCGCTTGCGGTGTACCTGTTACTGACGAGCCGGCGGCAGAAGCTCGCACCCGTCGATGAAGCTTATCTCGCGTTTTGCGCCGTGCTGGCACGGCGCGGGCTTGAACGGCAAGCCGGCGAGGGGCCGATGGACTACGCGGTCAGAATCGGCATCGGCAATCCCGACATCCGGGATTTAGTGGACGCAGTCACGCAAATCTACGTGGGCTCGGCGTATGCCACCGAGACGCCAAGCACCGAGCAGCTGAAGGACCTGCGGCGGGCGATACGCAGTCTCCGATCACATATCGCCACCAGCAATGTCTGAAGGCCGGGTGCCCTCAAAAGCAAATGGCCGCTGAACTCCGGGCTGCCCTGCGCTGCAGCGCCGGTTAAACCTCGACGACGTTGACAGCCGGGATTGTCGCGCTCGCTGCACTCGCCATAAAGGACGCTATTTCATGGAAGTTCAGGTAGCGGTAGACCTCGCTGCCAACGGTCGCCAGTTCGCCGGCACGGGCCATGTACTCATCCACCGTCGGCAGTCGGCCAAGCAGGGATGCGATCGCCGCAAGCTCCGCAGACGCCAGGAACACGTCAGCACCGTCGCCTAGTCGATTGGGGAAGTTACGTGTGGATGTCGAGACCGCCGTACTATTCGGGGCAATTCGCGCCTGGTTGCCCATGCACAGCGAACATCCCGGCATCTCCGTGCGGGCTCCCGCCTGCGCAAAGATGTTGTAGACGCCTTCCTCGCGAAGCTGGTGCTCATCCATCTTTGTTGGCGGTGACACCCACAGCCGTGTCGGTATGGAGTCAACCGATGACAACATCTTCGCCGCCGCGCGAAAGTGACCGATGTTGGTCATACAGGAGCCAATAAACACCTCATCGATGTGCCTGCCAGCCACCTCAGATAATGGTTTGACATCATCGGGATCATTGGGGCATGCAAGCAGCGGCTCCTTGATCTCATTGAGGTCAATCTCGATGATCTCGGCGTACTCGGCATCAGCGTCAGGTGCGAGCAGATCGGGATCGGCAATCCATTCCTCCATTCGGGCAATCCGCCGCGCGATTGTACGGGCATCCCCATAGCCTTCGCTGATCATCCACTTGAGCAGGGTAACGTTGGAGGTGATGTACTCGATGATGGGTTCTTTGCCGAGGCGAATCGTGCAACCGCCGGCTGACCGTTCCGCCGACGCATCCGAGATCTCGAACGCCTGTTCGACTTTCAGATCCGGCAGACCTTCAATTTCGAGGATTCTGCCCGAAAATACGTTCTTTTTGCCTTCCTTGGCGACGGTGAGCAGACCGCGCTGAATCGCGGCGTACGGGATCGCATTGACCAGGTCTCGCAGCATGATTCCGGGCTGCATCTCGCCAGTGAACCGAACCAGCACAGATTCGGGCATGTCGAGTGGCATAACGCCGATGGCGGCGGCGAAGGCAACCAGACCCGAGCCCGCAGGAAAACTAATCCCCATCGGAAATCGCGTATGCGAGTCGCCACCGGTGCCAACCGTGTCGGGCATCAACATTCTATTCAGCCAAGAGTGAATGATGCCATCACCGGGCCTTAGCGCAACACCACCGCGGGTTTGAATGAAGTCGGGCAGTGTGTGCTGGGTTTCGATATCGATAGGCTTGGGGTAAGCCGCTGTATGGCAAAATGATTGCATGACGAGATCTGCCGAGAAACCGAGACAGGCCAGTTCGCGCAACTCATCTCGCGTCATCGGCCCCGTGGTGTCTTGCGAGCCAACGGTCGTCATACGCGGCTCACAGTATGTGCCTGGCCGCACGCCTGGAACGTCACAGGCTCGCCCGACGATTTTCTGCGCGAGCGTGAAGCCGCGACTGCTGGCGCCTGGATCAGCGGCCACCTTGAACACGTCGCTAATGCCCAACCCCAGGGTTTCGCGGGCGCGGGCCGTCAAACTACGGCCAATGATCAGGGGAATGCGCCCACCTGCCCGGACCTCGTCCAACAGAACGCCAGTTGAGAGGGTGAACTGGCTGATCTCCTCGCCGGTGTCTTCGTTGACGATGCGTCCGTCGTACGGGTAGACGCTGATGACATCGCCCATGGCAATCTTGCTGACGTTGCATTCGATCGGAAGGGCGCCTGCATCTTCCATCGTGTTGAAGAAGATCGGCGCGATCTTACCGCCGATACAGACCCCGCCATCGCGCTTGTTGGGGATATGCGGTATGTCCTTGCCCATGTGCCACAAAACAGAGTTCGTGGCGGATTTACGGGACGAGCCGGTGCCAACAACGTCGCCGACATAGGCAATCGGATGGCCTTTGTCTTTTAACGTTTCGATGGTCTCAAGCGGGGTTTCCATCTTCTTGATGAGCATTGACCGAGCGTGAAGAGGAATATCAGGTCGACTCCACGCGTCGCCGGCAGGTGACAGATCATCGGTGTTGGTTTCCCCCGGAACCACGAATGCAGTCACAGTGATCTTGTTGGGGACTTCCGGCTTGGAGGTGAACCATTCACCGTCCGCCCAGGACTGGAGCACACGGCGCGCGTGCTCGTTGCCTGCCGCCTTGTCAGCAACGTCGTGGAACGCATCAAACATCAGGAGGGTCCTCGACAGACCATCGGCGGCGACACTGCCGAGTTCCTCGTCATCGAGCAGGTCAACAAGCGCTTCGATGTTGTACCCACCCAACATGGTCGCGAGCAAACGTGTCGCTGCCTCGCGAGAGATGAGCTCACAGCTGTCTTCACCCTTTGCCACCGCGGACAAAAATGCAGCCTTGACGTAGGCCGCATCGTCGACGCCCGCCGGGATGCGGTCTGATAGCAGTTCTTTGAGGAAGGCCTCCTCCCCAGCAGGAGGATCTTTCAAAAGCGCAACCAGCTCATTCACCTGCTCCGCCGACAACGGCTTCGGCAGAATTCCCTCTTCAGCGCGTTCGCTCGCCTGCTGACGATATGCTTCTAGCACGATGAAACCCTCGTAAAATCAAATAGTTGTGGTGTGAAAACGGCCGCTAAGTTTAGCGTACGTGGTGTCTCAAGTTAAGCGCATAATCGGCAACGGCACTGGCTTCACTTGATTCTGCGGTATCGAAACGACATTGGGATACGATGAATCTGCGGCCCGCAGGACCGGGTACCCCGGTCCACCACCGGGACACCGCAGAATCCGATCGACCCCATGGAGTATCGACGACCCGTCCGCCTTTTGACATGGCAACTAACAGATGAACAGGCGGAATGAATGGAGAAAACGCATTGACGGTTGATGACCTTCTATACTGTGCGACACCGGAAAGCTGGCTGTGCGACGTGCCGGCAAATCTGGACGTCCTTCTCATCGACCATGCCAACTGTGAAAAAAAGGCTGCATCCACGGCGCTGAATCTCATGTATCGCTACGTGGACGACGGCGCAATGCTTCAGCAGTTGTCGCGGCTCGCGCGCGAGGAACTCCGGCACTTCGAGCAGGTTGTGCAGCTAATGTCCGAACTGGGCATCGACTACGTTCATCTGGCGTCCGCGCGTTATGCAGGGGGCCTGCGGCAGCATGTCAGAACCCATGAGCCGGCACGCCTGGTCGATCTTCTACTCGTCAGTGCCGTCGTTGAGGCGAGGAGCTGCGAACGCTTTGAAAAGCTCTGCAATGTCGTTCCGGTAACCATGGCGGATTTTTATCAGAGTCTGCTCGCATCGGAGGCAAGGCACTTTCAAACCTATCTGGCACTCGCGGCCAGAGCAACAGACGAGGATCTGAGCCTGCGGCTAGGTCCCCTGCTGGAAACCGACCGATCTCTTATTTTGGAAGTCGACACTGCTTTTCGTTTTCACTCGGGGCCCCTGGCCGGTCTGTCCTCGGTTCCTATGGGCCAGGATGACAGCTCGTAGCGTCCGTCTTCGTGCCTTAGCACCCACGCCGACGCATCCCAATCGCCCAGAACGATGCGTTTGCCATTGGCCGCAACTTCCGGCACCGCGTGCTGTGCCGGGCGATGCGTGTGTCCGTGAATCATCAGGCGAACCTTCTCATCGCGCATGGTGCGCACGACCTCTGTTGGCGTCACGTCCATGATGTCTGCTGCCGACTCTCGGGTATGTGCCTGGCTGTCCTTGCGCAGCGAGGCCGCAAATGCAGCGCGCTCGGGCAGCGTTCGGCTGAGAAAATCGGCGCGGAAGCCGTCGCTGCGCAGAATCAGACGAGCCTTCATGTATTCTTCGTCGCGCGTACAGAGGCTGTCGCCGTGCATCACAAGGACCGTCTCGCCGCCGATCTCGAGGCGGGACGGGTCGTCCAGCAGATCGAAGCCGGTACGGCGGCAAAAGTCGTCGCCCAGAAGAAAGTCGCGATTGCCGTGCATCAGGTTTTTGCTGCCCGCAGCACACACCCGCATGGCTGCGGTGACCTCATTGACGAAGGGGCCAGAATCGTCGTCACCCAGCCAAACCTCAAAGAGATCACCGAGAATGAACAGGCGATCAGCCGCAGTGAGGCCCACCAGGAAGTTTTCGAATGCGCGAATCAGGTCGGGTCTGTCGGCCGTCAGATGCAGGTCCGAGATGAAGTGTTCTGCCATGTGGTCTACGTTCGTTGAGCAATCGGACCCGCAGTTTACCGCGGTTGTCGCGTTCGCCGTGGCCTCCTGGGCAAGGGCGCCTGTCGCAACGCTTGATAACCGGGCAAGCTGCCATGACAATCCGGAGCGATGCCGAATCCGGGGCAACGTGGACGACGGGTGTGGACCTAGGGTTGCTGCGGCAGTAGAATTCGCGCCGTTGTGAAACGGGGTATAGCGCAGTCTGGTAGCGCGCCTGCTTTGGGAGCAGGATGTCGGGAGTTCGAATCTCTCTACCCCGACCACAGAACAGTCGCGACCGGTCTCAACGGTGAGAGCAGTCGCCTCGTCGATGATGCTTGTGAGCCGTTGCGTCGGTGCCCACCTCGACCAGATTGACAAGCGGCCAGTCGGATCGCCTGTTTCGGCAAGACCCGCTCGGAGCTTCGGCAAGCTGACGTGCACAAGCCAAGGCGAGAAAGCTGTTGGCCGTTCAGTCTTTTCGCAAAAATTGGACGGGTGCGGGAGAACCCGCTTCAAGGCCGAACAAAAAGCGCCAGGATTATGCGCCTGTAGCTCAACCGGATAGAGCATCGGCCTTCTAAGCCGAGGGTTGAAGGTTCGAGTCCTTCCAGGCGTACCAGCACAGAACCGCGGGCCCCCTGGACACCCGAGAAGGGTCACATTGTGAAGGGGACGCAGCGGAAGGGGTCACAGCGAGAAGCGACAGACCGTAGGAGCAGGGCTCGAGAGAAGAAGCACGACTCGAAAGAAAAAGCCGCAGAATAGAGAATTCAGACAAGGGGCATGAACGTTGAGCGCCACGACCCCGCCATTGTTCGGTGGTGATTCTAGGTAGTTTGACGGTTCGCAGTTTGACGGTTCAATGGTGGGCGTAGCTCAGTTGGTAGAGCTCTGGATTGTGATTCCAGCGGTCGCGGGTTCAAGCCCCGTCGTCCACCCCATACCGCCCGCCGACCTGCCGCGCAGAGAAATCAGCCCCGGTCATGACCCTCTACTGTGTGGCACCTCAACATTCGAGGCCACTGAGGTTGAGCGACTCGCGCAGGTGCCGGTATCTCGCAGCGTTCTCAACACGTGCATCACCGAGTGCGACTGTCCGAAAAAGCATGGGAAATACAGCCTCAACCTGTGTAGAATCGCGCGTTTTTCGCGGTCCCTCCGGTCCGCCCCTGGCAACGCAGAATGAAAGGCGAGTTCCTGACCGGAAGCACTGATGCGGAGCAGACCACGAACGGCCTCTTCTGACGGTCAGGCGAGTGGTCAAGGGCACTGAGGGGGGCGCACACCCGCCCCCTGAACACGGGGCGGTATATGGGCCGACGCGGCTGGCGCAAAGTGGAGCGCAACGGTCGCACTCAGACCTCAAACACATGAAAGACACATGGTAGAATTGACACAAGCGAAAGTGGCGGAATTGGTAGACGCGCTAGATTTAGGTTCTAGTATCGAAAGATGTGAGAGTTCGAGTCTCTCCTTTCGCACCAAACCTGCTGAGCATCCGGCAAACGAGGAAATCTGATGCAAGCGACTTTGGAAACTGCAGACGGCCTGACCCGCCGACTGCTCATTACTATTCCATCCAACGACCTGGAGTCGAAGGTGGAAGACAAGCTGAAAGAGACCGCAAGGTCGATCCATCTGAAGGGATTCCGACCGGGTAAGGTTCCGGTCAAGGAAATCCGCCGTCGTTTCGGTGACGGCATCCGCCAGGAAGTTGGCGGCGAGTTGGTCCAGAGCGCCTACGGCGAGGCGATTCAGGAACAGCAACTGACCCCGGCCGGGATGCCCCAGATTGAAGATCTGGAGCTTGAGTCAGGTAAAGATCTCGCATTTACCGCCATTTTCGAGATCTTTCCCGAGATCACGCTGAGTGACTACAGCACGGTTTCGATCGCGAAACCCGTGTGCGATATAACTGAGCCCGACATCGACAAGATGGTCGAGAACCTGCGCGAGCAACGTAAGTCGTACAACGAGGTCGATCGGGCGTGTGTGGCCGACGATCAGCTAAACATCGACTTCGACGGCTCCGTCGACGACGAGGCGTTTGCGGGCGGCAGCGGTGAAGGCCACACCCTGGTGGTTGGCGCTGGCACCATGCTCAAGGATTTTGAGGATGCCCTCATCGGAGCTTCGGCCGGCGCTGCGCTCAACGCGGATGTCACTTTCCCACAAGACTATCAAAACACCGAGCTGGCTGGAAAAGCCGCAGTCTTCAAGATCAAGGTGAATTCGGTATCGGAACAAAGCCTGCCCGAACTCGATGGCGCATTCTTTGAACAGTTCGGCGTCACCGACGGCGACATGGACGCATTTCGCACCGAGGTCAAATCAAACATGGAGCGCGAACTTGCGGCCTCCATCAAAAACCGAATCAAGTCGCAGGTGATGGATGGTCTCTCCGAGATCAACAGCATCGAGGTACCAAAAGCACTGGTCACGACCGAGATTGACCGCATGCGCCAGGAGATGATGCAGCAATTTGGCGGCGGTCAGCAGTTCGATCCCTCGATACTCCCCGCCGATATGTTTGAGAGCCGCGCCGAAAAGCGTGTTGCACTCGGCTTGCTTGTCAACGAACTGGTTAGCGCTGACGAGATCGAGGTCGATGATGACCGCGTTCGGTCAACCATCGAGGAGATGGCAAGCTCGTACGAGGAACCCGAACAACTGGTCAACTGGTACTACCAGAACGATGCGCAACTCGAGCAAATCCGCAACATGGTGCTCGAGGATCAAGTGGTCGACACCCTCCTCGCCAAGGCTTCGGTGACTGACGAAGCGATGGAATATGAGGAGGCCATCAAGCCACCACCGCAGCCCGCCATCGACGAACCAGCCGACGAACCAGTCAAGGCACAAGAACCATCAGGCGACAACGAAACGATCATTGCGGACGTCGCGCCTGCCGACGCTGAACCTGACAACGCTGAACCTGACAATGACAGGACAGGCAACGGTGAGACTGATGACGGTAAGGCCTGACCAAAATAGCCGGCAGCCGGCACATCGAGGGGAATGAGTCATGGGTAACATTTTTGACCGACCGGCGCAGGAATCGCGAAATCTCGGCCTGGTGCCGATGGTACTTGAGCAAACCGCGCGCGGTGAGCGTTCGTATGACATTTACTCCCGGCTCCTGAAAGAACGGATCATTTTCGTCGTCGGCGGCATCGACGACCAGGTGGCAAACCTGATCGTGGCGCAGTTACTCTTCGCCGAATCAGAGAATGCCGATAAAGACGTACAGCTCTACATCAACTCGCCAGGTGGCTCCGTGACCGCCGGACTTGCGATCTATGACACCATGCGGTTCATCAACTGCGATGTTTGCACCACCTGCATAGGCCAGGCTGCCAGCATGGGTGCACTGCTCCTCGCCGGCGGCACCGCCGGGAAGCGTTCATGTCTCCCCAATTCGCGCGTGATGATCCACCAGCCCAGCACCGGCGGTTTTCAGGGACAAGCGTCGGACATCGAGATTCAGGCACAGGAGATCATTGATTTGCGCCAGAAGCTGAACGAGATCCTGGCTGAGCACAGCGGCAAATCGGTCGAGACGATCGCTGTTGACACTGAACGCGACAACTACATGACGGCGATTGAGGCCAAGGACTACGGTCTCGTGGATCAGGTTTACGAGCCGCGCGCGAACGATTAGCACCTGGGCAGGACGGCTGAGGTTTGCCATGGACCGACCTCAAAATTCTCCGCAAAGCGATTGTGTTGCAAGAATTAGCTGGAGCTGCGAGTTCTCATTGGCGCGTGATTTACGATAATATCCGGTTAACGGCTACGAAAAACGACCAAGAACAAACGCTGACTGATCACACATGCCATGTCCGGCAGTGTCGTCCAGATCCCGATAAGCCGGGTGTCACGGCCAAGATGGCGGGGCATTTTGGAAGAGTTCCCGGACCGGGACTCGAGATGCGATTGCGGACTGGAAAGCCAGTGGACCGGGCAAGTGTTGGGAAGGCGACAGGCTGAACGGGGGAGGGCTTGCCACCCGCCTCGACATGCCAGCGTGCAAGTAGTCAAGATTAAGACAAGAGGTGCCTGATGGCGGAAGATACAGACGGAAATGGTGACGGCAAGTTACTGCACTGCAATTTCTGTGGCAAAAGCCAACACGAAGTCCGCAAGCTGATTGCTGGTCCGTCCGTTTACGTCTGCGACGAGTGTGTCGAGCTGTGCAACGACATCATTCGTGAAGAACTCAAGGAAGGATCGGATGAGGGGGAGAAACAGAGCCTGCCGACCCCCCAGGAGATCAAGGACATCCTGGATGAGTACGTAATCGGGCAGCACTGGGCCAAGAAAGTGCTTTCAGTCGCGGTCTATAACCATTACAAACGACTGCGGTATTCGGGCAAGAAGGACGACGTGGAACTACAAAAGAGCAATATCCTGCTCATCGGTCCGACTGGCGTTGGCAAGACCCTGCTCGCCGAAACGCTCGCAAGATTGCTGGATGTGCCATTTACCATCGCAGACGCTACCACGCTGACCGAGGCTGGTTACGTGGGCGAGGATGTCGAAAACATCATTCAGAAGTTGTTGCAAAAATGTGACTACGACGTCGACAAAGCGCAGGTCGGCATCGTCTACATCGACGAGATCGATAAGATCTCGCGGAAGTCGGACAATCCCTCGATTACCCGCGATGTGTCAGGTGAGGGCGTACAGCAAGCGCTCTTGAAACTCATCGAAGGCACCGTCGCATCGGTGCCGCCGCAAGGCGGCCGCAAGCATCCCCAGCAAGAGTTCCTGCAGGTTGACACCACCAACATATTGTTCATCTGTGGTGGCGCTTTCTCGGGCCTCGACCGCGTTATCCGTGACCGCTCATCCAAAAGCGGCATTGGCTTTGCCGCAACCGTCGAGACGGAGTTGACCCGCAAGAATCTGGGCGAGACATTGCGCACCGTCGAACCCGAGGATCTCGTTCGTTACGGGCTAATTCCCGAGTTTGTTGGACGCCTGCCGGTGCTTGCCACGCTCGATGAGCTGGACGCTGACGCGCTCGTACGGATCCTCACGGAGCCGAAGAACGCCTACACCAAACAGTATGCGAAGCTGTTCGAGATGGAGAACGTGGAAATCGACTTCCGCGAAGACGCGCTCGCTGCTATCGCAGTCAAGGCGATGGATCGCAAGACCGGTGCACGTGGCCTCAGATCAATCCTCGAGGCCGTGTTGCTCGAGGTCATGTACATGATCCCGTCAGAAGACGATGTCAGTAAGGTCGTCATCGACGAATCGGTCATCATGGGCCAATCGGAGCCTATACTGATATACGAGAGCACGAATCAGCAGAAAGCTGCGCCAGAATAGCTAGTTCTTGTCCCAAAATTGCCATCCTGACAATTCTTGGGAGTCGGTTTGCAAGCAAACCTCGCATTTGCTGCGGCGGAAGAGAGGCCTGCGGAAAATGGCGGTTTATCCCTGCACCGCACGCTAGTTCCTGAATTTCACAACTTTTGAACAAAAAGAAGGCCAATCGGCCCTCTTTTTGTGGTTTTGTTGCTAAATTTAGGAAACGGACTGACAGCAGATGGTGTGTGGTCCACAATGCTTTGAACCGTTGCAAATGGAGACTACATGACGTCACTCACAAGTGTGCCCATCGTTACCCTCAGGGACATGGTGGTGTACCCACATGGCGTCCAGCCCCTCTTCATTGGCACAGAGAAGTCGATTCGAGCACTCGACCACGCTCAAAAGCATGACGCTGAGAAGCGGGTGCTGCTGGTTGCCAAGCGCGATCCAGAACAGGCCGAACCCGGGCCTGACGACCTCTATGCTTTTGGCACGGTGGCCACGATCCTGCAGCTGATCAGGCTCCCGGACAAGACAGTGAAGATACTGGTCGAAGGAGGCAACCGGGCCAGCATCGACAGTATTCAGGACGGTGAAGACTTCTTCGTCGGCGACGTCGAACTCGTCGATGAGGACGAATTAGACCCGGGTGAGTCAGAGGCGCTCGTGCGAACGCTGATGACAGCGTTCGACCAGTATGTACAGTTGTCCAAGAAGGTTCCGCCAGAGGTCATGACGTCGCTTTCAAGCGTGAACGAGCCGAGTCGTCTGGTCGACACGATCACCGCGCAAATGAGCCTGAAGCTTGAGGAAAAACAACAGATCCTCGAGATGGTCGGGCTACACGACCGTATCGAGCACATGATGAAACTGCTTGAGTCCGAGATCGGTCTGTTCAAGGTCGAAAAGCGCATTCGTGGCCGCGTCAAAAAACAGATGGAAAAGAGTCAGCGCGAGTACTACCTGAACGAGCAGATGAAGGCGATTCAGAAAGAACTCGGGGACACGGAAGACGTGCCCAATGAGCTCGAAGAGATCCAGAAAAAGTTCGAAGAAGCCGGCATGCCGAAGGAGGCGAAAGACAAAACCCGCGGTGAGATCAACAAATTGAAGATGATGTCGCCGATGTCGGCCGAGGCGACGGTCGTTCGCAGCTACATTGACTGGATGCTGAGCATTCCGTGGAAGAAGCGATCACGCGTGCGCACGGACATCGCCGCCGCCGAGGAAGTGCTTGAGTCGGATCATTACGGCCTCGACGAGGTTAAGGAGCGCATCCTTGAGTATCTCGCGGTGCAGCGCCGCGTGAAGAAGTTGAAAGGCCCGGTTCTGTGTTTGGTCGGGCCGCCCGGCGTCGGCAAGACCTCGCTTGGTGAATCGATCGCGCGAGCAACGAATCGCAAGTTCGTCCGTATGGCATTGGGTGGCGTTCGTGACGAAGCCGAAATTCGTGGCCATCGTCGCACCTACATCGGATCCATGCCGGGCAAAATCATTCAGAAGATCTCAAAGTCGGGTGCGAGAAATCCGCTCTTTCTGCTCGACGAAATCGACAAGATGGGGCAAGACCATCGCGGTGACCCCGCCTCCGCGTTGCTTGAAGTGCTGGACCCGGAGCAGAACAACACGTTCAATGATCACTATCTTGAAGTGGACTACGATCTGTCCGAGGTCATGTTCATCTGTACGTCGAATTCAATGAACATTCCAGCACCGCTGCTTGATCGTATGGAGATCATTCGGATACCCGGGTACACCGAAGACGAGAAGCTGAACATTGCAGAACGTTACCTTGTGCCGAAGCAGATCGGTCACAACGGCTTGCGCAAAAACGAGTTGACGGTCGGGAGCGATGCGATCTGCGACCTGGTTCGATATTACACGCGCGAAGCAGGGGTACGCGGCCTGGAACGCGAGATCGCCAAGCTTTGCCGCAAGGTTGTTAAAGACGCCGCACTGTCGGCCGAAGACCCAAAATCTGTGAAGATCGGGAGTGATGAACTCGAGACCTTCTCCGGCGTTCGCAAGTTCTCGTTCGGCCGGGCGGAAACCCAGGACGAGATCGGCCTCGTTACCGGACTTGCAGTAACGAGCGTCGGTGGCGAACTGCTCTCGATCGAAGCAGTTGCCGTCAAAGGCAAGGGGCAGCACACCCGAACGGGTTCCCTCGGCGACGTCATGCAAGAGTCAATCCAGGCGGCAACAACGGTTGTGCGAAGCCGCGCCCAGGTTCTGGGCATCGCGAAAGACTTCCATGAGAAATACGACCTTCACATCCACATGCCCGAAGGGGCAACACCGAAGGATGGGCCGAGCGCAGGCACCGCGCTATGCACAGCGATGGTGTCTGTGTTGACAGGCATCCCCGCTCGGGCTGACGTCGCAATGACCGGGGAGATAACACTGCGTGGTCAGATCTTGAAAATTGGTGGTCTGAAAGAAAAACTCCTCGCTGCTCACCGCGGCGGCATCAAAGAAGTATTAATACCAGAAGAGAACCGCAGTGACCTCAAAGAGATACCAGATAACATCAAGGAAGAGTTACGAATACTGCCGGTGAAATGGATCGATCAGGTGCTTGAAGTAGCCCTGCAACGCATGCCGGAGCCACTTGAGGAAGAGCCTCAGGTTGCTGAGGACAAAGGCGTAGAATCGGATACAGACACGCGTATTAGTGCCCATTGAGCCCGTATCTGTATTCGGGGACGCCGTTCGACCAGCAAGTTGTTGACAGCCATTTTCGTTAGTTGGTATAACGACGGCGAATTGTCGGTCCTTGGCAGATGGGTTTATCTGCACCACAAAAACATGGGGCCTTGCCCTACTATTTCGTACAAATCGAGGGTTATTGATTGAATAAGCAAGAGTTGATTGACAGTATCGCCGAGGCCGCAGACCTTACTAAAGCAGATGCTGGACGTGCGTTGGATGCAGTCACCGAGTCGATTTCCAACGCCCTTAAAGGAGGAGAGTCCGTTGCCCTCGTTGGCTTTGGCACTTTCACGGTTCGGGAGCGCGCCGCGCGAACCGGACGCAATCCGAAAACGGGTGAAGAGATCCAGATAAGTGCGGCGAAGGTGCCGGCTTTCAAACCCGGTAAGGCACTGAAAGACGCCGTCAATTAGGCATCAACGAGTATGGACACTCTGGTGACTGGCACTAGCTGAATAAAATGGCGCATCAATTCGGTGCGCCATTTTATTTTTGGATTTGTTTTGGGACTGACGTGGGCAGCAGATCACGCGAACGCAAGCGGTCAGAGGCCGTCGGTGTCATCCCGACTCCAACCCTCGGCGGCGTCCAGGCGCATCCCGCGCGGACGTGACATCGCAGACAAGAATACCCGAGATCGCCTCTTTTTCGAGAGAGCCTCTTTCTCTGAGAGCAGATGTGGAAGATGGCAAATGGCGGGAGGGCAAAAATGGAGAGCGCAATTGTCGAGATGGTCAAGGTAGCGGGCATCGTCGAGAATGTCGTTTGCCGAAGTGTGTAGCTGCGCGGCCAGGGCACCCAAATACACTTCGAAGTTCGCGAGAGTCCGTTGGGACCTCAGGCGGGCCGTTTGCTAAGATACGCCCTCCATGCGACACGTCGCCTTCAGGGCAATAAGCCGTTTTGACCCACATCCCAGGTTCGTGCGCACAGGTTTTGAATGCAAGCAGTCTGGAACACCATACATCCTTTGCAAATGACCATGGCGCCCACAGATCCCACAGAGGTCGAATCGGCGCCGCACTGGGAAATCTTGTCAATTCAACAGTTGGAAACATGACGACATGGGGATAGAGGCGATTCGAAGCAGTACTCAAGGGCTGATCGCGAAGATGATCGTCGGTGCGATCATTATAGTATTTGCGCTGTTTGGCTTCGGCTCCATCACGACCTTCCTGGCGCCAGTCCCCAAGGTGGCTTCCGTGGGTGGCAACGACGTTACACAGCAGGAAATGGAGCTAGCAGTCGAGCGCAGCCGACAGGTCATGCTGGCTCGCGGCCTCCCGGTCGAAGAAGATCGCCTCCGCAGCGGCGTGCTTGATAGCCTGATCAATCGGCAGGTATTGATCAATCAGGCTAATGACCTCGATCTGGCGTTCTCTGACGCGTCGACCGACAAGCAAATCCTCACGACCGAAGCCTTCCAGGTCGAAGGCCAGTTCGACGCCGAACGGTTTCGTCAAATAATCCGCAACATGGGTTATCAGCCGCTCAGTTATCGTCAGGAACTGCAAACTGACATGAAGGTGCAGCAGTTGACGGCGGCGCTGAGTCAGACCGCGTTCCTCACTGAAAAAGAAGCGCGCGGGATCAGCAGCCTTGCTCAACAGGTTCGGGATCTGGCGTACGTGCTGATCACGCGTGACAAGTTGAGAGACAGCATCACCACGACCCCGGCTCAACTAGAGGACTATTACAACGCAAACCTCAGTGACTTCCAGACCGATGAGACCGTGGATCTCAGCTATATCGAGTTGCGCAAGGACAGCCTCCTTTCCGAAGTTGAAGTCAATGAAGTAGAAATCCGGGCGCAGTATGAGGACCGCAGCACCAGCTACACCCGGGCAGAGAGGCGCAGGTCTTCGCACATTCTCGTCGCGATTTCCGATGAGGTAACGGGCGCGCAGGCGAAAGCGAAGGCTGATGATCTTCACCGCAAGGTGTTGGCGGGCGAGTCATTTGAGACCCTCGCGAAGGAGCACTCGGACGATCCTGGCTCTGCCGTCAACGGGGGCGACCTTGGGTTTCAGGACGCGGGCGTTTTTGTTCCGGAGTTCGAAGCTACCCTCGCGAACCTGTCCGACGGCGATGTTTCGACGCCTGTCCTGTCGGATTTTGGATATCACATCATCAAGCTGACCGGCGTTGAAGTCGCAACGGTGACACCGTTTGAGGAGGTACGTGATCGCATCGACGCCGATGTGCGCGAGATCAAAGCTGAGGATTTGTTCGTAGAGCGCTCTGCCCGTCTTGCCGAGATCGCGTTTGAAGCGCCGGATCTTCGCGATCCTTCGGTGTCCCTCGATCTGACAATCAAGACCACTGGGCACGTCGGCCGGAACAACGCCCATCCCGTGGCTGGGGCTCCGGCGGTCATGGAGGCCGCCTATTTGCCCGACCTGCTGACTGACGGCAACAACAGTAATCTGATCGAGATAACACCCGATCACCACGTCGTTGTCCGCGTGACGGGCCACAGCCCGAGCGTGCAACGATCACTCGCTGAGGTCGAGGCGCTGATTGCGGATCGCATCCGCGATGAGAAAGCAGCAGACGACGCACTCGCGCAAGCGGTCGAGATCGAACGCATGTTGAAGAGTGGATCAATTACCCGCTTTGTCGCCGATCAATTCGGAGTTGAATGGAAGGTAATCGCGGGCGCAACGCGCAGCCAGGGCGGTGTTGACCGGCAAGTCATCGAGCGTGCTTTCCAGCTTGCCCGCCCTGCAGAGGGCCGCAAGTCGGTCGGTCACATCGGGCTTGCCAATGGCGATGCTGCCGTCGTCACCGTCACCGGCATCCAAAGCACCGATCCGGTCAGTGTGCCGTGGACGGAGTTGCAGACCCTTGCACGGGCACTGGCGAGTCGAAGTGGCGCCAACGATCGCACTGAATACCAGGCTGATATTGTTACGCAAGCCGATGTCAGCCGGACCGCGGCCGAAGACTAGCCCTTCCCCCCGCAAGACCTACCCGGCCCGCCCCTTCAGACAGTAGCGCCAGGATCAAACGCCGCAGGCGCAGCCACGCCCTCGAGCGCGACTACCCAGCGAAGAGAACCGGACAAGTAGAAAAGAGCGCAGCGCCGCGCTACTCCCGCCGGGTTTTGGTCACATCAACAAACAGGGTCAGCTGCTGACCAGGATGGATGTAGCGCGACGTCGCGACGGCACCGTTCCAACCGCGGATGTCAGATACGGATAGATTGAATTTCCCTGCAATCACTGCCAGCGATTCGCCGCGGCGCACCCGATAGTTCACGCGCCGAGTCGCCCGTTCGTGCCCGTGTGCGACAACCGGTGCGGCGACGGCACCCTGCGACCCGCCCCAGATGTTGATCGTCTTGCCCACTCGAAGCACGTCAGTGGGTGCCAGCCCGTTCCAACTTGCAAGCGCGCGTACAGCGACACCATGACGTTGCGCAATCAACCACAGGCTGTCGCCGGACTCCACGCGATAGGTGACAGGTGTCCCCATCTTCTCGTGTCGATAGGCCGTCGCGTCGGCATGTCGATTTGCGGCAGACAGTGCGTAGTCGGATGGATGCTGGCTCGCAGTTGGTACGAGCAGATGCTCGCCCGTTCTGATCGTCGAGTTGCGTACCTGGTTCACCCGACGCAGCGCGTCAACCGACGTCCCGTATTGCGCCGCGATAACTGAAAGGCTCTCGCCATACCTGATCTTGTGGCGCTTCAGTCGCATGCGCTCACCATCGGCGAGTCCCTGGAGCAAACTGGAGAGTTCCGGTGAAACTTCCGGAGGGACGAGCAACGTGTAGCCACCGTTCGGCGTGGCCCAGCGGTTCAGCCCGGGGTTCAGGCGATACAGTTGCGAGAGCGGTACGTCCGCCAGCCGACTGATCACTGCGAGGTCGGTTTGATCTTGCAATTCGATGGCACGGAAACGAGCCGTCAATGGCAGCGTCGGCAGATCGTCGTGCGTGCGTACGTAGTGACTGACCGCAAGCAGTCGCGGCACATACGCACGTGTCTCCGCCGGAAGCGCCAACGACCAGAAGTCATCCGGTTTGCCAGCACGTTGCTGGCGACGTTGCGCATTTCTGACCGTCCCTTCGCCTGAATTGTACGCGGCGAGGGCGAGCATCCAATCACCGTCAAACAAACCGTGCAGGTACTCAAGATAGTCGAGCGCGGCGTGAGTTGAGGCAACGATGTCGCGCCGGCCGTCATACCACCAGTTCATTTGCAGGCCGAAACGCCGCGCCGTGCCGGGAATGAACTGCCAGAGGCCCATCGCGCGCCCGTGCGAATAAGCAAACGGGTCGTACGCGCTCTCGACGATCGGCAACAGCGCTATCTCGCCGGGAATCCCGCGTTTCTCGACTTCATCAAGAATAAACGGGAGGTACCGGCTTGCCCGCGCGGACGTCCGCGCGAAGTACTCGGGGTTACGTTCAAACCAGCCAAACTCCTGTCTGACCCGCAATTGATCGAGGTGGTGGGGGAGGGCCATGCGTTGTGCAGCAAGGCCCCAGGCACCCTCGACCTTCGATACAGTAGAACGATGCTGGTCATCTTCGACATCGGCATCCGCTTCGCGCGCATCACCAGGACCTTGAGGGGACGCATCCCTTTCAACAGCCGGCGGAACGGCTGGCGGAACAATCACGATCGTGGGCGCAACGCCTGTGACCGCATCGGGGGCTAACGTGCAACCATGCAACAGCACCCACAAACTGCCTATAATAAGGCTGACTGCGAAGCGACTCCCGATCCGGGGTTCGCGGCCGATTGACGATGGGTGAGTAATGCGAGAAATGTTTCCCGAATCAGAAACGGAGATCACGTTCGTCATCCAGTGATAGCAGCATGTATAAGAGATATTGATCGAGCCGTGTCGGTTTAGTTTCATTGGGACGGTCAATAATGCCCAATTTTCGGTGTCCAGCGCCGACGTCTAACCCGGTCAAATCATTCCCCCAACTTGTCGGTGGATGGAGTGGGTGCGAAGGTTCGGCTGAAGAGGATCGGGTCAGCGAGTCGGGGCAATAGCGCCTTAGGTGCAGGGATTGTGCGCAGGAATCAGGTGCAGGAATCAGGTACAGGAAGTGGGTGAGGGCAGTAAAGAGTGTTAACCACAATGGATCTGGAGGCGTCGCGATGGTAGCACGGCAATTGCAGTCGCCAGGATCGCCAGCGCATCGCTGTCACAGCCCACGTCAGGGGGCCCATCGATCGTGGCTGAAGCGGTCAGAGCATTGAGCGGAGGCGGCACGTGAAGCAGTCATCGGAAAACTACCTGCGACTCAAAGAAATCAGGCGCTGGTTTGGAACCACTCTTGGTCGCCACACGCTTGCCTCCGAGCAGGCGCTCCTCGACCATTTGCTGCCAGGCTACTTTGGCTACCATCTTCTGGGACTCACGACTGCCGACGGTGCCGATGGTGAGTCTTTGCTGGCGAGCAGCCCTATCAACCAGAAGGCTGTCATGGGCCTGATGCCCGGTGACACCGGCGGTTTCCTCGGACAGGTAGACCAATTGCCCTTCTCCGATGACGTACTCGATGTTGTTTTGCTGCATCACGTACTCGAATTCCTTGAGAACCCCCAGGCCGCATTGCGCGAGATCGTCCGAACATCATTGCCTTCCGGTCATCTCGTGGTCGTCGGCTTCAATCCCCATTCATCGTGGGGAATCTGGCGCCAGGCGGCGCGCTTTCGCGGCCGAGCGCCCTGGACCGGCGCTTTCATTCGCCCTGGGCGCTTGCTGGACTGGCTCACACTTCTCAACTTCCGGATCGAGCGTGCGGACTACATGAACTATCGGTTGCCGGTCGCTCGACTCGCGGGCGAGCCTCGGCGCGATTACTCGCAGGGCATCAGTCGGTACGCGAACTGGCCGTTCGGCGCAATCTACGTCATCGTGGCGCGCAAACAGGTCGGCATGCTGACGCCGATTCGTCCTGTGTGGAAGCAACGCTCAGCATTCGGACCACTGACGGTCGTGCGCCCGACCGGCGCGAGCGCGAACACGGCGAACCGGGATATCGCCTACAATCCCGGCCCCGGGAAGCCTGCCCCGGATGAGTGAGATGGCTGACAACGCGTTGACATCGTGGGCATCCGGCAACAGCAAGCCGTTCTGTAAAAAATGGGCTTACAACCTGCTGAAGAGCAGCCTGCGAGCCCGATACACGGATGTATCGGCCGCAAACCAGCGACTTAAGTCGTTGATTTGTCGCGAACGGGCTGAGGCACGCGACACTGAAAAATGTGGGACAGCACTTCAGCAACCTGGTAGCACCGGAATCGAATTGAGACTCACAACCCAATCGAACGTTTCCCCACACGCCATTGCAAGGTCTGGTGACTTGCACCCGCACCGAGTGGCGGTCTGACTTGAGCGTTGTGATTTACACCGATGGGGCCTGCCGTGGCAATCCTGGTCCCGGCGGCTGGGGCGCCTGGCTCCAGTTCGGCGAACGTGACAAGAAGATTTTCGGGGGAGCCCCCCTGACGACCAACAATCGCATGGAACTCCAAGCATCGATTGAAGCACTCAAGCAACTCAGCCGCGCCTGTGACATCGAGCTTTATACGGACTCGACCTATGTGCGCAATGGCATCACAAAGTGGATCAACGACTGGAAGCGTCGCGGTTGGCTTACCGCCGCGAAAAAACCGGTGAAGAATGACGATCTTTGGCGCGAGCTTGACGCGCTTGCGGCGCAACACCGAATTGAGTGGAAGTGGGTCAAGGGGCATAGCGGCGACCCTGGCAATGAGATGGCTGATCAATTGGCTAATCAGGGGATCGACGCGCTATGAGGCAAGTTGTTCTCGATACCGAGACCACCGGCCTCGAAGCGGACCAGGGACACCGGGTGATCGAACTCGGCTGCGTGGAAGTCATTGACCGCCGGGTCACTCGCAAACACTACCATCAGTACGTTAACCCTGAGCGCGATATCGACGACGGTGCGCTCGAGGTACATGGCATTACCCGCCAATTCCTGTCCGAGAAGCCGGTGTTCGGCGACTCGGTCGAGGCATTCGTCAACTTCATCAGCGGGTCCGAACTGGTCATCCACAATGCCGCATTCGACATCGAATTTCTCAACCTCGAACTAAAACTCGTCGGACGCCGGCCAATCGAAGAGATTTGCAGCGTCGTTGATTCCCTCGAAGTGGCACGACGCAAACACCCGGGGCAGCGCAATTCACTGGACGCGCTCTGCAAGCGCTACAGCGTCGACAATACTCAGCGGGAACTGCACGGCGCGCTACTGGATGCCGAGATTCTCGCTGAGGTCTATCTGCTACTAACGGGCGGCCAGGTTGCCCTGGCACTCGGCGATGGTACCGATGCCAATGCCGGATCCGAGGTCCGGCGATTGTCTGCAGAACGTCCGCGCTTGCGCGTCATCCACGCCAGCGACGACGAGCTTCAATCCCATGCTGCCCGGCTTGTTGCGCTCGAGACGTCGTCGGACGATGGCTGTGCGTGGACCATGCTCGATGCACCTCGCGAGGCACAGTCTTGATCTCACCGTATCCAGTCGCGGGCAACGATTTCGTACCCGGTGTCGTGTCACCGTCCGCCCGGGATGACGACATGATGTTTGTGTTTCGGGGCGCAGACATCCACGGTGCCAACGAAACGGTCTGGCGGCCTGCGATGCGCAAGGATGTCGTGCTCGCTGAAATAGAGTCTGAACACTACCTTGGCAACTATCAGGTTCAAGCGTGCTTTGCCGTGAGCGTGGGCCCGGACGCGACCGGCGACTTCGGCAACTTGCGCGGAGTCTTCGCCGCCAGCGACTCCATCATGTTTGCGATTGCCGGACGGGCAGTCCAGGTCCTTGACTGGTGGCGCAGTCATCAATTCTGTGGCCGCTGCGGGCAGCCCGCACGAACCCACGACAGGGACCGGGCGCTTGTGTGCGATGACTGCAGCCTTGCAAGTTACCCGCGCATATCGCCATCCATCATCGTCCTCGTCCATGACGAGGACCGAATCCTGCTCGCTCGAAACCAGCGATTTCCGACCGGCATGTTCAGCACGCTTGCCGGCTTCGTTGAGCCGGGCGAGTCCATTGAGCAGACCGTGCATCGCGAGGTGCGCGAGGAAGTCGGTGTGGAGGTCGATCAGCTCCAGTATCTCGGCAGTCAGCCGTGGCCGTTCCCCAACTCGCTAATGCTCGGCTTCCATGCTCACTACGCGGGCGGCGACATTCGACTGCAGGAAGAAGAAATCGCCGAAGCGCGCTGGTTCAACATTGACGGGTTGCCCCAGATTCCAGGAAAACTGGCGATCTCTCGCTGGCTCATCGACACTTTCCTTACTCGTCGCGGGATCGCAATCGATAGCTAGCCCTTGGGAGTCGGTTTACAAGCAAACCTCGCGCACTTGCTTACAGGAATGAGCCTTGCATAAATGTGCCCTGCAGAAAATGGCGCTGCGTTCCTGCACCGCACGCGAGTGCCCGCCCCGGAACAGAGCTGGGACAGGAACTCGGTCCGGCGAATCGTAGGCCTGTGGTAGGATATCGCGCTTTTCTGCCCCACTCGGAGAGAAGGTTTGGAGTTTCTGTTCGAATATGGCCTCTTCCTCGCCAAGACAGTGACCTTCGTGGTCGCCGTGGGCGTCATCCTGCTATTCATCCTGGGACTCGGCCAGCGCAATCGCCGCCAGGAGGGCGGCCACATCGAAATCATGAACCTCGGCGAGGGTCTGGCGCAGGTCACGTCCGCACTGAAACAAGCGATTCTCGACCCGGAGCTCTTGAAGCAGGAAGCAAAGGCCGAGAAGAAGCGCCTGAAGGCGGAACAGAAAGCCAGGAAGAAAGCGCCGGTACCAGAGACTCCCGAATCGCGGGCCTTCGTCATCGATTTCGAAGGGGACATTCAGGCGTCGGCCGTCAGCAATCTGCGCGAGGAGATCACCGCGGTGCTGTCGCTCGCAGAATCTACTGACGAGGTGATTGTACGCCTCGAGAGTCCGGGCGGCGTTGTCCACGGCTACGGTCTGGCAGCATCGCAATTGCAAAGAATTGTCCGCGCCGAATTGCGTCTCACAGTCGCTGTCGACAAGGTTGCGGCAAGTGGCGGCTATATGATGGCATGTATTGCCAACCATATCGTCGCGGCGCCATTTGCGCTCGTTGGTTCTATCGGCGTTCTCGCCCAGGTGCCGAATTTCCACCGGTTGCTCAAGAAATATGACGTGGACGTCGACGTTCTCACCGCCGGTGAATACAAGCGCACGCTGACGACCTTTGGAGAGAATACGGACAAGGGTCGCGAGAAGTTCATCGAGGAACTTGAGGACGTCCATAGCCTGTTCAAAGACTTCGTAGTTGAAAACCGCCCTCAGGTTGACATCGAACAAGTCAGTACGGGCGAGGCGTGGTATGGCAAGCGCGCAATCGACATCAAGCTGGTTGACGAACTGGTGACCAGCGACGAGTTGCTCGTCGAGAAGTGCAAGTCTGGAAGTGTTTTCCAGGTCAAGTTTGTTGAACACAAAAGCAAGGTTGATCGGGTACTGGACAGATTCGGGTCTGGCCTCCGCCGCGCATTCGCTCCGGTTCAACCTTTTTAGCACCGGTGAAAAGCATCCTGCCAAACGGATGCATCCACATTCAGTTCGCGTAGCGCACCGTGACGAGCGTCAGCAACCCAAATTAAGCCCCCCGCAACTAACAGGAAGTCTATGCAATTCCAAGCATTCCGCGTCGAGAAGAACGATAGCGGCGTCGAACATCAGATCATTGAACGATCGACCGACGATCTCCCGACAGGTGAGCTGCTCATTCAAGTCGCATTTTCATCGGTCAACTATAAGGACGCGATGTCCGCGAAAGGTATGCCCGGCGTCACTCGCAACTATCCTCACACCCCCGGTATTGATGCCTCAGGTACGGTGGTCGAATCGAGTCACGCCGACTTCAAAGAAGGTGATGAAGTTATCGTCACCGGCTTCGATCTCGGCATGAACACCGACGGCGGCTTCGCCGAGTACATTCGAGTGCCCGCCGGCTGGGCCGTGCCACTGCCTGCAGGACTCAATCTACGTGACGCAATGACGCTCGGGACCGCCGGACTTACGGCCGGCCTCTGCATCGAAAAACTTCTGCAAATGAATGCCGCGCCCACCGATGGACCGGTGGTCGTCACGGGTGCAAGCGGCGGCGTGGGTTCGGTTGCGGTCGCGTTGCTTGCGCACCTTGGTTTCGACATCGTTGCGTCCAGTGGCAAGTCCGAAAAGCGCGAATACCTCGCAACCCTCGGCGCGAAAACCCTGATTGAACGCAGCGATCTGGAGGGCGAGAACAAACGCCCGCTCCTGACTGAGGACTTCGCCCACGGCGTTGATACCGTTGGCGGCGACATCCTGTCCAACCTGATCAAACGCTTGCGGTACGGTGGCAGCGTTTCGATTTGCGGGCTTGTTGCCTCGCCTGCGTTCGCAACCACCGTGCTCCCGTTCATCCTCCGAGGCGTCAACGTTCTCGGAATCGATTCGGTCGAGTTGCCGCTTGTTCACAAAGCGCGCATCTGGAACCACTTCGCGACCGACTGGCAGCTGGCGAACCTCGACGTGATGGCGGTCGAGGTCGGACTCGGCGACGTATCGTCGACGGTTGACCAGATACTCGCCGGCCAGGTGACTGGCAGAACGCTGGTCGCGCTCTAACGTCTACTGGTCTGCGGCACGACCATTCAGTCGCGCCGCAGTTTGTCCGACACGGCAATCGGACTCGGATAACGAAAAACGACGATATAGGACGAAATCAAAAAGGTCAGAATCGCGGTCGCCTGAATGAGGTGAGAAGCATCCTTGCCGATGATCAGGGCCGACTGGGCGAGGAACGCGATCATCAGTGAAAACTCGCTGATCTGGCCAAGACGGGCACCGATTTCCCAACCCATCTCCCGGGTTTCCTGGGTGCGAGATAGAAGTGCCCTGAAAATCACGGGCTTGCAGACCAACACGGCCGCCGCCAGAACCAGTGCCGGCACGATGACATCCGCGAGTACAGCCAGTTCGAATCCTGCTCCGACCGAGAAGAAGAAAAGGACAAGAAAGAAGTCCCGCAAGGGCTTCAGGTTGACGGCGATGTACTGTGCGATCGGCGATGTTGCGATCGCAACACCCGCAATGAATGCGCCCACCTCGAGCGACAACCCAGCCAGATCCGCGACCTCGGCAAGGCCAAGGCACCAGCCGATGGCAAGCAGGAAGATGTACTCGCGAAAGGCGTCGAACCTGGCAAGAAGCCGCAGCAGGATAAAGCGGACGAAGCCCCACGCAAAGAGTGCGAGCAGTGGTAGCGCAATGATGACCTGGAGCAGACCCCAATAGTCAGCCATCTACAGAAAACCACCCGTCACGAAGATCAGGACGATGATGGCGATCATGTCCTGAATCAGCAGCAACGCCACGACCAGTTCACCTGTGTGGCGGTGATGAAGCACGGTCGTCGGCAGTAGTTTGATACCGAGTATCGTGCTCGAAAACATCATCGCGATGCCGACGACCAGACTCTCAGCCAACGTGTAGTCAAAGAGGTAAGCCACGCCGAACCCGCCAATGAAGAAGACGGCGCAACTCAGGAGTCCGACAAGCAGCGCGTTGCCGAGGATATTGCCCAGCTTGCTCGGTTGCATGTCCAGACCAAGCAGGAACAGCAGAAAGATGATGCCTATCTGCGAGATATTGCTGATCAATTCCGGGTTCGCAATCAGTGCACTGCCGGACGGCCCCAGAATGACGCCAATTGCGATGTAGGCAACGAGCAGCGGTTGACGTGTGTAGAGCGCGAGCGTTGCCAGCACCGCCGCTGAACTGAAGATCAGGAAGAATGAGAAGACCAGCGGGTCCGTATGCACTTGCGCTAGCGCCCGCTGTCAGATAGCAGGAACGTCACCTCAGCGATGACGAAAGAGCGGCTCCGGTCGATCGATAGACTGCTGGTAGGCATGCGTAAACCGCTTGAAGCCCGCAAGCGTCGCCTCGATGTCCTGCCCTTCTGCCAACTGATACGCGTCAAACCCGCAACGGTGCATCTGCTCCATCTGGTCACGACGGACGTCGCCAATCGCGCGTATTTCACCGGAGTAACCCAGGCGACGTCGCAGGATGTTTGCGTTTGAAAACGACCGGCCGTCCGCGAACATCGGAAACTCAAGCGCGATCACTGCGAGACCATTAAGGTCACCCTCAATCGCCTCTACTTCCTCGTCGGTGGTGAGCCAAACACCGATATCCTTACGTTCGCGCAATGCCGGGTCTTCGTTCCAGGCCACCAGCGGCACGATGATGTTCGGCAAGGACAGATCCCCGTCCCCAGCCGAGATCGACATGGGCGAGTCGATGATGGCGTCGTTCTTGATAATGTGGGCCATAGTGTTTTCTTATACGTAGACTGAGTCTTTGTAAGTTCTGTTTTTCTTGTTATTTTTCTTGTGGGTCAAACCGCGTCTCTTTTCTGCTCTCTTATGAGTAGACCGCGTCTTTGTATATTTGGACGCCAAGCCGGTTGAAGGTGTCGAGAAACGACTCACCATCAGCACGCTTGTCGACATAGAGGTCAACCAGCTTCTCGACGACGTCCGGCACTTCACGCTGTGCAAACGATGGCCCGAGAATCTGTCCGATTGAGGAGTCGTTCAACGCGGACCCGCCAATGGACACCTGGTAGAACTCCGCACCCTTTTTGTCCACGCCCAGAATGCCAATGTTGCCGACATGGTGATGTCCGCACGCATTCATGCATCCCGAAATATTGAGGTCGATATTGCCGAGGTCGTGCAGATAGTCCAGGTCGTCGAATCGGCGTTGAATGGACTCAGCAACCGGAATTGACTTGGCATTCGCCAGCGAGCAAAAGTCGCCTCCTGGGCAGCAGATCATGTCCGTCAACAATCCGAGATTGGGCGCCGCGAGGTCCATCTCAACCAGTTCCTGCCAGAGCGCATAGACGTCGGACTGCGCGACGTCGGCCAGCGTAAGATTCTGCTCATGAGTTACGCGAAGTTCGCCGAAGCTGTACCGATCGGCGAGATCAGCAATGAAGTCCATCTGCTCGTCAGTCGCATCACCGGGCGCGATGGCCGTCGCCTTGAGCGAGATGTTACAGATTGCGTACCCCGGCACCTGGTGTTCTTTGACGTTGTTGCGCAGCCACGTCTTGAATCCCGCGTCTCCTGCAATCATCTTGGCCGCCGGATCTTCGTTCTCCAACTGTTTGTATGCCAGTCGCGTGAAGAACCGACCAGACCGCTCGATCTCCGCTTCTGTTAGCGTGCCCGGACCATTGATGATGGTCTGCCACTCCTCATCGACACGCTTCGAGAACACCTCTGCCGTCATTGCACGCACGAGTATCTTGATGCGGGCTTTGTACTTGTTGTCGCGGCGCCCGTGGCGGTTGTACACCCGGAGTGCTGCTTCAAGATAGGTCAGCAGGTGTTCACGGGGCAGAAACGGGTTGATTACTTTACCGACGACCGGGGTCCGGCCAAGGCCGCCGCCTGCGAGTACTTCGAAGCCGCGAACGCCGTCCTTCTCGATGATCCGAATGCCGATGTCGTGAACTTCGATCGCGGCCCGATCGCCGGTTGCTCCAGAGACCGCAATCTTGAACTTCCGTGGCAGCCAGTTGAACTCGGGATGCATCGTTGACCACTGTCTGATTATCTCGGCCCAGGGGCGCGGGTCCTCGAGTTCATCAGCGGCAGCACCCGCATACTGATCGGTCGTTATGTTGCGAATGCAGCTGCCACTGGTCTGGATCGCATGCATTTCAACACTGGCAAGTTCCTCGAGGATGTCGGGCACCTCAGACAGGAGCGGCCAATTCAGTTGCAGATTCTGGCGCGTTGTAAAATGGCCGTAGCCCTTGTCGTAGTGACGAGACAAGTGCGCCAGTTTGCGCAGCTGTGCAGACGACAGCATGCCGTACGGAATGGCGATTCGAAGCATCGGCGCCAGCCGCTGCACGTACAGTCCGTTGCGCAGTCGCAGTTGCTGGAATTCGTCATCGGGAATCTCGCCCGCCAGGAAACGCTCGGTCTGATCACGGTATTGAGCGACCCGTTCGTCGATGATTTGCTGGTCAATTTTGTCGTACTTGTACATAAGCGGAGGCTCGCAGGTCCTTCAAAGAATTCAAATTGGTCCGGGCAAATTGGTCGGGGCAACGAATCTGGGCACTATGCACCCCAAAACAGATCTGCTGCGCACGGGCGACGCTATCTTATCGATTTATGACGGCAAGGTTAAACCCGATGTCAGGTCAGCCCAACCGACCCCCTCCGCCCACGAGCACGCCATGGGCCCGCCGGGTCTCGTTACCCTCTGCTGGCTGATCCGGAATCAGTTGGCTAGTGGCCAGCGACAGGAGGGCGATTCCGGCGCCTATGACAAACACTGCGCTGTGATTAACCATCCACACAAGCCCGAGCGCAGCCGGCAGAACGACTGCGGCGATGTGGTTGATGGTGAAGCTGATGCCCGCGGTGGACGCCATGTCAGCCGGATCGGCAATCTTCTGAAAGTAGGTCTTGATTGCGATCGCCATCGCGAAAAAGATGTGGTCAACGATGTAAAGGCCGACCGCAAGTGCCGGATCATCGACGATCGCATAGGTCAGAAAGATGCCAATCAGACCCGCATATTCGATCGACAACGCACGACGCTCGCCGATGAACGCGATCAGCATGCCAATTTGCGGGGCAACCCAGATGCTGATCGCGGCATTGACGAGAACCAGCAGGACGATCTGGTCAAGTGAGAAGCCAAATTTCTGCACCAGCAGAAACCCGGCGAACACGGTGAAGATCTGCCGTCTCGCGCCAGCCAGAAAGGTGAGGGCATAGTACAACCAGTATCGACGCCGCAAGAACAGTTCTTTGCGCTGCTCGACACCGCCGCCATGAATCGGTATCCCGCGCCAGCAAAAGACCCCGATCACCATGGTAATGCCGCCCGCCACCACGTAGATCAACGGATAGGACGGTTCCAGGAACTCAAGCCCAATATAGAGTCCGCCGAGCACGACCAGGGTCGCCGCCGACCTCACGCTGATCATCTGGCCGAGTACCTTCGGCGCTTCCTCTTTGCTGAGCCACTGCAAGGACAGCGATTGCTGCGTCGACTCAAGGTAGTGAAAGCCAATCGACATCAAGACCGTCGTCAGGTACAGCCCGACTATGGTGGGGAAGACACCGGTCAACGCGGTGCCAAGCCCAAGGATGAAGAGCGAGAGAATCGCAAGGTTCTGCTGTTTGATGACGAGCAAGACGTAGACAACGGTGAACGCCAGAAATCCGGGGATCTCGCGGAGGCTCTGCAGCACCCCGATCTCAGCGCCCCCGAATCCGGCGATCTCAATCGAGAAATTGTTGAGCAACGTCTGCCAGGTCGAAAAAGCGATGGGACTGCCCGCAGCGAGGAGAAAGAGCAGCGTCTTTTTCTGCTCGAGCAGTGACTTCACAATCTTGACTCCCTGATGAAGCGGGCAAACGGCCGATAGTAGCAGATCAGCGCTGACCTCCGCCGCGCCCCCCCCTGTAGCATCGCCAGAGGCTGCTTCCCGATGGCCCTGGCAAAAAAAGTGCGTCAGGCGTCAGTCATTGTCGTTCCAAACCGCGCTATGGAGGCGCAAAGCGCCGTCTATCAGGCCGCTGAGGGCCCACCCCCCCTTCACATTTTCAGGGCCGCGAGGCTCAGTCGTTCAGCGGCAAAACAGGCCAGCCAACAATGTGACGAATTAGCCAGACAGGACGCTAGAGCTAGCGGTAGACAAGATTCGGCGACAGCCAGCGTTCGGCCTCGGCTTCCGTCCAGTTCTTGCGACGCGCGTACTCCGTGACCTGGTCCTTGTCGATCTTGCCGAGCCCGAAATATTGGGACTGCGGGTGGGAGAAATAAAAGCCGCTGACAGATGCAGCAGGCATCATCGCAAACGTCTCTGTCAACGCGACACCGCTCGTATCGGTCGCGTCGAGCAACTTAAAGAGGGTCGCTTTCTCGGTGTGGTCCGGACACGCGGGGTAGCCGGGCGCTGGTCGTATGCCCTCGTACTGTTCCTTGATCAACGCGTCATTAGGCAGGGCTTCATCGGCGGCATACCCCCAGAGTTCCCGCCGGACACGCTCGTGCATGCGTTCGGCAAACGCCTCCGCAAGCCGATCCGCAAGGGCCTTGATGAGAATGCTGTTGTAGTCATCCTTGTCGGCTTCATATTGCTCGGCCACAGCGTCAATGCCGAGGCCCGTGGTCACCACGAAGCCACCGACATAGTCTGGTTGCCCCACTGGTGCGACGAAGTCGGCGAGGCAAAAGTTCGGCTTCTGCAGCGGTTTATCGGTTTGCTGGCGCAGATGGTGCAGCAGCACGGGTCCGCCGTCCGTCGTCACCTCAATGTCGTCGCTGCCGACTTGATTGGCAGGCCAGAAGCCGACCACCGCGCTCGCGGTCAGCAGCTTCTCATCGACGATCTTGCGCAACATCGCCTTGGCGTCCTCGAAGAGGTCGGTTGCCGCTTCGCCGACGATCGGGTCTGTCAGAATACGTGGGTACTTGCCCGCGAGTTCCCAGGTGATAAAAAACGGTGTCCAGTCAATATAGGCAATGAGCTCCTCGAGCGGGTAGTCCTCAAAATACCGCGTGCCCAAAAACGAAGGCTTGGGCGCGACATAGCCGTCCCACTCGATCACTGGCTGATTGTCACAGGCATCGGCATACGCCAGCAGATTGCCCTTCGGGCGCCTGTTGGCGTTTCGCTTCCGAACCTTCTCGTAGTCCTCGGTGATTCCCTTCACGAACGCCGGCTTCCGCTCGGTGCTGATCAGCGCACTCGCGACGCCGACGGCGCGAGAGGCATCAGCGACGTATACCGTGGCGTCTGCATGAAAACAGGGGTCAATCTTCACCGAGGTATGGGCTTTGGAGGTCGTTGCACCGCCGATCAGGAGAGGTTTCGCGACCTGCAGTCGCTCCATCTCGCTCGCGACATACACCATCTCATCAAGGGACGGTGTAATCAGGCCCGACAGGCCAACAATGTCCACGTCTTGTTCGATCGCAGTCGCAATGATCTTCTCGGCTGGCACCATGACCCCAAGGTCAATGACCTCATAGTTGTTGCATTGCAGGACGACGCCAACGATATTCTTCCCGATATCATGCACATCGCCCTTGACGGTCGCCATCAGAATCTTGCCTTTGGCCCCGGATGAGCCATCCTTTGCCGCTTCGATGAAGGGCACCAGATGGGCGACTGCCTGTTTCATTACCCGCGCGCTCTTGACGACCTGTGGCAAAAACATCTTGCCCGCGCCGAAAAGGTCACCGACCCGGTTCATGCCATCCATCAATGGTCCTTCGATCACCTCGATCGGGCGCTCGGATTGCAGCCGCGCTTCTTCTGTGTCCTCAAGGATATAGCGATTAATACCCTTCACCAGGGCATGACTGAGCCGCTCTACAACCGGCAGCCCGCGCCACTCATCATCGTCAGCCGCCTTCTCCTTGCCGCGACCGGAATACTCCTCAGCGATCTCTAGCAAGCGGTCGGTCGCGTCTGCGCGGCGATTCAGCACCACGTCTTCAACGCGGTCGCGCAGCGGCGCCGGAATCTCTTCATAAATCGCGAGTTGTCCCGCATTGACGATACCCATCGTTAATCCGGCACGAATGGCGTGAAACAGGAAGACCGCGTGGATGGCCTCTCTGACCATGTTGTTGCCGCGAAACGAGAACGAGACGTTGCTGATTCCGCCCGAGATCGATGCATGGGGTAATTCGCGCTTGATGTATTCGCACGCCGCAATGAAGTCTGTCGCGTAGCTGTTGTGCTCATCGATCCCGGTCGCGATGGCAAAGACATTCGGATCGAAGATGATATCTGAGGGCGACATGCCGACCTCGTCGACGAGAATGTCGTAGGAACGCTTGCAAATCGCCTGCTTGCGCTCGAGCGTGTCCGCCTGTCCGTCCTCGTCGAAGGCCATCACAACGACCGCCGCACCGAACTTCCGGCACAGTCGCGCGTGCTCGACAAACTCTGGCTCCCCGGCTTTCAAGCTGATCGAGTTGACGATCGCTTTGCCCTGAATGCACTTGAGGCCGGCTGCAATAATCTCCCATTTGGACGAGTCCACCATGATGGGGACGCGACAGATATCAGGCTCAGACGCAACGAGGTTGAGAAAGCGCACCATCGCGCCCTCTGAATCGAGCATGCCCTCGTCCATATTGATATCGATGATCTGGGCACCGTTATTGACCTGTTCTGTCGCGACGTCTATCGCCTCGTCGTACTTCTCTTCGCGAATCAGCCGTGCAAAGCGCGCGGAGCCGGTGACATTGGTCCTCTCCCCAACGTTGACGAACAGCGACTCCTGATTGATGTTCAGCGGCTCAAGACCCGACAATGAGCAGACTCCAGAGGACGCTTCTGGCGGGGTTCTCGTTGGATAGGCGCCGGCAAGGCGAGAGAACTCTCGAATGTGTTCCGGCGTTGTGCCGCAGCAACCGCCGATGACGTTGACCAGCCCCTGTTTGAGGTAATCCTCGATACTGTCAACCATGTGCTCGACGGTCTCGTCATACTCGCCGAATTCATTTGGGAGCCCACGGTTGGGATAAGCACTGACGAAGGTCGGCGCAATTCGCGAGAGACTCGCAACATAGGTTTTGAGTTCATCGGCGCCAAGGGCACAGTTGAAACCGACACACAGGGGTTTCGCGTGCGAGATCGAGGTCCAGAACGCCTCCGTGGTCTGACCCGAAAGCAAGCGGCCGCTCGCGTCAGTGATCGTGCCGGAAATCATGAGTGGCAAGGTAATACCGCACCGCTCGAACTCCGTCATCGCCGCAAAAACAGCGGCTTTGGCATTCAACACGTCAAAGATCGTCTCAATCAGCAGAAGATCTGCCCCGCCAGCGATCAAGGCCTGAATCGCGACGGTATAGTCGTCGACCAGTTGATCAAAGGTGATGCTGCGGAATCCAGGGTCTGACACATCGGGCGACAAACTCGCTGCACGCGTTGTTGGACCGATCGCGCCCGCGACAAACCGGGGCCGTTCCGGGTCCCTCGCAGTTGTCGCATCCGCTGCCTCCCGTGCGAGTCGCGCAGCCGCTTCGTTCATCTCATAGATCAGGTCATGGGTGCCGTAGTCCGCCTGGGAAATGGCATTCGCGGTAAACGTGTTGGTTTCGATCAGGTCGGATCCTGCGTCCAGGTAGCGCTGATGTATTCCACGAATGGCGTCGGGCTGGCTTAGGGTCAGCAGGTCACTGTTGCCCCCGAGGGGCATCCCGTGGTCAACGAAACGGCTGCCACGGAAGTCATCCTCGGTGTAACCGAGTTCCTGTATCTGCGTTCCCATCGCACCATCCATGACAAGGACGCGGCTGTGCAGCGCAGCAATCAATTGTTTGCTGCGAGCAGGCATTCCATCAAGTTCTGAACGAGGCACATCTTCTCCGGGGCTCGGGGGTGGGGGTTGATCAAATAGTAGCAGTCACCTCAACACGCCCGGTTGAGCGCGCATCGTCCGCTGGATGAGAGCGACTCATGTGCCACCGCGCATCCGAAGATGACAGACTGACGAAGATGACAGAGTGAATAGTACCCGGCGTTCGGCGAGAGGCGAACAATGCAGATCGGTGGATGACCAGTTCGAATAGTACTTATCTATCGGTGACAGGTAGAATAGGGCACGACCCCCTTTTCTGAGACCAGAAATCATGATCGAAATCACCGAATCTGCACAGGGCTATCTGCGCGAGCTGCTCGAAAAGCAAGGTGAAGACACCGTCGGAATCCGGGTCTACATCACTGACCCAGGCACGCCGACGGCGGAGACATGCATCGCCTACCATCGGGAATCAGAATTGCGGGAAGACGACGAGAAGCTGTCCTACGAGGATTTCACAGCGTGGATCGATGCGCGTAGCATTCCGTTTCTCGAAGGTGCGCTCGTAGACTTTGCCAAGGACAGGATGGGCGGGCAGTTGACGATTAAGGCGCCCAACTCAAAGGTGCCGGCGGTGTCTGAAGACAGCCCCCTTGAAGACCGTATCAACTACGTCCTGCATAGCGAGATCAACCCCGGCCTCGCGTCACACGGCGGCGTGGTCAGTCTGGTCGAAATTGTTGATGCTGAGGTCGCGATTCTGCAATTCGGCGGTGGTTGTCAGGGTTGCGGGATGGTGGACATGACGCTGAAGGAAGGTGTGGAGCGAACCCTGCTCGAACAGTTACCGCAACTGAAAGCAGTGCGTGATGTCACGGACCACACGAATCGCGACAACGCTTATTACCAGTAAGCGTTTTTTGCCAGCAAGCGCTTTTTGCCAGCGAGCGTTTGCTTCCCGACTGCTGCGGCTTGAGGCCACCCGCAGCACTGACTGACGCGCCGGCCGACGCAAGCCGCCACCTGGGCGTCGTCGCAACCCCGGCAGCGCACCTGCCCGCGAATCAGCACAAACGCCAACCAGGTACCCATGCCGTCGCTTCAAACTGTTGCGGTTGACGGCGCGCGCCGTCCTTCAAGATGCGGTTTTACCGCACTACTCAGCGCTCGCAGCATCTCGCAGGTGGTCGCCCAGTCGACGCAGGCATCGGTCACCGAGACGCCGTAGGTGAGGTCAGACTTGTCCGCCGGGATGCTCTGGTTGCCCCAGCCGATGTTGCTCTCGACCATGAAACCAACAACCGATTGATTGCCCGCGCTGACCTGTCCGCCAACATCGGCCATGACATCAACCTGCTTTGCCGGGTCTTTGCTTGAGTTCGCATGACTGCAGTCGACCATGATGTTGGCAGCACATCCTGCCTTCACCAACTGACCCTCGCATTCGGCGATGCTCAGCGCATCATAGTTGGTACTGCCACCACCACCCCGCAGGACAACGTGTGCGTTGGCGTTGCCTCGGGTGTGGATCACCGAGACCTGCCCGCGGTGGTTGATGCCGAGGAAGCGATGCGGTGCCGACACGGACTTCAACGCGTTGATCGCGACGTCGAGGCTGCCATCTGTTCCGTTCTTGAAGCCAATCGCCGAGGACAACCCACTCGCCATCTCACGATGGGTTTGCGACTCTGCGGTTCGCGCACCGATAGCGCTCCAGGCAATGAGGTCCTGCATATATTGCGGGGTCACCGGGTCCAGGGCTTCGGTCGAGGTCGGCATACCCATCTCGGCCAACTCCAGCAGCAGCTGCCGGGACAGGTGCAGCCCCTCATCGATGTTGAATGAATCGTTCATGTGCGGGTCGTTGATGAAGCCCTTCCAACCGACCGTCGTCCGCGGCTTCTCAAAGTAGACCCGCATTACGAGCAGCAACGTATCACTCAGTTCGTCGGCCAGTTCGACAAGACGCGCGGCATAATCGCGGGCGGCGTCCATGTCGTGGATGGAGCAGGGGCCCACGACGACGAAGAGCCGCGGGTCCTCACGCTCCAGAATATTGCGGATCGCCTTTCGGCCATTGGCAACTGTCGTCAGGGCGCGGTCCGTCAGCGGCAGTTCCGCCTTCAGCGCATCGGGTGTAATCAGGGTTTCTTCATTTAGCACGTTGAGGTCATCCACTTTTTTATCGGTCATTTCTTTTCGGGCCTTACCTTGTTCCGACTGTTGTTGATCCAAAAATCGCCGAGGCGTCACCCAGCCACTGTCGCCAGGCACGGTCACCGACGACGCCTTCACCACTTCACCTCTTCACCGGCCGGGGCTGTTTCAAAAATCGCCATAAAAAAACCCCGATGGCTTGCGCCTGTCGGGGTCTTCCGGAGGCGGCTTCTAAACCGCCCATTGCACTTCTACATATTGTTAGAGTTCAGAGCGATTTCGCATAGGCATAATAAAAATAGCGCCATGCGTTCTGGGCACTAAAGACGACCGCACCGGCAAATGAGGCGCTGCTAACGTTGCGAAATTGGGTCTGACAATCCATGGGGCAACATCTTAGCGATCCGTTCTTGAGTTGCAAGGCCCCGATGGCATTCCAGATACCCAAGACCATTACAACTCGTTCCAACGACGATCGATAAGCCTGTCTGCACAGGCAATGGCCGCGCCTGATACCGTTCCTGGACGAGGGCCGCTGGCCGATATCGAGCCTCTGCTGCCAGCGATTGAGATCAAACGCCTTGCCAGACAGGACTGCCAATCCGGAAACATCGGTGTACCAACGCCACTGCGAGCCCACGCTGGTAGCAAGCTTTGACAGGCTTGCGTGCGGCTGAGCATAGCCGAGCGTTGTATACGCCCGCGTCGTGAAATGTCCAGGTGTTTAGTTTTCAGGCCACTAAGTCGGCTTTCGCAAAGGTCGAGGACGCCATTATCGAAGACCACTCATCAACCTGAGTTGAGTACCCGATCGCTTCCGGGCGATCCTGAAGAACAACGATACCGGATGCCGACACGTCTCTTCTCGTTGTCTGCGATATTCGACACCGGCATTCAGTTGACTTTGCTCTCACCGCTCTTAACATGCCGGTTTTCCCAGCATCCGGGACAGACCCATTGGACGAGCCTGCCGACCGATACCCGCCGAATTTTATTCGCAGCATCATCGAACGGGATGTAGCGAAGGGGAAGAACGGCGGCAATGTGGTTACTCGCTTTCCGCCGGAGCCAAACGGCTTCCTGCACATTGGCCACGCCAAAGCCATCTGCCTGTCCTTCGGTATCGCTGCCGAGTTCGGCGGCCATACCTATCTGCGCTTTGACGACACGAATCCGGAGGAGGAAGACGTCACCTATGCCGAGGCGATGCAGGAAGACATTCGCTGGCTCGGTTTTGACTGGATCGACCTTCGCAACGCGTCCGACTATTTTGCGCAATTGTACGAATTCGCCGAGCAGATGATCGTTGCTGGCAAGGCGTATGTCGACAGTCTGACGGCGGACGAGATCCGCACGCACCGCGGCACACTCACGACACCCGGTGTCAACAGCCCCTATCGGGATCGATCGCCGGACGAGAACCTCCGTCTCTTCCGGGGCATGCGAGACGGAGAGTTCGTCGATGGCGAACATGTCCTGCGCGCGAAGATCGACATGACCTCGCCCAACATGAACCTGCGGGACCCGACGATCTACCGCATTCGCCACATCGCCCATCATCAGACCGGCGACGCCTGGTGCATCTATCCGATGTACGACTACACGCACTGCCTGTCTGACTCACTCGAAGGTATCACGCATTCCCTGTGCGACATCGGCTTCGAGGACCACCGCCCGCTCTATGACTGGGTGCTGGACCAATTGGCGATGGATTGCCATCCGCAACAGATCGAGTTCTCGCGGCTCAATTTACAATTCACACTCATGAGCAAACGCAAACTAAAGCGCGTGGTCGAGGAGGGCGTCGTCGACGGATGGGACGACCCGAGGATGCCGACCCTTGCCGGCTTGCGGCGGCGGGGCTACACGCCCGCGTCCATCCGCGACTTCTGCCGACGCATCGGCGTCACTAAGAGCGACAACCACGTTGAGATGGCGCTGCTTGAGAGCTGTATCCGGGACGAACTTGACCCGTCGGCACCACGAGCGATGGCAGTTCTGGACCCGATCCGTCTCATTATCGAGAACTACCCCGAAGGCAAGGTCGAAGAATTGGTCGCACCGAATCACCCCAAGAATGTGGACCTTGGCACGCGAATGGTGCCCTTCGCCCGGGAAATCTTGATCGAGCGCGATGACTTTAAGGAGACCGCGAATCGCAAATACAAGCGTCTGGTTCTCGGCGGCGAAGTCCGTCTCCGATACGGGTACGTGATCCGCTGCAACGAGGTGGTCAAAGATGAGGCTGGAGAGATCACGACCTTGCTCTGCACCTTTGACGAGGCGACGCTCGGCACGAATCCAGAAGGCCGCAAGGTACGCGGTGTCATCCACTGGGTCGCCGAAGCACATGCGGTCCCGGCGGAGATCCGCGTCTTCGAGCCGCTTTTTACCGTCGCCAATCCTGACTCCGACGAACGAGATTACAGCGATCTCATCAACCCCCAGTCGGTGCGGGTCCATGCAGGCGGTCGCGTGGAGCGAAGTTTGTTGAATGTCGGAAACGATCAGCGGTTTCAATTTGAACGCCATGGCTATTATTGTCGTGACAGCAAGGCCGCAGCGTCCGGCGAGATGGTCTTTAACGAGATCGTCGGACTTCGCGACAGTTGGGCCAAACTGCAGGATAAGGAGGGGACCCCCGCATGAACATCACTTTGAAGTACGGCTGCAATCCACATCAGGGAAACGCGACCCTCGGTCACCCGGACAGTCCACTCACGCTTCTTAACGGTCAGCCCGGCTACATCAATTTGCTTGACGCCCTGACCGCCTGGCAACTGGTCCGTGAACTCGCAGCTGCGAGCGGACTGCCGGCGGCGGCATCGTTCAAGCACGTAAGCCCGGCCGGAGCGGCGGTTGCAGGACCGATCACGCCCGAGTTCGCGCGCTCGCAATTTCTGAAGACCACGGACCTTAGTCCGGTGGCGTCAGCCTACGCCCGCGCGCGCGGCGGCGACCGTATGTGCTCATTCGGGGATGCGCTCGCCGTGAGTGAGACGGTTGATGCGTCACTCGCCGAATTGCTGCGAACCGAGGTTTCTGATCTCATCATCGCACCCGGCTACGAGCCAGAAGCACTGGAGGTGCTGAAAAAGAAGAAACGAGGAAGTTACCTCGTGTTGCAGATCGACCCCACGTACGAGCCCCCGACCGACGAATCGCGAAACCTCTTCGGTTTCACCCTTGCCCAGGACCGAAATGTAGCCGAGATTCCGCCCGCGCTCTTCGACAGCGTTGACTATGACGTTGCTCAATCGCTGTTAACCGCAACCATTGCCCTCAAGTATGCCCAGTCGAATTCGGTTGCCGTTGCATACGACGGGCAAGTGATTGGTCTCGGCGCTGGCCAACAGTCGCGCATACATTGCACGCGACTCGCATGCACCAAGGCAGAGAAGTGGATGTTGCAGACGCACCCCAGGGTCATTGGTCTTGAATTCAACAAAGGCCTGACCAAAACTGATAAGGCCAATGCCGTCGATCAATTCCTGCTGTGGGACGACTTGTCATCCCCCGAACGAGACGAGCTTGCCTCCAAACTCGTGGCGATGCCCGAGCCCCTTCTTGTCGAGGAAAGATCGGCGTGGGTGAACGGCTTCACGGGCCAGGTCCTGAGTTCCGACGCCTACATCCCGTTCCGGGACAATGTGGATCGCGCCGCCAAGTCAGGGATTGGACACATCGCGCACCCTGGCGGCTCGGTGCGGGACGAAGAAGTGATCGCAGCTTGCGAGCAGCACGGCATAACGCTGATCGAGACCGGCATCCGGTGCTTCCTGCACTAGCTTCCTGCCCTAGATAGCTTCCTGCCCTAACTTCCTGCGCCAGACATAAATTCCCATGGTTACCCGTGCCGACATCGACGCGGCCGCTCGCCGCATAGCGCCCTTCGTCACCGAGACACCGGTGATGCGCAGCCGCCGCCTGTCGGCAATGGCGGGCTGCGAGCTCTACTTCAAATGCGAGCATTTGCAAACGACCGGTGCTTTCAAGTATCGCGGCGCGACCAACGCGGTCCAGCTCCTGACGGACGCGGAGGCAACCAAAGGTGTCGCAACCCACTCGTCGGGCAACCACGGGGCAGCACTCGCCCGCGCGGCCGCAGAACGCAGCATCCCCGCACACATCGTCATCCCGCGGAACGCTAACGCGGCGAAGCGCAGCGCGATTGTTGGCTACGGCGCCGACGTGGTCGAGTGCGACATCACACTGTTCGCTCGCGAATCCGCACTCGCCGAGGTCGTCAGAAAGACAGGTGCGAACTTCGTTCCACCTTACGACGATGATCGAATCATCGCTGGCCAGGGCACACTCGCGCTTGAACTGACGCGCAGCGTGCCCGACCTCGAAGTGATCGTTGCGCCGGTCGGTGGGGGCGGCATGCTGTCCGGCATTGCGGTTGCTACGGCAGGCTCCGGACGCAGCCTCTACGGCGCAGAGCCACGTGAAGCGGACGACGCCTATCGATCCCTGCAGACCGGCGAGCGCATAACCGAGGTCGCAACAACAACCGTGGCGGATGGTTTGCGAACGACCCTCGGCATTCGCAATTTCGCGATCATCCGCCGACAGGTTGATGGCATTCTGCTAATATCCGAGGCCGAGATCATCAATGCCATGCGCCTCCTTTGGACCACGCTCAAGCAGTTGGTTGAGCCCTCCGCGGCGACCGCTTTTGCGGCCATCCTGGCCCATCCGGACACCTTTAAGGACAAACGTGTTGGCGTCGTCTTGTCTGGTGGCAATGTCGATCTTGGGGCACTGCCATTCCAGGGCTAATGGGAGTCGATGTCACCCCTCGCGCGGCCTACACGGGACGAGGTCGACAGATTCAAGGCCTCAGTCAGCCCTATCATCGGCTCTAATGCCCTCAACGAGCCACAATGGGTCCCCCGCGGGAGGCGATCGATCCAGCGCCTGGGTCGGCTCGAAAGCGCTTGAACTCGCCATGTAGGCACCAACCAGCTGTTGCCGCTCACCGGGCGCAAGAACATGAAACGCGTGTATCGCCTTGGTGGGAAACAACCGATGCGACATCGCCACAATGCAGCGACCTCCGGGCGCCAGAATGCGGCCAATCTCGGCGAATACAGCGAACGGCTGGTTCAGGTACTGCACCGAGACCGCTATCAGAACAGCATCGTAGCTTGCAGTCGCGTAAGGCAGTTTCGGATTCTGATTCAGGTCCTGGACGACATAGTCCTTCAGCACCGGGTTTTTCGCCAATTCAGCGTCGTTCATGCCGAGGCCAGAGACTGCGCTGAATCGGCGAGTGCTCGGCAAGTGCGAGATCCAGGACGACATCAGGTCCAGAACGCGATCATCGTCGCCAAGCACCTCGTCGTAGTACGCCGACAGCGCAGCGATCGTCGCGTCGTCAATGTGAGTGACAAAGCGTGGCTCCCGATAGAAGAGGGCGTCGGGCGATTCATCCTGGCGCACAAGCATCCCCTCAGGCAGACCATCGGTCGTCGTTTCAGGCATGGGGCGCGCTTATCCGTAGTTGCAATTCAGAGTGTTGAATATAGACTGCTCGGCTTTCTGCAGGTGGATAGACTGCTAGGTTTCCAGAGGGGGCCGTTCCAGACACGCGATCCGCGTAAAAACGTCTCCCTCTTTCGTTCTTCGGGTTACGTCAGGACTCACATCAATGACCAGCAATCTTGAAGCGTTAGCAACGAACGATCCACAGGTTTTCGCGGCACTGCGCGGCGAAGAAGACCGCCAGCGATCGGGCATCGAGCTAATACCCTCAGAGAACTACACGTTCCCGGAGGTGCTTGCGACCCTCGGCAGCGTCTTTACCAACAAGTACTCGGAAGGCTATCCAGGGCGACGCTACTACGGCGGCCAGGAATTCACAGACGTGATCGAGAATCTGGCACGAGACCGCGCGAAACTTCTCTTCCGCGCAGAGCACGCGAATGTTCAGCCACTGTCCGGGTCTGCGATGAATCAGGCGGTGTATCTCGGACTGCTGGAACCGGGTGACACGATCATGGCGATGGACCTGTCACATGGCGGTCATCTGACCCACGGCGCACCTGTCTCGCATATGGGCAGTCTCTTCAACTTTGTTCGCTACACCACGAACCCCGTCGATGGCTCAATCGACTTCGATCAGGTACGCAAAGACGCCTTGACTCACAAGCCGAAGATGATTCTGTGCGGATACACCTCGTATCCACGCGACATTGACTACGCCGCGTTCAAGACGATCGCCGATGAGGTCGGTGCGCTGACAATGACTGACGCGTCGCATTTCGGCGGCCTCGTCGCTGGCGGGGCAATGCCAAACCCGCTCGATTTCGGCTTCGACATCGTCACGACGACCACGCACAAGAGCTTGCGCGGTCCCCGCGGTGGCATGATTCTCTGTGCCAGGAAATATCGCGCGCGGATCGACAAGTCGGTGTTTCCAGGCCTGCAGGGCGGGCCCCACATGAACGCGATTGCTGCGATCGCCGTGACGCTAAAAAAAGCGGGCGAGGAC
>Ga0114999_10000963_pt1 | contig 41496 bp, 33 predicted proteins | sample ArcticOcean_MG_C_3_FD_89820 | JGI IMG/M metagenome (GOLD analysis project Ga0114999, IMG submission 89820) | Marine microbial communities from western Arctic Ocean - ArcticOcean_MG_CB8_126 | ecosystem: Environmental > Aquatic > Marine > Oceanic | place: Arctic Ocean: Canada Basin | collected...
GGTTCATCAGGTTCATCAGGTTCATCGAAACCTTCCGGGACATCCAGTCCCCCTCCAGATGATTTGCCATCGACGTTTGAGGCGGACGATGATCTCCCATTCTGAATATAAGATAGCCGATCGCATAATGTGATCGGCTATCATCCCATCTGGGCCATATAGAGTAAACCCATGACCGTAATGCGTGGCGGCAGCGGGCTTCCTCGTATTACGATTCTGACCGCCCGACCTGAAATCATTGAAAAATTGAATCGATGGCTACAGCAATCTGACTATCCGCTGACATAAATATATTTTGAATCCGTTTCGGACCTTCAGGAGCCCTTTCCCTACGTAGATGTTGTTCTTGTAAATAAGGAAAGACTGAAGTCAGACCTGACGCCGATTATAGATATTTTACATCGTTCGCACAAGCATCGCCGCCCGGTCATGATCTCTTTAACATCTTGTGAGGTTTTGGGCGGTCTGGACGCTACAAAAGGTATTGATGATTTTGTTTGTGCACCATATGATCCCATTGAAATCAATCTCCGGATAAAAATCGCCCTATGGCATCGACACGGTGTCCAATTACATGATATTATTGTTTGGGGGGACCTCGTTATCAACCTTGGCAATTATGAGGTAGCGATTCGAGGAGAATCCGGTGACATGACGTTGAAGGAATATGAGCTGTTGAAATATCTGGCGAGGCATAGAGGCCGTGTTTTTACGAGAGATGCCCTCTTGACAGCCGTTTGGCAATATAATTATTTCGGCGGATCTCGCACGGTTGGTGTTCATGTACGTCGATTGCGTATGAAAATAGAACGACATGGCGTGAATATTATTACTACGGTAAGAGGTTTCGGTTATAAATTTAGGAATTGAACCGAGTCTGATGCTTGCGTTTTCGTGATAGCGACTGCAAAAAGGAGAAGAAACTTTGACATACGTGCTAAGGAAATCATGGGGATATGCGGCGCTGTTATGCTTCGTCATGATCTGGTCGGCCGTAGATGCATCTGCTCAACCGTTAACACCATCGGGGCCCGGCTTGGTCAATGTAAGGGCCAGTGCGGTCGCTTGGGGCGATATCGACAATGACGGTGACCTGGATCTGGCCATTTCCGGTCTTGATGACACGGGCTCAGCCGTCACGAAGATCTATACCAACAACGGCGCAGGTGGCCTGACCGAAGATGCAAATCAAGCCGTTACCGGTGTGATTTGGGGCGATCTGGCGTTTGGGGATTTCGATAATGATGGTAAGGTCGACCTGGCCATCAGTGGGCAGGGTCAGAACAGCACGGGTAGTCCTTCCGCAGTATTTGGTGTTTCCGAGGTCTATCGGAATGTTAACGGTAAGCTGACCAAAGATCCGGCCCAATTAGTTGGACCTCCACCGTTTTACGAAGTCAAATTGCTCCGGGACAGTTCCGTTCATTGGGCCGACTTTACGAATGATGGCAAACTGGATCTTCTTATTGCTGGCATCGACCGCAACGGTTTCGTTTCTACTAAGTTGTATGTCAATCAGAATAATATCCTGACTGAAAATAGTAGCCAATCCGTGGTTGCCATACGTAACGGTGCCGTTTCATGGGGTGATTTTAATGGCGATGGTCTGCCGGATCTGGCTATCATGGGCCTGAATGACCAGGGACTGCGATCTACCAGCATCTATATTAACAACGATGGTCTGCTCATTGAGAACACAGATATCAATCTACCCAATATATATGGGGGTGACCTGGCCTGGGGTGATTATGATGGCGACGGCAACCTTGACCTGGCTATTTCCGGTTGGGATGAATTCTGGCGGCCTGTACTCAAAATATTCCGTAATAATGTCTTACGCAGCACGCTTGAAGAGGCCTTTGCGTTAGACGCTGCAGGCACCGGCCTTGTCGGATCGATGGCCTGGGGTGATCACGATAATGATGGCGACCTGGATCTCGCGGTATCTGGCCGTAACGAATTGACGGCTCTATCTACCCGGGTGTATACCAACAAGGGCGGGGCTTTTCCAACAGCATCGGAACCTGCCCTGGTCGGCGAAATGAACGGTGCCCTTGCGTGGGCGGATGTGAATGGCGATCGTAAATTGGACCTTCTCGTTACAGGAGAAAAAGCCGACGGCGCTCTTCTGACTGAAATATATACGAACGGTGGCGCAGCAAACACCGCACCGACAGCCCCTGCATTGTCTACGCCGCTTGTAACCAGTACAGGTATCACCTTCCGGTGGACGGAAGGGGCTGATACGGAAACGGCTGCTTCTCAGTTGACCTACAATCTTCGCCTGGGCACCTCCTCGGGTGGCAATGAACTTATTTCTGCGGTGGTAATCGGTGGAGCGGCTAATAAAGGAGCGGAACCCGGAAATATTGGGCAAACCCTCCTTAAGAAATTTTCCGTACCTGTGGGCGTCGATTCTCTATTCTGGAGTGTTCAGACCGTAGATGCGGGCTTTGAAAGGTCAGCCTTTGCGACCGAAAACACCATTGTCATTCAACAGTTGGTCAACTCAAGTCAACAACTTGTCGGAACGCGTCAGACCATTCTGGGCACAGGAACCGCCTGGGGGGATTATGATAATGATGGTTTTATCGATCTGGCCATTGCGGGTCGGGACTTAAACGGTGATACGAGAACCCTCATCTATCATAATGAAAACGGGACGCTTGTGCAGGATAATGTCTCTTCACTCAACGGGTTGATGAATGGTGCGCTTGCTTGGGGGGATTACGACCGGGACGGTGATCTGGATCTGTTCCGTTCTGGTGAGGACCGTTTTGGAAATGGTTTCACCTTCCTCTTTAAGAATAAAAGCAATGTATTCAGTTCAGATTCTATTCAGGTCCCTATTTCCAATCTGAACTTACGACAGGGGGGCGCTGCCTGGGGGGATTATAACAACGATGGGCGTTTGGACCTGGCTGTATCCGGTCTTACTCGTACCAATATTAAGAAAACAGTCCTCTATAAAAATGTACCTGGTGATACGCTTGTTGAGGATACATCCCAGACAATCTCAGGCACCGCCAACGGCCATTTGACCTGGGGTGATATCGACAACGATGGTGATCTGGATCTAATCATTTCTGGTGAAAGCACTGCCGCCGCATTTACGGCCATTCTTGAAATCTATCGTAATAGCAATGGGGTCCTTACCAAGGACACGGCCCAAAATTTAACGGGCTTTTTCTCGAGTGCCCTCACGTTAGGAGATGTTGATAACGATGGTGATCTGGATCTGGTAATTACCGGCGGCACCGTATCTGGTGGGGGAGCCACGCCGAAAGCCGCAGTTTTTACCAACGATGGGGCCGGAGTCTTTTCAGAAGGACAAGCCTTGACGGGCACTTTTGCCGGCACAGTCTCACTGGGTGACGTAGATAACGACGGAGATCTTGATCTTTTTCTAACGGGCCAGGATGTCAACTCCGCTCAGATTGCGTTTCTTTATATTAATGCCAGCGGGGTCTTTTCTGCCACGTCACTGGCTGTGGTCCCCGGCAACCTGTTCAGCAGTTCAGGTTGGGCGGACTATGACAACGACAATGACCTTGATCTGGTGGTAACTGGCGGTACAGGTCTTACCTTTACGGAGATCGCTCAAGTCTTCGACAATCTGACAGGCAAGACGACGCCCAATAGCACGCCAAATGCCCCCGTCAGTTTGAATTCAGTATCCAGCGCTAACCAGGCTACGCTTTCCTGGGGTGACGGCTCTGACTCTCAAACCTTGGGCCCCGCATTAACGTATGCCCTTCGTGTTGGTACCTCTTCAGGCGCGAACGACGTAGTATCGGGAATTATCAAAACAGGGCAAGGTCCTCTCGGTCACTCTAACACAATCATACTGAAGGATCTGCCTGACAGTACATATTTCTGGTCTATTCGATCCATTGACGGTGCCTTTGCCCGATCAAATGAAGCCGCGGAACGTCAATTTATTATTGATACCACGCCGCCGCTGGTTGCATCTGTCAATGTCGACCCAGCTATAGCCGGTATCAGCGCAGTGGTCACGGTTGTGCTTAATCTTGAAGAAAAGGTTGGCGTCGATAATACCCTAAATCCCACGGTGACTTTTACACCCAAAAATGGTGGGACGACCATCCCCCTGGATCAACTTTCCTTTAGCGGCACCATCTGGACTGGAAAAGTAACCATTGGAGCCTCTACGGCATCCGACACCATGTATATCGGTGTCAGTGGCGCAACGGATTTGCAAGGAAATGTGATGGTCACTGCCTCCAACGTTGGAAGTTTTATCGTTGATACGAATATACCGGCGGTTACATCGACGATACCTGCTGCGAACCAGAAAGCCGTCACAGCAGCCATCGTACTGAAAGCCGTGTTCAGTAAAGTCCTGGATCAATCGACCTTGACAGATCAGACGTTCACACTTCGTCGTACAGATACAGGGGCATCTATTAGTGGCACTGTGACTTATGACCCAGCCACGAAGACCGGGCTATTTTCGCCCTCAGGGCTCGATCCAGATGTGACCTATGAAGCCACACTCGGTGCGGCATTAACAGACGCTATTGGCAACCGGCTCTCTGCCGACTTCCGTTGGTCATTCACAACGGCAATCCAGGTAAGCAAAGCTTCGGGTGGACGTATTGCTAACGATAACATCAACCTGTATATTCCGCCGAACGCACTGGGTGAAGGGGCGGAAGTCTCCATCGAAGATGTGAGCGTGGATTCCATGCTTCAGGTGACGTCGAAATTTTTTATCTCGAAAACGTTACAACGCCTTGTCCCCCTCGGCCCGGCCATACGGTTTACACCAGAGGATCAGGTTTTAGCTGCCAATAAGCCAGGAACCCTGACCATGAAGTACGGAAGCCAGGCTGGCCTTAGTAGTGTAGATGAAAACAAACTGGCTATCTTCCGGGAAGATAGTGCATCGCCAGGCACCTGGGCTCGTATTGGTGGGACCATCAATACACAAAATCAATCTATTACTACGGTGATTAGCCGTTTGGGCACCTACGCGGTATTCGAAGACGCCGCAGCGACAGGTACCGGTGCCGCATTAGCCTCTTTTCGTGCTCAACCCAGGGTATTTTCTCCTAGTGGGAATCGGTTTAATACCAGTGAATCAGCGATTTCCTTCGCGTTAGGCCAATCATTTCCGGTCACAGTAGAAGTGTATAATATTTCAGGACGGCTGGAACGGACCATCTGCCGGGATAAAGTCATGGGACCGGGCAGCATGGTTGAACTGTGGAATGGTAAAGACAATAACGGAAGAACCTGCCCTACCGGGCTGTATATCGTTATGATTGATGCTGGTGGAAATGAAGACAAACTGACGATATCGGTCTTAAATGATTAATTTAACCAATCAACCAATCAGACTATTAACAATAAGTACCAAGGGGTCATCATGCATCGAATGAGCGTGGTCAGCAGCGTATGCTGCGCAATAGGATTGTGTCTGTTATGGTCAGGGGGCGTTTCTGCTCAGGCGCCCGTTTTCACGGATGTGACCGGGACAGCGCAGATCTCTAATACGTTACGCGGGCCGGGATTAGCGTGGGGAGATTATGATGGGGACAGCGATCTGGATATTTTTATCACGGCCTGGACTCTGGTAGGTGGTTCACCGATTAACAAACTATGGCAGAATAACGGCAACGGCACCTTTACGAATGCCGCAACTACTGCCAATGTCGCCGGATTTAACAATTTCAGTTCCAGCGCCGCATGGGCAGATTTCAACAATAATGGCCGGCTGGATCTCTATGTAACTAACTTTTCAAGAGACCAACAGGATTTCCTCTATCAGAATAATGGTGCTACATTTTCCATTCTGCTGCCCAATACAGTGAAGGGCAACCCACTCTGGATCGCGTGGGGGGATTATAATTTAGATGGTAATATAGACCTGGCAATCGCCCGGTTTAATGGCACCAATCTGCTATTCCAGAATAATGGCAACGGCACCTTTACTGATGTCTCGTCTACTGCTGGTATGAATGATGTTCGTGACAGTGAACGTGTCGTCTGGGTAGACTACGATAACGACGGAGCTCCAGATTTATTTACGGTGAATATCTATCAGGAAAGCCACCTCTTTAAGAACAACGGCAATGGCACTTTTACAGATGCGACTGTCACTGCTGGGTTGGGAGCAGCAGGTCTTGGACGACATGCCGCATGGGCTGATTATGATGTAGATGGTGATATGGACCTTTACCTGGCCAATATCGGCGGCAATATACTATTTAAAAATAACGGCAATGGCACGTTCAGCCGGACCGTCGAAGCCACAGTCACTGGCACAGCCTGGATTTCCTGGATGGCGGGATGGTCCGATTTTAACTTGGACGGGTTTCAGGACTTGTTTGTAGCTTCCGGCGCCGAATCTGCGGCTGGTGAACGCAATACCGTTTTTAGCAATAATGGCAATGGGACATTTGCAGATGCCACGGTTGCGCCCTTTACAACAGCTGACAGCAGTTCAGGAGCAGCGTGGGGAGATTATGACGGCGATGGCAAAGCCGATCTGTATGTATTAAATTATGGCGCGGATAAATTATACAAAAATGATACGAACCCCAATATCGGTCAGGGATTCCTCAAAGTACGACCGTTTCGACAGGGTATAGCCCCCAGTGACAGTGCTGCCGATGGTATCGGTGCCAAAGTCACGATCTTTAATGCGGGTACGGCTACCGTCCGAGGCTATCACGAGATCATGTCCGGTTCTGATGCGCTTGAAGTCCTCTTTGGACTTCCCACAGCCGGAACCTATGATGTTCAAGTAGAATTTACGAGTACGACCGGGGCGATTGGTGGTGCCCGGGTTATCAATAAAAATGACCATGTTAAATTCGGCGGCATCTCAGTACCCAATACTGTCATCGTTAAAGAAAGCGAAAATTCGACATTCCCGTAATGTCCGGCTTATGTAAGGATCGGATGAGGAGGTTTTGATGAACCGTGGTGTATATGTGGCCTGGTGCCTCGGCGTTTTGTTGGCGTTAATCGTATCTTCACCAGCATACAGCCAGAACCGAAATCAAGTATTTGTCGGCGCTCGGCCGATGGGTATGGGTGAGACGTTCGTTGGCATTGCCGATGATGCTAACACGCTCTATTGGAATCCGGCAGGATTACCCCTACTACAAAGACAGGAACTTACGTTTATGTACACCGATCTTTACGGACTCGGTCTACGTAATATGTACGGTGCCTATGTGTATCCTGTTACCGACAACAGCGCCATTGGTGTGGACGTATTTCAAACCAGCCTTTACGATACTGAATTACAGTTCGGGCAATTGAAATTTAACCTGGGCTATGGTTATCGCTGGCGTCGGGTCTTATCCTTTGGCGCGACGTTTAAATATGTCAATTCGGATATCGGCCTGGATAATACAATCGCGGATAATGCCGGGGGAATAGGGTTTGATACCGGGATTATATTTTCTCCTACCTCCAAATTACGTTTTGGCCTCATGGCTCAGGATGTGTCTAACACTTCCATCAAGCATGACAGCGGCGTCTCTGAAGCCATTTTTCGTCGTAATATCCGGATCGGTGCTTCTTTTCGGCCATTTGAATCTTTATTGGTCGCCACGGAAGTGAGTGACCGGCTCCATTTCGGTAGCGAATACACCTTTGCCAATACGATCGCTTTTCGTGGCGGCTTACAACGGAGAATAGATACGGCAGCGGCCAGCGCGTTTGATAACAAGCTGATTTATAGTGCCGGTGTTGGTATCAAATACCGATTGCTTCAGCTGGACTATGCGTATGAGCGGCACCCTTTTCTGCCCGCAACTCAGCGGTTTTCTTTTTCCTTGATGATTAATCCATCTTATGTATCGATCAAGGATGCGGTTCTGCGGCCCAAGATAATCTATCGCTCCTTATATGAACATTATCAGCAGGATGAATTTGCAGATGTCGTGCTGAAAAATTCAGCACCTGTGCCTTTGTCGGTTACCGTCAGCCTGGAAATCCCCAGCCTGTTGGAAGCACCGTACGAAGAACAGGTCGTCCTCCCGCCGCAGAGCACAGTGACACATGCCATGGGTATCGTCTTTCCGGATACCCTACTCATTTCCCAATCTGCAAGTTTTGATCGATTGGTTCAACCCCGTATATCGGTCTCGTATGAACAGGACAGCGCACCGAAATCCACGGATCGTGGTGTGGCCCCTGTGTATGTATTGGGACGTGGTAAAATGAACTGGGACGATCCGGCACGTATGGGAGCCTTTGTGACCCCGGACGATCCGGCCATAGCTACATTCGTCCTGGATGTGATGCAAAATTTTCGGCCGGAATTGTATAATGATTACGGCAATTCCAATATCGGAAAAGCCATGTTACTCTATAATGCGGTGAGTGCTCATGGTGTAAGATATCAACGAGATCCTCAGACGCCGTTCTTAAGTGTTTCTGGAGACCGGACGATTTTTGATAATATCCGTTACGGATATGAGTTACTGCGTGATAAAGCAGGGGACTGCGATGATTGTACCGTATTGTTCTCCTCTTTGCTGGAAAACCTGGATATTCATACGATCCTGCTCGATGTGGATGCACCGGGGGCTGGTCATGTATATATGATGTTCGACAGTGGTATCGACATTGAGCAGGCGGATGATTTCTTTCAGCGTAACGACTATGTACCTTACGAAGGGAAGGCATGGATTCCCGTGGAAACGACGCTGTATGGTCAAGGCGACTTTCGAACTGCATGGCGTAACGGCGTGCAGGAATATTTTCAACGTAAGGCTGAGGGGACTGTAAATGAGATAGATCTACGAATGGCTCGATTGATCACCTACCCTCCAGGGCGCATTCAATCCGTGCTCTCTCCGGCACCTGCCCGACAGCAAATGCTGGCAAGCGTTCAAACTGACGTTCAACAATTTGCTGCTTATGTACGTCAAATCGTCGGTGACCCTCAGAATACACCATTGAGCCTCTATGACGCTGGTGCCCACAATCTAAGAATCGGCCGGTTGCAGGAATCTCTGGATTTGATGGACCGTGTTATAGCTCTTGACGCCAACTTTGCGGATGCGTATAATACAAAAGGCGTCATTCATACAAGGATGGGGCAATATGACCGAGCGAATTATGATCAAGCCCTGGCGATGTTCCAACTAGCGCTGGCACTCGAACCGTCTAATGCTGGTGTTCGTTTAAATCTGGCCATCGTATACATTCTTCGTGGTGGGGATGGGGACCGCGGTCGCGCATTGCTAGAATACGATCAGGCGCAGCAGATTGATCCCAACGTCCAGGGTGCCTTGCGCGGTATCATAGATGAACCATAATTTGATCATGCCTGTGATAGAAACAGGGATATGGCCTTAAATCGATAATAATTGTATGTTTTTCGTGAAAAGTGTGAGGAGCATCACTGTGTTCCTCACGCTGCAATGTATACTTTAACATCGCAGCATGAGTTGAAGAACATCTGAAAAGAAGCGTAGAGACAGCTTATTGCAGTCGTTGAATTTTGTAAAAGTCTAATGTTTTATGCCATAAGGGGGATACCATGAAACGGTCTGTAGGGTTCATCATCATTACCCTGATGACAGCAGGTGCCTTGATAACCGGACCGGTTGATAGTGCATTTGCTCAAGAGAAAAAAGAAGGGGCCAAGACAGAGGCTAAGAAAAGTACACCCGCTTTTATGAATGCGTGGAAATCTATACAATCCACGGTCACCAAAAAACGTACCTCCAAAACGACACAGGGTATCGCGACCGCTGGTGTACGAGGCGACGAAGCGGAAGATCAGATTGTCAGTCAAATGTACTTTCGTGGCGGTACGACGTATCCGACTCGATCCAAAATTCAAAATGCTATTATCCTTTTGACGGAAACGGTCAATGAAGCAGAAGATCCGGCCAGTACAGCCGAATCCCGATTTTATATCGGTCAGTGTTATATCGAGTTAGGCGAAACGGACAAAGCCATCGCTTCTTTTGAAGAGGTCACCAAAGTGGACTCTAAGTCTGAATGGTCCAACAGGGCGAAAGCTGAAATCAAATTATTGAAAAAGTAAGGCATTGTACCGTAGTAACTTCTGTTGAATGAAGATGAATAGAACGATGGGGGGGACGACTTTGTTCGACCCCCCCATCGTTCTATTCCTACCTCTCTGTATTTATCCTTGTCTTGTACATATCATCTCTGTATTTTCCAACTCGTTGTCTGCGAGTTAGTCACCTTAGTCTTTTTTGCAATTTGTAGATTGCAATCTGCCCATAGGGACCATAATGGCCGAATCAGAAAGTAAAAAACAAAGTTATACCCTGCGATACTTCCTTTTCGGTATGGCGATCAGCATCATCATGGCGGGATTCAGTTTTACAGAGACCTACATGGATTTGGAGCACCAGACCTATGATGGTCGCTTTATCTTTCGCGGAGATATCTACCAGGACCCAAATATCGGTACCGTAGACATCGATGATGAAACCTATCAGGCAGAAGGTCGTATGCCCGACTGGCAACGTAAAAGGCATGCGGACTTGATCGAAATTTTGGGGGAATGGGACGTTCGGATGCTTGGATTTGATATTTTTATGCCGGAACCCCAGGCCAGTTTTATCTCCAGAGAAGAGATTGAACAGGAGAACAGAGAAGCATATACGGCGGAGGATTTCCTGGAATTATTTGAGGATAACGACCAGATCGTCGCTGATGCCGCCCAGAAAGCCGGGAATGTGTATTTCTCGGGGGTATTCGAAATATCCGGTACCAGTCAGGATTGGGATTATGTCCTCAACAACATGATCGAGCGGAGTGGTTTAAAAGAAGATGGCTACCAGGCCCTGTTGGAGAAAAACCTGTTCATAGATTTGCCCTCTGCAAAAAATTCAACGATTCCACGTACCATGGACGTGTTGCCTCCTCTCAGGATACACACTGAAGCTAGTCGAGGCATCGGTTTTGTACAGCCATTGTACGATGGAGATGGGGTGGCCCGATGGTTCCCATTGGTATTAACCTATGATGGTAAGGTATTCCCGTCCCTTGTCCTTCTGATGGCTTGCGATTACTACAAGATTCCTCTTCAAACCCTTGAAATTGAACCTGGAAAGCATGTTAAGTTTCCAGGCGCTAAAATGCCGGATGGTGAAGTAAAAGATTTCTTTATTCCCATAGATGACCGCGGTGCCATGCTGGTAAACTGGACGGGGAGGTATGAAGACACCTTTACGCATTATCCCTATTCCCGCTTAATACGGCTCCGAGGCACCTATGAGGATGCCGTAGCGCTGCGAGATGTGAAACGTCTTATTCAGCAAAAGCCAGAACTCTTGCAAGATCCGGATGCGTTCGTTACGGAAGCTATGGATTTCAATATCGGACCGCCCATGTCCGCCATGACGGCCTTCCAAACCGTCGGCATTTTTGGTATGTTTCAAGGCGTGATAGAGGAAGATGAAGACATTGATGGTATATCATTTTTTGTAGAACAAGGGGTACCTGAAGACGAAATACCACCCGATATGCTCGATAAGTTCAATGAGCTGAAATACAATATGAAAATGGCGAATCTTTTATCAGCAACCCCTGAGATGACATTGGAACAGATGGCAGAGGAATTGGGGGTCGTTCGTTTGAATCTTATTGAGCATGGGTTTTACGCCCTGAAAAATCTGATCGATCACGGCGGAATCAAACCTGAACATCATCCACTCGTCTTTTTCAGTGAATTTCACGATGGCAAAGAGCTTCTTCCTTCGGACCTGAAAGATAAAATGTTGATCTATGGACTAACGGCTACGGGAACTCAGGATTATGCCCCGGTTCCGGTACAGGGTCGTTATAAAATGGTGGGCTATCACGCCAATGCCCTAAATACGATTATTACAGAACAGTTCCTGATCCGCCTTGATGAAGAGTATAGTATATTTATGCTATTGTTGCTCGGTGCCTTCATGGGCCTTGTCATTCCAAAATTCGGTCCAGTCAGCGGAGCCGGGGTGGTTTTCGCCTTGCTCATCGTACAAGTTTCCGCGGCATATCTACTCTTCGTCCATGCCGGACTCTGGATAGATACTATGGCACCTGTCGGTGTGGTCTTCTTGTCCTATCTATCGGTTAGCGTGAACAACTATCTGAATGAACGAAGAGAAAAGGCCTATATTTCGGATTCATTCAAGATGTACCTCTCTCCCCAGGTCGTGGATCAGATAGCAGGGGACCCCGGTAAACTCCAACTGGGCGGTTCACGAAAAGAGTTGACCATTCTGTTTACCGATGTCGCGGGCTTTTCCACCATATCCGAAAATTTATCGGCCGAAGAGCTGGTCGATCTACTCAATGATTATCTGGGTTCTATGACGGATATTATCATGGCTAATAATGGTACGGTTGACAAGTATGAAGGAGATTTGATCATGGCCTTCTGGGGTGCACCACTTGATCATCCTGACCATGCGCTCGATGCCTGTTTCACCAGTCTGCTCATGAATCAAAAACTCATCGATATGCGTGCGGAATATAAAAAACAGGGCCGCCCGGATTTTATATACAATATGGATGCTCGAATTGGTCTTAACACGGGTGATGTTGTGGTCGGAAATATGGGGAGCACGCAGCGTTTCGACTATACGGTTATGGGTGACCATGTCAATCTGGCCTCCCGTCTTGAAGGGGCGAATAAACCTTACGGTACTCACATTATGATCAGCGAATTTACCTACGCTAAGGTAAAAGATCATATTGAAGCCCGGGAACTGGACAGAATTCGGGTGGTCGGTCGTGACGAACCGGTAACGGTTTATGAAGTGCTGGCCAAAACGGGACAGTTGGATGAAAAAATGGGAGAAATAGTTGAGCTCTATTTGAGTGCCTCAGAAATTTATAAGGCCCGACATTGGAGTGAAGCCCAGGAGAAGTTTCTGAAAATCCTTACCATTGAACCCGACGATGGCCCTTCGAAGATATATATTGAGCGGTGTGAAAAATACAACGTCGAACCGCCGCCGGCTGAGTGGGATTTTGTAGAAACCATGACGGAGAAGTAAGTAGAATCGTGATTAGTCATTTGGCGGTTTTTCAATGACTAACCGCGATCATCCCAAATTTTCTTCCGTCCTATTGGAACCCAACCCAGGGTATAGTGCGTTAGCTGATACAGAACATCTGGTTTCAAAGTTTTCATCGACTATACAGAATGTGGATGGTTTGCATATAGGGACCGTCAGTGGTGACGTGGCAGGATGGCACGATAATATACATCACCATCTGTACAGTCATAGCCAGCGCAAAATACAGATTCGCCTTCATCCTTAAGACCTGTCGTGCGTTTTCCTCTTATGAATATACGCTCGCTCCTCCTCTTATTTGCATCTATTTGGTTAGTCGGTTGCCCCTATTACAATACGTTCTATAACGCCAAGAAGGCCTTTGGTGAGGCGGAGCGGATTCGCAGGGAAATGCAGCTACAGCAAGGCGATAGACTACCCGACCAGGCCATCCGACTCTATGAGCAGGCCATTGAAAATTCAGCCCTTATTGTACGAGATCATCCACACAGTGATTGGGTCGATGATGCATTGGTACTAATTGGTGATTCCTTTTTAGCCCAGGGCCAATTTCCCCAGGCCGCCCGTAAATACGAAGAGGTAATGACCAATTATCCGAACAGCAAATGGGCACCCTATTGCATGTTTTCCAAGGGGAAGGCCTCATTGAGCGCCGGTGATAGCGTGCGAGCGGAGGCAGACCTGCAGGTCTTCCTCAAGGTACATCCGAGAAGCGAATGGTCACCCGAAGCGTACTTACTTCTGGGAAGCCTTTCCTTCAAACAAAAAAGTCATGAGACGGCCATTGAACGATATACAGATTTTCTGACCAGTTACCCTAAACATAAAAGACGCGCAGAAGCGCAATACTTTATTGCGGAAGCCCATCTTGAACTGAATCGTCATACCGAAGCTTTGAATTTGTTCGAACGTGTAAGCAAGATAGCCAACACCAATGAATTAGAGTTTCAAGCGAACTATATGATTGGGGAGTGTTTGCGTCGTGATCAGGAATATGAGCCCGCTCTGCAAAAATTCAGTTCCTTAATGGATAAAGGGGCTTATCAGAGATATCGTCCCAAAATTATGTTGGCCCTGGCCGCTTGTCAGGATGCCTTAAGTCAGTTCGATGCGTCTATCGCCCAATATGAAGACCTCATGGAACGATATGATAGAGACCAAACCTATGGTGCCGAAGTATCCCAGGCCATGTTTGAACTGGGGAATATATATGAACGACAGGGTGCCCTACCCAGAGCAGAAGAATTATATCTAGAAGCCAGACAACGAAGTCCGAATGCCTTCTGGGTTCGAGATGAAGCGGATCGAAAGAGTCAGGATATCAATGAGTTACAAAAATACCGGGGGGATTTGGATAATGCCCTGGCAGCCTTTTTAACACCCGACTCATCTTCCTTTATGGCACCTGATTCAATCGAAACAGCAGGAGCCGCCGACTCGGTGCGGATCGATGAAGCCGTTGACCCGGATCGCCTATCCGTGGTTACGGAGGCTCGATTCCAATTAGCGGAACATTATCTTTTCAGGTTCAACATGGTCGATTCTGCGCTCGTCCATTACCAGTTGATCGAAGAGGAAACCCATGATCAGTCCCTCGCAGCCAAAGCCGCCTATGCGCGGGCATGGATCATAGAACATATCCTGAATGATCCTGTCGCGAGTGTGAGCGGGTATCAGACGATCTTAGCGAAATATAGTCATACGCCGTATAGCTCAGAAGCAGCACGAGCGTTATCGCTGCCTGATCCGAATGGACCATCCGACACCGACATCTTCCGGACGGCTGAGACGCTCCTGTTCGAGGCGACTGATCCGGACTCTGCCTTAAATCTATACACTACGGTATTTGAGCAGTACCCTGAAAGCGAGCATGCATCCCGGGCTTTGTTCGCTATGGGCTGGATCACTGAAATATATCTTGATGATCCAGATTCGGCCCTACAGATTTACCGACAAATCGATACGTTATATCCAAGGTCAGACCAGGCCCAGGTGGTCAGCTCAAAGATTCGTTTTATAGAAGAATTATTAGCGGAATCTGGTGTATCTGACGAGGCTAACGAAGAAAACTCACCGGACGAATCCATGACCACCTCGGCAGAATCTTCTGATTTAAAACAGCCCGGTGCGAGTGAAATGCCCGGTAGATCGGCGGCGATAGTCGCCCCACCTATTGTAGAAAATCTGCCTTTAAAACACCACGGTGATGTCATCACGATCGACGGCGAGCGGGTCATGATTAAACTGACCGCCTCTATTCCGGTCGAGGTGGGAGATACCGGTTATTTGTATTCGATAGATGGCGCTCAGAAACTTAAACGTAAGCTCGTTCCATTTCAGGTGCTGGCCTCGTTTGAACCTGGTAAAACAATGCCCCCAACGAAATCGAGCCAAAATCAACTACGCCCCGGGATCGAAAGGACCATGGGATGGATCGCCACGCTGGGGTCAAATCTTACGGTACGGGACGGACCCGACGGTGAAAGAGTCGGTAGCCTGGCTGACGGGACGCTGGTTGAAATTTTAGATACGCAGGTTGGATGGAGCCATATTAAAACAAGGCGTCAAGAAGGGTACGTGCTACACCGATTTTTGAAGCCTACAGATACGCCCGATCCTTTTATGGCGATAGAGATTGTAGGTTCACATGCACCACTGGCCATGAATTCAGATATGGCCGTAGTATTTGACACCAAGGTCGATGTGGTCAGCCGGGGATCTGCCTCGACTGAAAAGTCACCACAAGCCGGGCAACCCTCTGTTGAAGATACACCGCCCGTCGAGCAAATCTCCGACCGACCGCTTCTAACGCGTGAAAATATGACAAGAAATAAAAGTCAGGGTCTTGTTTCGTCTCTCGACGGAAACCGTCTTGGCATAAACATGTTGTTACAAAAGCACGTTCAGAAAAGCGATACAGGATATGTTTATATCATTGAGCTGGTGGAAGGTGTTGAGGTCGCTTATAGAATTGCAGACATACAAGTGCGCGATATTTTCACGCCTACCCTTACTAAAGGTATTCCTGTAGGCGGAAGTGTTGACTTTCGAGAGAGCCCGGAAGGCCGTATCATCAGCATGTTACCGCCAAGTAGCTCTATAGATATTCTCGCCAATGAAGGGGAATGGCAGAAAGCGGCACATCAAGGCCAGGAGGGGTACGTGCTCACCGAAAATATATCGTTACAAACCGTTCAGGAAGAAATTGTAACCTGCCAAATTATTAATACCTACGGGACGATCGATACAAATAGTTGGCTTGGTATTTATTTTTCGGATCAATAGGGTGTCTGAAATGATGAGTTGACAGAACGCATTTTTTCTTTTACTGTAATAGGTGTTTTGGAAGCTATAATATAAAAGAAAGATTGCTTTAAACCCCGAAAACTAAAATTTGAAAGCCGAAATAGTGCATGCCCTCTACGCCTATTTTTCAGGTCCCTGCTGAAATCATCTCCAACCGCAAAATTGGTCCAGAGCTTTATTGGATGGATCTGTTAGCTCCTGATGTTACCCGCCATGCTTCTCCCGGCCATTTTGTCCACATAAGCGTAACCGACACGTCTCGGGATACCCATCGCCAAACTTGGTTGCAACATACCCCGCTCTTGCGCCGACCGTTCAGTATTGCAGAACGCGATCCGGTGCAGGGTGTTTTTGGTTTGATCTACCGCGTGGTGGGCGGCGGTACGGATATTCTGGCGGGGCGGAGTCCCGGTGAACAGGTAGATGTGCTTGGCCCTTTAGGTCAAGTGTTTAATCCAGTCCAGACGGATCTCCCCGTGGTCATGGTCGCAGGAGGCGTTGGTGTGGCCCCTTTTTTGTCTCTCGTGCAGGAAACGATACGAACTGGCCAGGCAAAGCCTGAAAACATGACCGTACTATTTGGTGCCGCGACAGCGGAATTACTCAGCGGAGAAGAAAAGTTCCAGAACCTGGGCGTGTCTGTCAGGTTTGCTACGGATGACGGCACCCGTGGACATCACGGGTTTGTGACGAGCTTGCTGGAGGAGATGATACGACATGAGCCCAACCGTTGTGCCTATATTTATGTATGCGGCCCGACGCCCATGATGCGTATTGTTCAGACCATGGCCGATAAAGCGGGGATACCAGGACAGGTCTCTCTGGAGGGTATTATGCCATGTGGCGTAGGCGTCTGTATGGCCTGTGTCGTGCCATGTATAACCCCTGACGATCCGGAAGCAACGGTCCGGTATGAACGGGTATGTTATGCTGGGCCCGTCTTTGATATTCGGGAGGTGGTGCTGATATGAAACCACCAGATTTGTCTGTGCAGATTGGTAACCTTCGTCTGAAAAATCCCGTTTTGGTCGCTTCGGGCACCTTTGGATACGGATCAGAATATGGCCGTTTTGTCGATCTTTCTCTTCTCGGCGGTATTGTCACCAAAACCTTGACGCCGGAGCCCTGGCCGGGGAACCCCCCACCCCGGGCTGCAGAAACGGCATCCGGCATGCTTAATTCCATCGGGCTACAGAATGTAGGTGTAGAGGCCTTCATCCGAGAGAAAATGCCTTACTTGAGAACACTCGATACGGCATTAGTCGTCAACGTGGGCGGCGGTCCCCTGGAAGAATTTGTATATGTTACCGAGCGTCTGGCGGATTGCGAGGGGATTGATGCCTTGGAGATCAACATGTCCTGTCCCAATGTATCCGGCGGGCTGGATTTCAGTACAGATCCACGGCGCGCAGGAGACTTGATCGGGACTTTGCGTCGTGTAACTTCCTTGCCTATTATTGCCAAGCTGACCCCCAATATAACAGATATTACAGAGATTGCCGCCAGCGTAGAAGAAGCAGGAGCGGACGCGATTTCAGCCATTAATACCATTCGCGGCATGGCCATTGATATTCATACCCGCCGCCCCAAGCTCGGAGCCATCATGGGCGGACTGTCAGGGCCGGCGATTAAACCGGTGGCCATTGCTTCCATTTATCGGGTGGTGAACCGGGTTCATATTCCGGTCATTGGTATCGGTGGGATTGTCAGCGCCGAAGATGCGCTGGAGTTTATGATCGCGGGGGCGACCGCTGTTCAGGTAGGCACCGCCAATTTTGTTGAACCGAGAGCGGGAGCTACTGTGGTTGATGGACTAACCACCTGGTGCACGGCATCGGGCGTATCCACCATTCGTGATATTGTTGGCAGTATAGCATTACCTTCCCAAGAGGATGTTCCATGTCATCATTCGTAGACAAGTTGTCTGCTGTCAGTGCAAAAAACAATAGTTTTGTGTGTGTAGGACTTGATCCGGACCCGGATCGTTTTCCGGCGCACCTCAACGGCTCAGATGACGCTGTTTTCGATTTCAATCGGGCTATCATTGAGCAAACGTCGGATATCGTGTGTGCATATAAGCTCAATCTGGCTTTTTATGAGGTGCTGGGGCCACGCGGTTTGATATCCATGGAAAAGACGCTCAAGCTGATCCCTGATAACGTTATTGTGATAGCAGATGCAAAACGGGGTGATATCGGGAATACGGCTCGTATGTACGCTCAGGCGTTGTTTGAGTACTATAGATTCGATGGGGCCACGGTCAATCCGTATCTGGGGCGTGATGGCGTACAACCTTTTCTGGATTATCAGGATAAAGGGGTGTTTGTTCTCTGTCTTACCTCCAATGCGAGCGCACGTGACATTCAGGATCTGACCGTCAATGGTCAACCTTTATATCTGGAAATTGCGTCCGCCGTTCAAAGTTGGAACACAACCGGAAATGCTGGTCTGGTCGTTGGTGCGACCCACGCCGAGTCTTTACCCGGTATCCGATCAAAAGCCCCCGAGCTGCCTCTTCTGATACCTGGAATCGGCGCGCAGGGTGGTGACCTGGCGTCGGTCATGCAAACAGGCCTCAATCAAAAGGGCGACGGCCTGCTCATTAACTCATCCAGGGGCATTATCCATGCCTCCTCCGATCCGGATTTTGCTGAGGCGGCAAGGAACGCCGCTATTGCGTTGAGAGATGAGATCAATGCTCTGAGGTGAGGAAGGATGGAGTGAGGAGACCACGATACGAAGAAGAGAACCCGGTGCTGATCAGGCCGGGTTATTGCGTATAGGGTGTATAAGTCGGGGGATTCACCATGCATATAGCGTCGTATGAAGAGATCCATTTACGCGGCTTGCAGAAATTAATCAATGTACATCTGGCAGCGGCAGCCCCAGGATGGGCACTACCTGAAGATTATATTGCCGATCGCTTGTGTCATAATCCGGATGAGTATATAGTCGATCCCTGGGTGATAGAGCGAAAAACATTTGTCGCTTTCGAGGACGGCAGTATACAAGGGGCGGTGCACCTTCTCAGGTACGGCACTGAAGAGCCTGTGGGTAGGTTCTATCGTAACTGCGGCAGCGTGTCCTGGTTGATCTTTTATCCAGGCATGTCGTTAGCCGCCGGTGCCCTCTTGAAGGCAGCCCAAGAACAAATGGTTACATGGCGGGTGAGAGAAATGTCCATGTGGGACCAAGGTTTGTGGATCCCAGTTGTGGGCGGCGTGTTAGATACCTGGCCCCATATTATCTCTTTTCTAAAGGAACAGGGCTATCGTCCCCATGAAGAATCCGGTCAAGATTTGATGTTCGGTGGACGGATACCGGTTGACCTACCATCGCCTAAATCACCGGTGGATGGGGTGACCTTACGCCGCACGGTGAGTCGATGGGGCGTGACCTTCGATGCTATGCACGGATCGGATAGGATAGGGGCCTGTACGTGTGCCATTGGATCAGACGCAAGGGGGGCGGTTATCGGCCTTCCAGGGCTGGGGTGCCCAGCAGGATATCGAAATCGATAGCGACTGGCGTAACCGGGGTATCGGTCACTGGCTGGTAGGCCATGCCCTCCGGTGGATGCTACTGGGTGACATGAGATGGCAGGTGTGCTCGGTTGCCCCTGACAATACTGGTGCCCAGCGATTTTACCGGCGATTTGGTTGGAATCTGTTGGTGCATGATTATAAAGGCTGGGTGAGGTGAGCAGATGAGGGACAATGCGTGGCTGAAGCCGAACTATACCTAATGGATACCATACAGAATATACACGCGGAAATTGATCGAACCGCAGCCCCTATTGAGCATACCCACGGGCGTCGTTTGCAATGCCGAAATGGGTGCTGTGCCTGCTGTATTGATGATCTAACCATTTTCGAAGTGGAAGCAGACCATATTCGATCCCATCACTCTGAACTTCTGACAAATGGTACGCCTCACGCGGCAGGTGCCTGCGCGTTTCTTGATGATCACGGTGGTTGTCGCATCTATGCGCACCGTCCTTATGTATGTCGGACGCAGGGCTTACCTCTACGCTGGCATGATGAGTTGGATGACGGCACGCCGGTCGAGATGCGCGATATCTGTCCGTTGAATGAGGAAGGCCCCCCCATTGAGACGCTTCCTGAAGATCAATGCTGGGCTATCGGGCCGTTTGAAACCGTACTGGCAGAATTGCAGCACAAGAAAGACGGCGGACACATGCGACGCATCCCCCTACGATCCATGTTTGAAGGTCAAAAATAACCTGGAAACCAGTAACACCTGCCGCGGGGAACCTATCTATGAGAAACAAAAAAGGAGATATGGAAACCAGCTTTGAAGTCCGTAGTTTCGATGCGGAGATGAGCCTGGAGGCCTATAACAAGTTACCGAAGCTACCGCTCTATTTTATTCTGGATAACCTGCGTAGTGCATTTAACGTCGGCGCGATATTCAGGACCTGCGATATTTTGCGCGTCCAGGGCTTGTTCTTATGCGGTTATACAGCGTATCCTCCACATAAGAAACTCGAGAAAACTTCATTGGGCACCATCGATTATGTCCCCTGGCAACACTTTGAAACAACGCTCGCGGCCGTATCCTATTTGCAGCAACGCGATGTACCAGTGTGGGCTGCGGAAACCACTTCGGCGTCTGTCCTTTATACTGAGATGACCTATCCATCAACATTAGGTCTAGTTCTGGGCAATGAAGCACTGGGCGTAAGTCCCGAGGTCATGGCGCAGTGTGATGAAATAATAGAGATCCCTACTTTAGGTTTTAAGAATTCATTGAACGTAGCCTCAGCCTGTGCGGTGCTGGGCTATAAAGCGGTCGAGAAGATGACCTGACCCCGTCCCTTTCCTGTGAGGGAAGGAGTACGGGGTGAAGATTGGAGGATATATGTGCAGTCAGGTGAGCTTGAGGGTTTTATAGATTGGTAGGGGACGCCCAGATTTTTTTGCCGATAAAAAAAGGACCGAGGGAATCGATATATAAAGAGGTTTGCTGCGTTTTTCGCATATCCTGGACCACGCGGGACAGAGGATAGAGTTCTTTACCAAGCAGGCCGATGACAAAATCATTATCGGCTTCATCCAGGCCGTAGCAGGCCAGGCGGACATCATGTGCAAAATCCGCCGTTCCGAACGCACGGCCTATGTGAGCATGTTCCATCAGAATTTGACGTTGTTCCTTATGTTCGAGTTGGGCGAAAGAACCATTGCGCCGGAGTGGATACCAGATAACCCAGGGCCAGTCGGGATTCAATACCGTGCGGCGTGGGCGCCCGATCAGGGCATCCTGTAGATCCGGTTCGTAGCCGAGAGAATACGACCGCCCAAACATGGTCATGGCACTGCGACGTTCCAGGGCAGCAAAAGGAGCCGAGGTCAGTAGCGTACGGATGTCGGTCACAAAAACATCCGGTTCCACCGAAAAGAAAAGGACCCCGATCCCATCTGGATCACTGATATCGAGATACACGGCTGCTTCCAGACCAGATTCGGCCACAGCGTTTGTGAGGGTCTCTGGATCAGACACATTGGTGAACACCTGCAATTGCATATACAGCCGCTTTTCGCTGATCTGAGGCTGGCCGTCAACAGGCGCACCATGTTCAAGGATGTCGGGGATATTGCTATCGTCGGTCATGGGGACGTTCCTTTATTAACACAGGGATACACAGAGGACATCGGGGTTTTAAAAATAAAACCGAACTGTACAATACGAATGGATGACAGGGATGGCAAGGGAATATTAAAGTCGCTCGATAGGTGGCGTTGTCATGGATAATAAAGCGTTGATCGAAAGCCGATGGGGTAGGGAAAGAAGCCCCGACCACGTGCTTCTCATCGGACCAGATCAGGCTGCTGCCGACCTCGTTATAGGAGAAGGGGGACAGATTTCTGCAGCCTTGTTGACGGAATATATAGAAAAGTCCACAGGAATGCGGTTAGAAAGGTCACCCACGTCAGGGGCCTCCCGCAAAGAGGCTAGGACGTATATTCACGTAGGGATCACATCTTTTGTCAATAAAAGGATACCGGACCTTCATGACCTCGATGAAGACGGCTTTGTGATTGAAACCCAGGGCAGTGACCATCTGATTATCGCCGGTCCCACAAGCTGGGGGACGGAACATGGGGTGCGTGCATTCTTGGAACAATTCTTGGGCGTACGCTGGCTGATGCCCGGTCCGCGGGGAGAACACGTGCCTCATCTTAACGAGCTTGTGATTCCGATGGTGAGTATTCGGGAATCCCCCATTTTCCTCAACCGCACTCAGCAATGATGGCGCCATAGTGTGTGAGACGGAAGTGGGCCCCCCCATGCGGGGCAACCCCAATAACAATTGGCTGGGCATGCGCCATATTTCGGAACATTTTTTTCGATGGGCGAACCGGGTAGCGGAACTGGTGTGCCATGAATTTCCGGATAAATGGCTTGGCTGCCTGGGTTATGCTAATGTATTTCAAGCACCGTCAGAAACGACCGTGCATCCGCGAATTGTGGTCTATCACACGTATGACCGTCACAAATGGATTCATCCGGATTTAGAGCAAGCAGGTCACCAAATGGCGGAAGCCTGGCAGGCGGTTTGTCCGAACATGGCCTGGTATGACTATACCTTCGGCTGTAGCTTCATGGCCCCACGAATCTACCACCACCATATGGCAGAATATCTGCGATACGGTCGCGATATGGGGATTATGGGGATCAACGGGGAAAGCTGTCATAATTGGGCGGAAGCGCCGAAGTATTACCTTATGGCCCGGCTCTACTGGAATCCGGATATCGATGTTGATGCGGTGCTGAATGAATGGTACGAACTGGCTGTCGGCGTTGAAGCCGCCCCCTTTCTGGCTGAATATTACAACCTATGGGAAACGTTCTGGACCACGCGTATACTCGATTCATCGGCCTTCAGTCCGGCAGCCCAGCAGTGGCTACCCATCCAGAATGATACATACTTTGATGTCCTGGAAACAGCAGACTTTATCGTGTCACGCCGTTTTCTATATCAGGTTGTGGCAAAGGCGGCAACGGCAACGGATGCACAAAAAGTAAGGGCGCACATGCTCCTGAAAGGATTCGAATATTATGAGGCCTCCGCCCAGGCACGACTGCCGGACCGGGATGCCGGGCGCATGGAAATCACCTCGGAAGCGCAAGGGCTATCCTTAATAGACGTTGCGATCCTATCCGCCGAGGCGCAGGAAAGGCGGTAAGTGGTTGATAGTGCCTTGAGTCAGGATCCTGTGATGCATCGTATCACTGTTTCCTGGCCAGCCACTGAGCGCAGTGACTGGGGCGTGTATGCCCTCTGGCGCCTGTTTGAATGGATTGACCAGACACCGGCGATACGCAGACGCATCGAGCATTTGAGCAAAGCAAAAAACAACGTATTGCTTTCGGCTCATGGGCAAACCATGCTGAATATTTTAGACGGCGTGACCGAACCGGTGGGGGGCGTGATTCTGGGACGGGATTCGAAGATTCAAACCCTCGCTATCCATGATGACAGCCCCCTTTCTTTTGAGCCGGGGGACCGGATGGAGACCATGAGCTGGCAGTTAACCCTTGGCGATGACCTCCTTCCCTTCTGGAATGCCCCTCATATCGGACAAGAGGGCAAGATGTGTTACGAAGCTGATCATGGTCGCACAGGAGGCCTGGTTATATGCGAAGGGGCAAACTTTGGTACGATACGCAAAAAATATAGGCCCCTGGAGGGAAAATATACCGCCCTAAGGTTCGTACGTATACCTGATGGGGGCAGAACCAGTGGCCAGGTAGTTCTCAATATGTGGGAAATCATCATCGATCAGCACAATCCAAGTCCTTTTCGTACCGTGGCGATCCCGCAACCAGGCGTATGGACTCCCATTGCTGTGACAGGGGATGTGAGACGCAGCGACTATGTATTGCTGGAAATGGAAGTGGAAGGATTTTCGTCTGGAGAAAGGCTTGAAGTGGCGGATCTGGCCATCTACGCCTTTCATGCTTGATATATGTGAATAATCTAAAAATTGTTTATCATAACAACCAATATAAAGCATCAGTGAAATACAGGAGATAACTATGAAAGAAATCGTCATTGTCGGCCCCGGTGGTATCGGCGGTACCATCGCCGGTGTACTGGCCCGGAAAAATACATGCCGTGTTACGGTAGCGGGTCGTCCGGGCCCCCATATCGAGGCCATTCAGAAGAACGGGCTTCGTGTTATCGGGCTTGCAGAGTTTACCGTACCGATCGAGGCCATCGACAATCTGAAATTGATCGAGGCGTGCGATGTACTTATTTTTGCCATGAAGGCACAGGATATGCAAACCGCTCTGGCCGCATCTGCCCATATTGATGTCCGCGAGGCTGTTATATCCTTGCAAAATGGGGTCATGAAGGATGACCTTCTGGCGGATGCTTTCGGTCAGAAGAAGGTGCTCGGGGCCCTGTCCGTTATCGCTTCAGGCCGGCCGGAACCAGGGATGATCAACTGGACCTTTGACGGGGGCACCCATTTCGGAGCATTGGACGGACGGCCTTCTGCGCGGGTAGATGAATTGGTGGCCCTTTTTCTAGAGGCCGGTCTGGATGCCCGGGCGACGGATGAGGTTCTATCGTATACCTGGACCAAGGTTGTCGGCTGGATACCTATCGGCCTGTTGGCGACCCTTTCGAGACAAAATAATGCCGGAGTCCTGGGCACCAGGATACTCGCGATGGAACTGGTGCGTATGATTCGTGAGCTGAAAGCCCTGGCTGACCTGAAGCATATTCCGATGATTAACTTTGGCCCTTATCAGATGAAAACATGGTGTGAGGGCACGGTCGAGGAGGCTGTCGAGCATGTCATGACCTCCCCATTAACCAGAAGTAACTCGACCCATTCCGCGCTACAGGATATACAGAAGGGCCGAAAAACGGAGTTTGAGGCGTGCGTAGCCCCCTTGATCGAAGAAGCTGAAAAGCAGGGCGTAGCCATACCGCGTACCCAGGCGATGTACGCGGCCCTCATGGGGCTGGAGGCGACGCTGTGAGAGAACAAATTGAGAATAGATAATTGAGAGTTTGTATCAGATATAATCTATCCCTTTGTTGCGAAACTCTCATTTTCCATTTTCCATTCTCAATTATCCATTTGATAAAGGAATATACATGTCAACCTATGATGCTCTACTGGTCGTGTCTTTCGGTGGGCCGGAGGGCCGTGAAGAGGTAATGCCCTTTTTAGAAAATGTCTTGCGGGGACGTCGTGTGCCCCGAGAACGCATGCTGGCGGTGGCCGAACATTATTACGCATTTGACGGTTTCAGTCCGATCAACGGACAGAATAAAGCTTTGATTGCCGCGCTGGAGCAAGAACTGGCTGCTCACCATATCGATCTACCGATCTACTGGGGAAATCGTAACTGGCATCCTCTGTTGCCCGACACGATGGCACAGATGAAAACAGACGGTATACAACGGGCGCTGGTCTTTCTGACTTCAGCCTATAGTTCTTATTCCAACTGCCGGCAATACCGAGAGAATATCTCCGATGCCCAGGCGTCGGTAGGGGAGGGCGCACCAGAGATCGAAAAGCTCAGGGCCTTTTTCAATCATCCCGGTTTTATCAACACGATGACCGCGCGCATGCAGGAAGCCTTCGGTCAGATTCCGGAAGCACGGCGAGAAGCGACGTCCATCATCTATACCGCCCACAGCATCCCTTCAGCAATGGCAGCCGGATGCGCGTACGAAGCCCAGCTGCAGGAAACAGCTCGACTGGTTAGTCACGCGATGGGATACGACCGCTGGTCGCTGGCGTACCAGAGCCGAAGTGGGGCGCCTCATCAACCCTGGCTGGAACCTGATGTCTGTGATTATATTAAGCATTTGCATGATACAGAAAAACCACAGGACATCATTCTCGTTCCCATCGGATTTATTTCGGATCACATGGAAGTACGGTACGACCTCGACGTGGAAGCCAGACAGGTGAGCGACGATCTGGGCATTAACATGGTCAGAGCCAGCACCACCGGAACCCATCCCCGATTTATCAATATGATCCGGGAACTGATCGAAGAGCGGTTGTCGGATGCATCCGAACGCCAGACGTTGGGAGACCTGTCGGCTTGTCCGGATGTCTGTCCGGAAGATTGCTGTTTATCGGGTAGCAGGTGATTGGCGTAAGAAGCGTAACGAGCGTATGGCTATTTTGACAGATGATAAATTGTAAGCGCTAACGAGGCCGAACTTCGCTTATGATCACCATCGAAGGCCTCCTGACACATCAAAAGCTGGCCGATGCCTCCGTGATGCTGCCGCAGAGCGATGGTGCGGTGAAGAAGTGCAGCTCAAGGGCCCCATGCGGACCTGGGATATGGCGTTTTACCCAGACGAAGGCATTGCACTCGTAGCATACGACGGAGATCATCACTACTGTGACCCTTTACGGATCCGTATTGATCGAGAGAAGGACCGTATTGCGGAGAAGCGAGGGTATCAAGTGCTTCATTTTCCATAATGGCTGAGACTGGAGGTCTTTACCCTCAGCCATTACTTTCATCTCGATGCAGAGATTCATCAGGATTTCCCCCATGGGTTTATCACGACCCGGGTGTTTCCTGCCGATTTCTGCGAGGCGGGAGTAAAACGATTTTTAAGAGGGCTGCACAGCTTACCCAAACTGGTGGGTAATGCGGTCGTCCAGTCGTGGGGGGCCCGGGCAGAGGAATATGGTGTGCGTCGGGTGTTGCCGACGGCGTTGCAGTGTTATGTAGACGGCTGTGGACGGGGCGGACCGTACCGACAAACGGACTGACATGACGTGTATCGGCCGTAAAAATCAGGAGATATCCATGAAAATCATCAAAGTTGAAACGCTGCGGTCTCCCTGCCGTAATTACTGCTGGATACTACTGACGACCGACAGCGGCCTTGTAGGCGTCGGTGAAACGTACCACCGGGCCGATCCGGCCGAAATCATTATCCATGAATTTGCCCGTGCCTATCTCCTCGGCAGCAACCCGGAAGACCGGGAAAAAATCTGGGACATTATGTATCGGAGTGCCTCTTATCACGGTATGATGGGCGCAGAATTACGCGCCATCAGCGGGATTGATATGGCCCTGTGGGATCTGGTAGGAAAGGCCTTGGAACGGCCGCTGTATCAGATTATGGGGGGGAAGACCCGAGAGAAGGTGCCGATCTATTTCAGTGGCATTTTCGATGAGATTGAAATGAATAAGGCGGCGGTTCAGGACTGGTCTCGTAAGTGTGTGGATGACGGTTGGACTGCTTGCAAGACCGCCCGGTTTTTCCGCAATATGGACCGTCCGAGCCATGACGCGGGATACCTCAGCGTGGCCAACATGGAGGAAGGCGCTCGCCGGTTCGAATGGGTGCGTGAGGCGGTGGGTGGTGCGCTCGAGGTGGGCTTGGATCTGCACTGTCTCTTCGATGTACCCGCGGCCATCCGCATCGGTGAGGCGGTCAAGCCCTACAACCCTTATTTTATAGAAGAACCGATCCAGCCGCACAATGTTTCGGCCCTGCGTGAGGTACGCGAACGTACCGGTGTTCCGATCGCTGCCGGCGAACGAATCTTCTCCCGCTGGGGGTTTCAACAGATCCTGGAACAACGTGCCGCCGACATACTTAATCCAGACCTTGCATGGACCGGTGGCCTCACAGAGATGAAAAAAATTGCCGACTACGCACAGATCCATTACATCCCCATGGCCCCGCACAACTACGGTCCTCTGAGCTGCATCGCATTGACGCATCTCATGGCCGTCATCCCCAATACCCGCCACCTGGAATTTACCGCCTACCACTACCCCACCTGGAATACCTACATCGACGAACCCATCGAAGCTACCGAAGGCCATCTGCCCCTGCGAGAACGTCCGGGACTGGGATGCGAACTCAGTGCTGCGATGTTAGAACTTCCGCGCGTGGTTATTGAAGAATGATGATTTCGAAAGCATTATTCAATCACCCGAAACAGCAGCTTTTCAAGAAAAATCTATTACCTGGAAATTATACCATTCAGCCATCGGTGTGGTTGATTTAACCACATGCATGCCCGCTTCAGCGAATCGTTGAAAAGCAGCGTCTGCCTGTTCGGTGAAGTCTATGATGTCGGGAACGACGACAGGGGAAGTGCAATCTTCCAGGAGATATATTTTTCCGGCAAGGGTCTCATCTCTGTCCCGGATCTCTGTGCGCAAATCTTCAATAGTCCAGGCGACGCAATGACTTTGGGCCTGACCGGCAATGATCACGCCATCACTGGTTATCAGCCGGTTGATCAGAGTGGTATTTTTTTGAGCGATGGGATCCCCAACCAGGCTGTCCAATACTTCCGGGCGTAAGACGGAATAATTCTCAGTAAGTCGATTGTTCCTCTTAATCTCAAATCTTGATTGGCTGGTACGGGCCATATTATGGAAGAATACAGCCTCTTCAACGGCTGAAACCATCGCATGGCCGATCCCACCCAGCATAGCATGATAGGGCCATACCATGAGCAGATATTTACCGACTTCTGTAAGCCGCCGGACGTAATGCAAGGCGTGGGCTTGTACATCTACCCTCGCATCGAAAGCCTCTGCCACCATCGGGTTGACACGCCAAAAACCATTTTCGACCTCATCCAACATAATCATCGTCTGAGCGCCTACAGGATGCCGGCCTTCGGCATCAACCCAAAAACAGGGTGGAATATCTATTGCGCGGTATGCGTTTCCAGGGTCGGAATCATTTCGGTAATCGCCCCGAGATTTCTATAGATAAATTCACACAATCGCCCATTATCATCTATCGCACCTTGGCCGCTCCGTCCGCCTACGAACAATTCATAGTCCGGTATGCAAAACGTATTTGACAATCAACCAGCACCAGACTGATCCGCTTTTATCGGTCGCGGCTGGCTTAATACCATGCGCCTGTGCCCATAATCGGGCTTCTTCAGCAAGGGCCTGATCCGGGATGCGCCAGACCTGGCTAACGGATGTGGGAAGGCATGAGGTATGGTTTCATGGGGCAGGCTTTCACAAAATGGAACCACTAGGACCACTGGGTTTCTGTGGTTAAATATCGATAGGGAGGTCCATACCGTCAGCGCGCTATACCTCATCTGGCACCTGATCCAGATCTGCAAGCCAGATGGCCGGTGAGGCGTCGGAGGGCATGCGCCAGTCACCGCGAGGAGAGATGCAAGTCAAGCCGACTTTCGGCCCTTCCGGCAGACAGTTGCGCTTAAATTGATTTTGGAAGAAACGGGTGATATAGACGCGAAGCCACGATTTGATGGTCGCTAAATCGTATTTCCCTTCAAAGGCATGCAGGCACATCCGGGCGATCCGCGACGGGGAAAAACCGAACCGCACGAGATAGTAGGTATAAAAGTCATGTAACTCGTAAGGTCCGATTTTCTCTTCGGTCTTCTGAGCTATTTCCCCTTCTTCCGGTGGCAACAGTTCCGGTGAAATCGGCGTAGCCAGGATATCCATCAGGACCTCCTGCACGTCTATTTCATCTTTAAACACCACTTCAGCGGTCCACTTGATGAGGTACGAGATGAGTGTTTTAGGAATGCCTGCGTTGATCCCATAATGGCTGGCATGGTCGCCGAACATGGTACACCAGCCCAACGCCAGTTCGGACAGGTCACCCGTGCCTAAGACAATCCCTTTGACTTTGGCAGCGGTCGCCATCTCTTCAAGTTTTCGGGACCAGGCCTGGGTATTTTCATAGACTAGATTCTGCTTGGCTTCCGAATGATCAATATCGGCGAAGAACTGCCTGACCACCGGTTTGATGTCAATCTCATGGAACGTCGCGCCGACGGACTGAATGAGTGTACAGGCATTATCGTAGGTCCGATCGGTCGTTCCGAAGCCCGGCATGGTAATCGCGACCACATTGGTACGGGGTAATTTGAGCATATCCATGGTGTGCACGGCGACGTTAAGGGCATGGGTTGAATCCTGACCGCCGGACACGCCGATAATCACCTTACGCGTATCTTCCGGCAGGGACATGAGCTTGGTCGCCAGGCCGGACGATTGGATCATGAATACCTCATGACACCGTTCATCGCGTTCATCCATGTTATGAGGCACAAAAGGATGGGGTGAGATGTGACGTTTAAAGGTGTGGTGCACCGGAGACGGGGCCGTCTTTTTTTCCAGGTTTGCCGACCAGACCACCGAACGCCAGGTGTCCTTATAGTCCATCGCATTTTGACGAAAAGAGCCCTGTACACCCCGCTCCAACACCAGCGCTTCCACGTCAATGTCGGCGGTCACATAGGTCCCTTCCATGCAGAATCGGTCCGACCGCGCCAGCATATAGCCGCGCTCGGTAATAAAGGCATGGCCATCCCAGACGGTATCCATCGTAGACTCGCCAAATCCTGCTGCCGCATACAGATGAGCTGCTTCGTTCCGCCCGGAAGAAGCAAGAATCAGCTCCTCCCGGTACTGCGCCTTACCGATGACAATATTGGAAGCGGACAAATTAGCGAGTATGGTAGCCCCTGCCAGAGCGGCCCGGGCACTCGGTGGTATCGGCACCCAGTCGTCTTCACAGATCGTCGGATAGATCACCACCCGTGGATCATCAGTCCGAATGAGCACATCCGGTCCAAAGGGCACGGTCTGCCCACATAGCGTGGCCATGTTGCTCTGTGCTTCGGCCGCACGGGCGAAATACCTTGCTTCATAGAACTCCCGATATTGAGGCAGATATGTTTTGGGGGTGACGGACAGAATCTGTCCCTGCGCGCAGGTCACGGCCACGTTAAAAACAGCATGATCCATCTGCAAGGGCATACCGACACTGAATCCCATATCCCAGCTTCTGGTCGCCTCAAGCAAACAGGCCAGGGCCTCTAAGGCCCCCTCAAGAAGCGCCTGAGAATGAAACAGGTCAGCGCAGGTATAGCCAGTCAGGCTTAATTCCGGGCACACGGCATAATAGGCGCCATCTCGATTTGCTGGTTCTAAAACCTCGAGATGATGTTTGACGTTTTCGTGTGGGTCGCCGACACGGACGCGAGGCACGGCAACGGCCGTGCGCACGAAGCCGTGTTTGCGGATATCCAGAAAGTCAGAGGGGGGGGTTGGTTGGGTCATTGGCAATTGGATGATTGGTGATTGGTGACTGGTGCTCTGGACACGATGCGAGCACGCCGAGGTTGGTGATAGATTAAGATACGAAATAGTTCTGGGATGAGGCAAGTTCAATAATCCAGCTTGCGTTGTGCCGTTCCCGCTTCTTTGCCTATGTAAATATCGCTATATGAGGTATTATTTTTGTAAAACGGGTAGCTACCGAACTGGTCCTGCTTCACCCCTTTGACCCAGGGTTTCCGTAGGCTGTAAGATTTTTCGTGCCACAAGAACACCGCGCCTGCATCCTCAGCGAGCAGGCGTTCCGCCTCGTCGTACATCGCCATCCGCTTTACCGAATTCATCTCACCCGCGGCTCGATCGATCAGATCATCGAAAGACGGATTCTGCCAATCGTGCCGGCTATAGCCTTTCGGCTGTGACCGCCATACAATCCCCAGCATGCTGTGTGGATCGGGAAAATCATAGTTAAATCCGATAATACTCAGCGGCATTTCCCAGTCATACTGTGCCTTGCGATAGGCAGAGGTTTCCGTGTTACGCAGTGAGATCGTAATCCCGAGATTATCCTGCAGCATCTGCTGTATGGCCTGGGCCGCTTGACTGCCTGGTGTATTTGAACGCGCTTCAGCCAGCCACAACGCCTCCGTCGGAAAGCCCTTCCCGTCTGGATAGCCGGCTTCTGCCAACAACCGCCGGGCCAGAGCCGGATCGTACCGCTGTATCGACTTATATTTATCCCCGACATACCCTGGAAAATGGATCGGCAGCATGGTGTACGCAGGCGTCTTGGTCTTTTTCAGAATGATATCTGTGATAGCCTCTTTATCGATGGCATGGGCGAAGGCACGGCGTACCCGCACATCATCAAACGGCGGCTGTCGCGTACGAAAATACAGATATACCGTGGTAAACGGCTCGAAGCTCCACAGTTCCTGCCTCAACGCCGGATTTTCACGGACCTCCTCGAGGAATACGGCATCCAGCCCGATCATATCCACCTCATTGTTCTCATAGGGGGCGAGGCCTGTACCTGCCCCGACCGTCGAGGTGAAGATGCGGACGATTTTGCGAAGATACCCTTTGTTGGGCCCACGGTAGTAGGGATTCAAGCCGAAGCTCATGTGTTCGCCGGTTTTTTAGGTTTCCAGTTGAAAAGCACTGTTACTGACGCAATTGCCAACTTCGGTCCACCGCCGACCGTATTTCTCCACCTGCCACTGTGGTGCGGGCGACGAGCTGGAAAAGGACGTGATGTAAGGCAGAAAGGCACACGGCTGTTCGGTCTCGATTTCGAAGGTCAGATCATCCACCGCACGTACACCAATAGAACCCGGATCCGTATTTTCACGCTGATTATAGGCTTTTGCGCCCTTGAGGTCGTAATAGAAAAAGGCGTATACATTGCCCCCATCCGGATCAAGCAACCGACGATAGGTGTATTCGAAATCGTGGGCGGTCACCGGCCTGCCGTCGCTCCATTGGGCATCCGGACGGAGATAAAACGTCCACACACGGCCATCCGGCGAGCTGTCCCATCGCACTGCAGCTCCCGGGATAAGCTGATTATTGTGGTCGAGCATGCACAACCGTTCGAAGAGAAATTCACTGCCATGGGACTGATACACCGTCATGCTGATGTCCAACCCCCCCGGTTCAAAATACAGATACCGGTAGACCTGCTGCTCAGGCGGAGCGGCATCCGGTGGTAACGGGGCCGCGGCCCGTCCGCCGGCATCGTCGAACACCCCGCCGGACTCGTCTGAGGCAAGACCACAGGCCGTCAGTAAGATCAAAAATACGCCGCAGCTGACGAGACACCTCTGGAGATATCGGGATAGATTTCTATACATTCCCTTACCTATTAATTATGCTTCTGTTTGCTCTTCTTTGTGAAATTTCGGACGACGACGAAGGCGGCGAAAGCCTTTCAGACCGGCCCAGCCAAGGCCGCCGAAGATGACCACAATCGGGCTGCCGGCAATAATAATCTCTATGCTGCCACCGACTGCATCACCGAACCCATCCAGGCCGCGCGAAAAACTTCGGGTGATTTTCGACCAGAACCCTCTTCTGCCCGAGGAGGTGATGGGACGTGGCTCATGGAGATCCATGCTGATGGTGGACATAGCAGCCTGATCGGCCAGATACCGCCGGCGACCTTCGATGCGTTCGATCTCACCGCGGACCTCGGTCAGGGCCTTCTCCACTTCCAGGATATCCTTAACCGTTGTGGCGGACTTCAGTATCTGCTGATACGCCGTTCAGCTTTCTTCTTGTTGTCAAGCCGGGCGACGAGGTCGTAGAACTGCTCGGATACATCGTTGCCGTCTATCCGTTCGGATTCAACGGTTTGAACCGTTTGTTTAATCGCCTGAAGCGTTTCGTCGAACCGTTCGGACGGGACACGGAGAATAACTTCACCAGAGGTATAATCTCTGTCTCCACCGTTTCGGGTCGAGGTCACCACATAGCCATTATATTGGGCGGTGATTTTCTGTATGGACTCCAATGTCTCATTGAAGGCCGCCACCTCGCAGGAAAGGCGGGCGGTTCTGATAATCATGCGAGGGCGGGCCTGATTCGAAGCGGTGGGCTGATCCGGGACGCGCTGGTTCTGCGCGACGCGTGGTGCCTGAGGCGTCTCATCGAAGGCCATTTCCGTTTCTACCATCTTGCTGGAATAGTCGTCATCCATTTCCAAACCAGATTGGTCAGTCCCGCCACATCCCAGAGAAAAAGCCATAGAGGTGATCAGGGCGAGTGCCCGTCGTGATTGACGTTTTACCATTCCCATAGCGTGCCTCCTGAAAAGGTTTTGTAGAATATATAATAATAATCCAACCTCGGCAAATCCCGAATCGATGCGCCGTACATCTTGCCTGCCCTCACCGAGGTAAGAGCGCAAGGATCGTGCCAAAATAAAAAGGGAGAAAACAAGGCCGTTTCAGAGCAAATAGCGGGGATCCAACAGCCATTTCCAGGTAATGCACTGGTCGAAATCGGTCGAGCCGTTCTTGTGGGTTATGGGGCGTGACCTGTTCGGAGCATACCTATATCCAGCCGGGGTGGGCAACGTCCATCGAGGAACACAGGCCGAAGGTCGCACGGATATCGTTCGTGCAATAATGAAGACGCCCGCAGGAAAAAGCTACCGGTATCTTCGTCCGTGTGGAACCTCGTCTTTCGACGAGAATTTTGGAAGCCCGCTCGCCTGCCCGCCGCAGCCTGCTGCGGGATGGGCATCGCTGTGCTGATCAGGTTTTGAGCAACCCGGCGTCGTCCATAACCTGTTTGAGACGGGCGACCTCAGCGGTTGGCATCTGTGGGGTTGGTTTGCGGGGCGTCATGCCTTCGAAGCCCAGGAGCTTCAGAGCGGCTTTGATCCCGGTAGCAAGATGAGGGAGCATGACTTCATCGATCAGGCGTACTTTTTCCTGCAGGGCTTGTGCCTCATCATACCGGCCGGCCATGCCCAGGTCCAGGAGGGTCTTGAGCGCGTCCGGCCAGATATTCGAGAAGGCGGTCGTGGTCCCGTTGCAGCCGATTAGCGTGCCGGAGAGGATCAGGCTGCCGTTGCAGATCCAGAAGCGCTTGTCCGCTGGGACATACCGGCGCACGCGGGCTTCAAACCGCATGTCGTGGTCCGTGACATAGCCGAAGACCCCATCCATCTGAGCCACCCGCCCGAGGACTTCGGGTGTTGCCGCAGGGACGCCCGCCGCACCAAATCGTTCAGGGGCACATTGGTGCATTAGCAAGATGGGCACCGGGCAGCGCGGGACGACCTCCTCGAAATACGCGGCCACCACGGCCTCGTTTCGCGGGAACCGGATGCGGACCATCTCCGCCCCGACTTCGGCAAAGGCATCCGCCCGCCGTATAGTTTCTATCACCGACGGGCAGTCGATCCCACCGATGAGAAAACGCTGGTCATCGAGGACCTGGTGTATGGTCCGGGCCAGCGTGAGCTTTTCCTCCTTACTCATAAAAAACTCTTCGCCAGACTGTGACCCGACGAGAAAACCACTGATGGGCGTCTTGAGCCACCGTTCGACATTTCGTTCTGCAGCGCCATAGTCTATCCGGTCCGCATCGTTAAACGGCGTGACCATCGGGATGGTGACCATCGGATTTGTATCGGGTATGGGCATGTCTGATCCTCTTTATCATCTGTACATGATAAGTCGCTGTATGGGCGTTATTCACGACTCCATATAAGTATACCATGGTAATTTTGACGTCAAGGGCTTAATCGGAAATCTGAGATGCAACCATTTTACCTCACCCGCCACGCATGGGTAAGCCAATCAGCAAACAAGCTTAGCATGCTGATACAGGTCGCTTCTGGTCGCCAATGTTCTAACTGCCCGGGCCGGGCGATCGTACCTTTTAGCTGGTTCTATCCCTCTTGTGGACACATTTTGGAAGTTTTGGATACCAGACCCTGGCCTAACATAAGCACACACCGTAACGGGAAGATTCTCCAGCCACTCGTTGCCAACATGCCGCTCGATAAGCATCAGAACCATGATAAAAACCTAAGTCAGAATATTGGTAACTCTATAATATAAAGCCGTTTCACATAGCTTGACAACACCGATGATTTCGATATACTATACGAGCAGATGCCCGTCCCGCAGTTCTCCTAAAATTCGAGTGCATGATGTCATATGAAGGAATGATGTATGGCTATTAATAATCTCATTCTTGAGATGCGAGAAGAGATCCTTCATATCGCCCGGCGGCATGGTGTAGGCACGTTACGTGTATTCGGTTCGGCAGCCCGCAGAGAAGTGACCCCGGACAGTGACGTGGATTTTCTGATCGAAATAGAAAGACCTACCACGCCCTGGTTCTCCGGAGGCCTGGTAACCTATCTGGAAGCGTTACTCGGATGCTCAGTTGATGTGGTAGAGGCAGAAGCTTTGCATGAAGACCTCAGAGAAAATATTCTTCAAGAGGCTGCAGCCCTGTGAAGGATGACCGGGTTTATCTGCGTCATATCCTGGACTGCATGAGCGCAATACGGAGTCACATCCAGGCATGCCTACAGCGATTACATTTAATCATCCCCAGAGTGGTTTCTTGAGATGTCATTCCCTCTATTTTAATCTCTGAACTAACAAGGTCAGCCGCGCTCCGTTTGCAATGCCTACAAATTACATTGTCCGTTCCTCTTCATAACACGCCACCTACTGTTTGTTCTCGGATGCCGTCTGTATGCAGACCGAAAGCCATCGATACGTCACGTAAAAAATCCAACGCCTGTATCGACGTTATGATCGCGAAATTCCCATTTCTACATGGGCATTTCCGTCATTACCCTGTTCGAAATCGTATGTCTTAGCGAAAAACAACGTCTTGAAGCAGAGACGTTACCCCGAATGCTTCAGACCCTACAAAATCCTGATGATGTTTTAGTGGAAATGCCGATGGATAGCGAAGTGATCGCTCATCTTCAACAGATCCCACGAGATCAAGTGCCTAATTTACCTGATCGAGTTATCGCTGCAGAAGCTTCGCAGTATGGTGTTACGTTGATAACACGCGATAGGAAATTCAAGCGACGGATATGGATAGGTTTATGGTAGGCACATCCAGAGCAAAAAATCGTAAAGAGGAGCACATAAAAAAGCCACCTTGACAAGGTGGCTTTTTTATATGACCCCAACGGGATTTGAACCCGTGTTGCCGCCGTGAAAGTGCGAAGTAGTGGCCTCTGTAACCCCTTGGCAATCAAGGCAATTTATTGTAAGTATTGAATTTGATACTTGGGTTTGTTTTGGTTTGTTCCGGTCAATTATGAGGTAGCCAGGCAAAATGTGGACACAAAATGGTCACAAATGTTGATTAACTTGTTGATGACAGGTTCGTAATAAAATGCTATCTCCAAATGAGATAGCATCCCACTTTCCCCACATGCCAGCCATCCCACCAATTGCCTTTACAATAGAAAAATCTGAAATATTCTATGAGTGCCCGGTAATACCTGACAAGAAAAAGATGCTCAGTTACGTGCTCCTGGGGTTTATATACTACTTATCCAGTGCAGGAATGAATAGATTTCAGTTGCTTAAAACGTATCCATGTAATTGAACACCAATGCCCCGTCATTCGCCACCTTCCTTAAGGCTTACCTACATATAACACAATTTGCCCACAATTTGGTTTTTAGGCATTTAAAAAGGACTCACGCCATATTCGCGTAAGTCCTTGGTGTTCTAAGATGCCGAAAATCGGATTCTGACAGGGCGGTATTGCCAAATACCGCCCTGTTATGTTGTATACTCCATGTTCCGTAACATCAACGATTTACAGTATCAGGTTGTATTGTCGTGTCCTTGCTGTTATGTAGAGTTCGTTAGCGAAATGTTGCCTCCCGTAACCGCCAACCAAATAGATGTAACCACGTACAAATGATGTCATCACCTTTTCCTTCCACCGCCACCTCTTGAGGGTGGAGCGGGGGACGCCGCACACCTCCGAGACTCTCCTGATGAAGTCGGCGTGGCCGTCGCGCGGGTAGGTTTCCTCTATTGCGTCCTTTCAATAAGTAAGTTCTCTTGTTTCAGCCAATGGATGTTATTTTCGCTATCCAATATTCTGATCACTAAATCCACGTATATTCCCGTTTCCCACTTAGGACCGTCCCCAATCGTGATTCGCCTTGTAAAGAGTGGAGTGGTAGGGTGTTCTTCCGTAGACAAAATCCCGGACCATATTTGGTCTCCATTTATTACCCAGAATGAATCCACCTTTATGCTCGACGGAATAGTCTTCGAGTTGGATTCAATAATATCTGCCACCAAAATCAAGGGTTTTCCATCCGGTGGGCTGATCGGTTGGAAATCTCGCCATAGGGTAGCAGAAAGTGTAAAATCATAGCTGGATATGGTGACTTCTTTGGTTACTGAAGACAGGTTGGACGGGATATCGATTAGGGAAGTTGTGGGCGTTTTACAACTAAAACCAACCAGGACGAAAAAGAGAGCTAGCGGACATAGAGATTTAATCATTGCTAAACCTATCATAATTATCGCTGTTTTCTGTGTCTATTATTAAAGGTAACTATGCTGTAAGAAAATATCATTAGATTAGGATACTGTCAAGAAATTTGGAAGGATGTTCAGGTGCCTATGAGGCTCTTTTTAAAGCCCCCCACGTATATATGCTTCCTGAAGAAGCACAAAATATCCTTGAATAAGCTATAGTCGGACTCCATCAAGAACGGTTGATGTACGTTACTTCAACAGCGTCATCCGCCAGGAATGGGCCGGTACCGGTGGCAGGATCCAGAATCTGAACGAAGCAATCCTCAGGTTTCGTATCCGGGGGTATTTCCAGGTCGCTATTGCGCTTAACCATCTCTCCCCAGGTCGTGATGTCGGTCAGGCCATCAGATAGGTTGAATTCCTCACGCAGCAGCTCGTCTACAGATCTGACTATGAACGAAACCACCTACCTCGGACTATAGAACACTCCCCGCTGCATCCTCTTCTTTGCGTCATATTCTTTCAGGAACAACTCGTAAAAATGGATAGCCGGATCTTCCTCCGGATTCCTGTCCCCAAAATCCCTGACAACCGCTTCCATGTTGGCGTCGTCAAGCAGCTCCACCACTTCGGATATCCCCAGTTCGTCGAAATCTATCCCGCCGCCGGTGTCAATATTAACGTTCCCTGCAGGACATGCACAACGAAAGGGAGATCCTTGTGGCTGTGCAACACGGATTTCCCGTCAGGTTCTGTCGTTATAAGCTGGATCCGGAGTCGGCGGGCGTTCATCCCGTCGATCTCCGAACCAAGATCTTTGCCCGCCAGCACACCGTACGAAACAGGAACAAATCGGCAATAGCTTTCCCCTGGGTTGTCCCCATGTGGCAATCCTGGCAGGATATCCCGCGTCTTGCAGCTGGTGAAGTTTTAAATTCGCTGAAGGCTTCCTCCAGTCGTATTCCATTCAGGAGGGTGACATCGTGGCAAATGCCGCAAAAGCCGGATGTAGGAAGCTGGAAAAAATTTTCGGCTTCGAGGTGAACCGCCGTTCTGCGTGTTTCTTTATATGCTTTGGCAAGACCAAAGTCCTCCCGAACACGATCCAGCTCCGTACCGCCTTCCGAGCCGTAAACGGTTCCGTACAGATCTCCTTCATTTATGCCGAACCTGCCGCTTATCTTACCGTAGGCCTTGTTTATACGGTGGCATGCGATACAGGAGGTCCCTTCTCTCGAAGACAAATGACGCATTTCGATATCCGTGAACAAGGGCTCTTCAAGTGCCATGCTCGCCGGTGAATGGCATCGTATGCAGAAATCACCGAGGGTGCCGTTAGTTATTTGGGAGAGTGTTGCCTGCATGGCGTTGAAAACGGGACTCATCTGAGAATAAGCGTGTGGCGAGACCGACCATTCCCGGTAATGCTGCGGATGGCATTCCTTGCATGTCGTAGCAGAAGGAAAGCGGTCTTCCGCCATTATGGAATTATAGAAGTAACTATTACGCAGAATGTGGTGTGATAACGGACGTCGTCTCCTTTTAATCGTTTACGGCGGGATTGTCATGTCTATAAAACAACTTGTCCCCACCGTTTTGATCCTCTCCCTGATTCTCTGGTATTTGTATCCAGTCCGTCAGGGGATGTCGATACAGACGCCAATGCGGTTGAGATAATATACATGACACCGGGAGGCCCGGTAAAAGGGGCTATGGACGATGCGGTCCGGGAACTTGAACGACGAAACCTGGAGGCTCATGAGGCAGATTCTACGAAGCCGATTTACCGGGTCATATCAGGCCAGAACGCCGCTAGGGACCAGGTGGCAGGCCGTGCCCGGTTTCTGGTCAGTGTTGCCGGTGAGGTACCGGGCGGGCGTCTGCCCATCCACTTCTATACCCAGGTGGCCATCTGCCAGTCCTCCATTCACAAAGGAGCCGGGCAATGCTTCTGAGGAAGACGTATACTCTGTTGTTTGAGCGAGAAGATTGTAGATACGGCGGACTTCAACCGACAGTTCGCCCGGCGGCAGTCCGGTATCGAGTCTGGAAGGACCGAAGAGACGTAAAACTTTGATCCGAAGATCCGTGGTATTGACAGCCAGGAGCACTCCGGTCAACATCAAGGCCGGGTCTCCCTGTAGCGGACACAGCGCATAGTCCTGCAAAATTCCGCCGAGCCACCCGATTTCACATGTACTCTTTCATCAACGGATCGATCCAGAGAGCGCGTACTCCGTGAAATAGGTCATATTGACCGGGGACGTAGCAATCATCAGGGCATCGAGGTGGTACAAGCGCATATAAGCTTCGGCGCGAGCAGTGTTGAAGGCCTGGGAAATTACAACTGGTGGTTGGGTGGTCGGGTGACCTGAAAGGCTAATATAACGGGTAATTCAAGATGTCAACATAGAATATATAACCACGGTTCTCACCGGATTAATCACCGCCTGCCCCAGAAAAGGGGCTGCTCCGTCAGGATAACGCTATATACCAGCTGACGTTGGGTAAGGTCATCGTGTGGCAAAGGTCGCCACTGGCTTTCAGCCTGTTCTGCCGTGTATGGATAGAAATGTAAAACAAGCACGCCGCAGCGCGAACACTGCGGCGTGCTTGAAACAATGCCGGCAGGATTACCACCGGGCATATGGAAAGGGCCGTTTACCCCTTACTTGAGCAGGAGCATTTTCTTCGATCTGGTGAAGGTGTTCTTGTCATCGCCGTTCACCACGATCCGGTAGAAATATACCCCGCTGGCTACAGACTGATTAGACTGATTAAGCCCGTTCCAGGTTATCGTGTGGAAACCCGCCTGCTGACGGCTCTCTACCAAGGTCACTACTTGCTGACCGAGCAAGTTGTACACCATAAGCTGCACCTGACCTGCCACCGGCAGTTCATAGCGGATAGCGGTCACCGGATTAAACGGATTCGGGAAGTTCTGATCCAGGGTAAATCTATTAGGCGGCGACACTTTTACTGTGATCGGACCGAAACGCTGCGACGCCTCATCCTGATTTATAGCCTCCACCTGATAGTAGTAGGTCACA
>Ga0114999_10000979_pt1 | contig 41151 bp, 47 predicted proteins | sample ArcticOcean_MG_C_3_FD_89820 | JGI IMG/M metagenome (GOLD analysis project Ga0114999, IMG submission 89820) | Marine microbial communities from western Arctic Ocean - ArcticOcean_MG_CB8_126 | ecosystem: Environmental > Aquatic > Marine > Oceanic | place: Arctic Ocean: Canada Basin | collected...
GACTCGCGCCGCTCCGCCCGACCGGACAGGCCCTCGAAATCCTTGCTGAAGGTCACGGAAGCCTTGCTGAGAGCTATCCGGTCCTGGGGCCGCTTGGGCCCCGCGAGGGAGGGTTCGACCGAGCCGAGATCCAGTTCCAGACTATCCGTGAAATAAGGATCGGGGCTGTTCGTGTCGCGCCACATGCCCTGGGCCTTGGCATAGGCCTCGACCAGTGCGACCCGCGCAGGATCGCGCCCGGTGAAGGCGAGGTAGCGCAGGGTTTCGGAATCGACCGGGAAGATGCCGCAGGTCGCGCCGTATTCGGGCGCCATGTTCGAAATCGTCGCCTGATCGGCCAGGGAGAGATGGTCGAGGCCATGGCCGTAGAATTCGACGAATTTGCCGACGACGCCCTTGGCCCGCAGCATCTGGGTCACGGTCAGGACCAGATCGGTCGCCGTCGCGCCCTCGGGCAGGGTGCCGGTCATCTTGAAGCCGATCACCTCGGGAATGAGCATGGAGACGGGCTGGCCCAGCATGGCCGCCTCAGCCTCGATGCCGCCGACGCCCCAGCCGAGGACCGACAGCCCGTTAATCATCGTCGTGTGGCTGTCCGTGCCGACCAAGGTGTCAGGATAGGCCAGGGTGCGGCCACCGCGTTCGGCGGTCCAGACGACCTGGGCCAGATTTTCCAGATTGACCTGATGGCAAATGCCCGTGCCCGGCGGCACGACCCGAAAGTCGTCGAAGGCCTGCTGACCCCAGCGGAGGAACTCGTAACGTTCCGCGTTGCGCTCGTATTCGCGCGTGACATTCTTATCGAAGGAATCGGGATGGCCGAAATAATCGACCATGACCGAGTGGTCGATGACCAGGTCGACGGGCGAGAGCGGGTTGATCTTCTCGGCATCGCCGCCGAGCGCGACCATGGCCGCGCGCATCGCCGCCAGATCGACCACGGCGGGCACGCCGGTGAAATCCTGCATCAGCACGCGCGCCGGGCGAAAGCCGATCTCGCGATCGGAGCGGCGATCGGTCAACCAGGCGGCGACCGCCTTGACGTCATCGACGCTGACCGACTTGCCGTCCTCGTGGCGCAGCAGGTTTTCCAGCAGCACCTTGAGCGAAAAGGGCAGGCGTGAAATATCGCCGAGTCCCGCCTCCGCCGCCGCGTCCAGGCTGAAGTAATCGTAGTCCTTGCCGCCCACCGTCAGGGTGCGGCGTGTTTTCAGGCTGTCATGGCCCGCTTCGGTCATGGTTGGCTGTCCCGTTTTCGAGGTTCCCGCTTGCGTCCGACTATATGCACCGTCGGTGCGCGGATTTCGAGAGGCTTTCCCACAATTGCCCCCAAACCGGATCTGGCAAAGCCCGCAAGCGGTTTTTTCGGCTCGGCGCAGCGCCTAGAGACGCACGTATTCGTAATCGAGAGGCTGGGCGTTGATGCCGCGATCGGGCGGCGCGGTCAGCCTCGGACGGCAGGAACTCGTCGCGCCGCCGGGTCCATTCCTCCGCCGTCATGGCCTTCCCCGAAGGATCGAAGTGGAATCCGACCTAGGGGCCGATGGTGCGACGGAAACGCGGGCTGGGCAGGGTGATTTAGGCATCGATGCCGGCGCGCCACAGCAGGCGGTTCCAGCGCTTCTTCGCAATCCTTGATATAGGCCGAGCGCGTCACCGCGTTCATGGCGTTGCGCAGGGGCACATCCTCGACTTCCAACCCCTTGCCGTCGGCGGCCGGTCGTTCGACCCCGTAGAGAGCATTCGCGCAATCATGGTCCTCGAACCAGCCCTCGTCCGGCCGGCCCTTGATGCCATTGGCGAAATAATTCGCGGCATTGGTCGAGATATCGTTGCCGAACCGGTCGAGCGAGGAGGAGAACCAGAAATTGACGTAGCGCTGGAGCAGGGGCAGGTCGATCACCCCATGGTCGCGCAGCCGCACCGTGTCGTCCGTGCCCAGCTCGGCGATGACCTCGGCGGTGCGCTTGATGATCCGGCCGATCCCGGTATCGCCCACGAACATATGGTGGGCCTCCTCGGTCAGCATGAAGCGGCAGGTCCGCGAGAGCGGGTCGAAGCCGCTTTCGGCCAGGCTCATCAACCGGAACTTTCCGTCCCGGTCGGTGAAGAAGGTGAAGCAGAAGAAGTTGAGCCAGTCGTCGATCGGCTCGTTGAAAGTGCCCAGGATGCGCGGCTTGTCGGGATCGCCGGAATGGCGCTCCAGCAGTTCCTCTGCCTCCTCGCGCCCGTCGCGGCCGAAATGGGCATGCAGCAGATAGACCATGGCCCAGAGATGCCGACCCTCCTCTACATTGACCTGGAACAGGTTGCGCGGGTCGTAGAGCGAGGGACAGCAAAGGCCCAGACGGCGCTGCTGCTCGACCGAGGCCGGCTCGGTATCGCCCTGGGTCACGATCAGGCGGCGCAGGGTGGCGCGATGCTCACCCGGCACCTCCTGCCAGGTCGGATAGCCCCGATGATCGCCGAAACCGATGCGCCGGTCCGCGACCGGCTCGGCCAGGAAGATTCCCCAGCGATAGTCGGGCATCTTGACCATGCCCTAGCTGGCCCAGCCCTTGGCATCGACCGAGGTCGCCGTGCGCAGATAGACGTCGATTTCCATGAAGCCTTCGGGCCCGAGCTTGCGCCACCAAGCCTGATATTACGGCTGCCAGCGCTCCAGCGCCCTTTGCAGGGTCCGGTTGTCGCTCAGATCCACGTTGTTGGGGGTCTTCTCGGCATAATTGATGCCCATGATTACACCCGTTCCTTGGAATAGCTCGGTCTCGTTCCGCTACCGTAGAGCTTGAGCGCGCCCTCCGGCCCGACCGCGTCGGGGCGCTGGAAGATCCAGTTCTACCAGGCCGAGAGGCGGGCGAAGATCTTGGTCTCCATCGTTTCCGGTCCGGCGAAGCGGAGATTGGCTTCCATGCCGCTCAGGGCACCTGGCGAGAAGCTGGCGCGCTGCTCGAGCGCGATGCGCAATTCGTCCTCCCAGTCAATATCGTCCGGGATGAAGGTGACCAGGCCGAGCGCCTCGGCTTTCGCCGCGTCGAGATCACGGTCCACCGCCTCTTCGGCCGTGGCCAGGGAATCGGGGTCGTCCAGAAAACGCGCGGCCAGGCGCGAGAGGCCGTTGTCCATGGGCAGCGCGCCGCCATTCATTGCCGTCAGACGCAAGACCGTCGGCGGCCGGTTGTCGCCCTCGAAAGCACCGTCGAGCATGTGGCTGCGGTCGGCCGCCAGGACGAGTTCGAACAGGGTGCCAGCGAAGCAACTGCTCGGCTCGAGCCGGGCGATCAGGCTGCGCGAGCTGACATCCAGGCGCTTGAGCACCCGCTTGAGATAGAGCCGCGTCTCACGCACCAGCCAGTCATCGGCATGATCGATCAACAGGACATCGGCGGCGGCAACGGCCTCGCTCTCGCCCTCGCTCGCCAGAATCCAGACGCCGAGCCCCGGCTCGTTGCCCCGCAGATGGAGGATCGCATCGTCCAGCGCCCGGGCCAGGGCCAGGGCCAGAGGCAAGAATGCGCAGCCCTGGGCATAGATGCCCGCCGCGTCCTTCGGCAATTCGCCTTCGGGCGCACGAATAGTGATGGTCGCACCCCCCGATCCCGGTCCAGCCCGATATGGATAGGCCCGTAAGCGATAGAATTCTCCTCGACCGACCGCTCCAGGGATTTTAATTCGATTCTAGTCAAATCTTTATCACCATTCCGCACTTCGGCGAAGCCGCACGCCTTCTCGAAGGCCGTATCCAGGAGGCTCGAGCGCGGCACGACCGCATCGACCAGACGCCAATCGACCGCCCAGCGCCCCCGCATCCCCTCCTCGGTGGTGCAGAAAATATCGGCCCGGTCGCGGCGGACACCGCGCTTGTCGACCAGCCGGGTCAGGCCGCCGGTGCCGGGCCTAACCGCCAGCAGCGGCAGTTCCGGCAGCGAAACGGCCGTACTGCCGCCATCGGCCATGACGATCCAATCGGTCGCCAGGGCCAATTCGTAGCCGCCGCCGGCCGCCGTGCCGTTGATCGCGCAGACCCATTTGAGGCCGGAATGGGCGCTGGCATCCTCCAACGCCAGGCGGGTTTCGTTGGTGAATTTGCAGAAATTTACCTTCTCGCCATGGCTCGCCCCCGCCAGCATGCCGATATTGGCCCCGGCGCAGAACACCCGGTCGAGGCCGGAGGTGACGACCTCCGCGCCGACCTCGGGATGCTCGAACCGCAGGCGCTGAACCGCGTCGTAGAGCTCGATATCGAGGCCCAGATCATAGGAATTCAGCTTGAGGCTGTATCCGGGCCGCAGACCGCCCGCCTCGTCCACCGCCAGCTACAGTTTGGCGACAGGCCCATCGACGTTGAGCCGCCCATGACGATAGCGGTCGGGATGGGTGCGAAAATCGATCATCGGATACGGCTCATATCCTATTTCATTTCTAATCTAATCGAAATATATATCATTGCCCAGCCTCGGCAGCTTTCCGAATTGGCCGAATCTCCCGAAGAATCTCAGCCAGGGTCTCTTCGACAGAGCGGTCCGCCGTGTCGATTGTCAGATCGGCCCGACCGTAATGGGCCTCGCGTTCGATCAGGATGCGCTTTAGACCCTCCATCGCTTCCGGATTGCCGGCCATGGGCCGGAAATCCGCCCTGGGCCACGACCCGGGCCATATGCGCCTCCGGCGTGCAGCGCACCCAGATGGCGAAGCAGCTGCCCCGCAACCGGCCGAAGGTCGCGGGTTCCAACACGATGCTGCCGCCCGTGGCGATCACCGCCGCCGGCCCCTCGGCAAGAACCCGGTCGAGGGCGCACCTTTCGTAGCGGCGATAGGCGCCCTGGCCCGACAGATCGAAAATCTCCGGCAGACTCATCCCCGATTCAACTTCGATCTCGGCCGCCAATTCGATGAAGGGGTTGCCGAGGGCGCGCCCAGCGCCTGCCCCAAGGTGCTCTTGCCCGCGCCGCGCAAGCCGATCAGGGCTATCCGCATCCGGCCCGGCCGGATGCGGGTGTGGCGCCGAAATGGCGGTCCAGCAGGGCCGCAGCCTGGGCCAGCCCGGCCCCGTCCAGGCCGCTCAGGTGCTCGATCAGGCGGTCCAGTTCGGGGGGCCGCTCAGCCCCGTCATCGACGAGCCGCTCCAGGGCGATGCCCAAGGCGGCCGCCACCGCGCGCAGGCGGGCAACGGAAATATTGCCCTTGCCGGATTCGAGCTGGGCGAGATAGCGCTCGGACACGCCGGAATCGCGGGCCAGCAACCGGCGACTCATGCCGCGGCGCGCGCGCATGGCCCGAACCCGCGCGCCGAGCCGGGCCAGGAAACCCTCATCAGTGGAGGTCGTCGCCGCGGTGACACCCGGCACAGCTTTGGCCCTCTGGGGCGTGGAAAGAGGATATGCGGCCATCGGCCTCTGGCGCTTACCGGAATGGAACTGCAGGGCACTCTAAGCGGGCGACAAGGATTATGCATTATAGTGCTTATTGCGGCAAAATCGCTTGCCTATCATCATCGCCGCGCCTTAAGGCAAGCCGTCTATTCCAAGGCCCCCGGAGCTGCTCGTGGCAGGCATAATCAATATTCTCGTCGGAACGATGACCGGAACCGCGGAAATCGTCGCCGAAGACATCCAGGAGGCCCTCGGCGAGGAGGGCTGGACCGTCGAGCTCATCCTGATGGACGATCTCGAGGAGAGAGTGTTCGAACGCGCCGGGACCTTCCTGATCTGCAGCTCGACCTACGGCCAGGGCGACGTGCCCGACAACGCCATGGGCTTCTACGAGAAGCTCAAGACGAATCGACCCGATCTGAGCCATGTCCGCTACGGTGTGATCGCCCTGGGCGATTCGACCTATCACGACACCTTTTCCTTCGGCGGCAAACGCTTCGACGAGCTGCTGACGGAATTGGGCGCCCGGCGGACCGGTGAGGCCTGCGTCCACGATGCCAGTTCCGACGAGGTGGCCGAGGAAATCGGCGTGGAATGGGCCAAGGCCTGGGCCGGGCGCCTGGACGAAGAAAAGGCCGGCGCAGGCGACTGACGGCGCGGCGGCCGGGCGGAGGGGAACGCGATGGCCGGCTTCTTCAAAATCGATCGTTCGGCGCGCCCCGCCGCCATCCGAATCCCCCGCGACTTCAACGCCGCCCATGACCTGATCGAGCGAAACCTCGCCGCCGGCCGCGCGGAGAAGACGGCCATCCGCGACCAGACCGGCGCCCATAGCTACGGCGACCTGGCCGCGCGCGTGAACCGGGCGGGCAATGCGCTGCGCGCCCTGGGCCTGGGGATGGAACAGCGCGTCCTCATGATCATACTGGATTCGATGGATTTCGCCGCCGTCTTCCTGGGCGCGGTCAAGGCCGGCGGGGTGGCGGTGCCGGCCAACACAATGCTCACCACCACCGACTACGCCTATATGCTACGCGACAGCCGGGCGCACATCGCCGTGGTCTCCGCCGCGCTCTGGGGCAAGGTCGTGCCCGCCCTCGCCGATCAGCCCTTTCTCGAGCATGTCGTGATCGCCGGCGGCAACGCCCCCGAGACGAAACGCCTCGACGATCTTCTCGACGCAGCCTCCGACGCCCTCGACCCCGCGCCGACCACCTGCGATGACGTCGCCTTCTGGCTCTATACCTCGGGCTCGACTGGCCAGCCCAAGGCCGCCGTGCATCTTCAATCCTATATCGTGCAGACCGCCGAGCTCTATGCCGTCGGCATGCTGGGCATCGAGGAGGCGGATACAGTTTTTTCCTCCGCCAAACTGTTCTTCGCTTACGGGCTGAGCAATGCTCTGACCTTTCCCCTGCATGTCGGGGCGACGACCGTGCTGATGGCCGAAAGGCCGACTCCCGATTCGATCCTCGCCCGCTTGCACGCCGAAAGGCCGAGCATCTTCTATGGCGTCCCCACCCTCTATGCCGCCCTGCTGGCGCGCGACGACCTGCCGGCGGGGGAGGCGATCGGGCTGCGCCGTTGCGTCTCGGCAGGCGAGGTCCTGCCGGCGGACCTGGGCCGGCGCTGGAGCGCCCGGGTCGGCGTCGACATCCTGGACGGCATCGGCTCAACCGAGGTGCTGCACATCTTCCTCTCCGTCGCGCCCAGCGACGTGAAGTACGGCACCACCGGCGAGCCCGTGCCCGGCTATGAGGCGCGCATCGTCGACGACACCGGGGCCGAGGTCGCCCAGGGCGCAGTCGGCGACCTTCTGGTCAGCGGTCCCTCCGGCGCCATCCAGTATTGGAACAACCGCGAGAAGAGCGCCGCCACCTTCGAAGGGCGCTGGACCCGCACGGGCGACAAATACAGCCGGGACGAAGAGGGCTACTACGTCTATGCCGGGCGCTCCGACGATATGCTGAAAGTGGGCAGCATCTATGTCTCACCCTTCGAGGTCGAGGGCGCCCTGATCGGCCATCCCGCCGTGCTGGAAGCGGCGGTGGTCGGCCGGAAGGACGAGAGAACGGGTTGGTCAAACCCAAGGCCGTGGTCGTGCCCCAGGCCGGCAGGATGGGCGACGATACCCTGGCCGAGGCCCTGAAGGACCATGTCAAATCCAGCCTCGCCCCCTACAAATATCCGCGCTGGATCGAATTCGCCGATTCCCTGCCCAAGACCGCGACCGGCAAGATCCAGCGGTTCAAGCTGCGTGACGACGCGTGACCCCGGCCAAGCCGATTGAGGTCGAGGCGGCCGGCCAAAGGCTGGAAGTCCTGTGGAGCGGCCCCGCGCCTAGCCCCGGCCGACCCGGATCCCCGGCGAAGCCTGTCCTGGTCTTCCTGCATGAAGGATTGGGTTGTGCCGCCCAGTGGCGGGATTTCCCCGCCCGCCTCGCCGCCGCAACCGGCCTGCCCGCGATGGCCTATAGCCGCCGCGGCTACGGCGCATCCGACCCCCTGACCGGCCCGCGCAATCCCGGTTTCATGCATGTCGAGGCGGAAATGGTGCTGCCCGCCCTGCTCGACGCATTGGCAATCGGAAGTGCGATTCTGATTGGCCATAGCGACGGCGGCTCCATCGCCCTGATCCATGCGGGAACCCCCGCCGCCAAGGCCGGGCGGATTCGCGGCCTGATCGTCGAGGCGCCCCATGTTTTCGTCGAACAGATCTCGCTCGACAGTATCGCGGCCGCAAAACAAGCCTATGAGACGACCGACCTGCGCGCCAAGCTCGCGCGCTGGCACGGGCCGAATGTCGACCATGCCTTTCGCGGCTGGAACGACGCCTGGCTGTCGCCCGAATTCCGCGATTGGAATATCGAGTACCGCCTGCCCGGCATCACCTGTCCGGTCCTCGCCATCCAGGGCGAAGACGACGAATACGGCACTGCCGAACAGGTCGAGCGCATTGCCAGGGCCGCGCGCGGCCCGGTCGAACTGACCATGCTGCCGGCCTGCGGCCACACGCCCCATCGCGACCATCGTGATGCGGTGCTGGGCCTCATGACGGCTTTCGTCGCGGGCCTGTCCGAATGAGAAAATATTCGGTGCACGCCGGATAGAATCCAGCGCGGCAAGCCGCTCGCAGCGACCCCATGACCCTGGCCCGCGAAGCCGAACCCGCCAGCCGGGTCCTCAGTTTCTCCCCGGCCCGCCGGCCCTCATGACAGCCCCAACGATGGCCGGGCCATTGCCCACATATCATTTTATGAAACTATTCTAATAACGCATTGATTTATCATAATATTCACGCCCCATCGGAGACGAAAAAACACAATATCGCCCTAATCCGTCCCTTCTGCGGTCACATTGCGGGGCCATCTTCACATCACTAACCCCTCCCTCCGGAGGATTCCCCCTTCCTCCGGAATGGTCCGCGGTTCGGACCTGCTCAGGGCCGGCGGTTGCCCCCAAACACCGCCGGCCCTTTTCTTTTCCCAGAACCCCTCAGGATGGTATAGCTGTCGCTGTCCATCCCGTTCGCTCGACGAGGTTCCGCGTGGCGATCTTCGCCGGCCGCAACCTGACCTGTATCCGTGGCGAGCGTCTGGTCTTCCGTGGTCTCGACTTCGCACTCGCCAAAGGCGAGGCGCTTTTGCTGCTCGGCCCCAATGGCAGCGGGAAGTCCAGTCTGCTTCGCCTGATGGCCGCCCTGACCGCCCCGGTCGAAGGCGCTCTGCTGTGGCGGGGCGATAATTTGCGCGCCGACTGCGCCGCCCATTTCGCACGCATTCACTATCTCGGCCATGCCGACGCGGTGAAGCCCGCCCTGACCGTGATCGAGAATCTGACCTTCTGGGCTCGGCTGCACGGCGCCGGCGAAGACGACGCGCGCGCGGCCATCCTGCGCACCGGGCTGGCGACGCTGGCCGACGCACCGGCGCGCTTTCTCTCCGCCGGCCAGCGCCGCCGCCTGGCCATCGCCCGCCTGTTCTCCGCCGCCAAGCCGCTTTGGCTGCTCGACGAACCGAGCGTCGGGCTCGACAACGCGTCGCTCGAAATCCTCGAACACGGTTTCGCCGAACATCGGGCCGGCGGCGGCATCGTCGTCGTCGCGACCCATACCGCTCTCGACCTGCCGGCGGCCGAGAGCCTCATCCTCGGCGATTTTGCGCCCGACCCCCATGCCGACCCGCTCGACGAGGACGGAATCGAATGGGAAGCGGACAGTCCAGAGGACCGGCCCGCAGGCGCAAGGCCCGGGGCGTGAGACCGTTCCTCGCCACCTTGCGTCGAGAGCTGCGTCTGGCCCAGCGCCAGAGTTGCGACATCCTGGTCGCCCTGCTGTTCTTCGTCCTGGCCGTGCTGATCCTGCCCTTCGGGGTCGGGCCAGCTCCCGAGCTGCTGCGCGCCGTCGCGCCCGGGGTGATCTGGGTCATGGCCCTGCTCGCCGCGCTGCTCTCCATGGACCGGCTGTTCCTGACCGACCACGAGGACGGCAGCCTGGAACAGATCGTCCTGTCGCCCCATCCGCTGGAAAGCGTCGTCCTCGCCAAATGCCTGGCCCATTGGCTGACCGGCGGCCTGCCCGTCGTCCTCGTTGCCCCCCTGCTCGGCCTCATGCTGAACATGGATTCGGCCAGCCTCATTCCCCTGGTCGCCGCCCTGGCCCTCGGCACCCCGACCCTGACCCTCCTGGGCGCGATCGGCGCGGCCCTGGTGCTCGGCGCGCGGCGCGGCGGGGTTCTCGTCTCGCTTCTCGTCCTGCCGCTCTATATTCCGGTGCTGATCTTCGGCGTGGCCGCGACCGATGCCGCGATCCACGACCTGCCGGTCCGGCCGCACCTGCTGATCGAGGCGGCGATCCTGCTCGCCGCTCTCGCCCTGGCCCCCTGGGCCTGCGCCGCCGCCCTGCGCCATGCCTCGGAATAGCGCCTTGGTCGATCTCCTGGACAGTCCCGCCGGGCCAATACAGATTCTGGCCGAAATTCCGACCCATCTTTCGACCGAATCATGCGCCCGGTCCGATCCTGCCGGAATTATTGACCGAAACGTGACTGGCGCCGCGGGCGGCGGATGCTAGGTATGGGACAGAAGGACCGAAACCGACCGGCCGCGACGATGCACCGATACGCCAATCCCGCCCGTTTCCTGCGCCTCGCCCGCACCGCCCAGCCCTGGGCAGCGGCGCTGACGATCATCTGTCTCAGCGCCGGCCTCTATCTGGGTCTTTTCGCCTCGCCCGCCGAATATCAGCAGGGCGATAGCGTACGTATCATGTACGTCCATGTGCCGGCGGCCTGGATGGCGCTCTTCGTCTATACGTCGATGGCGGCGGCCAGTTTCGCCGCCCTGGTCTGGAAACATCCCCTGGCCGATCTCTTCGCCAAGGCGGCCGCGCCCATCGGCGCCGGTTTCACCCTGATCACCCTGGCCACCGGCGCGCTCTGGGGCAAGCCCATGTGGGGCGCCTGGTGGGTCTGGGACGCTCGGCTGACCAGCGTCCTCGTCCTCTTCTTCCTCTATCTCGGCCATATCGCGCTGACCAATGCGTTCGACGAGCCGACCCGCGGCGCGCGGGCGGCCGCGATCCTGGCCCTGGTCGGTTTCGTCAATGTGCCGATCATCAAATTCTCGGTCGATTGGTGGAACACCCTGCATCAGCCGTCGAGCGTCCTGCGCCTAGACCGCCCAACGATCGACCCCTCGATGCTCTGGCCCTTGTTGCTGATGGGCGTCGCCTTCACTGGCTATTTCCTCTGGGTGGTGATCCTGCGCATGCGCGCCGAGATCGCCGCCCGGCGCATCCGCGCCCTGCGCTTCAGCCGGGCCGCCGGGTGAGCGGGCGATGAAAAACCCCAGCTTCGACCCCATCCTCGCCGTCTTTCCCGATATGGGCGGCTACGGCGCCTATGTCTGGCCGGCCTTCGCCATTGCAGCCCTGGTCCTGATCGGCCTGCTGATGCAATCGCTGGTCAGCGCGCGGCGCAACGAGGCCGAAGCCGCCGCCCTGCGCGCCGAACGCGCCGCCGCCCTGGAAGCGGCGCAACCCCGCGAGGCCGGCCATGGCGCCTAAACGCCGCCGCATGACGGTGATTCTGGTCGCCCTGGGGCTGTTATGCGCGGCCGCGGTGCTTGCCCTGACGGCGCTGGAGGACAGCGTCGTCTTCTTCATCTCGCCCACCGATCTGGCGGCCCAGGCGCCGAACCCCGACCAGCGCCTGCGCCTTGGCGGGTTGGTCAAGGAAGGCTCGACCCAACGCGGCGATGGCGCCCAGTGCATCTTCGCGGTCACCGATCTCGAAACGGCGGTGCCGGTGACCTATACGGGCATCCTGCCCGACCTGTTCCGCGAGGGGCAGGGCGTGGTGGTCGAGGGCGTCATGGGCGCGGACGGCCGGTTCGCGGCCGATAGCGTGCTGGCCAAGCATGACGAGAACTACATGCCGGCGGAGGTCGCCGAGGCCCTGAAGAAATCCGGCCACTGGCAAGAAAGCGCCGAAACCCCGGCCAAGCCGGGATGTGCCGAATGATCGCCGAGATCGGCCATTACGCCCTAGTCCTGGCCTTCATCCTCGCCATCGTGCAGAGCACGGTGCCGCTCTGGGGCGCCGCCCGCGGCGATCGCCGCCTGACCGCCGTCGCCGTCCCCGCCGCATTGCTGCAACTGCTGCTGATCGGCACGGCCTTCCTGGCCCTGATGCAGGCCTATGTCACCTCGGATTTCAGCCTCGTCAACGTGGCCACGAACAGCCATTCGGCCAAGCCGCTGCTCTATAAGATTTCCGGCGTCTGGGCCAATCACCAAGGCTCGATGGTCCTCTGGGTGATGATCCTGGCCCTGTTCGGCGCGGCCGTCGCGGGCCTGGGCAGCAACCTCCCCGAGACCCTGCGCGCCCGGGTGCTCGCGGTCCAAGGCATGATCGGCACCGGCTTCCTGGCCTTCATCCTGTTCACCTCGAACCCCTTTCTTCGGATCGATCCGGCGCCCCTCGACGGCGCCGGCCTCAACCCGCTGCTCCAGGACCCCGGCCTCGCCTTCCATCCGCCGATGCTCTATCTCGGCTATGTCGGCTTCTCCATGGCCTTCTCCTTCGCCATCGCCGGGCTGATCGAGGGCCGGGTCGAGCCGGCCTGGGCGCGCTGGGTTCGGCCCTGGACCCTGGCCGCCTGGTCCTTCCTGACCTTGGGCATCGCCCTGGGCAGTTGGTGGGCCTATTACGAACTCGGCTGGGGCGGCTGGTGGTTCTGGGATCCAGTCGAGAACGCCTCCTTCATGCCCTGGCTGGCCGGCACCGCCCTGCTGCATTCGGCCGTCGTCTTCGAGAAGCGTGGCGCGCTCAAGGCCTGGACCATCCTGCTCGCCATCCTCGCCTTCTCGCTCAGCCTGATTGGCACCTTCCTGGTCCGCTCGGGCGTGCTGACCAGCGTCCATGCCTTCGCGACGGATCCCGAGCGCGGCTTGTTCATTCTGGTCCTGCTCGCCATCACCATCGGCGGCTCCCTGACCCTCTTCGCCCTGCGCGCGCCACGCCTCAAGGAGGGCGGAGTCTTCGCGCCGATCAGCCGCGAGGGCGCGCTGGTGCTCAACAACCTGCTGCTGACCACGGCGACCCTGACCGTCTTCGTCGGCACCCTCTATCCCCTGCTCCTCGACGCCCTGGGCGGGGGCAAGATTTCGGTCGGCCCGCCCTATTTCGAGGCGACCTTCGTGCCCCTGATGATCCCGACCCTGATCGCGGTCGCGATCGGCCCCATGATGGCCTGGAAGCGCGGCGACGCCCGCGCCGCCCTGGCGCGGCTACGGCTCGCCATGGCCGTTGTCGTGATCACCGTCCTGGGAACCCTGGCCCTGGCCGATTCCAGTACTGCCCTGGCCGCTCTGGGCACCGGGCTGGCGGCCTGGCTGATCGCCGGATCGGCCGTCGAATGGGCCGACCGAGTGCGCCTGTTCCGCATGCCCCTGGCCGCTTCCTTCGCCCGCGCGCGCCATTTGCCGCGCGCCGCCTGGGGCATGACCCTGGCCCATGCCGGGCTCGGCCTGCTGGTCGCCGGCATCACCGGTTCCTCCGCCTGGCAGACCGAACGCATCCAGGTGATGCGGCCGGGCGATATGGTCGAACTGGCGGGCTACGAGGTCACCTTGGTCGGGGTGGGCGAGGTCAACGGTCCGAACTACACGGCCGAGCGCGCGCTGTTCCGCGTCGAAAGCGACGGCCGTCAGATCACCCTGCTGGAGCCCGAGAAACGCTTCTACCCGGTCGAGGGCAGCCAGACCACGGAGGCCGCAATCCACACCACCCTGATCGCCGATCTCTACGCCGTGATCGGCGATCCCGACGGCCAGGGCGGCTGGACCACGCGCATCTACCACAATCCTCTCGTCCCCTGGATCTGGGCCGGCTGTCTGGTCATGGTCGCGGGCGGAATCCTCTCGCTGACCGACCGCCGCCACAGGGTCGGCGCGCCCGCCCGGCCGCACCCGGCCCGAGCCGCCCAGGCCCCGGCCTGATTCCCGCCGCCATGCGCCAGATCGTCTTTCTCGTGCCCTTGGCCCTGTTCCTGCTGCTCGCCGGAACCATCGGCTGGTTCATGGTCGAGAGCGAATCCGAGGAGCGCGACACCCAGACCCTGCCCTCGGTCCTGATCGACCGCCCCGTCCCCGATTTCGACCTGCCGCCCCTGGCGGGCATCGCCCCCGGCCTGGCCCGCGCCGATCTGGGCGGCAAACCGGCCCTGGTCAATTTCTTCGCCTCCTGGTGCCTGCCCTGCCAGGCCGAGCATCCCGTCCTGATGGGCCTTCCGGCCGAAGGAGGGGTCGCGATCTACGGAGTGAACTACAAGGACCCGGAGGCCGATGCGCGCGGCTGGCTCGGGAAACTCGGCAATCCCTACGAACGGATCGGGGTTGATGCCGACGGAAGGGCCGCCATCGAATGGGGCGTCTACGGCGTGCCAGAGACCTTCGTGATCGATGCCGAGGGGATGGTGCGCTACCGCCATGTCGGCCCGATCCTGGAACGCGATCTCGAACGCACGATCCGTCCCCTGCTCGCCGAACTCGGCGGATGAGGGCGCTCGCCGCAATCCTGGGATTCGCCGCGTTGGCCCTGCTGGTTCTGGCCGCGCCCGCCGGTGCGGTCCAGCCCGACGAGGTGCTGGCCGATCCGGCGCTGGAGGCGCGTGCCCGGTCCATCGGCCAGGAATTGCGCTGCCTGGTCTGTCAGAACCAGTCGATCGACGAATCCGACGCCCCGCTCGCCCGCGATCTCCGCATCCTGGTGCGCGAACGTCTGACGGCGGGCGATACAGATGCGGAGATCCTCGCCTTCGTCACCGCGCGTTACGGCGATTTCGTCCTGCTGGAGCCGCCCTTCAAGCCCAAGACCTGGCTGCTCTGGCTCGCCCCCGCCGCGATCCTGTTGCTCGGCGCTTTCGGCGTCCTGACCATGGCGCGCCGGCGCGGCGCCCGGGCGAACCCGATCCGCTGACGCCCGAGGAACGCGCCCGGGTCGAGGCCCTGCTGGCCGAAAGGCGCGGCGAGGAAACCGCGCCATGATCCTTTGGGTTGTCCTGGCCGCGATCACGGCGGCCTGCCTGATCACCCTGCTGCACCCCCTGCTGCGCGCGCCCCGAGCGCCGGGCGCCGGACGGGCGCGCCACGATCTCGAGGTCTATCACGACCAGCTTGCCGAGTTGGAGCGGGAGCGCGAACACGGCATGATTGCCCCCGCGGATGCGGCGGCCGCGCGCGTCGAGATCGAGCGCCGCATGCTGGCCGCCGATGCCGAAGATTCCCAGGAAGCGAAAGGCCCGACCATGGCCGTTACCCCCCGCGCCCGCCATATCGCCATCGCCCTGGTCGTGCTCGTGCCGGCCGCCGCCCTCGCCCTTTATCTCTGGGAGGGCAGCCCGGAGATGCCGGGCGCGCCCTATGCCGAACGCTCGGCCGAGCGCGAGCGCCTGCTGGCCGAAGCGCCCGAGGGGTTGGGCGAGCGCATGGCGGAACTGGCCGAACTGATCGAGGGCCAGCCCGAGAATCTCGAGGCCTGGCGGCTGCTCGGCCGCGGCTATTTCGCCCTCGCCCACTACCAGGACAGCGCCGGCGCCTATCGCCGCGCCGTCGCCCTCGCGCCCGGCGACGGCGCCCTCTTGTCGGAGATGGGCCAGAGCCTGGTCTATGCCGCCGAGGGCGAGGTGACGGACGAGGCCCGGCAGGTCTTCGCCCAGGTGCGTACGGCGGAGCCGGACGAGCCCCGCGCCCGCTATTATCTGGGCCTGGCCGAAGCCCAGGCGGGACGGCCCGAGGAGGCCCTGAAGATCTGGGTCGCGCTGGAAAGGGACTCGGCGCAGGACGCGCCCTGGCTGCCGGTCCTGCGCCAGGGCATTGCGCAGCTTTCGGCCGAGAGCGGCATCGCGCCCCCCCCAGCCCCGGATGAATCGGTCGGCACGGCCGGGGTCGCGGGACCGAGCCGCGAGCAGGTCGAGGCCGCCGCGGAGATGAGCGAAGAAGACCGCACGGCCATGATCGACGGCATGGTCGAGCGCCTGGCCGCGCGCCTGGAGGAGAATCCGGACGACCTCGACGGCTGGCTGATGTTAGGCCGTTCGCGCGCCTCGCGCGGAGAGCCGGAGGAGGCCGTCGAAGCTTTCCGCCGAGCTGCCGAACTCGCGCCCGAGAATCCGACGGTCGCCGGCCTCTATGCCGAAGCCCTGTTTCAGAACGCCGGTCGGACCGAAACTCCGCCGCCCGAACTGCTGGCCGTCATGACCCGTCTTCACGTTCTCGACCCCGAGCAGCCGACCGCCCTATGGGTGTTGGGCGCGGAGGCCGCGTCGCGCGGCGATGCCTCCGCCGCCCGGGAATATTGGCAGCCGCTCCTGGCGCGCATCTCACCGGACACCCAGGCCCACCGGGCGCTTCAGCGCGAACTGGACGCGCTGGGCGACTGACGCGCGGAGCAACGGACCATGAACAGGCCCCGCGCGGATATCGTCATCATGGGCGGCGGCATCACCGGCTGCGCCGCCGCCCATGCCTGCGCCGGAGCCGGGATGGATACCGTCCTGGTCGAGAAAGGGCGGATCGCCGGCGAACAGTCGAGCCGCAATCTCGGCTTCGCCCGCCAGCAAGGCCGCGACCCCTTCGAGCTGCCGCTGATGCGCGCCTGCATCCCGCTTTGGCAGGGGCTGGAACCCGAACTGGGCGCCGATCTCGGCTGGCGCCAGCGCGGGAATACCGCGCTTGCCGGGTCAGAAACGACCCTGGCCCGATTCGCCGCCTGGCTGCCCGAGGCCGAGGCGGCCGGTATCGACTCCCGGGTCCTGAGCGTGACCAAAGCGGCCGCCCTGCTACCCGGCTTCGAGGGCCGCATCCACGGCGCGCTCTACACCCCAAGCGACGGGTCTGGTCGCGCCCGTCTATGCCCGGGCCGCCGAAAAGCGGGGCGCCGAAATCCGCACCGGCTGCGCCGCGCGGTCCTTGATTGTCGAAGGCGGGCGCGTGGCCGGCGTGGCCACGGAAAGCAGTATCCTGCGCGCGCCCATCGTGGTCTGCGCGGCCGGGGCCTGGAGCAGCCTGTTCCTGGGCAATCACGGGCTGCGCATGCCCCAGATCAGCATCGACCTGGCGGCGGCGCGCACCCGACCGACCAACCTGCCGGAGATTCCCGCCCTCTAGAGCCCGACGGTCGCCTTCCGGCGGGACGAGGCCGGGCGGCTGATCGGCGCGGTCGGCACGAGTTACACCTATCACCTGCGGCCCGAGACCCTGCGCTACGCCCGCGAATTCATGCCGCTCTACCGCAAGAGCTGGCGCGGCGCGCGCATCCGGCTGGGCCGGCCCTTCCTCGAATCGCTTAAGCAGCCGCGCCGCTGGGCGACCGACCGGCCGACCCCCTTCGAGGCCGAAAGGGTCGTCAATCCCATCCCCGACCATGCCGAATCGCTCCGCCTGCTCGACGGCATCCACGCCCAGTTCCCGCAACTCGGCGAATTGTCGATCAAATCGAGCGGGGCCGGGCGGATCGACATGACGCCCGACCTGCTGCCCGTGATCGGGCCGGTCGCCGCCCGGCCGGGGCTGATCCTCGCCACCGGCTTTTCGAGCCACGGCTTCGCCATGGGACCGGTCGTCGGCAAGCTGATCGCCGAACTGGCAGGTGGCGGCCGGCCCTCTCTCAATCTGTCGCCCTTCCGCTTCGAACGCTTCGCCGAAGGCACCGGCCTCGGGCCCCGCAACACTGTGTGAGGGGCCGTACAGTAAACGGGCCGCTAATCCCGCTCCAACTTCTCGTCCTGGGGGATGACCCTTCGCGCCAGCTTGCCCACGGTCAGGCCCTGGACAGTGACCGAGAAGACGACGACCACATAGGTCACGGTCAGCAACACCTCCTGCGCCGGTCCCGCCGGCAGGGAGAGGGCCAGCGCGATCGAGATGCCGCCGCGCAGCCCGCCCCAAACCATCAGGGGAAAGGCCCCCGGGGAGAAGGGCGACAGCCGAGAGATCGCGAAGATCGGCGCGCCCACCCCCGCGACCCGGCCCAGCAGGACGATCACGATGGCACCCGCGCCGAGCAGAAGGCCGCCGGTAGCGCCGGAGATAGCGACCGCCTCCAAGCCGATGACCAGGAACAGGACCGAATTGAGGATCTCGTCGACCAGGGACCAGAAACTCGTCAGATGCCGGGCGGTGGTCTCGCTCATCGCATCGGCGATGCCCTGGTTGCCGATCAGCAATCCGGCCGTCGCCATGGCGATCGGGCCGCTGACATGGAGGCGATGGGCCAAGGCATAGCCGCCCATGACCATCGCCAGGGTGATCAGGATTTCGATATTGTGTTCGTCGATCCGCTTCATGGCAACATAACCGAGCCCGCCGACCGCCAGACCAAGCAGCCCGCCGCCGCCCGCTTCCTGGGCGAAATAGATCGCCCCATCGACCAGGGAGATCGATTCGCCCATTGCTGCGCCGAGCAGGATGGCGAAGAGGACGATGCCGATCCCGTCGTTGAACAGGCTTTCGCCCGCGATCTTGGCCTCCAGACTGGGCGGCACGCGGACGGATTTCAGGATGCCGAGCACGGCGACCGGGTCGGTCGGGCTGATCAGCGCGCCGAAGACCAAGCACCAGATGAAGGGCAGGGCCAGCCCGAGAGCCGAGGCGAGCAACCAGAGCCCGCCCGCTACGACGATGGTGGAGATCAGCACCCCCACCGTGGCCATGGCCGCGACAGTCCATTTGCGCTTCAGCAGCAGGTCGATATCAACATGCAGTGCGCCCGCGAAGAGGAGGAAGGAGAGCATCCCCTCCATCAGCACGTCCTGAAATTCGAGCTTCGTCAGCAACCCGCGCACCGCCCCGCCCAGGCCCAGGCTGGGATAGAGCGCCTCGACCGCGACCAGCCCGAGGGAGGCGATGGCCCCCGTCACCGTGAGGCCGATGGTATGGGGCAGGCGCAGGACGCGATGGTTGAAATAGCCGAGCGCGGCGGCCGCCACGATCAGGATCGCCGCGACATCGAAAAGGTCTAGTCCGCTCGTCTCGTCATGCATGGATGATCAACCGCCTTTCCCCGCGACTATACAGCGCGAGAAGCGTAACAGGCTGTTGAATAAGGCCGACAAACCGTTCGAGGCAGTCCTGCTAACCTCCTCAGAGTGAGGCTAAAGTATTGATTTTCCTCATCCTGAGGATCTCGCGTCGGCGAGCGTCTCGAAGGATGATTGGCACGATTCTCCTTTCTCAACAGCCAGCAAAACGGCCGCCCCGAAATGCCGAAGGCCCGGCAGGGAAACCCGCCGGGCCTTCGTGGAAGATTGGTGGAGCCGAGGGGAATCGAACCCCTGACCTTCGCATTGCGAACGCGACGCTCTCCCAACTGAGCTACGGCCCCAAATCGCTGATTTGCCAAATCTCATGCGCGCTGGGCTGCCCCGGCGCGAAGACGGCGGATAATGTGTGCGACACTCGCGCCCTGTCAAGCGACGCGCCCGGCAGCGGCGGGCGGAAAAGCGGGCGCCGCTTGCGCGGACCGGGGGCGGCGGCTAGGGTTTCACGCAAGCGCTTCAAGGCCTTAACCCGGAGGAGAGACGGCCCGTCATGTACTCGATCAATCCGATCGTCTGGCTGCTACTCACCATTCTCGAGCTCTACTCCTATATCGTGCTGGGCTATGTGATCATGAGCTGGCTGATCGCCTTCAATGTGACCAACACACAGAACCGTTTCGTCTATCTGGTGAACGACTTCCTGAACCGAGCGACGGAGCCGGTTCTGCGCCCGATCCGGCGCTTCCTGCCCAATCTGGGCGGGATCGATCTGTCGCCGATCGTCCTCTTCCTGCTGATCACGTTCCTGCAAAGGCTGATCGTTCATTACATCGCCTAGGAGCATGGCGCCGTGACCGGCCTGCGAATAAACCCGGTTCGGGTCGCAGAGGGCGGTGTCGAGGTCGCCGTCAGGCTCACGCCGCGCGCCCGGCGCAATAGGATCGAGGCGGTCGTCGCGGATGCGGCGGGCGATGCGGCGTTCAGGATTTCCGTCACCGCGCCGCCCGAGGGCGGCAAGGCCAATGCGGCGCTGATCGCGCTGCTGGCCAAGACCTGGCGGGTGCCGAAACCGGCCATCGCCATCGCCGCTGGGCCGGCCTCGCGCAGCAAGCGCCTGGCCCTGGCCGGAGACGGACCGGCGCTGGCCGCGCGCATCGCGGCATGGAGGGAGGAAAACGATGTCTGAGGCGAAACTGATCGATGGCAAGGCTTTCGCGGCCGGGCTGCGTGCCCGCGTGGCGGAAGAGGTCGCTGTCTTCACCAAGGCGCGCGGCGGCGCGGCGCCGGGACTGGCCGTAGTGCTGGTCGGCGAGGATCCGGCGAGCCAGGTCTATGTCCGCAACAAAGGTCGCCAGACCGCCGAATGCGGCATGCAATCCTTCGAGCACAAGCTGCCCGTCGAAACCGGCGAGGCGGAACTGCTGGCCCTGGTCGATCGGCTCAACAGGGACCCCGCCGTCAACGGCATCCTGGTCCAACTGCCCCTGCCCGACCAGATCGACGCCGACGAGGTGATCGCAGCCATCGACCCGGCCAAGGATGTCGATGGCTTCCACGTGGTCAATGCCGGGCGGCTGGCCGTGGGGCTGGACGGCATGGTGCCCTGCACGCCGCTGGGCTGCCTCATGCTCATCAAAGATGCTCTGGGCGGTGATCTCTCGGGCAAGCGCGCCCTGGTGCTCGGCCGCTCCAATATCGTCGGCAAGCCGATGGCCGCTTTGCTGCTGCGCGAAAGCTGCACGGTCACGATCGCCCATTCGCGCACTTTCGACCTGCCGGGCGAATGCCGCCGGGCCGATATCCTGGTGGCCGCCGTGGGCCGCCCCAAGATGGTCGGCGGCGACTGGATCAAGCCGGGCGCGGTGGTGATCGATGTCGGCATCAACCGGATCGAACCGGCGGAACCGGGCGGCAAGGCCAAACTGGTCGGCGACGTGGATTTCGAAACGGCCAGGGCGGTCGCCGGCGCGATCACCCCGGTGCCCGGCGGGGTTGGCCCCATGACCATCGCCGTCCTGCTGCGCAACACTCTGGTCGCGGCCCATCGCCAGGCCGGAATGGCAGCGCCCGCGCTCTGATCGACTCCGCCGCCCGGTCGCACCCTGGACGGGATTCGCCGGTTCACGATAGACTCCCGCCATGATCGGAACCCTGACCGACCTGCTCGTTGCCTGCCTCGTCTTTCTAACCGTGCATGTGCTGACCAGCACCCCGGCCCGGGCCTCTATCGTCGGCCTCATCGGCGAACGCGCCTGGTCCGGCGTCTTCTCACTCTTCTCTCTCGTCGTGCTGGTCTGGATGGCCCTGGCCTATCGGGACGCGCCCTATGAGGTGTTATGGGCCCTGGGCGAATGGGCGCGCTGGGTGCCGATCCTGGTCACACCCATCGCCTTCGTGCTGGTGATCGCGGGGGCCACCACCCCCAACCCGACGGCGGTGATGACCACCCGGCTGCTCGAAGCGCCCGACCTCGCGCAGGGCATCGTCAAGGTCACTCGCCATCCGGTGATGTGGGGCATCGCCCTCTGGGCCCTGACCCATCTCTTCCCGAACGGCGATATCGCGAGCCTGATCTTCTTCGGCTCCCTCGCCCTTCTCGCAGTGGCGGGGACCGTGCTGCTCGACTGGAAGCTCGAAGCCCGGGCCGGCGCCGCTGCCGGGCCCTTCCTGATGACGACCTCGGCGATTCCCTTCCTGGCCACGATCCAGGGCCGCAACCGGGTCAGCCTCGCCGCGATCGGCTGGTGGCGGATAGTCCTGGCCCTGACGCTCTATTTCGTCGCCTTCACCGGCCATAACGCGGTCATCGGCCTGCCGGCCCTGCCGTTCTGACGGCGCGGCCCGCGCGGCCCATCACAGAGCGGCCTTCACCTGCGCTAACCGGAACGGATCAGCCGCCGCCCGCCAGCTTCTTCGCCAGGCGCAAGCGCAGGGCGTTGAGCTTGATGAAACCCTGGGCGTCGCGCTGGTCGTAGACCGAGTCTTCCTCGAAGGTGACATGGCCCAGGCTGTAGAGGCTGTTCGCCGATTTCCGGCCGACCACCTGGGCCGAGCCCTTGAACAGCTTGACGCGCACCGTGCCGCTGACCCGCTTCTGGCTTTCGTCGATCGCGGCCTGGAGCATCAACCGCTCGGGCGCGAACCAGAAGCCGTTATAGACCAGCTTGGCGTAGCGCGGCATCAGCTCGTCCTTGAGATGCATGGCCTCGCGGTCGAGGGTGATGCTCTCGATGCCGCGATGGGCATGGAGCAGGATGGTGCCGCCCGGCGTCTCGTAGATGCCGCGCGATTTCATGCCGACGAAGCGGTTTTCCAGCAGATCGACCCGGCCGACCCCGTGCGCGCCGGCCAGAAAGTTGAGATGGGCGAGCAGATTGGCCGGGCTCAGGCGCTCGCCGTCGACCGCGACGGCATCGCCCTGCTCGAATTCGATCTCGACATATTGCGGCACATCCGGCGCATCCTCCGGCGCCACGGAGCGGGTGTAGATATCGGCATCCGCCTCGATCCAGGGATCCTCCAGCGCCTTGCCCTCGTAGGAAATGTGCAGAAGGTTGGCGTCGGTCGAATAGGGCGGCTCGCCCCGCTTGTCCTTGGGAATCGGAATCTGATGGGATTCAGCATAGGCGATCAGATCGGTGCGCGACTTCAGGTCCCATTCGCGCCAGGGCGCGATCACATGGATATCGGGGTTGAGCGCGTAATAGCCGAGTTCGAACCGGACCTGGTCGTTGCCCTTGCCCGTAGCGCCGTGGGAGACGGCATCGGCCCCGGTCTCGGCGGCGATCTCGATCTGGCGCTTGGCGATCAGCGGCCGGGCAATCGAGGTTCCGAGCAGATAGACCCCCTCATAGACCGTGTTGGCGCGGAACATCGGGAAGACGTAGTCGCGCACGAATTCCTCGCGCAGGTCTTCGACATAGATCGCCGAAGCGCCCATCATCTCGGCCTTGCGGCGCGCGGGCTCCAACTCCTCGCCCTGGCCGATATCGGCGGTGAAGGTGACCACATCGCAACGATAGGTCTCCTGCAACCAGCGCAGGATGATCGAGGTATCCAGCCCGCCCGAATAGGCAAGCACGACTTTTTTGATATCGCCCACCGAACATATCTCCTGGCGAGGAAAAGGCGGCGCAGTATAGGTAATGCGCCAGTCCCCGCAAGCCGTGCGCGGATCGTCCCGAATCCGCTAGGGCAAGGGGACCACTTGGCGCGGCGTCACTGGGCGGCGGCGCGCCTTTCGCTTGCGCGCTGCTTTTCCGTCGCGGTCTTGAGCTGGCCGCAGGCGGCGAAGATGTCGCGGCCACGCGGCGTGCGCACGGTCGAGACATAGCCCGCGCGCTCGACGATGCCGGCGAAGATCCGGATCGTCTCGGGGGTCGAGCAGTCGTAGGGCGAGCCGGGCCAGGGATTGAACGGGATCAGGTTGATCTTGGCCGGAATGCCGGAGACCAGGCGCACCAACTCGCGCGCCTCGGCCGGGGAATCGTTGACGTCGCGCAGCATGACATATTCGAAGGTGATGCGCCGCGTAGTGCCCAGCCCGGGATAGGTCCGGCAGGCATGGAGCAACTCGTCCAGTGGATATTTGCGGTTGATCGGCACGATCTCGTCGCGCAGCTCGTCCGTGACGGCATGGAGGGAGACGGCGAGATTGACGCCCAGTTCAGCCCCGCAGCGCTCGATCAGGGGCACCACCCCGGCGGTCGAGAGTGTGATGCGCCGCTTGGAGATGGCGATCCCCTCGGGGTCCATGACGATGCGCAGGGCCTTGGCGACATTGTCGTAATTATAGAGCGGCTCGCCCATCCCCATCATGACGATATTGGTCAGGTCGCGCTCCTCGTCGGGCGCGGTCCAGACGCCGAGATCGTCGCGCGCCAGCATCACCTGGCCCACCACCTCGGCCGCGTCCAGATTGCGCACCAGGCGCTGGGTTCCGGTATGGCAGAACCGGCAGCTGAGGGTGCAGCCGACCTGGGAGGAGACGCAGAGCGTGCCGCGCCGCGCCTCGGGGATATGGACGGCTTCGACCTGGCTGCCATCGGCCAGACCGAGCAGCCATTTCCGCGTGCCGTCGGTCGAGCGCTGGTTCACCGTCACCGCCGGGCGGTCGAGCGTATAGTTCTCGGCCAGGGCCGTGCGGAGTTCCTTCGACAGGTTGGTCATCTCGTCGAAGGACCGCGCGCCGCGCCGATAGATCCAGCTCCAGAGCTGCTTGGCCCGGAACGGCTTTTTTCCGAGAGTCTCGACGACGGCGGCGAAGCCTTCGCGGTCGAGGCCCACGAGGCTGGGCCGGTCGGGCGCGGCCTGCGACCCGCCTTTGGCGATCTGAATTTCGGCTTCCATCACCCGGATATGGGCGATTCGGCCGCCGCAAGCAAGCGGCGCAGTTCGGCCTGCGCCGCCTAGTTGACCCTGCAGGCCTTGCTGATCGCCTTATAGGCGGCGGTGACGCCGGACAGGGAATAGGTATCGGTGGTCACCGTGCCGCGCCCGGAGGTGCCCTTCACGACCATCGAGCGACCCGCGATCATGGCCTTGCGGACGGCCGCGTCACCGCGCGTCCAGGCCGCGTCCGGCGTGTCGGGATGGGTGTAGAACAGGAAGGTCTTGTCGTCGATCTTCACCGTCACGTCGCTGCCCTGCTTATAGGCATAACCAGCGGTGACCCGCACCACGCCGGCCATCTTCGCACCCGGCCGGTGGACGATGGTCAGATAGGTCTGACCGCGCGAGCTGTAGTCGCCCTTTTCGGATTTGGGCAGGCTGGCCATGTAGCAGACCTTGTCCCCGCCCGCGCCGTCCTGAAAGGCGTCCCAATCGCCGAATTGGCCGATCAGGGTTTCCGCCGCGGCGGGCAGGGCCAGGATAACCACCAAGGCGGCGAGCAGGGCACAGCCGCAGAATTTCATCGAAAACTTAATCATCGCTCCTCTCGGTCGTTCTTCTCGGCGCGCGCGGCGGATGCCGCATGCTGCTTCACGCGCCACAAGGGCTCGCCAAAGACATGCGGCGGCAGCGGTTCCCGCGGCCCACCGGGCACCAGCGGACGGGCGGCGAACCGCGCGGTGCTGATCAGCCGATCGTACATCACAATGGCCCCGGCGATTGCCAGATTGACGGCGAATTTCGTCGGAATTTTGACGACGTAATCGCAGAGTTCGACCATCTCCGGCGACAGGCTACCGCGCTCCTGCCCAAGGACATAGGCGGCGCAGCGCGGATGGCGGAAGCTGGGCAGTTCGATCGCGTCCTCGGTGATCTCAATCCCGATCAACCCGCAGCCGACCGGCAGGCGCAGATCGCGCACCGTTTCGAAATCGTATAGGGGGACGCTGGCGGTCGACCGCGAAGTATCCGCGACCTCGCCCTCGTCCGGGGCATAGCTCGCGGCGACGGTGAACACAAACCCAGCGCCGAACGCGTGCGCCGTTCGAAACAGGCTGCCCACGTTCATCTGCTTGGAAATGCGCTCCGCCCCGATGCCAAAATAGCCGCGCATGGCCGGACCTTGCCGGGCGAAACCGCCAAAGGCAAGATGTTTGCTGGCCCGGCCACGGACCCCACAGGAAACCATGAGCGAAATCCTCCCGACCGCCCCGCGCAACCCTTCCGCCATCGACCCAGTGCTGGTCGAAGTGACCCGCGGTCCGCTGATCGAAAGCCGCCATCGCGGCGCGGCGGCGGTGGTGGATTCCGCCGGCCGGCTGCTCGCCGCCTGGGGCGACGTGACGCGTCCGGTCTATCCCCGCTCTGCAATCAAGGCGCTGCAGGCCATCGCCCTAGTCGAAAGCGGCGCGGCCGACGCCTTCGCCCTCGGCCCGGGGGAACTGGCCTTGGCCTGCGCCTCGCACAATGGCGAGGCGGGCCATGCCGATGCCGTCCTCGCCTGGCTGCGCCGCATCGGGCTCGGCGAAAGCGATCTCGAATGCGGCGCCCATACCCCGATGGGAAAGGCGGCGAAGCTCGACCTCGTCCGGACGGGACTGACCCCCGGCGCACGCCACAACAACTGCTCCGGCAAGCATAGCGGCATGCTGACCCTCGCCCGGCAACTCGGCGTACCGACAGCCGGCTATATCGCGGCCGATCACCCGGTGCAGCGCCTAGTGCGCCGCACCGTGGGCGAGATGGCCGATTGCGATCTGAGCGGTGTCCCCGCCGGCACCGATGGCTGCGGCATCCCGACCTTGGCTATGCCGCTGCAAGCCATGGCCCTGGGTTTTGCCCGGATCGCCGATCCCGCCGGCCTGGTGCCGAGCCGGGCCGAAGCGGCGCGGCGCATCCGCGCAGCGATCGCGGCACGGCCCTATATGGTCGCCGGGCGCGGCCGCTTCTGCACCGCCGTCATGGCCGCGGCGGGCGAATCCATTCTGGTCAAAACCGGCGCCGAAGGTGTCTTCTGCGCCGCCCTGCCGGAAGCCGGCCTGGGCCTCGCCGTCAAGATCGAGGACGGCGCGACCCGCGCGGCCGAATGTGCGATCGCCGCCCTGCTGCTGCGCTTCGGCGGGGCGGAAGGCCCGGCCACGACGGTCCTGGCCGGCTATGCCGATATGGAATTGCGCAATTGGTCGGGCCGGACGGTCGGCACGATCCGCCCCTGCGCGGACTGGCCCGACTAGGCCGCCATCCCTATCATGGTGCGGCCCTGCAAAAGGCATCGGCGGGGACAACGGATTCGGCGATAGGAGAACGGCATGCGGGCAGTCCTGTGCACGGCTTACGAGGGTTACGACGCTTTGGAAACGGGCGACGCCCCCAGCCGCGCGCCCAGACCCGGCGAGGTGCGCATCGCCATCCATGCCGCCGGGCTGAATTTCGCCGACACCCTGATGGTCGAGGGCCGATACCAGGTGAAGCCCGACCTGCCCTTCGTGCCGGGCCTGGAAGGCGCGGGCGAGGTGATCGAGATCGGCGAAGGGGTCGAACGGGTGAAGCCGGGCGACCGGGTCGCCGCGACCTTCGAGCACGGCGCCTTCGCCGAGGAGGCGGTCGCGCGAGAGGTGGACACCTATCCCATTCCCGATGCCATGCCCTTCGAGATCGCCGCCGGCTTTCCCCTGGTCTATGGCACCTCCCATGTCGGCCTGCGCCGGCGCGCCAATCTACAGGCCGGCGAGACCCTGCTGGTCCATGGCGCGGCGGGCGGCGTCGGCCTGACCGCCGTCGAAATCGGCAAGGCTTTGGGGGCGACGGTGATCGCCACCGCGGGCAGCGCCGACAAGCTAGAGGTCGCGCGCGCCCATGGCGCGGACCATCTGATCAATTACCGCGACGAGGATATCCGCCAGGCGATCAAGGGCCTGACCGACGGGCGCGGCGCGGATGTCATCTACGATCCGGTGGGCGGCGATGTCTTCGACGCCTCGCTGCGCTCGATCGCCTGGGAAGGACGGCTGCTGGTCGTCGGTTTCGCCAGCGGACGCATTCCCCAGGCCCCCGCCAATTACCTTCTGGTCAAGAACTGCGCCGTCATGGGCGTGTTCTGGGGCGCCTATCGCCACCGCGATCCCAGGGTAATCGACGATGCCATGGCCGAGCTGCTGGACTGGTATGCGGTCGGCAAGTTGAAGCCCCTGGTTTCGCAGACTTACGATCTCGCCGAGGCCGGAACCGCGATGGCCGATATGCGCGCGCGCCGCTCGACCGGCAAGCTGGTCCTGACCACCGGCCGGGGCTAGGCGCCCCGCCGCCGCCCGATCTTGGCTCTCCCTCCGCCCCCCACTCATCCAAGGGCGATCTCGCCGCCCGCTTCCGCGAGGCCGTGCGCCTGCATCAGGCCGGGCGTATCGACCAGGACCTGGCGCTCTATCGCCAGGTCCTGAAGGCCGATCCGCGCAACGCCGATGCCCTGCATCTGAGCGGCCTGGCGATGCTGCAATCGGGCGATGTGGCGGGCGCGGTCAAACCCCTGGAACGCGCGATCAAGGCACGGGACGATCGCGCGCCCTATCACTTTGAATCTGGCCGAGGCCTATCGGTTGAGCGGCAAGGCGGCCCGCGCCCTGCGCCACTAGGAACGCGCCCTCGATCCGGGCAATGCCGGCGCCCTCAACAATCTCGCCGGCCTGGCGCTTCAGATGGGCCGGCCCAACGACGCCGCGACGGCCTATCGGCACTTGGCCGAGGCCCAGCCCGACCGGGCCGACGGCCCTTTCGGCCTCGGCAATGCGCGCTATGCCGGAGGGCGGCGAGCCGAGGCGGTCGAGGCCTATCGCGCCGCCCTTGCGCGCCAGGCCGACCATCCGGGCGAGGTCCTGAACCTGGCCCAGCTGCTGGCGGAGAACGGCCAGGCCGCGGACGCCATCGGCCTGCTCGATGGCGCCCTCGCCCGTCATCCCGAAGCGCCGGAACTCCACTATGCCCGGGGCGCGGCCCTGCGCGCGGCGGGCGATCTAGCAGCAGCGGCTAAGGCCTATCGCAAAGCCCTCGACCTGCGGCCGGATTTCCTGGAGGCGCGCTTTAACCTGGGTGCCGCCCTGCAGGAGAACGGCAAGCTGGACACGGCCGCCGATTGCTACGACGCCGTTCTGGCCCTCACGCCGGACCATGCCCGGGCCCATAACAACCCGGGAACCGTCCATGCCGAACGCGCCGATCACGAGGCCGCCCAGGCCTGCTACGCCCGCGCCCGCGCCCTGGACCCCGGCGATCTGGAGTCGCTGATCAATTTCGGCAATTCCTATACCGAGCAGGGCCGGACCGAGGCCGCCGCCGCAGCCTACCGCGCTGCCCCGCGCCTCTCCGATGCCGATGGCGGTTCGGGCGGCAATTCGGGTGGCACGCGCTATCGCCTCGCCACCCTGCTGCCCGTCATCCCCGGCAGCGTCGAGGAGATCGCCGAGTCCCGCGCGCGTTACGCCGAGGCCGTCGAGGCGCTGGCATCCGATCCGCCGCCCCTGACCGATCCGCTGGTCGAGGTCAGCAAGACCGCCTTCCTGCTGGCCTATCACGGCGAGAACGACCGCGCCCGGCAATGTCGTCTGGCCGAGGCCTATGCCCGGTCCTGCCCCTCCTTGCTGGAAACCGCACCCCATTGCGCGAGTTGGCGCAGCCCGGCGGAGACGCGCATCCGCATCGGCTTCGCCTCGCACCATCTGCGCGCCCATACCATCGGCTGGCTGATGGCCGAGACGATCCGGCGGCTCGACGGCTCCCGCTTCCACGTCACCGTCTTCCGCTTTCCCCAGGAAGACGACGGCCTCGCCCGGGCCATCGCGGAGAGCGCGGGCGAGTCCGTGACCCTGCCGCCCGATCTGGCCGCAATGCGCCGCACCATCGCCGAGGCGCGGTTGGACGTGCTGCACTATCCCGATATCGGCATGGAACCGGCGACCTATTTCCTCGGCTTCGCCCGGCTGGCCCCGGTGCAATGCGCCTTCTGGGGCCAGCCCGACACGACCGACCTGCCCGGCATCGACTATTTCCTGTCTTCCGCCGCCTTCGAGCCCGAGGGCAAGTCCGAGGGCGAGTCCGGGGGCGCGGAAGCCCATTACAGCGAGACCCTGGTCCGCCTGCCGACGGCGAATGTCTGCTACGCCCGGCCCGAGCGCCCGGCCGAAATTCCCTCCCGCGCGGCGCTGGGCCTGCCGGAGGAGGGCACGCTTTATCTCTGCCCGCAAAGCCTGTTCAAGCTGCGCCCGGAATTCGATGCCGTCCTGCGCCGCATCCTGGAAGGCAATCCGGGCGCGACCCTGGGCCTGCTGGCGGGGAGCAATGCCTATTGGACCGGCCTGCTGCGCGACCGGCTGGCGCGCAACCTGGGCGACACGGCTACGCGGGTCCGCTTTATCGGCCGCCTGCCCTATGAAGGATTTCTCGGCCTGCTCGCTGCCGCCGACGTGATGCTCGATACCCCGGTCTTCTGCAGCGGCAACACCGCCCTGGAAGGGCTGGCCATGGGCACGCCGATCGTGACCCTGCCCAGCCCCTATCTGCGCGGCCGCCTGTCGGCCGGGTTCTATGCCAAGATGGGATACTAGGACCTGGTGGCGCGGGACGAGGAGGACTATCTCCGCATCGCCCTGGCCCTGGGCACCGATCCCGAGGTCAATGCTGCCGCCCGCGCGCGCATCGATGAAGCCTGCCCCGTGCTGTTCGACGACGAACGGCCAGTGCGCGAGTTCGAGGATTTCCTCGTTCAGGCGGTCGAGGGCGCGTCCTCCGCCTCGCGCAGGAAATAGAGCAGGTCGAGGGACAGGGCTGCCAGGCCTGCCTGGCTGAGCATGGCATGGGCCTGGCCCCGGTGATGGGTCTGGTGGTTGAACATATGGCCCAGCACGAGGGGCAGCGGGGTCTTGCCGGTGCCCGCCGTGAAACTCCGGTATTCCAGGATCGTCAGCATGTCCTCCGCTTTCAACCCGTCGGCATAGGCCACGATGCCGACATCCTCGGCGGTTCGCGCGGCGCGCAATTCGTGGAAACCCTCATAAAGAATCTCGTCGAGCCGGGTGACGCCGTGATCGCGGTGCCGGATGCGGCCCATCCAGATGCGGTCTCCCGCAAGGAGGTGATTCAGGGTGGCGTGGAGAGAGCCGAAGAAGACCTCGCGGTCCTGTCGCCGCACCTCGTCGGACAGCTCGGCACTGGCCTTGTAGAGCCGGTTGTTGGCCCAGAGATTGTAGCGCGCGAAGGTCTGGAAATACTGGACGCCCAATTCCATCAGGCCGCCTCCCGCTCGAATTCGTAGACGATGATGTCGAGATCCAGACTGGGCCGGCCGGCCTGGGTCAGCATGGCATGGACCTGACCCCGGTGATGGGTCTGATGGTTGAACAAGGTGATCAGGATGACGTCGAGCGCCGTCTTGGCCGGCGTGCCGTCCATGAATTTGTAGGACACGATCCGGTCGATACCATCCTGGTCTAGCCTTTCGCAGAGCCCGATCAGACGCGCATCCTCGGCCTCGCGCGCGCGGCGCAGTTCGGCCATGTCCTCGTGGAGAATCTGGTCGAGGCTTTCGACGCCGGACTCGACGCCCTCGATCCGGCTGATCCAGCCCTTGTCGACCACCAGCAGATGATTGAGAGCCGCGAGGATCGAGCCGAAGAAGGCACCGCGATCCTCGCGCAACGCCGCATCCGGCAAGGCCGCGCAGGAGTCGTAGATCTTGCCATTGGCCCAGGCGTTGAAGCCCGCCAGCTTGCGAAACAGATCCGCCGTGCTCATCGCATTCCCTTCCCTGATTCCATTCCAGAAAGAATGGGTGGGTGGCGAAATCCGGTCAACCGCGCGCCGGGGCTTCGGCGCGTGCGCCCGTCCGGGTCATGACCAGCACATTGCCGGCCAGGATCAGCGCCACCCCGGCGAAAGTCATGGGGGACCAGCGGAAACCCTCGACCAAGGTCGAGACGCCAAGGGCGATCACCGGGAAGAGAACCATGGCATAGGACGCCCGCTCGGCCCCGATCCGACCCAGCAGGGTGAGATAGCACCAGAAGGCGATAACCGAGCCCGGCACGGCGAGATAGAGCAGCGAGCCGATATAGGCGAACGAGGTATCGAACAGGAAGGCGTCGCCGTTGAGCAGGGCGAAGACGGTGGTGAAGCCCGCCCCGTAGCTCATCCCCAGGGCGTTGGTTTCCATCACCCCCAGCCCGGCACGCTGGTTGCGCGCGCTGATCAGGTTGCCGGCCGAGACGAATGCCGTGGCGAAAAGGCTGAGGCCCAGGCCGATCATGCCGTCGGAGGACAGATCGAAACCGTGCAGCTCGGGCCAGAAGAGCAGGCCCATCCCGGTCAGTCCGATACCGGCGCCCGCCACCACCTGGCGCCGCATCGGCGTGCCGAAGAACAGCGCCGCGCCGATCATGTTCATCACGACGATGGTGGAAAAGACGACGGCGAGCAGCCCGCTGGGAAGATAGCCGGCCGCGACATAGAAGACGACGTAGTTGATGCAGAAGAGGCAGGCCCCCTGCGCCGCAATCAGGAGCTGATCGCGCCAGCCAAAGGCCAGGCGCCGGCCCCGCGCCAGGCAGAAGGCGAGCAGCAGGGCGCCGGCGATGGCGAAGCGATAGGCGACGGAAACGGTCTCGGGCACCGTGCCGACCTGCAGGGCGATGCCGTACCAGGTCGTCCCCCAGATGAGGACGGTGACGGCATAGAGAAGCGGGCCGGGCATGGCGTCTTGCTCGTCAGGCATGGAATAAAAATCGCCCGCCACCTTAGTTAGTCATGTGGCGGGCCGAAAGCGGGCGGCCGAGGGGACAACGGGACTCTACCGCCTGTGGGGAGAGGTCGGGGGCGCGCCCCGAAGCGGATCAATTGCGCCAGAAGGGCTTGTTGATCTCGACCGCGATATCCGACCGGCTGAGACCTATATCGTGCAGGGTGCGCGCGTCCAGGTTGGCCAGTTCGGCGCGCTGGCGGCTGCGCTCGGCCCAGGACTCGATCCGGTTCACCACCGTCAAGGCCGCGGCCCGGCATTTGAGCTTCACCAAGGCGGCGCAGGAGCTTCACGTCACCCAGGCGGCGATCAGCCATCAGGTGAAGGCGCTCGAGGAGCGGCTGAGCGTCCAGATGTTCCGCCGCATGAACCGGGCGCTGCTGCTGACCGACGAGGGTCAGGCTTATCTGCCGGCGGTGCGCGAGGCCTTCGATATCATCGACGCGGCAACGGCCCGCCTGCTGGAGCGCGACCGGGCCGGCACCCTGGTGGTATCCTGCATGGCCTCCTTCGCCGCCGCCTGGCTGGTGCGCCCGCTGGGCCGCTTCCGGACCAAGCATCCCGAACTGGACGTGCGCGTCGACCCGACCCTCGCCCTGGTCGATTTCATGCGCGAGGATATCGATATCGCCGTGCGCTACGGTCGCGGCGACTGGTCCGGCGTGGTCTCGGAACGCTTCATGACCGAGGATATCGTGGCCGTCTGCAGTCCCGAGCTGCTGGCCGGCACGCACCCGCTGCGCAAGTCGGAGGATCTGCGCCACCACACCCTGCCCCATGACGACGGCCATGCCGATTGGCGACGCTGGCTGCTGGCCATGGCATCGACGCCTCGCGCGGCCTGACCTTCACGGATTCGAGCCTGGTCGTCCAAGCCGCCGTGCAGGGCCAGGGCGTCGCCCTGGCGCGCGCGGCGATGGCGGCCGACGAATTGGCCAGCGGGCGTCTGGTGCGCCCCTTCGACTATGTTCTGCCGGTCGAATACGCCTATTACATTGTCTATCCTGAGGCCTATGCCGAGCGGCGCAAGGCCGTCGCCTTCCGGGACTGGTTGAAGCAGGAAGCGGTTCGGGAAGGCGGCACTCTTTAGGCCCAAGGCGTGGCATTACCTGGCGTGGCGGAAGGGCATCGAATCATGCGGTTATGCGGGGTCGTGGCGGCGTTCTGCATCCTGGCCGGACTCGGGTCCGATTGTGGGGCTGCCACGCAGCAGGCGAAGACATGGCCTACGCTGGACGTGCGCGGGCTGGCCCGCGCCGCCGGCATTCCGACGGTCCAGGTGATGATCGCCGAGGATCCGGTCTATGGCGGCGAAAAACGCTATCGCGGTATCCCTCTGGTGGACATGCTGGGGGCGATTCCGGCGGTCGAGGATCTGGCGCAGCGCGGCGCGCTCGTTTTCTTCCATGCCGCCGACGGCTACACCGCCGCGATGAATCTGGAACGCGCGCTGACCGCCGGCGGGGTCCTGGCGGTCAGCGATCTCGACGCGCTGCCTGGTCGTTCCTGGATTACCATCGACCAAGGCGGGCGCGAAGTCTCTCCCGCGCCGCTCTATCTGGTTTGGCCGGGGGCCGAAAGCGACGATCCGCGATTCGTCTGGCCCTATCAGATCCAGACCATCGAGGTGAAACCCTTCGCCGAGCAATACGGCGCTGCCGTGCCCGAGGCCCAGAACGGCCTCCTAGACGAGGCGGTGCGCCGGGGCTTCGAGCAGATGCGCGTGCGCTGCCTGACCTGCCATGCCGTTAATCTGGTCGGCGGCGATCTGGGCCCGGAACTGAACGTGCCCATGAACGTCACGGAATATTGGAAGCCGGAGATGCTGCCGCGCTACATCCGGAACGCCGCGAGCTTCCACGCCCGCTCCAAGATGCCGTCCTTCCACGATGCGCTCTCGGACGGCGATATCGCCGATATCCTCGCCTATCTGCGCTTCATGGCCGCGCACAAGGTCTGCGGGGGAGAGACCCCGTGCGAGTGATCGTCCCGCACGGGGCTTGTCACACGATCAGGCGGCGAGACGGGTCGCGCCGCAGATCGCCTCGACATAGCGATGGTCCCTGCCGCAGAAGCCGCCCAGGACGTTGATCTGGGGCTGCCGGCGCAGCAGGGCGTGGTATTCCTCGCCCAACTCGGCCGGATTGCCGTCATTCAGTTCCGCCGCTTCGTCCAACTCGGCATGGCTGCACCGCGAGGCATTGGCGCGCAGACCCTGTTCGAAGCGCAATTCCCGGTCCGTGATGGTCAGCTTCCTGGCGCGCGACGACAGATACCAGACCATCAGGATGACGATGGCGATGGCGACCGGCATCAACAGCAGGAACAGCGCGAAGCCGAGCCGGTTGTTGCGGAACATCGGCGGATGCGCTTCGTAGCGGATGATCTCGCCCGGGGCCGTTTCGGCCATGGCCCTCTCCCTGTCTGCGCTTATGGGTCTGCGCTTATGGCAATCCTGCCTCGCATGAAGACAGGATAGGTCCGCCCGACCCGCGGCGACACCGCATAGGATAAACGCGGGTCTCTATACCCGATCCGCCAGATCGTAGTCGCGCAGCACCTCGGCCACACGAATTCGGAAATCGGCGAAGATCCCCGCCTTGCCCTCGTTCTGGGCCGCCTGATGGCCCATATGCGCTCGCCAGTACGCCACGGCCGCCTCGTCCCGCCAGGCCGAGAGGGACAGGTATTTGCCCGGCGAGGTCAGGCTCTCGAACCGCTCGACCGAGATGAAGCCGTCGATCTTCTCCAACTCGGTGCGCAACTGGCCCGCGATCTCGAAATAGCGATCGGCCCGATCTTCCTTCAGCCAGACCTCGAACACCACCAGGATCATCGCGCACTCCCGATTCTTGTCGTGCCAGGGGCCTCGCCCTTCGCCCTTGGACAGGCTCAGGACGAGGGCTCAGGGTGAGGCCCTCATGCCGAGCCCGTCGAAATATGCGGGCCAGTGGCACGCTCCGGCCCTAGTCGATATAGCCCTCGAGCCGGTCGAGCGCCGTGTTCAGCCGCTCCGGGCTCGACGCGAAACAGGCGCGCAGCCAGCCCTCGCCCTGCTCGCCGAAGGCGATGCCGGGGGCCAGGCCGACCTTGGCCTCGCGCACCAGATTCTTGCAGAAATTGAGGCTGTCGGTCAGCCCCTCGACCGAGAAGAAGGCATAGAAGGCGCCTTCCGGCCGGGCGATGCGGATCTTGGGATTGGCCGCCAGCCGGCTGTAGATGATGTCGCGATTCGCACCCCAGCGCGCCACCTGCTCGGCGATGAAGGGATCGCCCTGTTCCAGGGCCGCGACGCCGCCGCGTTGCACGAAAGTGGTCGCCCCCGCGACGTTGAATTCGTTCAGCATCTCGAGCCGGTTGCCCAGCTCCGGCGGGGTGACCATCCAGCCCAGACGCCAGCCGGTCATCGACCAGGGTTTGGAGAAGGAATTGACGATGATCAGCCGGTCCTCGGGCGAGGCATGTTCCAGGAAGGACGGGGCATAGGGCTGGTCGTAGACCACCCGCGCATAAACCTCGTCCGCGACGACCCAGAGGCCACGTTCGCGCGCGAAATCAAGCAGCGCCTTCTGCTGGTCGCGCGGCATCATCCAGCCGGTCGGGTTGCCCGGCGAATTGACGAAGATTGCCCTCGTATGGCCGTCCACCGCGGCGAAGAGCTGATCGAGATCCAGGCTCCAGCCGTTTTCGGAGAAGTTCAGCGGCACCGGCTTCTGCACCCCGCCGAGGACATCGATCGTGCCGCGCACATTGGGCCATTGCGGGGTCGGGCAGACGATGTTGTCGCCCTCCTCGACCAGAAGCTGCTTGGCCAGCATCATCGCGCTCATCCCGGAAGCGGTGACGGTGATGCGGTCGGTCGTGATATCGGTGCCGTAGAGGCGTGAATTGTAAGCCGCCAGGGCCGCGCGCAGATCAGGAATGCCGCGATTCGGCGTGTAGAAAGTGTCGCCGGCGAACATCGCCTCGGCCGCCGCGTCGCAGATGAATTTCGGGGTCGGCGTGTCCGGCTCGCCGAACCACAGGGCGATCACCCCGGGCACGCCCATGGCGGCCTCCGAAACCTCGCGAATGCGCGATGCGGGCATTCCCATGATCCGGGCGCGCAGGCCTGTTTCGTGGCGGCCTGTGGCAAGCGGCGCGTTTTCGACACTCATTCCCTCATCTCCCTTTGCTAACTTCGGGTTAAGCCTGCAATTCCGGTCGGTCGGCAAAATGGGCCAGGGCCTCCGGATTGGCCAGGGCTTCCTTGTTCTTGACCGGGCGGCCGTGGACGACCTCGCGCACGGCCAGCTCGACGATCTTGTTGGATTTGGTGCGCGGGATATCGGCGACCTGGACGATGCGCGCGGGCACATGGCGCGGCGTCGTATTGTTGCGAATCTGGCGCTTGATCCGATCGGTCAGCACCTCGTCCAGCGTGACACCAGGACGCAGCACGACGAAGAGCACGACCCGGGTGTCGCCCTCCCATTCTTGGCCGATCACCAGCCCTTCCAGGACTTCTTCCATCTGCTCGACCTGGCGGTAGATTTCCGCCGTGCCGATGCGGACGCCGCCGGGGTTCAAGGTAGCGTCGGAACGGCCGTAGATGATCATGCCGTCATGCTCGGTCAGGGCGACGTAATCGCCATGGCACCAGACATTCGGGAAACGCTCGAAATAGGCCGCGCGATATTTGGCGCCGTCGGGATCGTTCCAGAAGCCCACCGGCATGGAGGGGAAGACATTGGTGCAGACCAGCTCGCCCTTCTCGCCGCGCACCGGCCGGCCTTCGTCATCGAAGACATCAATCGCCAGGCCCAGGGCGCAGGCCTGGATCTCGCCCCGCCAGACGGGGCCGGCCGGGTTGCCGAGGACGAAACAGCCGCAGATATCGGTGCCGCCCGAGATCGAGGCCAGATGGACGTCGCACTTGATGCGCTCATAGACATAGTCGAAGGATTCGGGGACCAAGGGCGAGCCGGTCGAGAGCAGGCTGCGCATGGTCGAGAGATCATGGGTTTCGATCGGCGCGATGCCGGCATTCTTGGCCGCGTCGATGAACTTGGCCGAGGTGCCGAAATGCGTCGCGCTCTCGGCCTGGGCGAAATCAAACAGGGCATTGCCGTCGGGATGAAAGGGCGAGCCGTCGTAGAGCAGCACCCGCGCCTCGCAAGCCAGGGCCGAGACCAGCCAGTTCCACATCATCCAGCCGCAGGTGGTGAAGTAGAAGACGCGGTCGTCGCGTTTGACATCCGCATGCAGGCGAAGCTCGCTTAAATGCTTGAGCAGGATGCCGCCCGCCCCGTGGACGATGCATTTGGGCACCCCGGTCGTGCCCGAGGAATAGAGAATATAGAGCGGCGCGTTGAACGGCATCTGGACGAAGTCGATCTCGCCCGCGGCATGGCCGGCAAGGAAATCCTCCAGCATGACGGCCTTGACCACGCCGCCGATATCGGGGTTTTCGATTGTATAGGGCACGATCACCACATGCCGCAGGCTGGGCAGTGCGACCGCGATCTCGCTCAGCTTGCCGAGGCAGTCATGGGCCTTGCCGTTATAGTGATAGCCCTCGACCCCGAAGAGCACCTTGGGCTCGATCTGGCCGAAGCGGTCGAGCACGCCCTGGATGCCGAAATCGGGTGAGCAGGAGGACCAGACCGCGCCCAGGCTGGCGGCGGCGAGCATGGCCATGATGGTCTCGGGCATATTGGGCAGATACCCCGCCACCCGGTCGCCCGGCCCCACCCCCGCCGCGCGCAGAGCATCGGCGATGCGCGAAACGGTGTCGTAGAGTTCGGCATAGGACAGGTGGCGATCCACCTTGTCCTCACCGCGGAAAACGATAGCGGTTTCGTCGTCGCGCCGGCGCAGCAGGTTCTGGGCGAAATTCAACCGGGCCTCGGGAAAGAAGCGCGCGCCGGGCAGCTTGTCGGCATCGGCGATCGCGACATCGCCCTGGGTCTCGGCGATCACCCCGCAATCGCGCCAGACCTTGCGCCAGAATTTCTCCTTCTCGGCCACGGAGAAACGCCAGAGGGCATCGAAGCTCTCGAGAGAGACGCCCCATTCCTCGCCCAGGCCGCGCGCGAAGGCGGTGACATTGGCATTCTCGACCCGCTCAACGGACGGTTCCCACAACGGCTTGGTCACGCAACCACTCCCACGTTTTTCGCAAACGGACCCGGCGACAGCGGCAGAGTGTAGCCCCGCCCCAAGGGGCGGCGAAAGCTTTGCGGCCGCCTCGCAGGACAAGGTTGCCCGGCCTCGACTGGTCCCGGCGCCCGCCGGCCACTAAAGTCTCCCGCGGAACCCATCGATGAACGATCAAGCAAGCCTGACCGCCCGATTCGCCGCGATCCCCGCACCAGTGCGCGGCGCCATATGGGCGATGGTCGCGGCCTTCAGCTTCGCCTGCGGGGCGGCGCTTATCCGCCATGCCTCGCAGACCCACCACCCCTTCGAGGTTGCTTTTTTCCGCAATGTCTTCGGCCTGATGTTCATGCTGCCCTGGCTCCTCCGCTCGGGCCTCGGCGCGCTGAAGACCAAACGCATCGGCATGCTGACCCTGCGCGCGGTCGTCGCCCTGGGCGCGATGCTGTCCTGGTTCAGCGCATTGAGCATGATGCCCCTGGGAGAAGCCATCGCGCTGAACTTCGTCACGCCCATCTTCGCGACCATCCTGGCGGCGCTGATTCTGCACGAGATCGTGCGCCTGCGGCGCTGGACCGCCGTTGCTATCGGCTGCCTCGGCATGCTCGTCATCCTGCGGCCCGGCATGGCGGTCATCGATCCGGCGGCTTTTCTGGTGTTGCTGACGGCGGCCTGTTTCGCCGCCTCGAGCATCATCGTGAAGATCCTCTCGCGCACGGAATCGCCCAATGCGATCGTCACCTGGATGGTAATCTATCTGGTGCCCATCTCGCTGATTCCCGCGCTCTTCGTTTGGGAAACGCCGAGCCTGGAGATGATGCCCTGGCTGGCCGCCGTGGGCGCGGCGACGACCATGGGTCATGTCGGGCTGACCCGCGCCTATAACGCCTCCGATGCCTCCTACGTCCAGCCCTTCCAATATTCCATGCTGCCCTTCGCCGCCGCGATCGGCTATTTCGCCTTCGCCGAGGTCCCAGATGTCTGGACCTGGATCGGTGCGGGCATCATCGCGGCCTCGTCGCTCTATATCGCCCGGCGCGAAACGCTCGCGGCCAAGGAATCCGACCGAGAATCTGTCGTGACCGTCGCGGCGGGGGACGGCTCCGACGCCGCCGCTCTGGGCCGCCGGTCGGGCCGCCAACCGGATGACGGGACGCCATGACCCAGGAACCCGACGACTCCGGCAAGGCGAAACCCCGAAGACCCAGCGCCGCGCTGCGCGCCGCCCTGTGGATGGCCCTGTCCTCGGCCGCCTTCGCCGGCATGACCGCGACCATCCGCCCGACCTCGCAGGAACTTCATTCCTTCGAGATCGCCTTCTTCCGCTGCCTCTTCGGCCTGCTTTTCATGATGCCCTGGCTGGCGCGGGCCGGGATCGGCGCGCTGCGCACCCAGCGTCTGCCGCTCTATATTGTGCGCGCCGTCATCGGCCTGTTCGCCATGACGACCTGGTTCTGGGCCATCTCGATCACCCCGATGGCGACCGTGACTTCGCTGTTCTTCGCCACCACCCTCTTCGCCGGCGTCCTCGCCGTGCTGGTTCTGCGCGAAAAGGTCGGGCCGCGCCGCTGGGCCGCGATGGTCGTCGGCTTCCTCGGCGTTCTGGTGATCCTCCGCCCTGGCGTGGACCAGGTGACCTTCGGCGCCATGCTCTCGCTCGGCGCGGCGGCCCTGGCCGGGGTCTCGATGACCGTGGTCAAGCTGCTCTCGCGCACCGAGCGGCCCGAGGCGATCATCACCTATATGACCCTGTTCCTGACCCCGCTCTCGCTGATCCCGGCGCTCTTCGTCTGGGTCTGGCCGAGCTGGGAGGTCCTCGCCTGGCTAGTCGCCGTGTCGGGCTTCGCCACCACGGGGCATTGGGGCCTGACCCGGGCCTTCCGCCTGTCCGATTCCTCCGCCGTGATGCCTTTCATGTACGCCCAGCTGCCCTTCGTCGCGGCGATCGGCTTCGTCGCCTACGGCGAGGTCCCGGATATCTACACCTGGATCGGTGGCGCGATCATCGCCGCGTCATCGGTCTATATCGCGCATCGGGAGGCGCGCCGCGCCAAGGAGGCGGCGCGCGTTGACGCCGCCAGGGACGCCCCCTAACCTCCGGCGGCTTACGCCATATAATCGCAAAAACCGCAGGGTCACCATGCCAGACACCCCCGCCCTAGACCTCGATTTCGTGCGCGGGCATTTCCCGCTGCTGGCGAAAGGCGATTTCGTCTATGCCGACAATGCCGCCGGGACCCTCGTGCCGCGCAGCGTGGCGGGGCGCATGACCGCCTTCATGACCGAATGCCAGGTCCAGCCGAACAATCCCTATCCGGCTTCCGAACTGGCCACCGCCCGCCTGACCGAAGCCAAGCGCCTGATGGCCGAGATGATCAACGCCTCGCCCGAGGAGGTGGTCTTCGGCCATTCGACGACCAACAACGTCTATGTCCTGTCCCATGCCCTGCGCCCGCTGATGCGCGAGGGCGACGAGGTGATCGTCACCAATCTCGACCACGAGGCCAATAACGGCGCCTGGCGCCGCCTCGCCGAGACCGGCATCACGGTCAAGGAATGGCGCCTGCGGCCCGAGACCGGCGATCTGATGATCGAGGATCTCGACGCCCTGCTGACCGACCGTACGCGTCTGGTCTGCGTTACCCATTGCTCCAACGTCACGGGCACAGTCAACGATATAGCCGCGATCGCACGCCAGGTTCATGCGGCGGGCGCGCTGATCTGCGCCGATGGCGTGGCCTACGGCCCCCATGGCCGGATCGACGTGAAGGCCTTGGATGTCGATATCTATCTCTGCAGCCTCTACAAGATCTACGGTCCGCACCACGCGTTGATGTACGTACGGCGCGACCTGATGCTGAAGGCCAAGGGCCAGAATCATTTCTTCATCCCCGAGGACAATATTCCCGCCAAGCTCAATGTCGGCGGCCAC
>Ga0114999_10000980_pt1 | contig 41141 bp, 31 predicted proteins | sample ArcticOcean_MG_C_3_FD_89820 | JGI IMG/M metagenome (GOLD analysis project Ga0114999, IMG submission 89820) | Marine microbial communities from western Arctic Ocean - ArcticOcean_MG_CB8_126 | ecosystem: Environmental > Aquatic > Marine > Oceanic | place: Arctic Ocean: Canada Basin | collected...
GGTAGCCCATCTTCCGAACCGGCCACAAAGAACAACGGTCAAGCCGAACAGCGACCGAAAAGATTGAAATTCTAGACCTCACCGACTCCGCCACACAACGGCTTTCCGGACAGGCTCCTAGCCAACTGTTGAGATTCACTTTGTTTTTGTGTCCCCTCTTCAAAGCCCACGGGCAGCGCCCCGTGGGATCAAAAGGGCATTCATCGCGGCCGACTCCATCAATTCACCACAGAACCGGCGTAAGAGAGTTGACGGTTGTTGTTTGGCCGGTGACGATAGGAATCCACGGGAAACGCAACACCGTCCGCCCCTGCCGGCTGACATCGAACCCCAAAAACTCCTGATCGGCAACATGTCTCGCACCGAACGATTTCTGACAGTCTGCTGCTTGTTGGTCGCGTGTCTCGGCTGTGGTGAGGACGAGACGCCCCCCACCGTGGAGTCGGCCCCTTTTGAAGGCATTCAGCTCCAGATAGCCGTCCCCGCCGGATACGACTTGCAAACGAGTTGGCAGCTTGAATTGGACGAGTGGTCGGCCCGAACCGGCGCGACATACGAACTGCATGAGTATGATGTCGGCGACGAAAGCACTGCGGGGAATGAACAACAAAAGGCGAACGCAGATGCCGCCGACGCGACGTTGGTCGTCTTCCCGATAACAGAGATCGCGACGCGACAACTGGCCCCCATTTCCAAAGAGATGCTGTCGGCGGACAATCTCCACTTCTCCGATTTGTTCACAGGGCTGCGCGACGGCCCGGCATCGGTTGCGGGGAAGCCGACGCTGCTGCCAATTTCCTCGCCGGTACTCGTTTACTATTACCGACGCGACGTGTTCGACGACGCCGGACTGTCGCCACCGGAAACATGGGAGCAGCACCTCAAACTCCTCGGCGAACTCGATGCGCGAGAACTCGTTTCGGTGTCACCTTGGAATGAAGAATTCCGCACAACAATGTTTCTCGCGCGTGCCGTCGCCTACGCGAAACATCCGCATCAGTATTCCTTGTTTTTCGATGTCGAAACCGGCGCACCGCTCATCGACGGCCCCGGTTTTGTGCGCGCCCTCAACGAGACGCGAGACGCCATTGATCTGATGCAAAAACGAGCCGACGTGTTGACACTTTCTCCGGGCGACTGTCGGCAGATGCTACTTTCCGGAAAGGCCGTCGCGGCAATTTCTTTCGAGACCGAAACGAAGGATTCTGAAATCGAGCGGCCCGCCTCGGCGAACATTGGCTGTGTCCGACTTCCCGGCAATCCGACGGCATACAACCGCTCGACAGCCGAGTGGGAGACGTTGCGAGACGAGCCGATCAATCGCTGCACGTTGACTGCATTCGATGGACTGTGCGCGGCCGTCTCGGCCGATGCCTCGCAACTGGAACAACGTGCCGCCTGGGAACTGCTTGTGCAAATCGCAGTGGAAACGCGAAAGCTGACGCAGGTGTTTCCGCCGCAAACGCGCAGCCTGTGCCGCGAGTCGCAACTCTCGATGCCCGATCTCTGGACCAGCGGAGACTTGTCGACCGGCGAGACCGATCAAGTCGTCAAGGCGATTACAGCCAGCTTGCGCGACACACGACTCGTTGCCGAAATGCCGGTCGTTGGACGGGCGCGATTTCGCACTGCGCTGTCTGACGGGATCGGCCGTTTTCTCGCCGACGAAGCGACCGCCGAGGCCACGTTGAAACAGGTGGCCGACGAGTGGCGAAGCATCGCTGCCGACATCGGCGAGAAAACAGTTCTCAGCAGCTACCGCCGCAGCATCGGCCTGTCTCCAAAGCGAAAACGATAGAGGCCGTATTTCGCACGCCGTCCTGGTGCTGCGTCAAGATGAAGAAGCAGCGGAAGTGGCTGAAATAGTAACCCGAAGCGTAAGCGAGGGATGCCTTGGATTGCAGATTCGTCCTCGCTTACGCTTCGGGTTACTATTCCCTTGCTCTACCCTGGAATCAAAGCCTGACAAGGCACTAGACCAAGCCCGCAATCGGGGCCGCGTGATAAACGTGATAGGGGCGACCGTTGTTGTCCTTCCAGACCGCATCGCGATCGATGCCCAGCGCGTGATAAATGCTGGCGGCCAGATTTTCCGGCGTCTGCTTGTCGTCCAGCGGGAACCCACCGATACGGTCCGACGACCCGACGACCGTTCCCCCACGCACGCCGCCGCCTGCAAGAAACACCGATTGCACGGCCCCCCAATGATCGCGGCCCGGCAGTTCGTAGTATTGCGGAAGGCGGGTAACTTTCGGCGTGCGACCAAATTCTCCGGCGGCCACTATCAACGTGTCGTCCAATAATCCGCGATCACCGAGATCGTCGAGCAATGCTGACATCGCCTGATCGGTCGGTGGCAACATCAGGTTTTTCAGATGATCGAATGCATTGCCGTGCGTGTCGAAACCGCCGCGACCGAGATTCACCTGCACCATGCTCACGCCCAACTCGACCAACCGGGCGGCAAACAACAGCGAATAACCGAAGAGGTTGCGACCATAGCTGTCGAGCATCTTGGGGTCTTCCCGTTCGATGTCGAACGCGTCGCGGACTTTGCCCGATGTCAACAGCGACAACGCGCCGCTGCGATACCGATTCATACTCAATACCGAGCCATAACCGTCGAGCGAGCGTCGCTGATCTTCGACGACCGACAGCAAGCTTTTTCGTGCATCGAGCCGCGATTGCGTAATTCCGGCCGGCAATCGCAGGTTCGGCGGTTGGAAGACCGGATAACCAATGTGCTGCTGTTCCGGCCGCCGTTGATGATCCCAGCAATTGGGGCAAGCGCCCGACCATTTACAGTGAGAAGCCGCATTGATCAGCCAGGGATCGAACCGCGAACCCATCATGCCGGCATTGGTGCCGGGAGTTTTAATCGAGTACGGAATGACAGCGGAACTGGGCAGATTCCCCGTCGGTGAAACCATACGACCGGCGACCGACGTAATGCCGGGAAAATCGCTCGGCTTGGGAGTGCGACTGAAACCTGGCGAAAGAACGCTGCGTCCGGTGAGCATCATACTCGTTGCTTGAATGTGCTCATTCCAACTGTGCGAAAGCGATCGCACCAACGCCCATTTGTCACTGCGGGCGGCCAGTTTCGGCAGGTGCTCGCTGATAAACACGCCGGGTGATTTGGTCGCGATGGGGTCGAACTCTCCACGAATATCGTCCGGTGCATCTGGCTTCGGGTCAAAACTCTCGTGCTGTGCCAGTCCGCCGGTCAACACAATGTAGATGACCGATTTGCCTGGTCGTGTTTTTGCGGGTGAGTTGCCAGCTTCCGCCTGCAGTTGTGCAACGTCGGCGAGCGACAAACCGCTCAATGCGGCCAACGCCCCGGCCTGCAGAAATTCGCGCCGCGAAAAATCGGGATGCACAAGTTGAGACGGCCGGGGATGCTGCATAACGCCATTCCCTACGAGCTGAAAACCAGAATACTCGCTGCCACCGGTTTCATTTGGTAGTTGAATCAAGATAGGCTTATGTTATCAGTCGTCACTTTGCCGCCGCAACCCCATGGTTGATTGCACCAGAATGTTCGGACACCTTCCACGATTCGTATCGGCGTTGGCCGTCTTCTGCCTCAGTTGGAACGTTGCGCGTGCGCAAAAACCGGTGGTGATCGAAGGGCATAAGAACGTTGTTTCAGCGGTGACGTTTTCGGCCGACGGCAAACAACTGATCTCCGCCAGCTGGGACAAGACACTCCGCGTGTGGGACATTCCAACCAGCCGGCACGTCACAACGCTTTCAGGACATCGCGATTGGGTTTTCGATGTCGTCGCTTCATCCGATGGCAAAAGGCTGACATCGGCCAGTCAACATGCCGTCCGGGTTTGGAAACCAAATACGTTTGAGGAAACAGACGAATTCCCGGGACTTGGTGGAGCGGCCGTCAGCGCCGTTTCAATTTCTGCCGACGGCACATTGGTTGCCACCGGCGGTCGCGATGGAACCATCAGGTTGTGGCGGAATGGAGACAGTAAGCCCAAGAACGTCTTCACCGGATTTCAGAGTTGGGTGAACGCTCTGGCGTTTTCCCCAAACGGAAAGACATTGGCCGCCGGCTCGCGCACAGGCCGCATTCGGCTCTACGATCTTTTCACCGGCAAGGAAACAGCCGCCATCGAGAGCCATGCCGGCAAGCAGGTGATGTCGCTGTCGATCAATCCCGCATCAGACACGCTTGCTTCGGGCGGATTCGATGCGTCCATTCAACTGTGGGATCTCTCGACCGGCAAACTGACGTCCAAAATCACCGGTCATAAGGGAGTCGTCACCGTCGTCGTCTGGTCCCCCGACGGAAAACGGCTTGCCTCGGGTGAGCGGCACGGCCAGATCAAGTTGTGGGACACCAATGCTGGTAATCGGTTGATCACAACCCTCGCCGGACATTCTGACAAGCGTCTTGGTTTCAGCGTCACCGCGCTGGCGTTCTCCCCCGATGGCCGCAAATTGGCATCGGGCAGTTATGACAAAACCGTCAAACTCTGGAAGCTGCCGGAAGAGTGACCGGCGCGATGGGCGGTTGTGAGTCAACGGCGCGACGACATGATCAATGCGGCAATAGAAGCCTGAAGCGCAAGCGAAGGAGCTTGCTGGCATCGCTTTGGAATCATCCTTCGCTCGCGCTTCAGGCTTTGATCGGCAAGTCAGTTGCCAGCGGCAGGCGGCGAAGTTGTCTTATGGCGCACGAGCAGCAGGTCCTGGCGGAGCAGGACTTCCATCACGTAGCGTGCAATTTCCATCGCTTCTTCAGTCGGCGGTCATGGGTTGTAGGCCGACAAAATCGTTTCGACGATTTCGGCCAATGTTCGCTGATTGTCGATCAACTCGACAAATCGGCGGGCCGCCGGCGCGACGTGAAAGGTGATCGACACATCGACCTCACCCGCCAGCCGGGTCCTCCACAACCATTCATCGCCCGCCGTTCTCAAAATTGACTGCTGTACGTCATGGGCGGCGGCAAAACGGGTGAAGAACGGAATCATGTCGGGATCGGTCAGCGGGGCGATTGTTTCGGGCTGACTCGACGCCCAGAATGTATGCCGCGTGATGGCTCCCCAGTACAACTCGGTGGCCGCCTGTTGATCGCGACGGGGCAGCTTCTGAATCTGTTTCAGCAACGGGCCATCAGGAAAAGCAAACTGCGGTTCGCACAACGCGCGCTGCTCGCGAGTATGTTCAACCAGAAACAACCCGACGGCATCCAGTAACTCCCACACATCGGGAATCGAAAAGACGCTCTGCTGTTGACTGAGAAATAGTTCGTGAATCTCCGCGTCGTCGAGGCCGTCGTAAATCGGAAACAAATCGACGGCCCGCTTACACCAATTCGTCGCAGGTAGGCGGTCGATCATCGCTCGCGTCATTGCAACGGCATCGGCTGCGTCATTGCAACGGCATCGGCTGCGTCATCCGTATCACGATTGACGAGACTCATCATGTCCCGCATTTGAGAGACACCCGTTCGCCCGTACTTGCCGTGAAACGAAAGCCCCAACGCGCCACCCGGTTTGAGGAGCGATTTGAGCGACTTCAGCGCAGCGTTCGGCTCGGAATGTGTTTCCAGCATCCCGCAGCAGTTAACGTAATCGAATGGTTCCAAACCAATGCCGGCCAAATCGAGCGGAGACGCTTGAATCCATTCGATGGCGTCGGACACGCCGCGACTTTTCGCCTGATCCCGTGCGATGTCGATTGCCTGCTCGCTTGCATCGATGTAAGCGATGGCCGCGTCGGTTCCCGGCAGTTGTTCCGCCAGATCGATGGCCGATTGACTGGTTCCGCCGACGACGACCAGCGCACGAAAGCCGTCGGCAAAATTACGCCGGCCACCAAAGCAGTAGAAGTTCAAAGCGCCGAGGTCATCCAGCGACTTGAGGTGTGCGCACTCGTGTTGCGTCGCGGATTGTGGCTGTGAATAGGGAGGCGTTTTGGGCAGTCGGCTGCGAGATTCGCTTGATTTCGGCACTTCGGCAATCGACATGAGCACACCGTAAATTTGGACTGGCGAACATGATCCGGCAACGGATACCTGTCGCGCACAGCGGGCGCATCCACAGTTTCTGTATCGTCCCCCGGCTATGTTCCGATGAAGCCGATTATGCGGCTTCTACCGATTTGGGGGGGAAGAGCAGGCCAACCCCGGGCATCCAGCAATTACTCCCACTCGCCCATGACGACATCCAGGGTCAACATCTCGGCACCCCGAAGCACTTCAAACTTCACCTTATCGCCGGGTGAGAAGTTCTTGATGTGCGTGATCAGCGCATCGAAATCCGGAATCTTCTTGCCACCGAAAGCGGTGATCACATCGCCAATGTGGAACCCTGCCTCAGCGGCGGCGGCTCCCTCCTTCAGCCGCACTACCTGCAAGCCGCGCAGATGCGGGCCGCCCCCAATTCCCAAGTAGGCCGGACCGCGGCGCTCGATCTTCAAATTCGGCAATGCCGCCTGCAGTGACTGCGCCGCTTCTTTCGAAATCGGTCCCGTTTCGCCCTTGCCGCTGAGATACAGATATTCGAGACGCGACAATCGCCGGACGTATTTCAGTCCGCCATCGCCGCCCTTCCACCCACTGCCCAAAACAATGTAACCAGTCTGTTTCTTGTTCGGATCGTTGACGTTCGGGATGAATAGCGGGTCTTTTGGACCCCAATAGTTGACTGTCCCGCCCAGTCGCTGAATCTGCGCTATTGCACGTTCCTCGCGGCGGTCGTAGTTTGTGTTGAGCACCCGGTCGGCACGTGCAGACAGCGGCCGCTTGTCGGACTCCGCCAGCGTTTCCAACGCCAATTCGGCTGCGTCGATTGTCGTGTCTTTCTGAGACCCGGTGTACAACTCCCGCAGGATGCGGATGACGCGGATGCGGACTTCCAGCGATCCGTCTTCCGCCGCTGTGGTCAGCGGAAAAACCGCCTTGCTGCCGAAATCGATCAACGCACGCGTCGCTTTTTTCCGCGCTGCGTATTCGTCGCTGTCCAGATCGGCAATCAGGTTGGCAATCGATGGCGCCGAATTGCCACCATCACCATCAGCCGACACTGGCGGTGCAGTCGCGATGGCGAATAGAAAAATTGCCGAAAGGAGAAGACTTCGTCGATTCACGGAATCACTCCTGCGCTTGTGGTTGCTGCGGCCGGGATCGGAACATTTGCCCGATCACCACGTTCATTATCCTGACAGATACCGGCTGTTTGTTCCATATCGATTCGATTTTGCTCCTCAGCCAGCGACTTTCGCAGCCAGCCGGGACGATCGGTCGTGATGCCATCGATGCCGGCATCTCGCAGGCGTCGGGCCTCATTCTTGTCGTTCACCGTCCAGACATAAAGTCCAAGGCTGGCCTGCTTAACGCGCTGAACGTATTTGCGGTCGATCACCGCCGGCGCATTGCCGAGATCGAGTCCGTCCAAATTCGCCGCCTTGGTTTTTACAATCATTTCATCAATGGCCGGGCTCCAGACGCCGGTCTGTTTGTCCCGCTTCACACTAACAATCCAGTATGCCGTGTGTTGCGGCAAAACGCGTTTGGCGGCGGTCATCGTTTTGTAGGAGAAACCAATCAACGCCGCCTCGGCGGGCTTCCGCCCCGACTGTTTCAACACCCGCTTCAATTCGGGAATGATTTCAGCCCCCGCCTTGATCTCGATGAATAGCCGCTTGCCGGGGGGAATCGTCGCGAGAACTTCGGACAACGTGGGAACGCGTTCGCCAGTGAATTTCTTGTCTTTCCAGCGGCCGACGTCGAGCGACTTGAGTTCAGCCAATGTCTGGTCGGCCACTTTGCGATTCGGACCGCCGTAGCGTTTTGTTGTCGGGTCGTGAATCGCAACGATGTGTCCGTCTTTCGAGAGATAAATGTCAATCTCGACGGAGTCCGCACCGCGCTTCCACGCCAGATTGACCGCCGCAAGCGTGTTTTCGGGAGCATCGTGCGATGCCCCGCGGTGGCCGGTAATTTCCAACGCAACCCCCTGTTCGACAAACGACAAAACAGCGAATATGGCTGCAAACAACGTAAGAAGTGGTGTCCACCTGGATTTCATCGTCATGAACCTGTTCTGGTCTTGAAGCGGGCCACGGTGTAGGTCCGTCGAAAAACGCGTTCCGACTGAGAGCATCATCTTCGCGTGTTGGCCGCTTTACGTCAAATCGGCTGCTTGAATCCCGGCAACTGTGGTTGAATCCCGGCAACTGTGGTTCTACACTTCGATTAATTCCCGCCAGATGGATTAATATCCGCCAGATACGGTCGGCGGGCTTAAATGTCACCGACATTTGAAACAGGCACAGGAGCGGCGGTGGAAATTCAGGTGAACGACGAGCAGCGAAACATCGACGTCGGAACGACGGTTGCCGATTTGCTCGAACAAATGCAGATGCAGCCGCGATACGTCGCCGTCGAACGCAATCGCGAACTGATTCCCCGCGCCGTGCATGCGGAGTGCATGCTCGAAGACGGCGACCGCCTGGAAATCGTCACACTCGTCGGCGGCGGATAAATAAATGGTGAAAGCCCACAGGTTGCAACCTGTGGGAAGCCAACTTCATTCAGTTCACAACAAATCCAATTCACAACAGACAGACCTGCACATGTCCATCGACACCGCCTTCAATACTCCACTCGTTCTCGGTACGCATGAGTTCGCTTCGCGACTGATTGTGGGGACCGGCAAGTACGCCAGCTACGATCTGATGCGCGACTGCCTGGAAACAAGTGCGGCCGACGTGATAACGGTGGCCGTTCGTCGCGAGCGATTGATCGATGCCGACGGTCGAAACATTCTCGACTTCATCGACCTTGATCGCTACACGATTCTGCCGAACACGGCCGGCTGCTTTTCCGCAGATGATGCCGTTCGCGTTGCTCGACTTGGACGTGAGATTCTCGAAGGGTTGGAGAACCCCGGTGCCGACTGGGTGAAACTGGAAGTGCTGGGCGACACGCGCACGCTGCTGCCCGATCCCATCGCCACACTTGAAGCGACCGAAAAACTTGTCGTCGACGGATTTCAGGTGCTGTGTTATTCGACCGACGATCCGATGACGGCCCGTCGTTTGAAAGAAGCCGGCGCAACGTCGGTCATGCCGGCCGGCAGCCCGATTGGCAGTGGTCAGGGAATCCTCAACCCGAACAACATTCGCATTTGCCTGGAGTATCTCAAAGAGGATGACCCCGGTTATCCGGTAATTGTGGACGCCGGCGTGGGAACCGCCAGCGACGTTGCGCAGGCAATGGAATTGGGATGCGACGGCGTGCTGTTGAACACGGGCATTGCCGGTGCGAATGATGCGCTGCTGATGGCCGAAGCCATGAAGTACGGCTGTCTGGCCGGACGGCAGGCGTATCTGGCCGGTCGAATTCCGAAGAAACTCTACGCGACCGCTTCCAGCCCCGAGACGGGCGTCATCGAAATGAAGCCGGCCTGAGGCAATTCGCCGCGCTGTTTAACCCAAACAGCCATGTTTCGCAATGAACAGTCATGCTTCGCCGTCAACAAATGGAACAACTCACCCCCGAGCTGCTTCTTGCCGCCTATGGCAACGGCATCTTTCCGATGGCCGATGAGGACAGCGACTGGGAGATCTCCTGGTACTCGCCTGCTGAGCGCGGCGTGTTGCCGCTGGAGAGTTTTCACGTCCCGCACGACCTGTCGCGGTTGATTCGCAAACGGCAGTTTGAAGTGACGTTTGATCGCGATTTCGAAGCCGTCATGCGCGGCTGTGCCGACCGTGACTCGACATGGATTTCGGAAAAGCTCGTCGCAGCCTATGTCGAACTCCACGAGGCCGGACACGCACATAGCGTGGAATGCTGGCAGGAAGATCGGCTGGTGGGCGGACTGTATGGTGTCTGCCTAGGGGGCGCATTCTTTGGCGAGTCGATGTTTCACCGCGTACGCGATGCATCGAAAGTTGCGTTGGTCCATCTGGTCGAGCGGCTCAAGCAACGGGGATTCGTGTTGCTCGACACCCAATTCGTCACGCCCCACCTGGAGCGTTTCGGCGCAACGGAAATCGACCGCGAAGAATATCTGCGGCAACTCGCAAACGCACTGCACATCAATGCGACCTGGTAACGCCCAGCTGCGGTCCAACGGACCGCAGACGCGTTTCACCAATCCGATCGCAAAACGCATTCACGCCCCACGTTCGGCCTTCCACTTCGCGATGGGTGTAAACTGTTCAACGTCCAACTCGAAGCCAACTCCCAACGGTGCGGCATTCACCGAACCCAGTTGTAGCTCGCCACGATCGACTGCCAACGTCGGCCAGCCGGCTGCCGACGGTCGGTACAAATCGCCGTGCGTGCCGAACATCTGTTGTTGGACCGTCTGCGGGAAAGCCGACAGGCCGGCAAAGTAGTGATGGCCGTTGCGTTCAACACTCTCCACGCCCAAAGTGGCGGCCACGGCCAGGTCCTGCAACAACGCCACGGGACCAACATTTGCCAGGTCTTCGCCGCTCAGAATCGGCTTCGCTGACGGGTTCTCGCGTCGTCGTTTTTCCAGCAGACAGGCGTTGATTAGGCTTTTGAAAACTCCCTTACAGTTCTTGTGACTTGTGCCGTTGTAGCCCAGCGAGAGCGCGCGGCGCATACTGCCGGCTTCTGCGTCCGATTCATCAATAATCATCGGCGGCCGATCATCCCACCGCGTCAGATCCTCCAGCACGACTGCATCGAGTGCGACATCGCGGTGAAACGGTTGTTCGACGAACATCAGCCGCCCGAATAATTCAGCGAGTGCAGGCACACTCGTTAACGCTTGCCAGAATTCACGGAACGCATCCAGCGAACGGAATTGCTCGTTGCCATCCATTGTGACAGCAAAATCAGCCGGCGCAAGTCGGCCAATGACGTCGGCAATACGGCCGACGCGATCGATGTCGCTGTCGATGTCGCCGCTGACTTTGATTTTGAAATGACGCAACCCGTAACGCTGGATGCATTCGTCCAACGACTGCGGCAAGCCATCGTCGAGACGGTCGGCATCGGTCATTTCATCGACGGTCAACAGATCGGCCATGCCGACGGTATGGCGCGCGACGATGCGGCCGCGCGGCTTGCTTGGCAACAAATCGCGCGGCTGCAGTCCTTGAAGTTCCTCGTCAACTTCCCCCAGTCGAATCCCCAACACGTTGTTGCCGACGGCCGTTGAAAATGGCACATTGTGCAACCGGCAGGTGGCTTCGATGACCGCGCGTTCTACCAACGACGTGCCGAAGCCCGACAACAACGGCGGAATGTTCCGTTCGGTTCCCCAGGCCGACTGCTGTTGGTGAAGCTCTCGCCACAGGTCGAACGCCGTCTCGCCGCGCATTCCAACGGCCAGTTCGACCGCGTGTTCGACGACGGCCGCCATTTCATCGACTTCTTCCTCGGGCGGCATGTCGGGAATTTTGGTGAACCACTTCGGCGGCAACAGGTCGGCGGAGATTCCCACCGCCGTACGGCCGCCCGATTCCACATGCACGCGGACCATCGCGTACGGCGCGCGGGTCATGGTCGCGATGCCGTACTTGAACGGGAATCGCGTTTCCAAATCAATGAGATGAATGTCAGCAGAAACGATGCGCATGTGTTTTCGATCAATTATCGCTTGCGGTTTCGCGGACTATTGAATTCTAATTCTACAATGCGGCGAGGGATTCTTCGATCTCTGGCGGAGTCCACCACCGCGGAATGTCGGCGTCGGCGGCGATGACGCGGGCGGCATTGTAACCACACAAACCGGTGATGTTTCCACCCGGATGCGTCGAACCGCCGCAGAGATACAGCCCATCGACCGGCGTGCGGTAGCTGCCGGCACCGGCAAAGGGACGGTGATAGCCGACCTGATCGTTGTCGAACGAGCCGACCAACAGATCGCCGAATTGCATGTTAGGCAGCGACCGCTCGGTGTCGAGTGCGGATCGCGTGAAGCTGTCCAGAACAACGTCGTTGAGGTTCGGTGCATAGTCGGCCCACAGTCGCAGCATCGACCTTCCGTGTTCTTCCCGCAGCGCGTCCCAATTCTTCGGATCGCCGTTGACGGCGTAGGGCAGTTTCTCCCACATGAAGCCGGTGTGTTTTCCGGCCGGTGCCTGACTGGGATCGAACAGCGTCGGACACGCACCCCACATCACCGTGGGCGGAATGCGTCCCTGCTCGTGCGCCGTAACGATTTCGTGAAACTGGTCCAGACGCTCCAGCCCCAGGATGACCATGAACGCTTCGTTGAGTTCAGGATGCTTCTCCGCAGCCGAGTATTGCGGCGGCTCGTCCAATGCGACATTCAAACCGAACAACGGCGCAAGCAGGTTGTAGCGAAATCCGGCGGCCCCTTCACGAACGGTTTGCGGAATCGCATCGGCGCTGAGCAATTTCAAAAACGTCTGCTGCGGATTGAGTCCCGATGCAATAAACCCTTCGGACGTCAATCGCTCACCATCGGCCAATTCGATCCCGACAGCACGACCGTTTTGCATCAGGATTGACTGCGGCTCGGCGCTGGTACGAATCTCGCCACCATGTTCACGGATATCGGCGGTGAGTGCTTCCGCCAGTCGAACCGCTCCGCCGCAACACATCTGCGCCATGTTCGATCCAGCCAGCAACGCCGGAATTGAATGCCCAAACCCGTGCATTCGTAAATCGACTTCCCGCAAACCGTTGAAGAACAGCAAGCCGGCGCGCACCGCGTCGTGCTCAAATTCCTGTTCGACAAACTCCAGCGGCGAACGCCGTGACGCCTCGAGCAGTCGGCGGCCCAGCGCCGAGCGTTGCAATAGCTGCAGACGCTGGTCTGGCGGTAGCGGCGGTGATTGCGCTTCGGGCGAGAGAATCTCTTCAACGATCGGGCGAAACTCGTCTCTCCATGTCCTGAGAGTGTTTGCGTCTTTGGTGGAGAATTGGGCGAACGATTCGACCGTGCGATCGAAGTCGGTCCACCATTGAAGGACGCGACCATCCTGCAGGACCATCGCCACGTTGAGTTCCGGTTCGATGTACTCCGCACCGTGACGCGATAGTTCCAGATCGCGAAACCACGGCATGGCCGTCAGAGCACGGTGAAAGAACGAATGCGTATTGTGTAGAAAGCCCGGCTGACGTGGATTCTCTACGGTCGCCAAACCGCCTCCGGCAACTTCCGCACGATCGATCGACAGCACCCGCAAACCGGCGCGACACAAATACGCCTGCAGCACCAGCGCGTTGTGTCCGGTGCCGATGATGATTCCGTCCCAGTGGGTTGTGTTGGGCACGTTGGGTGCTCCGCGGTGGTTTGGGTTCCCGTGGGGGGCGGCCCACGGGCTTTGGGGGGGAATTAGTCGGCGTTGTTTTTCCAGGTGGCCATTTCGGTGGTTACCAGGAGCGCCATTGCGCCGCCGCGCGGGTCGCGGCCCAGGATTGCCGTGCGATCGAAGTAGGCGCGCAGACTCTTTTGCTTGCCGGTCCCGGTGCAGACGTCGATCAATGTTCCGTCCGGCGCAACTCGGGTGAGGACAGCGTTGTATCCTTTCTCGATAATCGGGCCGTAAACATCTTTTTTCAGCCAACCGTTTCTGACGCCACGGATCAGGGCGAATGTCATCATCGAGGTGCAACTCAGTTCTCGATAGCTGCCGGTGTTATCGACGACTTGATGCCACATGCCGGTTGGATCTTGAAACTTCGCCAGTGTCCGGGCGTGTGCCTGGAAGGCGTGCAACATTTCATTACGGCCGGGGTGATCGGCGGGTAAATCGCCGAGTGCGAGTGCCAAACCGAGTGCAGGAAATCCGTTGCCCCGCCCCCACGCCGTCTCATCGAGCGGCGAGTGTCGATGCAAGCCATCTTTGCGGACGTTCATTTTTAACATGAACCGCATATGCCGTATGGCCATGTCGTGATACTTGTTTTCGCCGGTCAGCCGGCCGACCTGCGTGAGAATGGGCGTCCCCATAAAGACGGCATCACTCATCTCCGAATGAAATGGCATCGCCTGTTTCGGGCGTCCCTGTTCGTCGAACCCGAGATCGGCCGCGATTTTCGCCAATTCGACGTAACGCGGCTTGCCGGTCGCGCGGGCCAGTTCTCCGAACACCAGATGGCCGGATAGATTGCTCCCGCCGACCCGTTTGCCCAGTGTCGGTTTGTCATCTTTGAAATACGGGGCAACAATTTTCTGCACATCCGCTAAGTGACTTTCGTCGTTCGTTAATTCGCCGAGTCGCATACGGCCGATGAGCGCCAGCGCGGGAATGTATGCCACGGAATTGAGATCATGTCCGTAATGCCCGCTGAGTTGTGTCGCGACTTCCAACGGCGTTCGCTTCAGTCGCCGCTGCATTTCTCGACGTGCAGGCGAGGGACCGTGGAATCCGCTGCTTTGTATCGCGGTCAACAGAGTCTTCAAATATCGCCCGCTGTTAGGGGCATCGAGTCGGTAGGCGGGAATGGAACCGACACCGGCCGGTTTGCTGCGAACGAGTTGCGATGTCAAATCGTCCGATTCAGGGAGAGTCACGCCGCCGAGCGCAGCACCCAACTTCGACAACGGTTTTCCGCCTGCCGATGGAAAATAGGGAGACACTCCCGACCCGGATTCCAGCACGACAACCAAATCGGGTGCGTGCGTGCCAATCCACCGCCACAAATAGATGGCCTCGGGACTTTTCGGATCGCCGTATGCGGTTCCTTTCGGCGGATAGCCGCGCGTGGTCGTGCCTCCCGAACCGTTGGTGCCAATTGAATTTGTCGCCCAGGCATCGGGCGCGACGATGGGGACCGCGCTCACGGAAAAATTCTTCCGAAACGGCGCAGCATCATCGGACGTGTAAAACCACTGCATGGCCTGCAGTGACGCCTTGACCGAAAGCGGCCAACCGTCGAGTCCACCAACCAACAGAATCCTCGTCTTCGACGTATGGTAATCCAGATCGTCGGCGGTGATCAGACACGGAATTCTTGTTTCTCCGCGCGTCACACCAATATCCGAACGAATCACGCCGGGCCATTTCCGGGCGGCGGCGAGTTCGGCATCGATTTTCGCGTTGTGGTCTGTTGAGTGCGCCTCCACAGGCATGCCGAGAAGGCAGAACAATGTGAGGACAATCGACAAAATGCGGTTCGACATGGCAACGGTCTTTTGGATGAGAAGAATTGTGTTGGTTACGGTTTACGGACGATCGGCACGAATTGGAACTCAGAAGACAACGTAGCTCGCATGAATACAGGTTGCCCCGCGAACGCAAAGATTGCAATCGAGTCGGCAAGCAGCCCGCCGGGACAAGCCCGACGGCTCGCATGCTTTATCGATAATTCGCGAGCCGAGGGGTTTATCCCCTCGGGCTGCGCCGCGAAACAAGTTGCCGTTTCCAGAATCGCCCCAAACTCTTATTATCCCTCGCTTCACGCACGTTTCCCGTGGGGATAAACCCCACGGCTCGCGTCATGCTCCTCAATGAATCGCAGCTTGCTCCCCGATAAACGGACAAGAAAAATAAGACATGGTCTGGTTGAATTTTCTCATCTTCGTGCTGCTCGCCGCCGGTCACACGGAGTTGATGGTGACCCTGGTGAACCGAGTGCATGCTCTGCGAATTCGCCGAGAGACATTGCGGCAGCTGCGGCATGCGCACGACCTGTTCGTTGTCGCGTTTCCCGTGCTGCTTGTGGGGTGGTTTGGTTTTGGCGGACCGGGATTGTTCACCGGGGGCCAATGGGCCGATCTGCCGTGGGGTTGGTGGCCCTATTTGGGATTGTGCGGCATGGGGGTCGTCGGACTTCTGATGTCGTCACTGCGATATTTGTTGCGGCCGAATCCGAAGGCGCAAATCACAAATCACTCGCGCATCATCGACATCGCCGCTCGCCTCGGTTACCCCCCGCTAGTCGATGGCCCCTACCGCCGCATGGCGAACGTACCGGGCAATGAAATTTTTCAGTTGGAAGTTTCTGAGAAAGTCTTTCGGCTGTCAGGGTTGCCACAGGAATGGGATGGGCTGTCGGTGCTTCATCTCAGCGATCTGCATTTCATTGGCACGGTTGATCGCCCCTTTTTTGAACAGGTGATTGACATCGCAGCCGACATGCAGGCCGACCTGATCGTCTTCACGGGTGATCTTCTTGATCGGCAGGAGTTGGTGTCGTGGCTGCCGGAGACGTTGGGGCGTTTGAGCGCACGGCTCGGTTGTTTTTTCATTCTGGGAAATCACGATTGGGAACACGGTCTCAACCCGGGCGAAACCCGGCAAGCATTCAGTGACCTTGGTTGGCAGGACACGGCCGGCAAAACAGTTTGCATCGAACACAACGGACGCACCTTGGCAATCGGCGGCAGCGAGTGTCCCTGGATGGGCGAGCATCCAGACTTTTCAAATCTTACTGACGATGTGTTTCGTTTGCTGCTAAGCCACACGCCCGACAATCTGTCGTGGGCGCGGAGACAGCGTATCGACTTGATGTTGTCGGGACACAATCACGGCGGGCAAGTGGTGCTGCCGGGAATCGGCCCGGTGTATGCACCCAGCCGGTTTGGCGTGCGATACGCCAGCGGAGTCTTCTGGGAAGACCCCACTTTGTTGTACGTCACCCGCGGCATTTCCGGTCAGTATCCGCTCAGGCTGAACTGCCGGCCGGAGTTGACGAAGCTGATTCTGCGGTCGCCGGAGTTGGATTTCGACGCGTCGGCTGCGATCGGTGTGCAGACGGACGAGCAGATTCTGGCATCGGTTTGAGACGATCGAGTGGCGGGGCGTAAGGCTTTCCGTCGCCCCGTCCGGCGCTCCTCGCGGCCACGAAGACTCAGGCCCCGCCACTCGCCATTCTTAACTGAACCGATCAACGTGAAACAGGTCGCCACGCCCAGACCTTGCCTTTGGTCATGTTCTTGAAATCGACTGTTAACTTGGTGACGATTTTCTTGCCGAAGTTCTGATGCAGAAGTGTGACGCTCGTTCTCTCCACGCCCAACACTATGACGGTGTGATCGGGCGTGCCGAAGAAATAAAACGAATTGCCGAAGTCGAACCGGGCCGACTTGAACTGCAAGATGTCGCCGGGCTGAAGTTGAGCGAGCGGGATCTGTCGCCCGAAGTTGAAGTTATTCGCCCCGCGTGCGCCCGATTGCCGCAGCGCCTGATCGGCGAGCGTCCAGCATTCCCCGTTGCCCACTTTCCGCCCCATTTGTGAGAGTGCAAATCGCAGCACGCGCCGATTCAGCAGGGGAATGCCGGCAAATGGATTGACCGGCTTGCCGTTGGGTTGGGCGTCTTTTTTACCGCCCGGCTGTGCGGCATTGGCAGGGGATTTGTCTTTCACCACGGGAGCCGCCACCGTGCGCACCCACAGACGCTTCTTGTCGGTCAACAACGAGAGTCCCAGTTTCTTCGCCTCGCCACGCTGATTCACAACGACATCGAGGACGGCATCGAATTTGGCGAAATTCCGAAACACCGGCACGTCGGTCGTTCGAATTAATCCCTTCGGCCTCGTCAGTGTGGCCAAACGCTCAATCTCGGTCGATTCCAACGGTTCGAGTTTCAGACGGCCTAACCCCGCAACCAGCCGTTTCCGGTACGCCACCAAAAGTTCGAGGCGGTCGCCCGTTACGCGGTTGCGGGAATCTTCGCGGACGACGACGAGAATGCGTTTCAGCTCTTGTCCATTGGCCATCTGCGCCACGGCTTCGATTGCAACGCCGAGCGCATCGTTGGGGAACGAATTGGCGGCACTCTGCTTTTCGGCGACCGTCTTCTTCCGACCATTCTTGTTTTGAGCGAACGCGATCAAAGTCAGCGACAGACAAAGAACGGCCGTCAGCAGTATCCGAAATAACGGCATCGTGTGGGGTTCCTCTCGATACGGCAGATGGAACGGTGTGCGAGACGGCAGTGCTGAAACAGGCTCTCTCCGCGAATGTCCCGCTCGTTTCATGATAGAGCGACCCGTTTGTTTTGAAAACACTTTTTGCTTTCGCATTAAGGACGACACACAACCCCGCAGCGCAAGCAAGGGTGTGAATCTTATTGACGCATGGCGAAACAATGGCGATGCGCCTTGGAGTGGAGTACGATGCTGAGACTCGTCGTGGGGCCGGCATTCGCACGGCACCGCGCCCGACTGAGATTCCAGTTCATTCGAGATGAGGGTCAACATGAGATTGAACGGCAGGTTGGTTCAACTGTTTCTGATTGCCGGTTTTCTGTTCGCGACGGGTGTCGTGTTGAGTGTGAGGCACTCGACGACGCGGGCAGCCGAGACGAAGAAGCCGCAGACGGCAGCGCGAACTGTCTACGGAATCAAGCAACGCATCCCCTGGACAACGTCCCGGATAACCGGGTCGCTCGAACCGCCGCATCCGTACAAAATCGAACGCGTCTTTCCCAAGTTGCAATTCACCAATCCGGTCACAATGACGACGGCGCCCGGCAGCGACCGCTTGTTCGTCGTCGAACTCGACGGCAAGGTCTATTCGTTTTCCGGAGATGGCTCCGCAGAGAAGCCCGATCTGTTTCTCGATTTGAAAAAGCTCAGCAAAGATGCGCGGCGCATTTACGGGATGACTTTCCATCCCGATTTCGCCGCCAACCGATACGTTTACTTGTGCTATATCGGAAAAGAAGGCGACGCCAATGGAACGCGAGTTTCGCAGTTTGAAGTGAGCAAGACGAATCCGCCGGTAGTCGATCTCGCTACTGAAACAACCGTGATTGAATGGTATTGCGGCGGACACAACGGCGGCTGTTTGAAGTTCGGCCCCCGCGACGGCTTCCTTTATATCAGCACGGGAGATAGTTCCTCGCCCAGTCCGCCCGACTCCAAAAGTACCGGACAGGACAACAGCGATTTGTTGGCGTCGATTCTGCGGATCGACGTCAATCATGCCGATGCACCAAACGCGTACGGCGTTCCCGCCGACAACCCGTTCGTCGATACGGTCGGCAGTCGGCCTGAGATTTGGGCCTACGGTTTCCGAAACCCGTGGCGGATGAACTTCGATGCCGAAACCGGCTGGCTGTGGCTTGGAGATGTTGGCTGGGAAATGTGGGAAATGGTTCACCGGGTCGAGCGCGGCGGCAATTACGGCTGGAGCGTTTTGGAAGGGCCGCAATCGGTGCGAACTGAAATCACGCCGGGACCAACCCCCATCCTGCCGCCCGTCGCCAGTCATTCGCACATCGAATCGCGTTCAATTACCGGCGGGGCCGTCTATCGCGGCAAGCGACTGAAGGGGCTTCATGGTGCCTACATTTACGGCGATTACGTGACCGGAAAAATTTGGGGGCTGCGATATGACGGCAAGAAACTGACGTGGCAACAGGAACTGGTCGATTCGTCACTGGCGGTCGTCACGTTTGGTGAAGACCAAAACGGAGAGTTGTACGTACTCGATTATGCCGGCGGCATTTATCGCCTGACAGAAAACAATGCAGCACAAGCGAATTCTGAATTCCCGCAAAAACTGAGCGAGACGGGATTGTTCGCCTCGGTGAAAGATCACAAACCGGCGGCCGGCGTGATTCCGTATTCGGTCAATGCAGCACCTTGGGCCGACGGCGCGACGGCTGAGCGTTTGATCGCCGTTCCGAGATCACCCAAGCTTGAAGTCTGGACGACGAGCAACGCGCAAAAGGGCAACCTGCGCGGCAACTGGAAATATCCGGCGGACACCGTGTTCGCCAAGACATTGTCGCTGGAAACCGAACCGGGCAAGCCGGACAGTTCGCGGCGAATTGAAACGCAGATTCTGCATTACGATGTCGATACCTGGCGTGCCTACACTTACGTGTGGAACGACGATCAGACCGACGCCGTGTTAGCGCCGGCTGCGGGCGTGGATAAGACTCTGATGATTCGCGATCCATCCGCTCCGAACCAACGTCGTCAGCAAACCTGGCACGTCGCAGGCCGTACCGAATGCATTGTCTGTCACACAACGCGCGGCGGCTCGGTTTATGGGTTCGTTCCACCGCAGTTGAACAAGCGGCATGAATATGGCGATGTTGTCGCCGATCAATTGGCAACTTTGATACACATCGGGCTATTCGACGATCCCTCGACGGCCGAGCCGAAGAACGCTGAACATCAGATTGGAGCGCTGCCCGATCCGTTCGATGACAAACTTGATTTGGACAAACGCGCTCGCGCTTACTTGCACGTCAACTGCGCACAATGCCATCGTCGAGGTGGCGGCGGCACGGCGAAGTTTGAATTGTTGTATCACTTTAAGCTCGACAAGATGGCACTGTTGGGAGAACGCCCGTCTCAGGGTTCATTCAAACTGCATGCCGCCGAAAACGTTGCCCCCGGCGATCCGTATCGTTCGCTGATTTACTATCGCCTTGCGAAGCTGGGCAGTGGGCATATGCCGAAGATTGGCTCGAACGTCATCGACCGCGAAGGCCTGCGGCTCATTCACGACTGGATTGCCCAGATGGTATGGGCGGAGGACGAAGATGGCCAGTACGAGCCGACCCCCAAACTGCGTTCAATACAAAAGCAGGCGATGGCGAACTTGACCACAGCCGGCGATGCAGCAGCCCTCGATCAACTACTCTCCACCACGAGCGGTGCGCTGATGTTGCTGTCAGCAGTCGATGCCGACCGCTTCGCCCCGGCGGTAAATCGGCAAATCGTCGCGAAGGCAACCGCGCATCCGGCGGAGGAAGTCCGTGGCTTGTTCGAGCGATTTCTTCCTGAAGAAAAACGCGTGAAGCGTTTGGGCAATGTGGTGAAATCGGAAGAGATTCTCGCGTTGGACGGCGACGCCGCTCGCGGCAAGGCTGTTTTCTTCCAAGCGGCCGGCGTCCAGTGCAAGAGTTGCCATCAGATTGGCGATGAGGGAAAACAGGTCGGCCCCGAGTTGAACAAGATTGGCAAGAAATACAATCGGGTCCAGTTGCTGGAAACAATCCTCGAACCGTCGAAGAAAATCGAAAAGGAATGGGTGGTTTACATTGTTGAAACGACGGCGGGCCGCATCCATACCGGTCTGCTCGTCAAGCGAACCGATGCGGAGATCATTCTCAAGGATAGCGAAGGCAAACAGATTCACATTCCGGCCAATGAAGTGGAACTTATCGTTCCACAGCGAAAATCGCTGATGCCGGAATTACTGCTGCGAGAAATGACGGGCCAACAGGTCGCCGACCTGTTGGCCTACCTTTCCGGTTTGAAGTGAATGATTCCGTAGCGATTCCGTCGAGGATGATAACCGCACGGCGCGGTCCGCATGCACACGCTACAGAATCGCGGCGGCCTTCACCTGAATGCCCTTGAGCGTCATCTTCAACTCTTCGACGTTCGGTGATACCTCGAAAGCTGCGGCACGGCTGATGTATTCCTGTTCGATGAAGCCGTGCAAACTGTCGTTGAAGACCTGCATCCCTTCGTCCTTGCCGATGCGGATGGCGGCAGGAAGTTTCTCGTCCTGGTTTTCCATCACCAGTTTTCGGACCGTGGGGTTGAATGTCATGATTTCGACGATCGGCACGCGTCCCGGGACATCGACAATCGTTTTGAGTAGTTTCTGCCCGACAATGGCCCGCATGTTCATCGCAATACTGGCCCGAATCGCGGAGTGCATGCTGGCGGGAAAGAGATCGAGAATACGGCTGATCGTTCCCGGTGCACCGGCTGCGTGAATCGTCCCGAAGACGAGGTGACCGGTCTCGGCTGCGTGAATCGCCGTCTCAAAAGTTTCCTGGTCACGCATTTCGCCCACCAGCATAATGTCGGGGTCTTCACGCACGGCATGCTTCATTGACACAGAAAAATCGACGACGTCCTGGCCGATTTCCCGCTGGTTGATCAGACACTTATCGGACGTGTAGACAAATTCGATCGGGTCTTCAAGCGTCAAAATGTGCTTGCGGTAATTGTGGTTGATCCAGTCCAGCATCGACGCGATCGTCGTACTCTTGCCGCTACCGGTCACGCCGGACAGCAGCACCATGCCCTGGTCGTACTTGCAGAGACTTTCCATCACGGGCGGCAGGTAGAGTTTTTCAAACGGTGGGATGAACCGCTCGATCTTTCGGGCGACCATACCGACCTGTCCAAGTTGCGTAAACAAATTCACACGAAACCGCCAAGGATCGCCGTCTTCATCATCGACGACCTTGGAAAAGTCCGCCCCGCCGTCTCGGTGAAAAATGTCGAGGTTCCGCTGATCCATCATCGCAAAACAGAGATCGACCATCTGTTCTTCCCCAATGGGATCCATCTGTAGTTCGCGCAGCGTCCCCTTGACACGCAACACCGGCGGCCGGTTTACCTGCAGATGAATATCGGAAGCGTCATGCTTAATCGCCAGTCGAAAAATCTTATTGATTTCGATTTCCTGGCCGCTCTTGAAGATCGATTTTGTGAATTCTGAGATCATTGCCATAACGTTGTCTCGCTCTGCTAGTGGGAATCGAAACGAAAACGTCCGCCCCCAGATGGCTGACTATTTGTCAAAACGCGGCTCAGCGTGCACTCCATTATACCGTGACATTAAACAGTGACATTAAACCGCACGGGGACTCCCCGCTCTGCCAGGAAATGTTTTGTTTCGTCGATTGTGTAGGTGCCGTAGTGAAAGATGCTCGCTGCCAATGCCGCACTGGCACCGCCCTCGGTTAATGCCTCGAAGAGATGTTCCGGGCCGCCGGCACCGCCGCTGGCAACGACGGGAATCGTCACCGCATCGGCAACCGCCCGCGTGATTTGCAGATCGTATCCGTCCTTGGTTCCGTCGGCATCCATCGACGTCAGTACGATTTCTCCTGCCCCCAACCGTTCAACTTCCCGCGCCCATTCGACCGCATCCAGTCCGGTCGGAATGCGACCGCCATTGATGTGAACGTCCCAGAAGACCGGCTCGCCGCCTGTATCGAGCGACGGATGCGGCTGAACCCGCAGGTGATCAGCGACGTCGGGGAAGTCCCGTTCATCTTTCACCGCAATCCGCTTGGGGTCAATGTTCACCACAATGCATTGGCTGCCGAACCGCAAGGCGGCCTCGCGAATGAACTCGGGATTCGTGACCGCTGCCGAGTTGATCGACACCTTGTCGCAGCCGGCTTTCAGCAGCGTGCGAATGTCGTCCAGCGTGCGGATGCCTCCGCCGACAGTTAGCGGCATGAACACCGCCTCCGACGTTCTTCGCACCACATCGAGCATGATCTCCCGCTCTTCGTGGCTGGCGGTAATATCGAGAAACACCAGTTCGTCGGCCCCCTCGCCTTCGTACCGCGTTGCCACCTCGACCGGGTCACCGGCATCCTGCAGATTGAGAAAATTAATGCCCTTCACCACACGCCCACCATGGACGTCGAGACAGGGAATGATTCGCTTGGCTAGCATGAGTTTCAATTCGAGAACGGCGGGTGAAATGGACGGTGAATCCACTGTAATTCGCCCGCCACCGGCAGTCAATGCGATCGTTTACGCAAGAGGTACTTTGCGGATTTCTTCAAGGCATTAGGCGGGCTGCGGTGCATTTGTTGCGCGTCGAACTCATACAACGACGGACGACACACAAAAGCGGATCGCGCCAACCTTTGGTCTTTTCATTGTCCTTCACTTCAACCAGATCAACATTCTCGAGGGCGACCGGGTATAATCGGTGCAGGAAGACATTGATGCGCGTCTCACTTTGAAAACTCCGCGATAACCGTTTTACGAATGAACGCCGTCAGCCCGCAAAAAACTCGCCGGAAGAAAGCCGTCGGGCGTGTGATGCTCGTCTGCGGCGGTCTGCTGGCCGGTCTGTTGGTTGCTGAGTGCGTGCTGCGAGTGATGACGTTCAGCGAGCCGCAAATCTACGTTCCCGATCAATTCGTCGGCACACGATTGCAAACCGGTTTCGAGGGGATGTGGACTAAGGAAGGCCAGGCTCAGTTTCGAATCAACAGTGCCGGATTTCGGGATATTGAACGCAAGCACGCGAAGCCGGCAGGAACGTTTCGGATTGCCGTGCTGGGCGACTCGTATGTTGAAGCACTTCAGGTCCCGCTGGAAAACGCGTTTTGGTCGGTGCTGGAAAGTGAACTGGCAGATTGTGATTTTTCGGGCCAGAAGAATGTCGAGGTCCTGGGCTTCGGCGTATCGGGTTTTGGGACCGGTCAGCAGTTGCTGATGCTGCGGCACTATGTCTGGGACTACGAACCGGACATGGTCATTTTGTTGATGTGCCCGCACAACGACTTGGCCGACAATTCACGTCAACTCACCAACAGCGTCGTCCGACCGTTCTTCTCACTGAAAGACGACCGCCTCGAATTGGACAACACCTTCCGACAACACCCGTCGTACATCTATGCAAATAAGGCTTCCACGCGGTTTAAGGTTGCTTGCATCAATCGCAGTCGTGTGCTGCAGCTTTACAGCCGAGTTCGCAATGGGACTGGGCGGACAAGAACTGACGACGATTCGGATTCGTCGAGCCGAAACAACATCGAGAATATCTGCTACGTTCAGCCCGAGACGGCGACTTGGCGGGACGCCTGGGAATTGACGGAACGGCTGGTCGTCGAGATTCATAAAGAAGTGCAGCAACGTGCCGTGCCGTTTGTTCTGGTCGCCGGTTCAAATGGAATTCAAGTTGACCCTCGAGAGTCGGTTCGCGAGGAATTCCGAAAACAGCTGGGCGTCACCGACCTGTTCTATTTCGAGCAGAGAATCGAAGCTCTCGCGAATCGTAAAGGGATAACAGCAATCAGTCTCGGCAAACCAATGGCCCAGGCCGCACAGCGAGACAATTTGTTTCTCCACGGCTTCTCGAACACTGCAAAGGGCCGAGGACATTGGAACGCCGACGGTCACCGGCTTGCAGCGAAATTGATCGCAGAAAAACTCTGCGATGGAATTCAACCACGCTCAGCCCCGGGTGAATCGTTGCGATGAGTTTTCGCGCGATCAGAAATGCATCATCGGCCCGTTTCTCCAAAGCGAGCGATCGCGCGCTCGAAAAGTTCTGCGACTCGCTCGATGCCGGATTCCGCCGAAAATCGTTCAACAATTCGGGCGCGGGCTTCCTCGCTGCGTTGCTGCCATTGCGGATGATTCGTGATAGCGTCGTCGATGGCTGCGGCCAGGGCCGATGCATCTTCGACGGGAACCAATCCACCCAATTGGCCACCTTGTAGAATCTCGCTGGGTCCGCTGGGGCAATCGGTCGAAATCACCGGAACTTCACAAAGCATCGCTTCCACCAGCGCATTGGGCATTCCTTCGTATCGGGATGAGAGCACAAACAGATCGGAGTCACGATAAATTGGCAGCGGGTTGATCTGAAAGCCGGCTAATTGGACATGAGCTTCCAAACGAGCTTCCCGTAATTGTTGTTCCAATTGAGAACGGCTCTCTCCAGTCCCCAGGATTACAAGCGAAAACTGCTGGTGGCCGTACTCGTGGACGACCTCGCGTGCCGCCGCAATCAGGACATCGAAACCCTTCTGCCGATGCAATCGGCCGGCGGCTGCGACGCCAAAAACATTCTTGTCGCGTGCCTGTTGCCCTGGAAGCTCTTGGCGAGACAAACGGTCGATCTGATCGACGTCAAAAAAGTTGTAGACGGTCTCGATTCGGTCTAGTGGGATGCGGTGATAGGCGGCCGCTGCAGTACGGACCCCTTCAGAGACGGCTGCAACGACGTCGGCGTCGCGATAGGCGTTTCTCAACAGCCGTCGTTTGATCCTTCGAAACCGCTCTGGATTGGTGTCGAAGTCGAGTTTGGGATCGGTCACAATGACGGAGATGCGCGGCGTTGGACGTTTTCGCGTCGCCGCACCCGTAATCAGCGTCGTGTGATACGTTCTATCGTAGATGAGCTGAATCTGACGTTCGTCGAGGAGTTTCGCCAAGTCGCGCGCACGCGCACGAAAACCCGAACCCGGAAGTCGGCCGATCGGCGCCGAATGTCGTCGTTCGAAGATATGGATTGGGACATCGGCAGGAACTTCGCTGAGCAATTCCCCGTGGTCGGAAACGACGTACAGTTCTGGCTCAAAGTTCTGGCGATTCAAATGTTTCAAAATCCCGAGAATTTGCCGCTGACTGCCGCCGCCCGACATTTCGTCGATCGCGAATAATACTCGCTGTTTCATGTTTCATACTCCGAAACGCGTGACGATTCGTTCGGCGTTGTCGTCCGTTCGAGCCACGTTTGAAACATCAGCACGTTCCACAGCAAGTACTGCCAATCGAATTCTTCCGACAGGTGTTCATCCCATTTCTTGCGGACGACTTCCGGTTGCAGCCATCCTTCCTCGCGAAGTCGGTTATCGTCCAACAGACTTTCGGCCCAATCGCGCAACGGGCCGCGCAGCCATTTCCCCAACGGAATTCCAAACCCAATCTTCGGCCGGTCGAACAGCGACTTCGGTACGAATTCGGCCAGGAGTTTTCGCAACGGCTGTTTCCCCGTGCCTCCCTCGACCTTCTCATCAAGCGGAAACGTCCATGCATGCTCCACGATACGATGATCGAGCAGAGGAACGCGAACTTCCAAGCCGTGGGCCATGCTCGCTCGATCGACCTTGCAGAGAACATCGTCGGGCAGGTAGGTCTGCGTGTCGTACGCCATCATGCTTTCGAAATAACTGCCGAAGTCCGTCCAGAGGTCCGTCGGGCGAAAATGAGTGCGATTCGCGTTGCCGTCGAGTACCGCTAAGCTGCCCTGGTCCCAATGTCGGTGCAGTATCGAATACAGTTCGCAGTCGTTGGCGGCTGCCGTGACACGGGCAATCAGTCCCGATTCGGTCCTTCCTCTTAACAGCCGGTTCCGCAGGACATCGTAGAGTCCGCCCATTGGTTTTCGTAAACGACGCGGGAACCTCGCGATCTTGCGGCGGATATTATCAAGGTGGCTGTAGCGATCGTAGCCGCCCAGCAACTCGTCGCCGCCGTCTCCAGAGAGACAAACCACCGCGTGTTCTCGCGCCAGTTTTGAAACCAGATAAGTCGGAATCTGTGACGGATCGGCGAACGGTTCATCGAACACTTCCGGAATCGATTCGATAACCTGCATCGCCTCGGTGGGTGTGACGATGTGCAGAATGTGTTCGACTCCCAGGTGCCGGGCGGTCGCGGTGGCAGCACGCGACTCATCGAATTCGGGTTCCTCGAAACCGATTGTGAACGTCCGCAACGGAACACCACCTTCATTTGCCGCCACGGAGACAACGACCGACGAGTCGATTCCTCCCGAGAGAAACGCCCCCACGGGAACGTCGGCCATCAACCGAGATTTCACGGAGTCGGTCAGCAGTTCCTGCATCTGTTGCATTCGTGCTGTCGGGCTGAGAGTCCGTCCGTGTTCGGCGGCGGTTGCGGCAACATCGCGGAAAGACCAGTAGCTGCGAACAGAAGTCGTTTCCCAGGTGAACGGCGGTGCAATCTCCAACAGCTGTCCCGGTCGCAATTTTTCAACATTGCGATAGATGCAACAGGGCGATGGAACATACCCGTTTTCCAGAAACAGCGCGAGCGAGTCACGATCGATCTCGCCGGTGAAATCGGGGTGTTCTCTGAGTGCCGACAACTCCGAGCCGAACAGAAACGTCGTCCCCGCCCAACCGTAGTACAGCGGTTTGATCCCCACGCGATCACGTACAAGCGACAACCGGCGGTCGGTTCGATCCCAGACGGCAAAGGCAAACATTCCATTGAGCCGTTCCAATGTGGGTTCGAGGCCCCAACGAGCGATTGCCTCCAGCAGAACTTCGGTATCCGAATGGCCGCGAAATCGGCAACCCTCCTGCTCCAGCTCCTGTCGGAGAGTTTTGTGATTGTAGATCTCGCCGTTGTAAGTCAGCACGAACCGACCATCGGCGGAGATCATGGGTTGGCTCCCCATGTCCGACAGGTCAATGATCGAAAGTCGGCGGTGTCCCAACGCAATTCCGAGTTCGGGATCGGTCCAGACTCCCGATCCATCTGGACCACGATGCAGCAGTTGATCGCTCATCTTCGCAACGCAACGGCTGAGTTCCTTCGGTTTGAACTGCCTCGAAGCGTCGATGAAACCCGTAATTCCGCACATGTGTTCTCAACAGAAGTGATGAGAGGCTCCGTCAAAACCCCGGTTGTGGGCGAACTCTGCGCTCAAAAACCAGAGGTGTTGTGAGCCAACAGAGGGTTTTGACAGAACTTCGAGTCAGTGACCGCCCGCAACATTCTGCGATGCAAACGCAATCGATGCGTCACGTGTAAAACGTCACCGCCATCGGAGCAGTGAAGTCTACGTCATTCGATACATTGGGGACTATAGCTATCGCAACAATAACTGGGTTGCGGAGGCGTTTGCATTGCTGGGGCTGAATTTGGTAGACGAAACGTGATACATATGACGTCCATTCACTAGACGGGACCGTTTGCGCGATTGTCGTGCGATCGGGTTTCGTTCGTTGCTCGATCGACTCCAGCCGAGGTTATGCATGCCGAACGTTTCTGCGACCGCTAAGAAGATTATCGCCAATATCGAGCGGGTCATCGTCGGCAAGCGGCAGGAGATTCTGTTGGGGGTTGTTGCCTATTTCTCCGAAGGACACATTCTGCTGGAAGACGTCCCCGGCGTTGCCAAGACGATGTTGGCCCGCGCGTTGGCGGTGAGTGTTGGCTGCAGTTTCAGCCGTATTCAGTGCACGCCCGATTTGTTGCCGAACGATGTCACCGGCGCGTCGATATTCAATCCGAAGACGACCGATTTTGAGTTTCGCGCCGGGCCGTTGTTCACACAGATACTGTTGGTCGATGAGATCAACCGCACGACTCCCCGCACACAGGCAGCGCTGTTGGAGGCAATGGCCGAAAAGGGAGTGACGGTCGATGGCGTGACCTACGAATTGGAATCGCCGTTCCTGGTCATCGCCACGCAGAACCCCGTCGATCACGAAGGAACGTTCCCGTTGCCCGAAGCGCAGCTCGACCGTTTTCTGATTCGTTTGAGCCTCGGCTATCCAAGTCACAAAGACGAAGGTCAATTGCTCGACCGCATTCAGCACGAACATCCCATCGACACATTGCAGCCGGTGGCGTCGGCCGATGAACTGTTGGGCTGCCAGCAGGCGGTCCGCTCGGTGCACGTCGATCCGAAGATTCGCGACTACATTCTCGACATCGTACACGCCTCCCGCGATCACGAAGACGTCGCGCTCGGCGGGAGTCCGCGGGCGTCGATTGCGCTGTATCGCGCGGCGCAGGCGATGGCCGCCGTTCGCGGACACGATTTCGTTTTGCCGGACGATGTCAAACGGATGGTCCAACCCATCCTGTCGCACCGCCTGATCGTGCGACCGGAAAGTCGATTGCGCAAAGTGACGGCCGACCAGATTGTCGAGGACATCGTTGCCGACGCTCCCGTCCCCGTGACACCCAACGGAGCCTCGCGCCGATGAGATGGATTCTGGGGGCAATGGTCCTGCTGATTCTCGGCGTCGTATTTCAGTTGGGGCTGTTGGTGTATGCCATGTACGCGCTGCTGGGCGTGATGCTCGTCAGCCGCTATTTGGCGCGGCAATGGATCGAAAGCGTCACCGCCGAACGCGAATGCAGTCGGCTTTCGGCGCAAATTGGAGAGAAGGTGGCCGTCGTTTTGACGCTGCGCAATTCCGGCTGGCTGGCGGTTCCCTGGCTGATCTGGGAAGACTCGCTGCCCCGCGACGCGCTGGCACAAAAGCCACCGCGAATCAAAACGGAGAAACGCCGTTACGGCATCATCCGCTTGCCGGCCGGTGGCGAGGCGGTGCGTCTTTATCAGGTGCACTTCCTCATGCGGGGCTACTATCAGTTCGGCCCGTTGATGCTGGAAACAGGCGACCTGTTCGGCCTGTATCGATGTTACAAGGTGTTGACCGATCCGCACTTTATTCTCGTTTATCCAAAGGTTCTGCCGCTTGCCGGTTACGACGTCGCTTCGCGGCGCCCAATTGGCGAGGTACGGATGACGCATCGGCTTTTCGAAGACCCGACACGGATTTCCGGCGTGCGGCCGTACGAACGCGGCGATCCGCTCAGCCGGATTCACTGGCGGGCGACGGCGCGCACCGGCGAGTTACATTGCAAGACATACGAGCCTTCGACCATTGCCGGCGCGACCATCCTGCTCGACTTTCACCGCGACCTCTACACCGCCCGCGCCGAGCCGCATCGTTCGGAACTGGCCGTGACGGCAGTTGCATCGCTTGCGAATGCCGTTTACCAGATGGGGCAGCAAATTGGTCTCGTCACCAATGGTCGCGATGCCGCCGATCGGATTCGCGAAGAAGGCCATCGGCAGGACTTCGCCACCCGCAAGACCGCTCGCGAAACGTTCGACATGAGCGAGGAGAGCGACCGCTTGCGGCCGGTCACGGTGCCAACCCGTCGCGGGGCGGATCAACTGATGCAAATTCTGGAAACGCTGGCGCGGGTCGAGTTGACCGACGGGTTGACGTTTCCAGAACTGGTGACCGAAGCCGGCAACCGCATGCCGCGCGACGCCACCGTCATCGCGATATTGTCCGACGTGCCGCCGGAAACGGCCATCGCATTGGGGAATCTGCGTCGCCGGGGATTCGCCGTGACCGCCGTCCTTATTATGTTCGACGATGAATCGCACTACCCCGATTGCATGGGCCGTTTGTTGGCCGAGCGCATCGATGTTCGCCGCATCGAGGATGAAGCGACGTTGTCGAATCTCTGTGCCGAACAGGTGACCGGTTAACCCAATGGCCAAAGCACGTCGAGAAAAAACACTCGCCGATTACGCCGTCATCGCCATCAGCCCGGCGCTGATCATGCTGTTGGTTGGCAGCCTGGTGTTCTTCCTGTTGGAAGCGACCTACGGCGGTCAGTGGGAAGGTCGGCTGCGGTGGATTCTGTTCTGGTTCGTGTTTGCCTCGGTGCTGGTGGCCCGCATCGCCATCGTCGAGGGATCTCAGTACGCCGCCATTTACGGACTGGTTTTGGCAGGGGCGACTTCGCTGGTCATCTTTCAGTTCGTCGATTTTGCGCTCGGCGCTCTCTGTCTGCTCGGCGTCGTCTGGTGGTCCACCAACAAGCTCACTTGGGACTGCACGCTGATCGACGAGAGTGAAGATGCATCGGGCGAAGGGTTGCTACAGGCCGCCGGTCTCGACGAGAAGACAGCAACAGCAAGCGAAGACGAAGCGGATGCGATTGAGCCGGCAGAGAAATCGACGGTTTGGGAATCGATCGCGAGTGGCGGTTCCAAAAAACGCAATAAACCGCATGCGCCCGGTTTGTGGGTTGTCTATTTCGCGCTGGCCGCGTTGCCGTTGTTTGGCGTGGGACAGTTGTTGATTCCCGTGGCCGAGGCGGGCCGAAGGCGATACGCACTGCAGTTGCTCGCAGTTTACGTTGCCGCTTCTTTGGCCCTGTTGATGACGACCAGCTTTCTCGGACTGCGGCGGTATCTGCGTCAACGACGCATGCAAATGCCCGGAAGCATTGTCGGCACGTGGCTTGGTGTGGGAGCTGTTTTGATTGTGCTGGTGCTGGGGGTTTCGATTCTGCTGCCGCGTCCCAACGCCGAATACTCAGCGACCGCAATGCTCGATGAGCTGGCTGGAAAAGATCGGCAGGCGTCCTGGTTCGACCTGCTCGGAGGAGAAGGCGCCGAAGGAGAAGGACAGCGAACCGGGGAAGGGGAAGACGGCGAGCCGGGAGAAAACGACGACGATCAACAGGACGGCGGCGGGGAAGAAAAAGGAGAGAACGGCGAAGGCGGGCAGGAACAGGAGAAAGACGGTGCCAAGGGGAACGGTCAAGGAAAAGATGGTGAAGGCGGCGACGGCGAAAAGGATGACGAACAGAACGGCGGCGATGGTAACGGAGATGCGAAAGGCAACGGCGAGCAACAGGGTGGTGAAGAAGGCGGTGAAGAGGGAAAAGAAGGAGAAAAGGGAGAGGACAACGCAGAACAGGGCGAACAGCAAGCGGGCGATGACCAGGCGAGGAATCACCCGCCACCACCATCGTCCGATGCCGCGTCATCATCGATGGCCTGGTTGGCGAACGCCGGTAAGTGGCTCATTTACCTGCTGATCGCCATCGGCGTCGGCTGGTATGTGATCCGAAACCGAGCGAGGCTGTTTGCAGCGCTGCGGCAATTGTGGCAGCAATTGATGAACCTGTTCAGTCGTTCCGCCGCCGACGCGCGGGACGACGACGCACAACCGTCCGAAGAATTTCGACCGCCGCCACGACCGTTCGCATCGTACAACAATCCGTTTCTGTCCGGCGCAGCCGACGGCATGCACGCGGCAGCGTTGGTCATCTACACATTCGAAGCGCTGGAAGCCTGGGCCTACGAGCAACACTTGAAGCGACCCGCCGAGCAAACGCCAATCGAATTCGGGAGCACGCTTTCGGATCGCTACCCCGACATGTCAACGTCAGTCGCCCACGCCTGCAGACTTTACGCCCGCGTCGCCTACTCCGAAACAATCCCCGGCCGAAGCGCAACCGCGAAACTGGAACAACTCTGGCAACATATGTCAGCAACGGAAAGGACTATGTCGGGGACGATGGAGGGTTGACCACAGTGAGCGTGGCGATCTGCGTGAGTGAATCGGTATCGTCAGCTTTGGGCAGTGAGGCGGAGTCTATTACCTGTACAGAGACCACAACAGCTGAGTGGCCAAAGTCGAGCTTCAACTACCAACGGCCAGTCACATCGCGCAGACTGAACCGTAACACAACCCAGCTGCGACGAAACTTCAGGAGATGAATCGATGAGTGCAACACTTTTCACCAACATCGTGATCTTCGACGGGACAGGGAGTGATCCGTTTGCTGGTGAGGTGCTTGTTGAGGGAAACCGGATTGCGAAGGTTGCCGGTGGCGAAGAGCGGATTGCTCGGGGCGAGGGGGTTGCGGTTGTTGATGGTGACGGCGGCTGTTTGATGCCGGGGCTTGTTGAGCCGCATGGGCATATCTCGTTTACCGATGTTGCGGCGCTGAAAGACCTTGGCGCGATTCCCCCGGAAGAACACGTTCTCAAAACGATGCACAACGCGAAACTGCTGTTGGATAGCGGCTTTACCAGCGTGTACTCGGCCGCCTCGGCGAAACCGCGACTCGATGTTGTCATTCGCAACGAGATCGACGCCGGTCGAATTCCCGGCCCCCGTTTGCGGGCGGCTTCGCCGGAGATTACATCGACGGGCGGTCTGGGTGACGAGCGGCAGGCGCATCTGTATCACCAGGGTTTGGAGATGATTGTCGACGGCCCCGATGAGATGCGCAAGACCGTGCGGTTCCTGATTCGCGAGGGCGTCGATAGCATCAAGATCAACCTTTCGGGCGACGCCTTCGTGCGGCCGGGATTCGGCGAAAAGTGTGCCTACAGCGAAGCCGAAGTGGCGGCCGCCGCCGAAGAGACGCACGACCGCGGTTGCTGGTTGGCCTGCCATGCCCGGGCGGACAGGGCGGTTCGATTGGCTTTGAAGTACAACTTCCGCGTGATTTATCACTGCGACTACGCCACGCCGGAAACCATCGACCTGCTGGAGGAGGCCAAGGACAGAATCTTCCTGGCCCCGGCCATCGGCATTATTTATGCGACAGCGTACGAGGCCGAAGACTGGGGAATCAGTCCTGAAGTTGTCGAGCGGATGGGTCTGATTCCCATGCTGGAGCACTGCAAAGAAGTGCATCGCGAATTGCACAAACGGGGCCTGCGCATTCTGCCGGGCGGCGATTATGGTTTCGCATGGAACCCCAACGGAGACAACGCCCGCGACCTCGAGCACTTCGTCAACCTGTTGGGTTACACCGGTAACGAAGTTCTCAGCGCGGCCACACAACTCGGCGGCCAGATTATGGACATGGGCGACGAACTGGGAATGATCAAGGTAGGCTACCTCGCCGATTTGCTGCTGATCGACGGCGACCCGACTCAGGACGTCACACTGTTACAGGATCGCGACAAGCTGATGATGATCATGCAGGACGGCAAGTACCACAAGCCGCCGCGTCCCCGTAAATCGGCGGCGACGAATTCGCGTTAAATCGAAAGAGGAGTTCTCCGTGATCTACAGAATCATGTTCTGGCTGGTTCTCCCGGCAATCTGTTTTGGCCACATAAGCAGTGTCCATGCCGAGCCGAAAACAACCGCCGTCGGAATTCAATTCGCATCCTCGAAAAAGGTCGCGACTTACATGTGGGTCAACGTGACCCAAACGGCCGCGTATGCGCCGCGCGATGGGGCGGGGGCGTTGGTGTTCAAGGGCAAAATGTGGTTGCTCGGTGGTTGGAATCCCGGCGACAAAGTTCATTTTCCGCGGATCTGTAACAACGAAGTCTGGAATTCGACCGACGGTGCCAACTGGTCTTTGGTGAAACCGAATACGTTTCTCGACAAGAACTTCGACCCGACGAGCGACTGGGAAGGCCGGCACACCGCCGGCTATGTCGTTTACAAAGACAAAATGTGGATCGTCGGCGGCGATGCAAACCAGGGACATATTCACTCCGACGTCTGGAACTCGGCCGACGGAAAAACGTGGAACTACGTCAACAAGAACCACGATGTTCCCTGGGGACCACGGGTTCTGCACTACACGGCGGTCTTCAAGGACAAGATCTGGGTCATCGGCGGGCAAACCATGCCCGGTTTCGCGGCCCCACGAAAAGAGGTTTTCTATCGCGATGTCTGGACCACAACCGACGGCGTTCAATGGAAGAAACTGGCGCCCAAAGAACCGTACTGGTCGCCCCGCGGCATGATCGGCGGCCATGTTGTTTTCAAGGATCGGCTTTGGATTCTGGGTGGCGGAACCTACGACACGCCAACCACGCCCACACGGAATTTCTACAACGATGTTTGGAGTTCCGCGGACGGCATCAACTGGAAACTGCACACCAAGGCCGCTCCGTGGAAGCCAAGGCAGTACCATGACGTCGCCGTCTTCGACGGAAAAATGTGGGTCACCGAGGGCTATTACAACAAGGGCGGCGGCAACATGAAGGACGTCTGGTATTCAGCCGACGGCGTCAACTGGACCGAAGTCCCCAACACCCCTTGGAAACCCCGGCATGCCTCCAGCCTGTTCGCCTACAAAAACGCCCTCTGGATGGTCGCCGGCAACAACATGCAAAAAGACGTCTGGAAACTTGTGCGTGCCAACGCTCGTCAATAAGTTGCGACGGCACCGGCTTCCCAATGCTTCGCGGTTTACTTTTTCAGCAGATTCGAGCGCATGAATTCGGCGATGTGTTGAATTGACTCGCGGGCTTCGGGGAGCAGGGGTTCGTGGGATTGGAAAACGTGGAACATGCCCTTCCAGACTTCGAGCTTCACCGGAATCCCATCCGATCGGGCCTTTTTCGCCACCCGAATACTGTCGTCGCGGAGCATCTCGTGTTCGCCGACTTGAATCAGCAGCGGCGGAATGCCGGCGTAGTTTCCGAAGACGGGTGAGGCGTGTGGATTGCGGATGTCTTTCTTTCCCAGATAGTGATCTCTGAATATCGGCATAGTTCGCGCACTGATGATCGGATCGATCACGGTTTTCAAGGAATCGCTCGCCAGCGTCCAATCGGTGGTTGGCGACAGGGGGATTCCTCCGGCCGGGAGAGTCATCCGACGGTCGCGCAGCGCCAGCAGTGTCGCCAGAGTCAGGTTACCGCCGGCCGAATCTCCGGCAATGAACGTAGCCTTCGCAGGCCCAGGCCCGGAGGGTCCATTGGTGGTGATCCATTTGTGAGCGGCAACACAATCGTCAAGCCCGGCAGGGAAAGGATGCTCGGGCGCCAGTCGATAGTCGGGCAGAAGCACAGCGCATTTTGCCGCCGCCGAGATGTGGGCCGCCAACGGGAGATAGTACGCGCCCGATCCCGAGACAAAACCGCCGCCGTGCAGATACAGCAGCCGCACATCGGGGTCTGCGCCCGCTGCGACAACCCATTCACAGGGGATCTTTCCGACCATTAAGCGAATGAGTTTCACATCTTTGATGGTCGGCTCGCGCCGCGATCCCATCCCCCGACGCAACGCCTTCATGTTGAAGTCCGTTGTGCCGAATGGCGTGCCTTTGCGCAATCTCTGCAGGTAGGCAACGCTTTCCTGCGAGACTTTCCGCTGCTCGTCCACCGCTTTCGTTTGTGGTCGGCTCTCGTCAACGGCAAACGCGCCGACAGCGAACACAAAAATCAATGACATAGAAGTGGCAAAACGTTTCATCGCGATTCTCCGAAGTTATGACGGCGCATGCGACGATAGTACCCAGACTTTCGTGGACAAAGCCAGCCAGGGGCTGTCATTTCGGATTTGGAATCACAGCCCCCATTGCATCGGATTCCGCTTCTGACCATTGAAAGATTGCCGAACCGGCTGAGCGTGCAGCGCATCAATCGTTGAATCGTGATGCCTGACAATGGTACATCAGCCGCTGTTGCCCTAGACTGTTGCAACGCGTTTTCCGCAAGGTGTCTTCTTGCGGTCACTTGAACGTCCCGTTTCAGGAGACGGCAGATGGCAACCACTTCGGATCTCGTGATCGAAGTCAACGATATTCGCAAGACGTATGTTGATGGACTTTTTCGCCGCCGTCGCGTTGAAGCACTCAAGGGTGTGTCGCTTCAGCTTGGGCGGGGTGAGGTTTTCGGTTTACTCGGGCCAAACGGAGCCGGGAAGACCACGCTGATTAAAGTCCTGCTCGGCATCGTGCGCAAAAGCGGCGGCAAGGCGTCGTTGTTGGGAAGGCCGATTGGTGAGCGACACAGCCGCAGCCGTGTCGGCTTTCTGCCGGAAAGTCACCGCTTCCCCCAACACCACACCGGGCTGACGGCGCTGGAACATTTTGGCGGTTTGAGCGGTATGACGATCCGCGAGATTCGCCAGAAAACACCCGGCCTGCTCGATATGGTGGGGCTTGGCGAATGGGGCAAAACGCCGGTCAAGAAATACTCCAAGGGAATGCAACAACGTCTCGGACTGGCGCAGGCGATGATCCACGATCCGGATCTGTTGATTCTCGACGAACCAACCGACGGCGTCGATCCGGTCGGGCGCAAGGAAATGCGCGACATCATTCAACGGCTGAAGACTGAGGGCAAAACGATCTTCATCAACAGCCACTTACTGCAGGAAGTTGAACTCGTTTGCGACCGTGTGGCCATTCTCGATAAGGGCCGCGTCCGCCGCGAAGGAAGTATCGACGAACTGACGAACGTTCCCGACGCCGAATGCACCTTCCGACTGCTGTCGACGGAAACGGCCGCCCGCAAAGCGCTTGCCGGTCATTCGATCGCGCGGGCGGTGGCTCAATCGCCCAAACTGGTCGTTGTAACAGTTGCCGACGCGGATCAGGCAGCGGTGGATCGCTGTATCGACGATTTGCGCCGTGCGGAAATCAGCATCGTCTCGATCTTCAAAGCGCAGCGCACTTTGGAAGATGCGTTCATGGAAATTGTGGCCAATTCGTCGAAGGCTGGCGATTCAGAGATGGCGGAAGAATTGGAGATTGTGGAATGAGACCGTATCTGGCAATTCTCAAGGACTCGTTCCGTGAGGCGATCGCCTCGCGTGTGCTGTTGATCCTGCTGATCGTGACAACGTTGGTGTTGTTGGCCATCGTGCCGATCTCGCTGACGGAAAAGCACCGCTCGCAATTTCAAATGGGCGACTTTCCCAACCCGCCCATCTTGGCGACGGCAATCAGGCTGGAAGCACAAGCGGATAGACCGACGCCTGGAAAGCAGATCGTCAAGTTCGCAAGTTTTCGTGGTGGGCCGTCCAGCAATGACGATGACGGTCCGTCCAGCGATCAGATTCTCTCCCGGGGCATGTCTCAACCGTGGCTGCTCGTCGCCTATTTGCAATCGGTCCTCGATGAACCGGAATTTTATGAGCCGGCAGCATGGGAGGGGCTGGAACTGTCGGATGAAGCAGTAAGCCTGACCAAGACCAGCGCGGCGGACCTTTCGGAAGAGGACATCAGACGTCGGAATCGATTACTGCTGGAAGCCGCATACCCACAACTGATTTCCAGTGACGCAGCCCGCGAAGTGTACCTGGGTTATGCGACGTATCAGACAAGTGTTCCGCTGCCAGTCTCCAAGGACGGCGCCCTCGCCTGGACACTGAATTTCTTCACCGATTACGTCCTGGGCGTGTTCGGTATCATGATCGCAATTCTGGTCACAGCGTCTTCCATCCCCAGAACGTATGAGGCGGGTGCGGTTGATCTGCTGCTGAGCAAGCCGCTCTCGCGAAGCGGTGTGTTCCTCACGAATTTCCTCGGCGGTTGCGCGTTCATTCTGCTCATCACATCCTATTTGATCATCGGCATGTGGTTGATTGGCGGGCTACGGCACGGCTACTGGAATCAGCGGTTCCTGCTGTGTATTCCGCTGTTGCTGTTCTTGTTCGCCATCTATTACAGCGTCTCAGCACTGGTTGGTGTGATTTGGAAAAACGCAATCGTGAGCATTTTTGTCACCATTGTATTTTGGTGTTTCTGTTTCGCGATGTGGATGATCAAGTCAGGTGTCGAAGGCGCGATCATGGACCCGCAACGGCTGATCCGTCTGGTTGCGACCGATGACACACTGGTCGCGACCAATCAAGGTTTCGGCATCGGTGCCAACCGACAAACGAATATCTGGGATGAGAAAACTCAGACGTGGCGACCGGTGCTGGCGTCATCAAGCGCCCCGGCAGGCAGAGGGGGATTCACAATGTCGACCGCGAGTCCGCCAGTTTACGACGCACGCAAGAACCGTCTGCTGACCGTCGATCTGGCCGGCGACGCGGTCGTCGCGGCGGACGACGAACAAATGACGAATCGTTGCCTGTACGTAGGCGATAACTCCGACGACTGGAATCGCACGATGTGGGCCTACGTTCCCGATGACGTGATGAACGTGTTTGTTACCCTCGACGGCCGATACATCCTCGTCGGTGCGACCGGAATTTACGAAGTGAGTTCGACGCGCGAGGTGGTGAAAGAGGTCAAGAAGGAAGATGCGAAAGAAGGAGAGAACCATCTGGATCGGTCGGCAACGAACTCCTTCTCGACCATTGGACCGGATAATTGGGGGCCGTACGGCGCAGTTTCCATGAATCCGCGTACCGCCGCGCTGGCTGTGCTGCGCGGACAGAATTTAACGATCTACGAACTCGATCAGGACGGGCATTACAACCAGCAATCGTCAACACAGCTGGAAACCGACAACACGCAAACGATTGCGTTTGGCGATGCGGCCATCGGCGTGTCGTTTGCCGACGGGCGTGTTGACGTGCATGACTCCAAGACGCTCAAGCTTCGCGAGACCTATCAGCCGTTCGAGGAGAACCGCGTCGTTCAACTCAAAGCATCGCCCGATGGCCGATGGCTTGCTGCGGTATTCGAACACCGCCGGTTGTGGCTGTACGACGGCAGTAACAACACGGTATCGGAGCCGGATGTGGAGAACCCGGGAGACGTTTCGGCCGTCGCGTTTACAGCAGAGGGCGGTCTCGCCGTGGCCACCGATTTTGACCATGTGAGGCAGTACGACCCCGAGTCACTGGCGACGCAGCGGGTGTTTCATCCCAGCCTGGAGACGGGACCACGAATCTACTGGTACCTCGTTCGGCCAATCTACAACGTGTTTCCCAAGCCGGGCGAATTGGGCGACGTGGTCACCTATCTGGTCACCGAAAAACGCACGAGCAGCGATACCGTTCAAGGCAGCCAGCCAATCGTCAAACAGCTCAACGTTTGGCAGCCGTTGTTATCCAACGTCGCTTTCCTCAGCGTCGTTCTCGCTCTGGCGTGCTTCTACGTGCATCGCAAAGATTTTTGAGGGTACGGCCTGCGCTTGGGCTCGCGCTTATGTCAAAGCACGTAAGTGACATTCTACGACGAAAACGGCTTCGATCTCAGAATGCCCGATCTGCCAAGCGATAGATACGATCCATATGCGGCGATGGCGGCGACGGCGAGCAGGCCCCCAAAACCGGTACCCGAATACCATGCCGATGTGTCGGTCGTGATCGGCCAACTCAACAGGAAGATCGTCAACCGCAGGATCATAAACGCAAACAGGCCGTAACGAATCAGAACGGTTACGTAAATGCACAGCAAAACGGCAAACAAAGCAATGTGAAGCGGAGGCAAATTGAGCGCCAGTGTGTAACCTCATTCGCAATGATCGCGCCAATGAAGGGATGTTTGTCGTATACTGCATGCACGTGGCTGCAGCGTTCCTTTGATCGATCGTCGTTTTCATGACCGCGCACAATTTGCGGCGTTGACCTTCTCTTCGCCGTTAGAGGTTTCCATGTCAAAAAGACTCCAATACTTCCCATTGATCCTTCTTTCGATTGTCTTTTTATCAATCGACGCGCGACTGGCTTCTGCGCAGCAGGCCGACAGTGCAGCCGTTCCTCAGGGGCCGGGGTGTCTTGTCGCGGACAATTTCTTTGCGGAAGAAGTCTGGGCGAAGGTTGGTGAAAGAACTTGCTTGAAGTGCCACAACATCAAAGGGGACGCGTCGGATAGCAAATTTCTGCTGCGCGACACCGCGAGCAATCAAACGGATCGCGAGGCCGCGCTGCTTCACAATCGCAAGGCTTTTCAGCGTATCGCTGTAGCCAGGCAAGACGGAAAGTCGCTGCTGCTTTCAAAAATCACCGGTGGACTCGATCATGGCGGCGGGGTGGTATTCGAGGCCGACTCGACCGGCTATCGAATCCTCAAGCGATATGTTCGTCGTTCCAGTGGCCTTCCCGATGATGGACCGGCCATCGCCAACTACGATGCGCCGCCGTTCTTTGACGGGATTGAAATGATCTCGCCGCGGCGATTGCTGAGACGCGTCACCTTGTCGCTGGTTGGACGACTTCCATCACAACATGAACAGGCGGCGGTTGAAAAGGACGGCCTGCAAGTGATAGACACGATCCTGGACAGCGTGATGCAGGAAGAGGCTTTCTACGAACGTCTGCGAGAAGCGTTCAACGACATTCTGCTGACCGATGGCTATGACGGAAATGCCGAAACAGCATTCAGCTACAACCATTTTCATAAGACGCGGCTCTGGTATCAGCAGCGCGATCCAAACGGTTCTTCACCGATTTTAATGGGTGTTTTCAGCACGGTTTGAGTTTCAGTTTTCCACAGAAGAACAGGATGCGGGTGCGGTAGTTCGCAAAGTTGCGGAAGCCGCGGGCGTTCGACTTGA
>Ga0114999_10000981_pt1 | contig 41116 bp, 39 predicted proteins | sample ArcticOcean_MG_C_3_FD_89820 | JGI IMG/M metagenome (GOLD analysis project Ga0114999, IMG submission 89820) | Marine microbial communities from western Arctic Ocean - ArcticOcean_MG_CB8_126 | ecosystem: Environmental > Aquatic > Marine > Oceanic | place: Arctic Ocean: Canada Basin | collected...
GCTGCCGAGGTTCCGGTGATGGGCCACATCGGCCTGACGCCCCAGTCGATGCACGCCATGGGGGGCTTCAAGGTTCAGGGCCGTGATGCCCAGGCGGCGCTCGGACTGGTCGACGACGCCAAGGAGCTTGCACACGCCGGGTGCTTCGCGATCGTGCTGGAGGGCGTCCCGGACCGGGTGGCCGCCCGGGTCACCCGAACCGTCGACGTGCCGACCATCGGCATAGGCGCCGGCCCCGATTGCGATGGACAGGTGCTGGTCTTCCACGACGTCCTGGGCCTCGAGCACCGGGTGGTGCCGAAGTTCGTGCGTCGCTACGCGGACCTGCACACCGAAGGCGTGGTTGCGCTACGGCACTTTGCCGACGACGTGCGGTCTGGGGCCTTTCCGACGGTCGACGAGAGCTACCGCATGGCCGACGCTGAGGCGGAGGCCCTGGGACTGTACGGGGCGGCCTGATCCCGGCGGATCCCTTCCGGATCATCAGGTCGGGTGCCCATTTGGCCCGCGGCTGGGGGACTGTCACACCCCCGGACGACACTTGTGGTGATGAAGGACGCAACGAGTAGACACGCTGGCAACGAGCACGCGAGTGGTCGTGGTGCCGATAGCCTCGACACGCTCCCACGGGAGCACGACAACCCGTTCACCCTGCCCCTGACGAGGGGCCCCGGGCCAGCATCCGTGCCCCCGGGACCAGAGGAGGTGAGTGCCTGCCATGCGGGCCTATGAACTGATGATCATCTTCGACGGCGACCTCGAAGAGGAGGCCGTTGCGGCCAGCCTGTCGAAGGCCACCGCCACCATCGAGGCTGAGGGCGGCCGTGTGGTCAGCATGCTCGATACCGAGCCGTGGGGCCGTCGCCGCTTCGCCTACCGGATCAACAACAAGTGGGAAGGCGTCTACGTCGTCCTCGAGGTGGTCACCGAGGCCAACGACCTCGCCACCATCGACCGGAATCTCCGGCTCGCGGACCGCAGTGAGGTGGTCCGCCACAAGATCATCCGCCTTCCCGACTCGGAAGTAGGCCGACGCGGCCTGCTCGGTGAGGGCGAGCCGGCTACCGCCGACTGACGAAAAGGAGTACTGACATGGGATTCAACAACACAGTCACCGTTGTGGGCAATGTGACCAAGGACCCTGAACTGCGGTTCACTCCAGGCGGCGCCCCCGTGGCCAACTTTGGCCTGGCCTGGAACCGTAAGGACCAGAACGGCGAAGAGGTGGTCTCCTTCTTCGACATCACCTGTTGGCGCAGCCTGGCCGAGAACGTCGCCGAGTCGATCACCAAGGGACAGCGCGTGATCGTGTACGGCCGTCTCGACCAGCGTTCTTGGGAGAACCAGGAGGGCGAGCGTCGCTCGAAGGTTGAGATTGTCGCCGACGAAGTGGCGCCGAGCCTCCTGTGGGCGACCGCCGAGATCACCCGCACTGAATTCCGTGGTGGCGGCGACGGTGGCGATGGTGGCGGTGCTCCGAGTGGATCGGGCGGTGGCCGGCCGGCCTCCGGTGCCGGCAACTTCCCGACCGATGAGGAACCCTTCTGATGGCCCGACGCCCACCCCGCCGTACCAAGCCCCGCAACAAGCGTCGTGGGCGCAAGAAGGTGAGCCCGATCGTCATCGGTAAGGTCGAGTACGTCGACTACAAGGACACCGAGCTGCTCAAGAAGTTCATCTCGGACCGGGCCAAGATCAAGGGCCGTAGCATCAACGGCAACAACGCCCGACAGCAACGTGATGTCGGCAGGGCGATCAAGGTCGCCCGTGAGATGGCGTTGATCCCCTTCACGAACCGGGTCACCACGCAGCGTCGAGAGCGTCGCAGCGACGAGCGGGACGAGCGATCCGATGGTCCGCCGTCACGTCCGGCCATGCCGCCTCCCGGCGGATTGACAGAGGACGACGGTGTCGTCGACGAAATTGGGGTCATCGCCGAAGGCGGCCTGTCCGAGGAGACGACCCTGGAGGACGCCGGCAAGAGCAACGATGGTGCTGCCGTGGACGATGGTGCTGCCGTGGACGATGGTGCTGCCGTGGACGATGGTGCTGCCGTGGACGAGGCCCTGTCGTGAAGGTCCTCCTTCGTATCGATGTCGAAGGTCTGGGTCGGACGGGAGAGGTCGTCGACGTGGCCCGTGGCTACGCCCGCAACTATCTCGTTCCCAAGGGCATGGCCGTCAAGGCCACGGCCGGCATCGCGGCACAGTCCGAGGCGATGCAGCGCAAGCGTGTGAGGCAGGCCAGCGCAGAACGTGCGGACGCCGAGGCCATCGCCGGGCAACTCACGGGCGCAGTGCTGACCGCCACGGCGAAGGCATCCGATGAGGGCCGCCTCTACGGCTCCGTTGGTTCTGCCGAGGTGGCAACGGCCCTGGTCGAACAGTTCGGCGTCACGGTCGTTTCGCAGCAGGTCGAGGGCGAGGTCGCCAAGGACGTCGGAACCCACGAGTTCACCGTGCATCTCCATCCCGAGGTGACCGTGCCGGTGACCATCGAGGTCACGGCCGAGGACTGAGCATGTCGATCGTCGGTCGTCCACAGACGCCGACGGTTGTCCCTCTTTTCGTCCCCAGCGTCGTCCCCGGCGTCCAGGAGGGATTACCGGGTATTACCACGGGCTGTCCACTGGCGACCCACAGGTCCCTTCCGGCAGGCTGTTCGGAGCGGCGGCAGGTGGCCGACGAAGCGACACGAGGCACGAGAAGTGGTATGAAACACGCCGTTGGGACAGGGCACGACATCAGTGGTCTGACAATCCGATGGTGACCGGCAGCGACGTCGTGGGCATGGAGTGGGGCGGGTCCTCCCGGTGAGCGACGACGCCCCACCAGTTGACGACGCCCCACCAGTTGACGACGCCCCGCGGCTGGATCCGCCGCCCCTGGTCGACGAGGGCGGTTCGCTTCCTGCGTTCAACGGTGGCGATCATCGAACCGGAGGATCGCGCGGAGCAGGTGCCGGGCGCGTGCCGCCGCACAACCTCGACGCCGAGGCCTCGCTGCTCGGTGCCATGTTGCTGTCAAGGGGCGCCATTGCCGATGCCATCGAGATCCTCGAGGCCGACCACTTCTACAAGCCGTCGCACGGCCACGTGTTCGAAGCCATCTCCACGCTCTACGGCTCGGGTGAGCCGGCCGATCCGGTCACCGTCTCGGAGACCCTCGCCCGCGCCGGTGTACTCGACCAGATTGGCGGACCCGGGTTCCTCCTCCAACTGCAAGCCGCGACGCCGGCCACCTCGAGTGCCCCCAAGTACGCCCGCATCATCCAGGAACACGCCACGCTGCGTAGTCTCATCGGCGCTGCCAACGAGATCGCCGAGATCGGCTACGGCCGGCCCGACGACGTCGTCAAGGCGGTGGACGAGGCCGAGAACCTGGTGTTCCAGGTCGGTCAGGGCCGGGTCGCCGACACGATGTCGAGGATGCGCGACCTGCTCGACGCCAATCTCGACCAACTCGAGAGGCGCTTCGAGTCGGGCGACACCATCACCGGTACCCCCACGGGCTTCGCCGACTTCGACCTGCTGCTCTCCGGCCTGCAGCCCAGCAACTTCATCATCGTCGGGGCCCGTCCCGCCATGGGCAAGACGTCCTTCGCACTCAACATCGCCACGTCAGTGGCGATGGAGGCCGGCCTGCCGGTCCTGCTGTTCTCGCTGGAGATGAGCCAGCTCGAGATCAGCCAGCGCATCCTCTGTTCCGAGTCACGCGTTGACTCCAAGAACGTGCGCAGCGGCCGGCTCCGCGACGACGACTGGTCCCGCATCAACCACGGCATCGGCCGCCTGGCCGAGGCTCCATTGTGGATCGACGACAACCCGGGAACATCGGTGATGGAGATCCGGGCCAAGGCCCGACGGCTCACCAGCCGGGTCGGGAAACTCGGGGTCGTCATCGTCGACTACCTCCAGCTCATGACCGGCCGGTCCAACGCCGAGAGCCGCCAGGTCGAGGTTTCCGAGATCAGCAGGGGCCTCAAGATCCTCGCCCGCGAGCTTGACACGCCGGTGATCGGCCTCTCGCAGTTGTCGCGTGCCCTCGAGTCCCGCCAGGACAAGCGGCCGATGTTGGCCGACCTGCGCGAATCCGGGTCCCTCGAGCAGGACGCGGACGTGGTGGCGTTCATCTACCGCGACGAGGTGTACAACCCCGAGTCCTCCGAGATCGGCACGGCCGAGATCCACGTGGCCAAGCACCGCAACGGGCCCACCGGCATGACTCGACTGGCGTTCATACCGCATCACACGCGCTTCGCCGACATGGCCCGGATGGGCTGAGCGGATCCGACCTTCCGCATGTTCCTGGGCGAGGACCTGCTGGGGTGGTTGTTGCTGGCGCTGGGCGGGGCGATGGCGGTCGGCAACCTGGTGGCACTGGTGCGTCCTCCCGGCGGCGAACGGGACGTCGAGCGGCCACCGCTCGCCCGCACCCTGATCTACGTTGGGCTTGGGCTGCTGGTCGCCTTCTGGGCACTGGGGACGTTGACGAACTGACAGCTGCACCGTCGGGGACGGTGCAGCGGGACGCCGGTCGTGGCGGCTAGTCGGCTACCGTGCCTCGCCGGAGGTTTCAACATGACGAATGTGCTGGCCCAGACCCTCACAGACGCCTGTGGCGTCGAACCCGGCTTCATCTGTGAGTGGGTGTTCGACACGACGGACAGTGAAGCAGTAGCCGAGATCGTGGGGTGGCTGGTCGAGCGTCCCCTCAAGATCGTGGTGATCCTGTTCGGCGCATGGATCGTGAATCGCTTCGTCACCCGGGCCGTGGACCGCCTGGTCAACCGCCTCGTCGAGTCCCGCGTCAAGGAGGAGGAGGCGGCGGGGTCCGACGACCTGGTCGCACGCTTGGGGCGAAGGGCCCGCAACAAGCTGCAGCGGATCCACGAGCAGGCCGAGCGGTCCAGGCAGCGGGCCGTCACGTTGGGTGCGGTACTGCGCAGTATCGCCAGCTTCGCCATCTACATCATGGCGGTCCTGGCAATGCTGGGCGAGTTGGGGCTCGACCTGGGCCCGTTCATCGCCGGTGCCGGCATCGTCGGACTGGCCGTCGGCTTCGGGGCCCAGTCGCTGGTCGCCGACTTCATCGCCGGCATCTTCATCATCATCGAGGACCAGTACGGCGTCGGCGACTTCGTCGACGTGGGCACTGCGTCCGGCACGGTCGAACGGGTCACCCTGCGCACCACCGTGATGCGAGACGTCCACGGCACCGTCTGGGTGGTGCCGAACGGCGAGATCCGCCGGGTCGGCAACTCGTCGCAGATCTGGGCCCGCACGGTGCTCGACGTGGACGTCGCCTACGACACGGACATCGACCTGGCGGCCAGTGTCATCAAGTCGGTCGCCGACGAGGTCTGGAACGAGGGCCTCGACTCGGCGACGATCATCGAGGAACCCGAAATCTGGGGTGTGCAGAACTTCGGCGCCGACGCCATCTCGATCCGCTTGGCCGTCAAGACGGAGGCGGGCGAGCAGTGGGCCACCGGGCGGATCATCCGGGCCCGCCTCAAGAAGGCGTTTGACGTGCACGGCATCGAGATCCCGTTCCCACAGCGGACCGTGTGGGTGAACACCGTGACCGATCGGACGAAGGCCGATGCGGCCGGCACCGCGGTGCGCGAGGATCTGTTGGAGCGGCGTTCGGGTAGTGACGGCGAGGAGTAGCGGGGTGGCGCCGGGCCGGGTCAGGCGTCGCTGCGCTGGATGGCCCGTTCGTCGGTGCCGAGGTAGCTGGCGACAACCTTCGGGTCGTTGCGGACGACGTCGGGCACGCCCTCGGCGATGACCTTGCCGGTCTCCAGGCAGTAGACGCGGTCCGACAGGGACATGATCATCGGCATGTCGTGTTCGATCACGACCATCGTGGCACCGAGTTCGCCCTGGATGGCCTTGAGGAGCGGCCCAAATGCCTCGGTCTCGCGTTGGGCAATGCCGGCGGTCGGCTCGTCGAGGCAGAGGATCTGCGCATCGAGGGCGAGGAGGCCGGCCAGTTCCACGATGCGTCGGGTACCGGTCGAGAGTTCGGCGACGAAGACGTCCGCGTAGCGTCCGAGCCCCAGGAAGTCGATGAGCTCGGCGGCCTGGGTTCGCTTGGCCCGTTCGGCCCTGCCTGAGCTGGGGAGGACCAGGGCGGTCGAGAGGAATCCGGTGCGGCCACGGGCCTCGAGGGCCACCTGGACGGTCTCGCGGACGGTGAGTTCCGGGAACAGGCGGGCGGCCTGGAAGGTGCGGCCGAGGCCGGTGCGTGCGCGCTGGGAGGCGGACAGGTTCCCGACGTCCCGGCCGAGGATCTCGATGGTTCCCTCGGATTGCACGAACCCGCCGATGGCGTTCATGAGCGTCGACTTGCCGGCTCCGTTGGTGCCGATGAGGCCGACGACTTCGCCGTGTTCGACCAGGATGGTCGCCCCGTCGACAGCGCGGAGGCCACCGAAGGAGACGGACACGTCTCGTACCGCGATCGCCGCGCCGTCGGGGGTCGTCCGGTCGGCCCGTTCGCCGATCACAGACGCCGGCGGGGTGGTGAGCGTCTTGATCGGAGTCTCCGGGAGGCGGTGTTCCACCCAGGCGAGCAGGGCGTCGCGTGCCGAGTAGGCGATCTGGATCAGGCCGCCGGGGAAGTAGAGCAGCAGGATCAGGAGGCCGATACTCGACGTGAAGAGCGGGACCAGGTCGTTGCCGGGCCAGAAGGCGGGCAGGCCGACGACCCAGAGGGCTCCGAGTACGGGGCCCATGAGGCTGCCGAGTCCGCCGATCACGATGATCGAGACCATGCGGAGCGAGTCGCCGATCAGGAAGAAGCGGTCCGCATAGTTGATTGACTGGACGAGGCCGCCAAGCAGGGCTCCACCGAGGCCTGCGATGCCGCCGGCCAGCGAGAACGCCAGGAGCTTGGTCCGGGTGGGGGACACGGTGTAGGCGGAGGCGGTGTCCTCGTTCTCGCGGACCGCGATGATCGAGCGGCCGATGCCGCTGCGGCGCAGTCGGGCGACCAGAGCGAGCACGATGGCGAGTACGGCCAGGCAGAACAGGTAGTAGGAGCGCTGGGTGGTGAGGTCGAGGGGGCCAAGGCTGCCCCTGCGGTAGGTGACGGTGCGACTGCTCCCGCTGCTCAGCACCGGTAGTCGGTAGAAGTACTGCTGGGCGGCCATGGCGAAGGCGAAGGTCGACACCGCGAGGAGCAGGCCCTTGACTCGGAGCGCGCCGAGGCCGATCACTGCAGCCGATGCGGCACCGACGACGGCGGCGAGGAGCATGGAGACCAGGTACGGCGTCTTCGGCAGGCTGACGCTGAAGAACTCCCACTTGTCGCCGATTCCGACGCCGAACACGAGGCCGCGGTTGAAGGCTGCGGCGGAGAGTGCGCCGATGCCGGCAAACGCCATCTGGCTGAGCGACAACTGTCCTGCCCAGCCGGTGACGATGGTGAGCGAGATTGCGCAGATGGCGAAGGCGACGATGCTGGAGTAGAGGAGGTGTCGTGACGGGAGCGGCACGATGAACGGCATCGCCACGGCGATCAGGCTGAGGGCACCGAGTGCCAGGTGGGAGAGGTGCCGGACCCACCACACCTGGAGGAGGCGCTCGGGGATCGGTCGTTGCCGAGGAGTGAACGAGAAGGAACTCTCCTCCTTGGTGCCCGAGCGGCTCTGGAGCGCCACTGCGATCACGACGAGCACGAACAGGAGCAGGTCGACGAGACCCATCTGGTCCAGGAACACGAACTGCACGTGGGCCTGGGCGATCCCGATGACGATGCCGGCCGCCAGTGCCCGGGGGAACGAGACCATGCCCCCGATGACCGCTGCGGCGAGTGCCCGGATCATCGTGTTGGGGCCGAGGTTGGCGAGGCCCGTGATCCCGCCACGGTTTCCGGAGAGCATGATCAGCGAGATGCTCGAGAGTGCGCCGCCGACCGTCCAGACGAAGAGGGACACCAGTTTCGGGTCGATGCCGGAGAGTCGGGCCAGGTCGGGGTTGTCGGCCGAGGCCTGCACGGTCTGGCCGAAGACCGTTCGGTTGAGGAACCAGGCGAGGCCGATGGTGATCAGTGGGACGACGACGAGGATCGTCAGTTTGGCGCCCGTGATCCGCAGGCCGAACACGTCGTCCCAGGTGGTCGGGATCGCTACCGGGAAGCGGATGCCGCGGGTGGTCTCGAAGTCCGGGTAGGCGGTCATGATGGCCTGCATCAACTGGGCGATGCCTATGGTGGCTACCAGCACGATCACCCGGGGCGAGGTGAACAGCCGACGGATCACCGCCCGTTCGACGAGGGCCCCGACGAGGGTGCCGACGAGCATTGCCGTGGCCAGTGCGATCCAGAACGGCCACTTGTAGTTGATGACCAGGAGGCCGAGCAGTCCGGAGGCCGGCAGGCCCATGTTGCCGACCGCCAGGTTGATGACCTTTGTGGACCGGTAGACGAGGACGATGCCGAGGGCGAGCAGCCCGAACACCATCCCGTTGATGAGTCCGTCGAACCAGAGTTGACGAGTGGTCCAGACGGCGAGCACGGCCGGCTGTGACAGTGGAACCAACTCGCCCACGTCAGCCGCCCTCCTTGCCCAGGAAGACGGCACGGGCAAGGTCGTCGCGTTCGAGGAGTTCCTGTGCCGGGCCTTCGAAGCGGATCTGCCCCTTTTCGAGGAAGATGGCTCGGTCGGCAACTGCGAGGGCGACATTCAGGGACTGCTCGACGATGATGATCGTCTGGCCCTGTTCCTGCAACTGCTCGATGATGCCGAGCAGGTCCTGGACCACGGTGGGGGCCAGGCCGAGCGAGAGTTCGTCGATGAGCAGGATCTCGGGGTCGTGGAGCAGCACGCGTGCCAGGGCGAGCATCTGCTGTTGGCCACCGGACAGCGAGGCGGCTCCCTGGTCCTGGCGCTGGGCCAGGTCGGGGAACAGTTCGAGGACCCGGTCGATCCGGCCGGTGACGTCGTCGCGGTCCCGGCGGTGGATGTAGGCGCCCATGGTGAGGTTCTGGTGGACGGTCATGCCTGGGAACACGCCCTTCCCGCCGGGTAGCTGGTGGACGCCGAGAGTGGCCCGCAACTGCGGCGACGTGTAGGTGATCGTCCGGCCGCCGAGGCGCACGACGCCACGGCGTGGGGTTCCGAGGCCGCTGATGACGCGCAGGAGGGTGGACTTGCCGGCTCCGTTGGTGCCGAGCAGTGCGAGGGTCTCACCCTTCCTGAGCTCGAAGCCCACGTCGAAGAGCACCTGGACGGGTCCATAGCAGAAGTCCAGGTTGTTGACCTGCAGGGCGGGGATCTCGCCCGACTCGTGGCGGCGCTTCTCCTCCTCCTGCTCGTCGAGCAACTCCTGGACGTTGAGCGACAGGTCGTGGCGGATGTGGCGGGCGCCCCGGTAGAGGATCCAGCCGCCGATGATCGAGGTGGGCACCGACAGGACGAGGGCGGTGGTGCGTGGGCCCCAGGTGTCAGTGAACAGCAGCGAGATGAGGCCGCCGCCGGCGGCGCCGATGAAGAAGATGTAGAGGGTGATGAGTGCCGTGCCGCTGCCGCGGAGGCGGTAGGGCACGATCGATTGCATCAGCGGCCCGACCATGGCGAAGGCGGCGATGAACAGCACCGTCTGGGGCACGCCGAAGGCGATGAAGAGTGGCACGTTCGGGACGGCGTACTGGATCGGCTTGAACAGGGTGCCGACGCCGATGCAGATGCCGACCATACGCAGCGAGCGGGTGGGGTCCTCGCGCCAGAGGCGGTCGAACTTGGGGCCGACGTAGAGGAGCCCCAATACGGCGAAGAGGCCACCGACGGTGATGGTGATACCGCGGTCGAGCGGGTCCAGGTTCCAGCGTTCCTCGAGGTAGAGGCTCTCGAGGACGGGAACTGTGAAGAGGCCGAAGCCGAGGGCGCTGAATCCGACGACCACCGTCTTGATGGTCCGGATCTGCATGAGCCGGGAGAACGCCGCGTCGAGGGAGACCGGCAGTGGGTCCTCTTCGACGAACGATTCGCCGAGCACGTCGATCTTCTCCCACTGGCCGCGTGGCGGCTCCTTCAGGAAGAAGGCGGCGATCGCCAGCAGCGCCACCGGGATGCCGAAGAGGTAGTAGGCCCAGCGCCAGCCGTCTACCTCGCCGGGCCCGTTGGCGGCCACGGCCACAGCGCCGACGAGGACCGGGCTGAGAACCGCCACGAGGCGTGCCGATCCGCCCCCGATGGCGCCGAGGCGTCCGCGGATCCCGATGGGGTAGGTGTCGGCCAGTATCGACGAGTGGACCGGGATGGTGTTGGCCTTGGCGATGCCAACGCCGAATCGTGCCCAGAAGAAGGCGAAGGCGTTCGGGGCGAGGCCCGACAGGAACACCATGAACGTGAAGAAGACGCTGGACCAGCCGATGATCGGGACCCGCTTCATGCGGTCGGCGGCCCAGCCCATCGGGATGGCGCCGAAGACGACGAAGGCGCTCGACGAGGCGGCGATGAACGTGATCGTGCCGTCGCTCACTCCGAACGTGTCGCGCATGTCGGGGGCGAGGACGGTGATCGCGGCGGTCTGGAGTTCGTCGAGTGAGGCGAGCAGCAGGAGCACCACGAACGTGGTGGCGCCTCCGCCCATGGCGAGGCCCTTGCGGATGGTGATGCCCTCGGACTTGACGCCGGGCAGGAGGTTGTCGGCGAACAGGACCTCCGAGGCTGCCTGTTGGGCCTCGCGGCGGGCCTCCTCCTCGAGGACCGTTGCCGCCAACGAGGCTGCGCCGGCGGGGGTGTCTCCGTCGGAGGGCAGGAGATCTTCCATCGCCGGGTCATCCACGGGGTGGGACACTAACCGCCCACAGAATCCGGCATGGCGGCAGGAACCGGTGAGTCGAAGGTTTCCGGGCAGTGCGCCCTACCATCCGGGGGCCATGCCCGACCCCGTTGTTACCGCCTTCTGCCGTGACCGCTCCCTCGAACGGCTGGCGACCGAGCGGTTCGACCTGCTCGTCGTCGGCGGTGGCGCCACCGGAGCGGGCATCGCCCTCGACGCCGCCTCCCGCGGCCTGGCGGTAGCCCTCGTCGACAAGGCGGACCTGGCGGCGGGAACGTCGTCGAAGTCCTCGAAGTTGGTGCACGGGGGCCTGCGCTACCTCCAGCAGGGCGAATTCGGCCTCGTGTACGAGGCGCTCGCCGAGCGCCAGCGGCTGCTGCGCAACGCCCCGCACCTGGTGGTACCCCTGTCGTTCGTCGTGCCCATCCTGCGCAGCGGCGGGGTCATCGACCGACGCCTGGCCAGGGCCCTCGGCCTGGGGCTCTGGCAGTACGACCTCTCGGGCGGCGCCCGTCTGGGATGGCACCGGCGCCTCGACGTCGACGGAGTGCTTGCTCGCCTCCCTCAACTCCGACGCGACGAGATCGCCTCGGGGTACCTCTACTGGGACGCCTGGGTCGACGATGCCCGACTGGCCCTGGCGCTGGCCCGGACGGCGGCCCTCGAGCACGGGGCAGTCGTGGCGACCTATGCGCGCCTGGCCGGGGTCGGACGGGAAGGCGGCCCGGGCGGCCGGGTGACGGACGCAGTGCTCGAGGTCGACGGTCGGACGATCGAGGTGGCCTGCGACGGCGTGGTCAACGCCTGCGGGGTCTGGGCCGAGGAGGTGCAGGGCCTGACCGGCGTGGCTGACACGTTCGACATCCGCCCTGCCAAGGGTGTCCACCTGACGGTGCCGGCCGAGCGGCTCTCGCCCGATGGCGCCCTGCTGATCCCGGTGAAGGGTGACAAGCGGAGCATCTTCGTGCTGCCCTGGCCGGGTGGTCGCACCTACATCGGGACCACGGACACCGACTTCGTCGGCGACCTCGACGAGCCGTTCTGCACGGCCGACGACGTCGCCTACCTCCTCGCCGCCGTGAACGCCTTGACCGATGCCGACCTGGTGCCCGGTGACGTGACCGGCTCGTGGGCCGGCCTGCGTCCCCTGGTCGCCACTGCAGAGACGGAGCGGACCGCCGACCTGTCTCGCCGCCACATCGTGCAGTCGGATGGGCTGGGGGTGGTCACGGTGACCGGTGGCAAGCTCACCACCTACAGGCGGATGGCCCAGGACACCGTCGACGTCGTGTGTGAGCTGCGCGGCGAGCGGCGGCGTTGCCGGACGAAGAAACTCCCGCTGCGGGGGGCGGGTGGCGTCGGGAGCGGCGATTCCCACCTGGATGGTCGTTTCGGTGGTGAGGCGTCGGTTGTCCTCGACTTGGTGGAGGCCGACCCGTCGCTCGGCGAGCCGCTGGTGCCGGGCCTGTCCTATCTGCGGGCCGAGGCGGTCTATGCCGTGTGCCATGAGATGGCGACCACCCTCGACGACGTGTTGTCGCGCCGGACCCGGGCTCGGATCGAGGATCGCGGGGCCACGCTTGCGGCGGCCCCGGACGTGGCGGCACTGGTCGCTGAGGCTGCCGGCTGGTCGGACGAGCGCCAGGACACTGAGTTGGCAGTGTTCCAGGCGTCGGTTGAAGCGGAGATGGCGGCCGAATCCCGCTAGGTGGTGCCCTTTTCCGGTGGGGGCCGGATGTCAGCCCTCCGGAACGTAGGTGTCGACGACGTTCTGCACCGTCCGCTCGAAGAGGGTGGGGAGGTCGACCTGGGTGGTGAGGGCCAGGCGGGTCGAGGGGTCGACGTCGGGGTCCTCGACCCCGGACCAGACGGCGGTCCGGGAGCGCTCGGGTGTGATCGCCCGTTCGTCTCGCAGGGCGAGGACGAGGAACCCGCCCACGCAGATCAGGATCGCCCGCAGGGCATCCCGGGCGTCCTCGCCGACTACGCCGGCGGCGGTCAACTCGCGGGCCATGGCGACCTCGAGGTGCTTGTTGAGCACGGAGGTCTCGCCGTGGAGCTCGGCCAGCCTGGTGATTCCCTGGTGGGCGAGGGCGCTCTCCCAGAGGTGGCGGGCCACCGACATGACCCGCTGGCGGGGCGTGTCGCCCGAGGTGGCCTGTTCGCCGAGGCGCTCGCCGTGGCGACGGATTACGGCGTCGACGACGTCGTCGCGGCTGCCGACGTGCCAGTAGATGGTGGTGGTCGCCACGCCGAGCTCGCCGGCGAGGCGCCGCATGGTGAGCGCCTCCGGGCCGCCCTCGTCGACGAGCCGGAGGGCTGCCTCGACCACATCGTTGCGGTCGAGGCCTGCATGCCGGCTGGAGGTTCGTGTCGTTGCCACGACTTGCAGGGTAGCGGGCCGGCATGTGACAGTGTTCAAGACAGAAGCCTCACAGGAGCCCGCCCATGACCACGCCCTCGAATACCCCAGTGAGTACGGGACCCGAGCCGTACATCGTCGTCTCGTCCGACACCCACGCCGGCCTGAAGTGCGAGGAGTACCGGCCCTACCTCGAGTCGTCCCTCCACGAGGAGTTCGACACCTACGTCGCCGAGCGCCACGAACACCGCCGCATCCAGGAGGAGGTGAACGCCGAGTTCCTCGAAGAGTGGGAGGGCGACAACGCCGAGGGACTCCTGGGCGCCTACGACCCCGACATCCGGGACAAGGTGCTCGACGCCGACGGCGTGGCCGGCGAGGTCATCTTCGCCGACGGCGACGCAGTTACCGGCCAGGAGTCACCTCCCTTTGGCGCCGGCCTGGCTGCCGGCCAGATCACCGACTCCCGGCAGGCCTTCGGCGGCGCCCGGGCACACAACCGCTGGCTGGAGGAGTTCTGCGCCACCAACCCGGTCCGCCGCGCCGGCGTGGCACTGGTGCCCATCACCCACGACGTCGACGAGGCCGTGCGCGAGATCGAGTCCCTGGCCGGCCGCCCCGGCATCCACGGGGTCATGATCCCGACCATGTGGCACGGCTTCGCGCCCTACGGCAGCGACCACTACGACAGGGTGTGGGCCGCCTGCGCCGCGACCGGTCTCGTCGTCCACACCCACTCGGGCGAGGCCGACTTCGGCGCCTACGGCGAGAACGTGGCCATGTACGTCAGCGAGGTGCCGTTCTGGACCCATCGGCCGCTCTGGCAGTTGCTGTTCTCCGGCAAGTTCGACCAGTTCCCCGGGCTGAAGTACTGCGTCGTCGAGAGCGGCTCCTACTGGCTCGGCGACCTGCTCTGGAAGAGCGACGTCAACTTCGGTGCCAGTTGGAAGATCAAGAAGATGGGCTCCCGGATGAAGGGTCTCCTCACGAAACTGCCGTCCGAGTACATCGGCGAGAGCGTCTTCATCGGTGCCTCCACCATGTCGAAGGAGGAGATCCGTCGTCGCCACGTCAACGGCATCGATGCTCTTATGTGGGGCACCGACTACCCGCACCCCGAGGGCTCGTGGCCCAACACCGTGGTGCGCCTGGAGACCGACTTCCGGGATGCCTCGATCGAGGACACCCGCCGGCTCCTGGGGCTCAACGCCATCGACTGCTACGGCCTCGACTTCGACGGGCTGACCGACATCGCCGCCGACATCGGACCGACCCCCGAGTCGTTCGGCCAGGACCCCGACCTGCGCACGCCCCCCGACGCCACCCGCACCGCCCGCTGGTGGCTCGACGAGTACAACTGTTCGATGCAGTTCTGAGGAGGACCGGCATGAGCGGAATCAGCGTTCCCGAGACCGACCACCACATCGTCATCTCGGCCGACAGCCACTGCGGTGCCGACCTGCGCGGCTACAAGCCGTACCTCGAGCAGAGGTTCCACGAGGACTTCGACGTCTGGGTCGACTCGGTCGAGGCCGAGCACGCCCGCATTGAGGCGGCGTTCAAGGACAGCGACCGTTCGGTCCGCAACGTCGGCATCGACGGCGACCCGGTCCTTGACGCAGACCGCAACTACTCGACAGAGCGCCGCCTGCGCGAGCAGGAGGCGGACGGCGTCATCGCCACCGTGCTCTTCCCCAACACCCAGCCCCCGTTCGCCCCGCTGGCGGCGACCTCCTTCGAGGCCCCCGGCTACGACACCGACATCGACCACCGCTGGGCCGGTCTCCGGGCCCACAACCGGTGGCTTCTCGACCTGATCAGCGAAGCCCCCGAGCGACGGGCGGGCATCGCCCAGATCTTCCTCGCTGATGTCGAGGGCTCGGTCGCCGAGATCGAGTGGGCGGCCGAGAACGGTTTCCGGGGCGGGATTCTCCTACCCGGTGCACCCCCCGGCTCGCCGTTCGAACCGCTCTACGCCAGTTGCTACGAGCCGATCTGGGCGGCTGCCGAGGCCAACGGGATGCCGGTCAACCACCACTCCGGGGGCGCCACCCCCGACTTCGGCGACCACTTGCCGTCGTCACTGGCGATGTTCATGCTCGAGGTCACCTGGTGGAGCCATCGGGCGTTGTGGCACCTCATGTTCAGCGGGGTGTTCGAGCGGCACCCCGACCTTCAGTTCACCAACACCGAGACCGGCACCGCCTGGGTCCCCGAGACCCTTGACCGACTCGATTCCTTCTACGACCGCATGAAGCACTCGAAGTACGGCTCTGAGGCGGTCTTCGGCGGCATGGCCGTAGCCGGCATGTCGCTTACCCCGACCGAGTACTGGCAGCGCCAGTGCCACGTCGGCGCAAGCTTTCTGCGTCCGACCGAGGTCGACCTGTGCCGCGAGATCGGTATCGACAACATCATGTGGGGATCCGACTATCCGCACATCGAGGGCTCGCATCCGTACACGAAGGAGCACCTCCGTCTCACGTTCGCCGACCAGCCCGAGGACGAGGTGATCAAGATCCTGACCACCAACGTGGCCGAACTCTACGATTTCGACCTCGAGGCGCTGCTGCCGTTGGCCGAACAGCACTGTCCGACGAAGGCCGAGGTGGCCACCCCCATCGACTACGCCGACATCCCCGACAAGGCCAAGGGCTGCCCGGGCATGGCACCCCAGAACCAGACGCAGGCGAACGCCGCATGAGCGGGGATTCGGACGCCAGCCTGGCGCCCCTCGAGATCGAGGGCGCTCTCGCCGTCGTTACTGGCGGCGCCAACGGCATCGGGAAGGGGATCGTGCGTGCGCTCCTCGAACGGGGTGCCACGGTCGTCATCGCCGACATCGAGGAACCGGTGCTCGACGCCACGGTCGCCGAACTCGGTGTCGAGTTCGGCGAGTCCGCCGTGTCGGGGATGCAGACCGACGTCAGCGACGAGGCCTCCGTCGAGGCGCTGGCCGACCACGTCTTTGCCACGTTCGGCAGGTGCAACGTCTTGTTCAACAACGCAGGCGTCGGTTCCGGCGGGGGCGGCAAGGCGTGGACCAACGAGCCCAACGACTGGAAGTGGTGCTTCGGGGTCAACGTCTTCGGCACAGCGCACGGCGTCATCTCGTTCGTCCCCCGCATGATCGAGTCGGGACAGCCCGGCCACGTGGTCAACACCTCGTCCGGTGACGGCGGCTTCGCTCCGGTGCCGATGGCGTCCGTCTACGCCTCGAGCAAGGCGGCGGTGTCTTGCTTCACCGAGGCGCTCCACCACCAACTGCTGGACGAGGCCGAGGGGATGGGTGCGTCGGTCTTCTATCCGTCGGGTGGCCTGATGAACACCGGGTTGTTCACGGCTCAGCGCAACCGGCCCGAGCACCTGCAGCGCGTGCGTGGCGGTACGGGGCGGGCCAGCATGACCTTCGGCGAGCTCAAGGCGCTGCTCGAGAAGGCGGGCCGCGACGTGAAGGTGGCCGATCTCGACGAGTTGGGCCGGTTCGTCGTCGGCTGCACGGCGGAGCGCCGCTACGTCATCGCCCGGGACCTGGAAGACACGATCGACCTGCTCCACCGTCGGGCCGACGCCATCGGCCGCTTCGAGGTGCCCCCCCACCACGACATGGGGCTCTGAGCCCCCGATACCGTCCCGGATATGGAGGACCTCTGGAGCGACGCCGGTTGCGGTTCGGCCGATGCCCTCGACTGCTGCGCCTACGGGTCGCGGCTGCTCGGTGGCGACCGCTCCCTCGTCCTGCACGGCGGCGGCAACACGTCGGTCAAGGCCGACTGGACCGACGTCACCGGACGCACCCTCGATGCCCTCTACGTGAAGGGCTCCGGGTGGGACCTGGCCTCGATAGAGGTTCCCGGCTTCACGCCGCTGCCGCTCGACCGACTCCACGAACTGCTCGGGCTGGACGCCCTCAGCGATGCGGACATGATGGCCGAGTTGTCGGCCGCCCGCCTGAGTGCCGCTGCCCCACAGCCGTCCGTTGAGACCCTGCTCCACGCCTACCTGCCGTTCCGGGCGATCCAGCACAGCCACGCCGATGTGATCCTCGGGCTCACCAACGTGGTCGCCGCCGAGGACACCCTCGCCGAGGTTTACGGCGACGACGTGGTCGTCGTGCCCTACGTGATGCCCGGCTTCGACCTCGCCGTGGCGGTGCGTTCCTGTTGGGATGACCAGGCCCACGACGGGACCGTCGGGGTGGTGCTGCGCCACCACGGGCTGTTCACCTTCGGTGACTCCACCCGCGAGGCCTATGCCCGCCACGTCGATCTGATCTCGCGTGCCGAGGCGTTCCTCGACCGGGTGGCTCCGCACGAGCCGGCGGGGCCGTCCGCAGCGGCCCAGGCCGTGCTCACCGAGTTGGCCGACCTGCGCCGTTCTGTCTCCGAGGCGGCCGGCCGGCCGATGGTGGTGTCCCGCCACCACGATGGCGCGATCGGCCGCTTCGTGGCCCGACCGGACCTCGCCGACCTGGCGGGTCGGGGACCGCTCACCCCGGACCATGTGATCCGCACCAAGCGCACGCCGATGGTCGGCCGCGACGTCGAAGGGTTCGTCGCCGCCTACGGCGCCTACTTCGAACGCAACGGGGGCCGCAGCGACGATGACCTGACGATGCTCGACCCTGCTCCACGGGTGGTGCTGGACCCGGAACTCGGGCTGCTGACCGCCGGCGCCACCCCGAAGGACGCCGACATTGCCGCCGACATCTACCGGCAGACCATCCCGGTGCTCGAGCGGCTCGAGGACGGCCGGGGCGGCTACGTGGCGCTCGACGAAGGCGACCTCTTCGACGTCGAGTACTGGGACCTCGAGCAGGCCAAGTTGCGTCGTGCCGGGGCGCCGAAGGAGCTGGCCGGGCACATCGCACTCGTGACCGGGGCTGCGTCCGGCATCGGCCGGGCCTGTGCCGCCAAACTCCTCGACCGGGGCGCCGCCGTCGTCGGCGTCGACCTCTCGGAGTCGGTGGTCGACACCTTCGACGGTCCGGCCTGGCTGGGGGTGCCTGCCGACGTGTCCGACCACGACGCCCAGGCGGCCGCACTGCGGGCCGGCGTCGAGCGGTTCGGGGGGCTTGACCTCGTGGTGGTGGGTGCCGGCATCTTCCCGGGCAGTTCGCCGATCGCCGACCTCGACCTCGACACCTGGCGCCTCACCATGGCCGTCAACGTGGACTCGGTGGCGGCCCTGTTCCGGGACGCTGCCCCGCTGTTGTTCCGGTCACCGGTCGGGGGTCGGGTCGCGGTGATCGCCTCGCGCAACGCCACCGCTCCGGGGAAGGGTGCCGCCGCCTACTCGACGTCGAAGGCGGCGCTGACCCAACTGGCCCGGGTGGCGGCGCTCGAGTGGGCCGAGCACGGCGTGCGCGTCAACGTCGTGCACCCCGACAACGTTTTCGACACGGCACTGTGGACCGACGAACTGATCGCCGAGCGTTCCGCCGCCTACGGGATGACCCCCGAGGAGTACCGGCAGCGCAACCTGCTCGGCATGGAGGTGGGCGCCGCCCACGTGGCGTCGGTCGTGGCCGAACTCTGTTCCGACCGTTTCGCCGCCACCACAGGCGCCCAGATCCCGATCGACGGCGGCAGCGAGCGCACCATCTAGGAGCGGTCGTCAGGAGCGGGCAACCACGGCGGCTGCGACGACCACGTCCTCGACGGCCAGGCCCACCGACTTGAAGAGGGTGACCTCGTCGTCGTTCCGCCGGCCCGCCCGACCGCTGGCCAGTTCGGCCAGGTCGCCGACGATCCGGTCGAACGACCACGAGCCCGACGCTGCGTGGATGAGCTCGCCCGACTCCTCGGCGGCGGCCTCCCGGTCGTCGACGAACACTGAGGTGGTGGCCACGAGGTCGTCGTCGACCTCGCGGCGCGCTGTCGAGTAGGAGCCGACCAGGTTGACATGGGTGCCGGGCCGGACGGCGGCGGTGGGGATGACCGGCTCGGCGGCCGAGGTACAGCCGCACACGACGTCGCATGCGGCCACCTCGTCGGCGGAGGCGGCCGAGGCGGTGCGTCCTCCGGCATCGACCCCGGCGGCGAATGTTTCGCTCGATTCAGGCGTGCGGCCGCAGACGACGACCGACTCGATTCCCGGTCGCACCGCCAGCACGGCCTCGATATGGCCGCGTGCCTGGACCCCGGTGCCGAAGATGCCCAGTGTGCGGACGTCCGACCGGGCGAGAACGTCGGTTGCCAGCGCCGAGGCGGCTGGAGTGCGTAGTGCGGTCAGCGCCGACCCGTCGAGCGTTGCCAGCGGCACACCGGTCTCCCGGTCGCAGAACAGGTAGTGGCCGTGGATCAGCGGCAGCCCCCGTGAAGGGTTGTCCGACACGACGGTCACGATCTTGACGCCGATGCCCGACGGGGCGACGGCCGGCATCATCAGCAGGTCGTCGGAGGGGCCCAGCGAGACCTGTCGGCGCGGGTGAAGTTCGCCGAGGTCGCGGAACGCCTCCCGAAGCAGCTCGATGGCGGCCGGCATAGGGACGGCGGCCACGATCGCCTCGGCGTCGAAGTACGGAAGCGCGCTCATCGCAGTTGGAACCCGAGGCCCAGGGCGTCTGCCGGGTCGAGCGTGAAGGTGCTGGTGGCGTGCCGGTGTGCCGAGCCCTCGATGGTGGTCACCACGGCACCGTCGTCGGAGACCGATTCGATGTGGCCGACGAACACGCCTCCGGCGATGCCTTCGTTGTGGAAGGCGTCGCCCACGCCGATGGACCCGTGATGGTGCAGGAGGGCCAGGCGGGCCGACGTGCCCGAGCCGCACGGCGACCGGTCGACCTGGCCGTCGGCGAAGATCGTGACGTTCCGCTGGTGGAGCGGGTCCGCGCCGGGCGTCTCGTGGAGGATCGTGCCGTAGCAGCCCGACAGCCGGTCGTCGGTCGGGTGGACGGCCGAACCGTGTCCGGCGAGTGCAACCTTGACCTCTCGACCGAGTGCGATGAGGTCGCCGACGCTTTTGGAGGCCACCGTGACGCTCAGGTCGTCGATCGCCACCGAGGCGTAGAAGGCCCCGCCGAACGACATCTCCGCCTCGACCGGTCCAAACGAGGTGTCCACCTCGATGCCCGTGGCGCTTACGTACGAGGACACGTTGCGAAACCTCACCGACGCCGTCCGCCCGTCAGCGATCCGGGCCACGATGGGGAGCCGTCCGGAGGGAACGTCGACCACGACCTCAAGGCGGTCGGACCCGGGCGGCACGTCGACGATGCCCTCGTCCACGGCCCAGGCCACCAGGGCGATCGTGCCGTGGCCGCAGGCCGTGCTGAAGCCGTCATTGTGGAAGAACACGACGCCGAGGTCGCCTCGTTCGTCGTCGGGCGGGACGACGAATCCGCCGTACATGCCGGCATGGCCGCGGGGCTCGTTGACGAGGAAGCGCCGCAGTTCGTCGAGGTGAGTCTCGGCCCAGGAGCGCCGATCGAGGACGGTGGCACCCTCCATTGGGCCGGCGTCGACGATTCGGAAGGGCTCGCCGGCGGCGTGGTAGTCGGCGGTCGTGAGCGTCTCGCCGGGTCCGGGGATCACGGCGGCACCCTAGTGGGGCGACGGATCGGCGGCCGTGGGCCGGTGAGCGGGCATGATGCGCGCATGGGCACCGGCGCGTTCCGTCTGACCGACGACCAGGCGGCGGCGTTTGTTCGGGACGGCTTCGTCGTACTCGACGGGCTCGTCGATCCGGCCCTGTTCGGTCCGCTGCGCCGGTGCTTCGACCGGTTGTTCCGGGGCGAGTTCGAGACGGGGGTCGAGCCCGACGAGGTCAACTGGCTGGAGGGGGAGGGCGATTCGACGCTGACCCGCCAGATCTGCAACGGCTGGCGGGCCGACCGGCTCGTCGCCGCCACCGTGCTGCGTGCCGACCTGGGGGAGGCCATTGCCCGACTGGCCGGCTGGCCCGGGGCGCGCATCATCCAGGACAACCTGCTCTGGAAGCCGCCGGGCGCACGGTCACTGGGCTTCCACCGGGACAACGCCTACCTGCCGTGGTACCGGCCACAGGAGATGGCCACCTGCTGGATGGCCCTCGACGACACGTCGGCGGCGGGCGGCACCGTCGAGTTTGCCCGAGGGTCGCACCGCTGGCCGGATCAGGGTGATTCGGTGGCCGAGTTCCATGCCCCGCAGGACCACCGCACCGTCGTCGCCGAAGCCGCCGCGAGGCACGGTGCCGACCTCGACATCGTGCCGGTCGAGGTGGACGCCGGCGGCGGGTCGTTCCACCACGGCTGGACCTGGCACGGGTCGGGGGCAAACGACACGGGGACCGACCGTCGGGCGCTGGTCCTGCACTGCGCCAACAGCGGAGCCCGGTTCCACCGACCCGGCTTCGGTGAAGGCAACGGCCCGATCTACTCCCGCTACGCCCAGCCGGACGACGACGCCATGGACGAGGCGCACTTCCCGATCCTCTGGCGGGAGGACGGCTACCGCACCCCCGGCCTGACCGACCCGGGGAGCCGCTGAGAAAGCGAGCTCCAAACCGGCCGACGATGGTCGGTGTCCCGGAAGCCACCGACCACAATGGCGCTGTGATATCGGTCGCCCCCACGTTCGTTCTGGTCGCCATCGGCGCGCCCGTCGTCGCGGGCCTCGCCACGCTCCTTATGCCACGGGGCCGCACGGCTCTCCGGGTCCTCTTGGCCACCTGCGGCCCACTCGCCTCGTTGCTGTTCCTCGGAGCGCACCTGTGGCGCTACGGCGTGGCGTCGAACGAGGAGGGCACGACCGCCATCGAATGGGTGCCGAGCGTCCACCTCGACCTGGGCTTCCTCGTCGACGGCCTGGCCACCTTCTTCGCCCTCCTCGTCGCCGGTGTGGGCGTCCTGATCGTCCTCTACGCCCGCGCCTACTTCGGTGACGACGGGCCCTCGTTGGCCCGGTTCTTCCCGACGCTGGGGTTCTTCACCAGTTCGATGCTGGGCGTGGTCCTCGCCGACCACCTCCTGCTCACGGTCCTGTTCTGGGAGGCGACCTCGGTCAGCTCGTTCTTCCTGATCGGGTGGGACCGCGAGGACGACAACGCGGTGAAGCAGGCGATGCAGGCGTTCGTCACGACGGGCCTGGGCGGGCTGTCCCTGCTCGGCGGTGTGCTGCTGCTCGGCGACGCAACCGACACCTGGCGGTGGAGCGAACTCGTCGCCGGGGCAGCCGGCATCGGGTCGGGTGGCACCGTCGTGGCCGCCTTCATCCTGATCTTCATCGGAGCGGCCTCGAAGAGCGCCCAGTGGCCGTTCCACTACTGGCTGCCGGGGGCGATGCTGGCGCCGACCCCGGTCTCGGCCTTCCTGCACTCGGCCACCATGGTCAAGGCGGGCGTCTTCCTGCTGGGTCGGCTGCTCCCCGTGTTTGGCCTCCTGTCCATCTGGCTACCGGTGGTCGTGGCGTTCGGTGCGGTCACGATGCTGCTCGGCGCCGTGCTGGCGCTCCGCCAGCACGACCTGAAGTTGATCTTCGCCTACACGACCGTGAGCCAACTCGGCCTGTTCACCTGCATGTACGGGCTGGGCGGGGCGGCGAACGGCCACGGCGGCGCCGCCATCGACTGGGACCTCAGCCAGATCGCCAGCCACGCCCTCTACAAGGCGCCACTGTTCCTCGTCGCCGGTGCCCTCGCACACCGGGTCGGCGCACGACGGCTTCCGGAGCTGTTCGGACTCTGGCGCCGCCGGGTGCCGGGGGCGCGCCTGCTGGTCGTCGTCCTGTTGGCGGCCGGCTACGCACTGGCGGGCGGGCCGGGCACCGTCAACTTCGTTGCCAAGGAGCTCTTCTTCGGCGCCGTGCACCACGCCGCCGGGTCCCATCCGCTGCTCGTCGTCGTGGCGGTGATGGCGGTGCTGACGGCGATGTGCAACGTGGCGATCGCCGTGCGGCTGACGGCAACCGTGTTCGGGTGGCGCACCGGCGTTGACGACGAGGGCATCGAGCCGGTCATCGAGTCGCATGTCCATGACCGCTGGGGTTCGCTGCTTTGGCTGCCGGCCGCCGGGCTGGTGGCTCTCCAGTACGTCGGTGGCCTGGTACCGCCGCTGTGGAACTCGGCCTTCCGCCGGATCGAGGTGAACGCCAACGACGTGGCGTTCGCTGACGGGCTGCCATGGCTCTGGGAGCCGTTCCTGCATCCGGGCGTGCCCCTGGCAATGTCGGTCGCCGCCATCGTGCTCGGCGTCGCCCTCGGGTGCTCGTCGCGCTGGCGCGGTGAAGTCGCCGACGTCCACGATCGGATCTACCCGGCGTCGTACCGGCTGGTCCTGCGCCGGGGCCACCGGGCCTTCCACATGTTCCAGACCGGCCGCCTACGCAACTACCTGGTGCTCATGTTCTCGATGCTGCTGCTGAGCATCTCGTGGGCGGCGTGGATCGACCCGTCGATGCTGCGCCTCCCCGATGGCGTCGCCCCCTTCGAGTCGCTGACCGGCCTGCTTCTGGGCGCCGTCGTGTGTGCGGCGGCGATCGCCCTGCCGCTGGTCACCGAACGGGTCGTGCGCGTGATGGTGCTCGGAGCCAGCGGCTTTGCCGTCGTCGGGCTCTACCTCGTGTACCAGGCCCCGGACCTGGCCCTGACCCAACTCATGTTCGAGATCATCTCGGTGATCCTGTTCCTGCTGGTGCTGCGGCTGTTGCCCCGGCTGGACCGGCGTCCCCGCATCAGCCCGGTGCCCCGCCTCGTCTTCGCCGCCCTGATCGGCATCACCATCGGGTGGATGACCCTGCTGGCCGGCCACGCGGCGGAGCAGCGCAACGGCGACGCCGCCAGCCTCGGAGAGTTCTTCGAGGAGCACAGCCTCGAGGGCTCCGAGTTGACCAATGGACGCGGTGGCGAGGGCCGCAACATCGTCAACGTGATCCTGGTCGACTTCCGGGGCTTCGACACCCTGGGCGAGATCACGGTGCTGGCGACCGCTGCCCTCGGGGTGTGGTCGATGCTGCCGGGGCGCCGTCGCCACGAGGACGACCAGGGCGACGCGTCCGGACAGGCAACCCCTGTCGTGGAGGTCGGCTCGTGAGGATCGACTCGCTGATCCTGCGGACAGCGGTCCGTCTGGTGCTTCCGCTCACGCTGCTGTTCGCCGTCTATGCGGCGATCAAGGGCCATAACGGCCCCGGCGGAGGGTTCATCGCTGGGCTGATCACCGCCGTGGGCCTGTGCACCTACCGGATGGCGTTCGGGCAGCGGGCGTTCTTCCGCCTGTTGCCGACTCATCCCCGGTGGCTGGTGTTCGCCGGGCTCAGCGTCGCGGCAGGTGTCGCGGTGATCCCGCTCCTTCGGGGCGATCCGCTGCTGCGTTCGGGGTCGACCACGCTGCACCTCGGCGGCGAGGGGCTGCACCTCGTCTCGGCGATGGCGTTCGACCTCGGCGTGCTCCTCGTCGTGGTCGGCGTGGCGATCGGGATGATCACCCGCCTGGGCGAGGAGTTGGACCCATGACGACCGTCCTCGCCGTCTGCGTGGCGGTGATCGTCACCGTCAGCATCTACCTGATGCTGTCGCGCGAGCTCAAGTCCATCGCCATGGGCGTGTTCCTGCTGGGCCACGGCGCCAACCTGGCGATCATCGCCATGAGCGGATCGCCGGTGCTGCCGGGCGGCGACCTGCGCCAGCCCCCGATCCTCGGCGACGGACACCTCGTCGATGCCCTGCCCCAGGCGCTGATCCTCACGGCCATCGTCATCAACTTCGCCGTGATGGGCTTCTTCCTGACACTGCTGGTCCTGACGGCCCGTCGGACGGGCACCCTCAACGTCGACGAACTGGCGCTCGAGGATCCGCCCACCGACGGACCCGTGCTGGACAGCGGTGGGATCGGCGGCATGAGCCGATGACCGACAACCTGCTCAGCCTGCTCGTGGTGATCCCGCTGGCGACGGCCATCGCCTCGCTGGCGCTGATCCGCCGCCGCCTTGCCCAGCGGGTGCTCGGCCTGGCGAGCTTCGGCTCGATGCTGGTCCTGGCCCTTGGCTGGCTGTCCGAGATCCGCGACGGCGACGTGCTGGTGTCGCAGATGGGTGGGTGGCCGGCGCCGTACGGCATCACGCTCGTGTTCGACAGCCTGTCCGGCCTACTGCTGTGTGCCGGGCTGGTCGTCGCCCTCGGTTGTTACGTCCACTCCTTCTCGGTGATCGACCCCGGGACGGAGCGGCGCTACTTCCACCCGTTGATCCAGATCCTGATCGTCGGCGTGAACCAGTGCTTCCTCACGGGCGACCTCTTCAACCTCTTCGTCGGGTTCGAGATCATGCTGATGGCCTCCTACGGACTGCTGGTGATCGGCGGGTCGCGGCGACAGATTGGGCAGGCCTACAAGTACCTGGTCCTGAACCTGATTGCCTCCACGGTGTTCGTTGTCTCCGCCGGGCTGGTGTACGGGATGTTCGGGACTCTGAACCTCGCCGACCTGGCCCGGATCGTCGAGGGCCGGGTGGCCTCGGGCGAGGGGCTGCCGACGGGCTTCGTCGGTGTGTCGGTGCTGTTGCTGTTCGTGTTCGGCGCCAAGGGCGCCTTCTTCCCGCTGTGGTTCTGGCTGCCCGACACCTATCACACCTGCCCGGTGCCGGTTGCCGCCCTGTTCAGCGGCCTTCTGACCAAGGTCGGCGTCTACGCCGTGGCGCGCACCTTCCCGCTCATCTTCGCCGTAGGCGAGGCCCGCGACGTCGTGGTGCCGCTGCTGCTCGTCTCCGCCGCCGCCACGATGCTCCTCGGCGTGCTGGGAGCGGTCTCGCAGAACAACGTGCGACGCATCCTGGCGGTCCACGTGGTCAGCCAGGTGGGCTACATGGTCTTCGGCCTGGCCCTGATGACGACGGCGGGACTCGCCGGGGCCATCTACTACATGGTCCAGCACATGATCGTGAAGAGCTCGCTGTTCCTGTGCTGCGGGGTGATGGAGCAACACGCCGGCTCCGACGACCTCGGCCGGATCGGCGGCCTCCTGAAGCGGGACCGGTTCCTCGGCGTGGCGTTCTTCGTGGCGGCGATGAGCCTGGTCGGCCTGCCGCCGCTGAGCGGCTTCTTCGGCAAACTGGTCCTGGTCCGCGAGGGGTGGGCCGACTACTGGTGGCTCTCGGTGGTGGCGCTCCTGACCGGAGCCCTCACGCTGGTGTCGATGCTCAAGGTCTGGACGAAGGGCTTCTGGCTGCCGCCCGTGGCGTCAGAGCCGACTCCGGGTTCTGACGGCGGGGCCGGTTCGGGCGACCTCCGGGGGGCTTATGTCGGCATCGGGTTCCTCGTCGCCGTGGCGCTGTTCGTCGGGCTGGCTGCGGAACCGATCTACGACATCGCCTTCCACGCCGGCGAGCAGTTGACCGATCCGTCGGCCTACATCGAGGCGGTCGACCCGCACGGGCTGATCGCCGCCGGGGGTGGTGGCGGATGACCCGGCGACTGGTGCTCAACGTCGGGCTGGCCGGCTTCTACCTGCTGTGGGCCGACGAGCGGACCTGGCTGGGGCTGCTGCTCGGCGTCGCCGTCGGGTTCGTCGTCATCGCGGTCTACGACCTCACCACCGGGCGCCCCAACTACACCGTGCGGCTGTTCCGGCTGGTGCGGTTCGGCACCTACTTCCTGAGCATCCTCGTTCGGGCCAACCTCCAGATCGCCTGGGAGATCATGACGCCGGGCTTCGACCAGACACCGCGCATCCTCCGCTATCCGGTCGCACACCTCACGGCGGTCCAAACCACGGTGTTCGCCAACTGCATCACGCTGACACCGGGCACCCTGGTGGTCGACGTGACCGCCGACGGGGGGTTCCTGTACGTGCACTGCATGTACGCCGAGGACCGTGCATCGGCGATCGATGGTCTGCGGAGGCTCGACGAGCGGCTCCAGCGGGAGGTCTTCGCATGATCGCCCAGGTCCTGGCAGGAGCCTCGGGAGGCGTCTCGGTCGTCGTCGACGTGGGGATCGTGGCCCTCACAGTCGGGATGGCGCTCATGCTGTACCGGATGGTGAAGGGCCCGCACCTTGCCGATCGGGCGATCGCCGGCGACGTCCTGTCGCTGCTGGTCGTGGGCCTGGTCGTGCTGCTGGCGGTCGACCAACGGCGCTCGGTGTCGCTCGACGTGGCGTTGATGGTGGCCATCGTCGGATTTGCGGCGACCGTGGCGTTCGCCCAGTACCTGGTCGGGTTGAAGGCCGACCAGGAGCCGCTCGAAGACGGAGCGGGGTCCTAGTGGCCGGCCTGCGAGACGTCGCCACGATCGTGTCCCTGGTCTCGGGCCTGGGCTTCATGCTCATCGGGGTGTGCGGGATCGTCCGCCTACCCGACGCCTACCAGCGCCTCCACGCTTCCAGCAAGTGCTCGACGCTGGGCCTGCTGGGCCTGCTGACCGGTGCGGCCATACACATCGGCACCCCCGAGTCGGTAATGAAGGCGGCCGTGACGATCGTCTTCGCCTTCGTGGCGATGCCCGTGGGGTCACACGTCCTGGCGAAGAGCGCCCATGCCTCGGGGATGCGGCAGTGGGCGTCGACCCTGTCCGATGAACTGGCCGAGGACCAGGCGGGGGACCAGGGCGGAGGCGGCGCCGGTAGTTGAGAGCGGGTGACGAGAATCGAACTCGCGTCATCAGCTTGGGAAGCTGAGGTTCTACCATTGAACAACACCCGCGGGTCCCGACCGGGTGAAGGCCGGTAACGCAAGGCCGAACCTACCCTTCGGGTGCCGGGATTCGACAGGTGGGGCCCTGTTGGAGGACGCTGGCGGACCTGTGAGCGGAGGAGCACGCCCGATGGCCAAGCTGGAGATCACGCCGATCTCGCCGGTCCTGGGCGCTGAGGTCCGGGGCGTCGACCTGGCTGACGGCATCGACGACGCCACGTTCGCTGTGCTGCACGCCGCCTTCCTCGACCACGGCGTCCTGCTGTTCAAAGACCAGACATCGATGGTGGCCGACGTCCAGGTGGCGTTCGCCAGGCGACTGGGCCCGCTGCACGAGCACCCGGCGGCTCCGGCCGAACACGACGATCCGGGGGTGTTCCTGATCCGCACCCATCGCGACTCCCCGATCTCCAACGGAAACGGCTGGCACTCCGACGTCTCGTGTGCCGAGGAGCCCCCGTCGGCCACCATGCTCCAGGTCCACGTGTTGCCCGAAGGCGGCGGCGGTGACACCTTGTTCGCCGATATGGAGGCCGCCTACGCGAGTCTCGAGCCGGATGTCCGGTCCCGGCTCTGCGGCCTGTCCGCCCACCACGGCTCCGAGCACGTCTACCGGGGCCGCTACGCCGACCGTGGCGCGGTTGACGACGGTGTCACCTACCCGACAGCGGTCCACCCCGTGGTCCGGACCCATCCGGAGACCTCGCGGCGGAGCCTGTTCGTCAACCCGTCGTTCACCGTCGGCATCGAGGGCCTCGACGAGGCGGAGTCCCGCCAACTGCTCGACGACCTGCACGTCCACTGCGCCCGGCCCGAGTTCCAGATCCGACACCGGTGGGATCGCAACGACGTGGTGCTGTGGGACAACCGGCGGGTCCAGCACTTCGCCATCTGGGACTACTGGCCCCACGAGCGGTGCGGCCACCGGGTCACCGTGCAGGGCGACCGGCCGTTCTTCGACCCCGACGGGGACGATCCACCGCCGTCCCCCCTGCGACTGTCGCTGGGTCGGCTGGCCTGAGCCCGTTCGGCCAGCACACGTTGGCCCGGTTGTTCGTAGGGATGGACAATGTGGACCGCTCGACTCGTTCCCAACCCAGACAGGAGCCCCAGGTGGCACGCGTGAACTTCGACGGCAGTTCGTCCATCGTGACCGGGGGGGCGTCGGGCATCGGCGAGGCGAGCGCCCGCCTGCTGGCCGATGCCGGCAGCCGGGTCGTGATAGCCGACCTCAACGAGGAACGCGGCCAGGCCGTGGCCTCCGAGTTGGGCGGCCTGTTCGTCCGGTGCGACGTGGCCAGTATCGACGACGCCGACACGACGGTGGCCGCCGCCTCCGAGATGGGCCCGCTCCGTGCGCTGGTGAATTCGGCCGGCCTGGGAATGGCGGGGCGCACCATCTCCCGTGACAACCAGCCGTTGGACCTTTCGCAGTTCGAGTTCGTCATTCGGGTCAACCTCATCGGGTCGTTCAACATGCTCAGCCGGGCCGCCGGCGCCATGGCCGCCACCGAACCCATGGACGACGATGGCCAGCGGGGGGCGATCGTCAACATGGCCTCGGCCGCCGCCTTCGACGGTCAGATCGGCCAGGCCGCCTATTCGGCATCCAAGGGCGGCATCGTCGGCATGACGCTGCCCATCGCCCGCGACCTCTCGGTGGTCGGCATTCGGGTCAACACCATCGCCCCGGGACTCATCGACACCCCGATCTACGGCGAGGGCGAGCAGAGCGACGCCTTCAAGGCCCATCTCGGCCAGTCGGTCCTGTTCCCGAAGCGCCTCGGCTCCGGCGAGGAGTTGGCGTTCATGGTCATGGACCTGCTGACCAACCCGTACATGAACGCCGAGGTCATTCGCGTGGACGGCGGCATTCGGATGCCCCCCAAGTAGCCCGGGCTGGCCGCGCCTAGGGTCGCGACGGAATCCGGCGACGCAGGAGGAGCGTGTGATGAGCGGTTCGATGGTGGAGTTCCCAGCCAATGGGACGAGTGCGGGTGGTTACCTGGCGGCTCCCGACGGCCGCAGCGGCCCCGGCGTGCTGGTGCTCCAGGAGTGGTGGGGCCTGGTGCCCCAGATCAAGGGCGTCTGCGACCAGTTGGCCGGTGAGGGGTTCGTGGCCCTGGCGCCCGACCTCTACGGGGGCGAGTTCGCCGAGCACACCGAGATGGACAAGGCCGGCGAGCTCATGACCACGCTGCCGCCCGACCGGGCCGCCCGCGACATGTCGGGTGCCATCGACCACCTGCTTGGCCTCGACGCCACGACCGGCGACGCGGTCGGCGTAGTCGGCTTCTGCATGGGAGGGATGCTCGCGCTCATGATCGCCGCCCTCGAAGGCGACCGGGTCGCTGCGGCTGCGCCGTTCTACGGGGCGCCACTCGGTGAGGACGGACCCGACTGGTCGAGCCTCACCGCAAAGGTCGAGGGCCACTTCGCTGCCGTCGACGACTTCTTCCCGCCCGACGCCGTCGAGGCACTTGGCGAGAAGTTGCGGAGCATGGGCAAGGACGTCGAGTTCCACGTCTATGAGGGCGCCGGCCACGCCTTCGCCAACTGGGAGAACCCGCTCGGCACCCACGACGAAGCGGCGGCGGCCACCGCCTGGGGATGCACCCTCGACCTCTTCCGCGCCTGTCTGTAGCCGGCGGTCCCCGGCGCTGTGCCAGAGCCCGTGTCTGTCGTACGCTCGCGGCCATGAGTGAACCCCACCGATCGCTGCGCACCGAGGTCGACCCCTTCGGCCACCACTGGTCGATGGCCACGCCCGGACCGGGCCCCGACCCTGAGGCCACGGCTGCGGCCGAAGCACAATTCGACAAGATGCTCGCCACACCATGACCGACCAGGCCACACCACCGCGGGCGTCGTTCCGCTCCTTCGAGGAGTCGACGAGCGACGACTGGATGCTCATCATGGAGCAGCGCAGGGAACTCGAGGCGGCCCTCGCCACCCGGGTCCTCGAGCAGTTCGAGTACCTGCGCGACGACTACGGCGGCTTCCCCGTCGACCGCCTCGAGCACAGCGTCCAGACCGCCACCCGGGCTGAACGCGACGGCCGGGACGACGAGTACGTGCTGTGTGCCCTGCTCCACGACCTGGGCGATCCGCTCACCCCCTACAACCACCCCGACGTGGGGGCGGCGATCCTCAAGCCCTTCGTGTCCGAGGCCAATCACTGGATGGTCGAGCACCACGGCATCTTCCAGGGGTACTACTTCTGGCACCACCTGGGTATGGACCGCGACACCCGCGACCGGTACGCCGACTCGCCGCACTACGACCTCACCGAGGAGTTCTGCTCCGAGTACGACTCACCGGCGTTCGACCCGGGCTACGACTCGAACCGGATGGGGCACTACGAGCCGCTCGTCCGACAGTTCTTCGGCACCAACCCGTGGACCGGTCGGCCGGTCGGCGGGCCCGACGCCTGAAGCGCCGGCTGCGGTGCTACCCGACCCGGCGTAGCATCGGCGGACCATGATCCTCTCCGACCGTTCCCTCCGCGAGGCCATCGCCGCCGGACGCATCGTCATCGAGCCGTTCGACGACGCCTGTGTGCAGCCCTCGTCGGTCGACCTGCACCTTGACCACCGGTTCCTCGTGTTCCGCAACCACACCCGGGGCCTGATCGACGTCAAGGAGGAACTCACGGACCTGACCGAACAGGTCGAGGCATCCGATGCGGACCCCTTCATCCTCCATCCCGGCGAGTTCGTGCTGGGCTCGACATTGGAGCGCGTGGTCGTGCCCGACGACCTGGTGGCCCGACTCGAGGGCAAGTCCAGCCTGGGTCGCCTCGGACTGCTGATCCACTCGACCGCCGGCTACGTCGACGCCGGCTGGGACGGCCAACTCACCCTCGAGTTGTCCAACGTGGCGAACCTGCCGATCACCCTCTACCCGGGCATGAAGATCGGCCAGATCTCGTTCATGCAGATGACGACCGCCGCCGACTACCCGTACGGGGCCGGCGTGCTGGGCTCGAAGTACCGGGGCCAGGAGGGCCCGCGCCCCAGTCGCTACTGGGAGAACTTCGACCGGTGACCGGTCCGCTTCCGGCCACCCGGGGAGCCTTCCCGCACGCCCGTGTCGCCGGCGACGTGGTCCACGTGTCGGGCACCAGCGCCCGTCGTGCCGACGACACGATCGAGGGCGCAACGGTCACCGACGACGGAATGGTCCGGCTCGACGCCGGCGTCCAGTCCGCTGCCGTGCTCGCCAACGTCGAACGGGTACTCACCGAGGTCGGCCTCGATCGGACCGACCTGGTCGACGTCACGGCGTTCCTCGTCGACATGGACGACTTCGACGCCTGGAACGAGGCATGGACGGGGTTCTTCAACGGGGCCGAGGCGCCGGCCCGGACCACGGTTGCCGTACTGGCCCTACCACATCCCCACCTCCTCGTAGAGGTGAAGGCCACCGCTCACCTCCGGGACCGGGACTGAACCGTGCGCCTCCCGTTCGACCTGTCAGCCTGGATCGACGAACACCGCCATGAGTTGAAGCCGCCGGTGGCCAACAAGCAGGTCTGGCTCGACTCCGACATGATCGTGATGGTCGTCGGCGGCGGCAACGAGCGGACCGACTACCACGACGACCCCCGACCGGAGTTCTTCCACCAGATCGAGGGCTCGATGGTGCTGCGGATCATGGAGGCCGAGGGTCGCCCGCCGGTCGACCTCGAGATCGGCGCAGGCGAGGTGTTCCTCCTGCCATCCGGCGTCCGGCACTCGCCGCAGCGCAAGGACCCCGACGGCATCGGCCTCGTCGTCGAGTACGCCCGGCCCGAGGGCGAGGTCGACGGGTTCGAGTGGTACTGCAAGGAGTGCCACCACCTGGTCCACCGGGTCGAGGTCCAGTTGGTGTCGATCGTCGACGACCTGCCACCGTTGTTCGAGGCGTTCTACGCCGACCACGACGCCCGGACCTGTCCGAATTGTGGGGCCCTGCACCCCGGCAGCGGTTGACGGGAATGGCTGACCGGGCATGAAGGTCGACGTCCACGCACACTTCTTCCCCCGGATCGCCCGGGAACAGGGTGCAGTGCTCGGCGGCGACGGCCCCTGGCTGCGCGACCACGGCGATGGCACCGGCCGGATCATGGTCGGTGATCGGGAGTACCGGCCCGTCGAGGCCTCGCTCTGGGACCCGGACGTGCGCGTCGCGCGGATGGACGAGCATGGCGTCGACATCCAGGTCGTGTCGGCCACGCCGCTGCTGTTCGGCTACGACGCCGATCGGGACACCGCCGGGCGTTGGTGTCGACTGGTCAACGACCTGGCCGTCGAGATGTGCGTCGCCCACCCCAACCGACTCCGGACGCTGTGCCAGGTCCCCCTCCAGGACGTGGACCGGGCCTGTGCCGAGGTGTCGAGGGCCGTGGCGGACGGCCACGTCGGGGTGCACATCGGCAGTCACCTCGGCGGGCGGAACCTCGACGACCCGGAGATGGTGCGGTTCCTGCACCACTGCGCCGACGAGGCCATACCGGTCTTCGTGCACCCGTGGGACATGATGGCCGCCGACCGGATGTCCGGCTACATGCTGAAGTGGCTGGTCGGCATGCCCGCCGAGACCCATCTGGGGATCCTGTCGCTGATCCTGTCCGGGGCGTTCGAGCGCCTACCCCGGGGCCTGCGGCTGTGCTTCGCCCACGGCGGCGGCAACTTTGCCGCCCAACTCGGCCGGGTGGACAACGCCTGGCACCGTCGGGACCTGGTCCGGGTCGACTGCCCGAACCCGCCGTCGACCTATGTGGACCGGTTCAGCGTCGACTCGGCGGTGTTCTCCGACGACGCCCTGCGCCTGCTGGTGGCCGTGATGGGCATCGAGCGGGTGATGCTCGGCTCTGACGCACCGTTTCCCCTCGGCGAGGAGCAACCGGGCCGGCTCGTGGAGACCTCGACCCACCTGTCCGCCGACGAGAAGGCGGCGGTTCTCGGCGGCAACGCCGTGTGGTTCTTCGGTTTGTCGGACTAGCCGGACCGCGTCGCCTCGCCGGCTTGGAGTGCGTCGAGGACGTGGAGGGCGATGTCGCCCACCTTCACCTCGGACTCCTCGACGCCCTCGCCCTTCACGCCGTCGTCGATCATGACGTAGCAGAATGGGCAGGCCGTGGCGATGCGTGTGGCGCCGGTGGCCAGCAGTTCCTGGGAGCGTTCGACGTTGATGTTCTTGCCGACGTCCTCCTCCATCCACATGCGTCCGCCTCCGGCACCGCAGCACATGCCATTGGTGCCGCTGCGCTCGGCCTCGACCAGCTCGATGCCGCTGATGCTGCCGACCACCTTGCGGGGTGCCAGGTAGACGTCGTTGTGGCGACCCAGGTAGCAGGAGTCGTGGTAGACGAGCCGTTCGTCGAGGCGGGCCTCGGACAGGTCGAGCTTGCCCTGGTCGACGAGCCACTCGAGCAGCTGGCTGTGGTGGACGACCTCGTAGTGGCCGCCCATCTGCGGGTACTCGTTGGCGAGCGTGTTGAAGCAGTGCGGGCACTGGGTGACGATCTTCTTGACGCCCATGCCGTTGAGCGTCTCGACGTTCTGCATGGCCAGCATCTGGAAGATGTACTCGTTGCCGGAGCGACGGGCCGGATCGCCGGTGCACATCTCGGACGGGCCGAGGATCGAGAACGACACACCGGCCCGTTGCATGAGCTGGGCCATCGCCCGGGACACCTTCTTGTTCTTGTCGTCGAAGGAGCCGGCGCAGCCAACCCAGTAGAGGTACTCGGCCTCGAACGGGTCGCCGCCGTCGATGACCTCGATGCCCTCGAGGTCGCCGACCCACTCGGTGCGGTCGCTCTGCGAGAGGCCCCACGGGTTGCCCGAGTTCTCCATCGACCGGTAGGCGGCGCCCAACTCGGTCGGGAAGTCGGACTCCATCAGTGACAGGTAGCGGCGCATGTCCAGGATCTTGTCGAGGATCTCGATGTTGACCGGGCAGACCTCGTCGCAGGCCCGACAGGTGGTGCAGGCCCACAACTCCTCGGAGGTGATGCGGTCGAACATCCAGTTGGCCGGCACGGTGATCTCGTCGTCGGTGCCGATCGGTGGCGACACGACGGGGGTGCCGGTGGCGGCCATGACCTCGCCGGTCTTGAGCACGATCTCGCGGGGGTCGAGCGGCTTACCGGTGGCGTGCGCCGGGCAGACGGCGGTGCAGCGGCCGCACATGGTGCACGAGTCGGTGTCGAGCAGCTGCTTCCAGGTGAACTCCTCGATTGTGGAGGCGCCGAAGCTCTCGAGCTCGGTCTCCATGAGGTTGGGCAGTGGCTTCATTGCGCCCTTGGGGCGGTCGCGATCCTGCAGGTACATGTTCAGCGGGGACGTGAACATGTGGCGCAGCATCGTGATCGGCAGCAGCGCCAGGAAGACCATGAACGCCAGCACGTGGGCGATCCACCAGGCCTGGTGCCATCCGTGGACCGAGTCGGCGAAGAACCCGATGGAGTCGACGGCCTGCGCCAGCGGGTAGCCGATGATCGACCAGGTCTCGGCCGACGGGAGGTCGCCACCGCGGTCGGCTGCGGTGGCTGCGATGCGGAACGCCTCGGCGCCGAAGCCGGTCACGCCGATGGCTGCGAACACGACCAGGCCGGCGGCGTGTTCGGGCTTTGTCTTGATGCGGATGCGGTAGGGCCGGAAGCGGCGAGGGCCGAAGCGCCGCAGGAGCGCCCAGACCACGCCGACGAGGAACAGCACACCGGCGACGTCGCCAACCAGCGTGTAGGCCCGGTAGACGTCGCCGTGCAGGAACTTGAGGCCCTCGGGGACCTGGTGGTTGACCTCGAGGACGGTGGTGACCGCCAGCAGGACCAGGAACGGGAAGTAGATGAGCGAGTGCATCAGGCCGGCGGCCGGTTCGCGCAGCAGGGTCTGCATGTAGACGCCGGAGCGGAAGTCGCCGAAGCGGCGCTTGGCGTTGCCTGAGGTGGTGGCCCGGTTGTCCGGGGTGCCGCGCTCCCAATTCTTCATGCGGTTGGCGAACAGGACGGCGCCGTAGACGATCAGCACCGGGATGACCGTGTAGAAGGTCACCCTGAGGGGGTCGGGGATGTTCCCGAACACCTCCCTTGTGATCTCGGAGTCGTCGTGCCAGCCGTTGACCGTGGCGGCGATCCCAGAGGCTGCGGTGAAGAGGGCGACGAGGACGCCAAGTCCGATGGCGGCGTGGTGGGGCTTGAACTTGCGCTGGTCCATGGTGGCCGCAGGGTAGCCCCGGCGCGCTCGCAGGATCGTCCCCGGTCGGGGCGCCTCAGTCAGCGGGCTGTGCGTCGAGCAGACAGCCCCTGGATCGCACGGTGCGCAGCACCAGGCCGGAGCCGTCGAGGCGTCGGCGCAGGCGTCCCAGTTGTACGTCGAGGCTGTTGCGGCTGGGCAGCCCGGCGGGCCAGCCGGCATGCGCCAGGTCGGTTCGGAGAACGACATGGCCAAAGCGGTCGGACAGCAGGCCGGCCAGGCGGGCTTCGACAGGGGTGAGCGTCGTCCACCAGCGGCCGAACCGCAAGACACGACCGTCGGCCAACTCGGGCTCGTGGGCGACACCGTGGTCGGCACGGTCGAGCAGGCAGCGGGCCCTGGCTCGGACGTCGCCCTTGTCAGCGGGCAGCCGCACCCAGTCCTCGAGCGGGTCGATCACGGTGAACGGCGGGGCGTGGGGGGCCACGAGCGCCAGGCGGGGGGTCCCGGCGGTCCTCAGCCGGTCCAACCGGTCGGCCTCGGCCGGCCACCGGACCATGGCGATGTCCCCCTGGTGTCCCGGATCCATGTGCGCAACGTACGGGCGCCCTGTTTCGGGTGCGTTTCACGGCCGTGAACCACTCGTCAACGATCCGGAGTTCTGGTCGTGATCCGCTGTCGGCTGTCAGGTTCCCGTCAGGAAGCCGACCACAAGGCGTCACGCTGACCGAACCGTGGTGTAACCGGACCTCCGTACGTTCGCCGGTGGAGATTCACCAGCAAACCGAAGGAGGTCATCGTGACCTGCACCAGTACCCGAGCCCGTTCCCTGTCCAGGGGCCTGTCCCGAAGTTGGGAGGCACGACGGACGAGGAGTCGGGGCCGAAAGCTTGGCTTCGGCCTGTTTGGCGTCGTCGGCGCCGTCCTGATGATGGCCGGACCGGCCGCCGCCCAGGAGTTGGAGTTCATGCCGGCGGGCGACATCGAGGCCCTGCTGGCCAGCCTCTGGCTGATCGTGGCGGGCTGCCTCGTGTTCCTGATGCAGGCCGGTTTCGCCCTCGTCGAGGCGGGCCTCACCCGGGCCAAGAACATCGGCAACATCATGGCCAAGAACCTGGCCGACATGGCGATCGGTGCTCTGGCCTTCTGGGCGGTCGGCTTCGGCTTCGCCTTCGGATCAGATAGCGGCAGCCTCATCGGCACTGACAACTTCTTCCTCTCCGGGATGTCCGACGAGTTCCTCGGTGGTGGCGACGTCCTGGCCACGCCGTCGTTCTTCTTCTTCCAGGTCGTGTTCGCCGCCACGGCGGTCACGATCGCCTCGGGTGCCATGGCCGAGCGCACGAAGTTCCCGGCCTACCTGGCGTTCAGCGCAGTGATGACCGGATTCATCTACCCGGTGGTCGTGCACTCGTTCTGGCACGGTGACGGGATCCTCTCGGACCTGGCCATCGGCGACGCGCGGTTCAGCGACTTCGCCGGCTCCAGCATCGTGCACAGTGCCGGTGGTTGGGCGGCCCTGATGGGGGCGGTCTTCCTCGGTCCCCGCATCGGCAAGTACGGTCCCGACGGTTCGCCGAGGGCGATCCCGGGCCACAACATCGGCTTCGTCGTCGTCGGCGTGTTCATCCTGTGGTTCGGCTGGTTCGGCTTCAACGCCGGCTCGGAGTTGGCCATGGACGAGTGGGTGGCGCACTGCATCATTACCACCCTGCTGGCTGCCTCGGCTGGTGTCGTCGGCGCCGGCGCCGTGATCTGGCGCAAGACGGGCGCCATGGGGGTCAGCATGGCGGCCAACGGTGCCCTGGCCGGTCTGGTCTCGATCACCGCCGGCACCGGTGCCCTGAGCTTCACGGGCTCGGTCGTCGTCGGCTTCATCGGCGGTGTGATCGTCGTCTACTCGGTGCTGTTCATCGAGAAGAAGGGCATCGACGACCCGGTCGGCGCCGTGTCGGTGCACGGCGTGTGCGGCGCGTGGGGCACGCTGGCCGTCGGCCTGTTCGCCACCTACGACGACGCCTTCCTCGGCCGAGCGGACGCCGGCCTGTTCTACGGCGGTGGCTTCGAGCAGTTGGTTGTCCAGGCCATCGGCGTCGCACTGGTCGCCGCCTGGGTGCTCGGCACTTCGGCGATCCTGTTCGCCGTCATCAAGCGGACGATCGGCCTGAGGGTCTCTCCCGAAGAGGAGTTCGAGGGACTCGACCTGGCCGAGCACGGCTCGCCCGGCTACGGCCACGAGTCGCTGACGGTGGGCTAGTTCGCTACCTGCACCTGATCACTGGGAACGCACGCCCCGCCGGGGTGGTCAGCCCGCTTGTCGGGCGACCGCCTCGGCGGCGGCGCGTGCGGCCTCGGGGTCGAGTGAGCGCTCGAGGACCGGCTTGGCCTCGACCGGGCGAAGGTCGTCGCCCAGTTCGTAGACGATGGGCGTGCCGGTCGGGAGGTTGAGGTCGGCGATGTCGTCGTCGCTGATGCCGTCGAGCAACTTGCAGAGCGCCCGCAGGCTGTTGCCGTGGGCGGTGACGAGCACGGTGCAGCCGGCGTTCAGGTCGGGGGCTGCCCATTCCTCCCACCACGGGCCCAGCCGCTCGACCACGTCGGCGAGGCACTCGGTGCGGGGCACCTCGTCGAGGTCGGCGTAGCGGGGGTCGTCGTTGGGGTTGTGTGGGTTGTCGTCGGCGATCGGCGGGGGAGGGGTGTCGTAGCCGCGGCGCCAGGCATGGAGCTGTTCGTCGCCGAACTTCTCGCGGGTGGCGGCCTTGTCGAGTCCGGTGAGGTCGCCGTAGTGCCGCTCGTTGAGTCGCCATGACCGGTGCACCGGAATCCACGACCGGTCCATCGCGCGTAGCGCCAGCTCGGCGGAATGGATGGCCCGGTCCTGGAGCGAGGTGTGGAGCACGTCAGGGAGGATTCCGGCCTCGGCCAGCAGGACCCCGCCGGCCACCGCCTCGTCGATGCCCTGGGGGGTGAGGCCGCAGTCGACCCAGCCCGTGAACTGGTTGGTGGCGTTCCAGGCGGACTGGCCGTGGCGGAGGAGGACGAGTGTGGGCACCCGTGCAGTCCACCAGAGATTCACCCAAAAAGCACCCCCAGAAGTTGCTAATGAGAGACTCAACATAGTAGAGTCGGTATAGCCCACAACAGGTGGGAACATGGGGTTCAGCCCCTAGGGTGCCCGCCGGTCCGCAGTTGCCCCCCTGCTGCGGGACCAGGCGGGTATCCGAACCACAAGAGCATTCTCGACAAATCCTCTAGAAAATAAGGAGCACATCCATGGGCAAGGCCGTGGGAATCGATCTGGGAACCACCAACTCGGTGGTCGCCGTCCTCGAGGGCGGCGATCCCGTCGTGATCGCCAACGCCGAGGGCTCGCGCACCACCCCCTCGGTGGTCGCATTCGCCAAGGACGGCGAGGTCCTCGTGGGCGAGGTGGCCAAGCGCCAGGCCATCACCAACCCCGGCCGCACGATCCGCTCCGTCAAGCGCCACATGGGCAGCGGCTGGAAGCAGGCCATCGACGGCAAGGACTACACGGCGCAGGAGATCTCGGCCCGAACGCTTCAGAAGCTCAAGCGCGACGCCGAGGCCTACCTCGGCACCGGTGTCGACCAGGCGGTCATCACCGTCCCCGCCTACTTCGACGACGCCCAGCGCACCGCCACCAAGGAGGCCGGTGAGATCGCCGGCCTCGAGGTGCTCCGCATCATCAACGAGCCCACCGCCGCTTCGCTCGCCTACGGCCTCGACAAGGACGACACCGAGCACACCATCCTCGTGTTCGACCTCGGCGGTGGCACCTTCGACGTGTCCGTCCTCGAGATCGGCGACGGCGTCTTCGAGGTCAAGGCCACCCACGGCGACACCAAGTTGGGTGGCGACGACTGGGACGAGGCGGTCATCGAATGGCTGGCCACCTCGTTCAAGAACGACCACGGTGTCGACCTGGCCGCCGATCCCATGGCCGTCCAGCGGCTCAAGGAGGCCGCCGAGAAGGCCAAGATCGAGCTTTCCCAGGTGCAGCAGACCCAGATCAACCTGCCGTTTGTCACGGCCACCGACGCCGGCCCGCTGCACCTCGACTACACCCTCTCCCGGGCAAAGTTCCAGGAGCTCACCGCCGACCTACTTGCCCGCTGCCGCTCCCCGTTCGAGCAGGCCATCAAGGACGCCGGACTCGCCAAGGGCGATATCGACAACGTCATCCTCGTCGGCGGCTCCACCCGGATGCCCGCAGTCACCGAACTGGTGCACGAGTTGACGGGCCGTGAGCCCTCCAAGGCCGTCAACCCCGACGAGGTCGTCGCAGTCGGCGCTGCCGTCCAGGCCGGCGTGTTGGTGGGCGAGGTCAAGGACGTGCTGCTCCTCGACGTCACCCCGCTGTCACTCGGCATCGAGACCAAGGGCGGCGTCATGACCAGGCTCATCGAGCGCAACACCACCATCCCGACCCAACGCTCCGAGGTGTTCACCACTGCCGAGGACGGCCAGCCGTCCGTCGAGATCCACGTCCTCCAGGGCGAGCGCGAGATGTCGCAGTTCAACAAGACCCTGGGCAAGTTCCAGCTGGTCGACCTGCCGCCGGCACCGCGGGGCGTTCCCCAGATCGAGGTCACCTTCGACATCGACGCCAACGGCATCGTCCACGTGGCCGCCAAGGACCGAGCCACCAGCAACGAGCAGTCGATGACCATCAGCGGCCAGTCGTCCCTCGACCGCGATGTCATCGACCAGATGGTCCGAGACGCCGAAGCCCATGCCGACGAGGACCGGAGTCGCCGGGAGGAGGCCGAGGTTCGCAACAACGGCGACAACCTCGTCTACCAGACCGAAAAGCTCCTCGCCGACCAGGGTGACCAACTCACCGACGACGAGACCTCCGATGTCACCGAGAAGCTCGAGGCCCTCAAGAAGGTGCTCGACGGCGAGGACACCGATGCGATCCGTAGCGCCACCGAGGCCCTGCTGACCTCCAGCCAGGAGTTCGGCCAGCGCCTCTACGACGCCGCCGCCCAGCAGGCCGGTGATGCAGGGATGGGCGATGACGGCTTCGGTGGCGACGACGACGTGGTCGACGCCGAGATCGTCGACGAGCAGTGATCGACCCCGCCACTCCGGAACCCATCGGGCCGGACGTCGAACCGGACGTCGAACCGGACGTCGAACCGGACGTCGAA
>Ga0114999_10000982_pt1 | contig 41075 bp, 35 predicted proteins | sample ArcticOcean_MG_C_3_FD_89820 | JGI IMG/M metagenome (GOLD analysis project Ga0114999, IMG submission 89820) | Marine microbial communities from western Arctic Ocean - ArcticOcean_MG_CB8_126 | ecosystem: Environmental > Aquatic > Marine > Oceanic | place: Arctic Ocean: Canada Basin | collected...
ATCGGGTTTGTTGTTGATGCGAAGACGGGTGAGGAGGTAACTCGCAAGCGGATTGGCGGGCAGTTCTATTCGTCGATGCTGTTGCTGGGCAACCGGCTGGTGGCGGTCAGCCGTTTTGGAGGCACTCATGTCTTTGACGCCAGCACGTCGTTAGCGGCAGTCGGTCACAACAGGCTTTCCGACACCAGCGATTTCAGTGGGAGTCCGGCGGTGGCAGGCAACCGGCTGTACCTGCGTTCGGATCGGTTCCTGTACTGTATTGGTGTCAAGTAGGTTGCGATCGATTGGGGGCGATGATGAATGTCGAGAAGAGGCTGGCTGTTGACCGGCGGGGGTTCCTGTTGGCCGCCACGGCGAGCGCCGTGTCGGGTTCGATTTCACTGGCTGCACCGTCTGGGAAGATCAGTGTGACGACTCACACATACAAGACCGTCAAACGGCTGCCGATCAAGCTCGACCTGCACCGTCCCGATACTGACAAGAAGCCCCGCCTGGCCGTCTGGATCCACGGCGGAGCCCTGATCAACGGGCACCGGGGTGGCATCAGTGGCCGTGTCAAGAACGACCTGCTCACAGCCGGCTACGCCCTGGCGTCGATCGACTACCGGCTGGCTCCAGAAACCCCCATGCAGAAGATCATCGAGGACGTCGAGGACGCCTTCGAGTGGTTGCGCGACCGCGAGGGTCATTTGAAGGTCGACGCGTCGAAGATCGCCGTCTTGGGTGGTTCGGCCGGTGGCTACCTGACGCTGGCGACGGGATATCGAGTGAAACCGAGGCCGGCGTGCCTGGTGCCGTTTTGGGGATACGGCGATTTGGTCGGTGACTGGTACAGCAAGCCGAGTCCGCACAAGAGACACAACCGGGTGAAGTACACCGAGGACCACGCCCGCAAGCAGGTCTCCGGTCCACCCGTCTCCGACTCGCGGCTCCGCAAGGGCAATGGAGGCGTCTTCTACAACTGGTGCCGCCAGACAGGCCTCTGGCCGCTGGAAGTCTCGGGCTGGGATCCTCACACCCAAGCGGAGAAGTTCAACCCGTACATGCCCGTCAAGAACGTCACCCGGAAGTACCCGCCGACGCTGCTGATCCACGGCACCGCCGACACCGATGTACCGTACGAGCAGTCGCTGATGATGCAGCGGCAGTTCAAGAAGCACGGTGTCGAGCACCGGCTGGTTTCGATCGAGAACGGTGAACATGGCCTGGGTGGAGGCGATCCGAAGGCGATCGATGACGCTTACAAGGCAGCCCTGGCCTTCGTCACGAAGCACCTCGGCTAGGGCGAGCCCGGCTTTTTCTTCTGCTGGCTTTTGTTCCGTCGCCGGGCCTGGTGCTCGAGGGCTTCGAGTTCCGTCTGTTGACCCTGGTCGCCCTGGGCCTGCATCCAGTGTTTCAACTGGGCCTTCAATTGCGATTTGACTTTGGCCAGCTTCGGATCACCGGCCAGGTTCTTCCACTCGAGTGGATCGGCCGTGATGTCATAGAGTTCCTCGGCCGGACGCTGCCGGTAACGCCTGACCTTCTCGCGAGCATCCGCGTCACCCTCGCTGGCCCTGGCTTCCCACGACCGGAAGATCGACGATTTCATGCAGACGTTGCGGAAGGGAACATCAGGAGTCAGGTTGAGAATGTACTTGTAGCGGCTCGAACGGACGCTACGGATTCCGAAGTGATCGGAACCGTTGATGATGCCGCGGGTGGTCATCAGGCCGAAGACGAATTGTTTGTGTGAGTCGCGTTGTCCGCGTAGTACCGGGAGAAAGCTGCGTCCATCGAGTTCCTTCCCAGCGGCGACTCCGGCGACGTCCAGGAACGTTGGCAAGATATCGACATACTCGATCATCGCGTCACTGGTCGTCGCGGGTTCGATCTGGCCGGGCCAACGGGCGATGCACGCGCTTTGCAGCCCGGTGTCGTAGCAGGTCCATTTGCCGAACGGGAAACTCGACCCCTGCTCACTGAGGACCATGACCAGCGTGTTTTCGGTCAGCCCGTGCTTCTCGAGCAGTTCCAGGCAACGGCCGACCTGGCCGTCGAAATAAGTGATCTCGGCCAGGTAGGCCACCATCTGCTTGCGGGTCTCGGGTGTGTCGACGAAGTAGGACGGCAGTTTCACTTTTGCGGGGTCGTATCGTGAACGATCTCCCTTGTTCCACGGTGAATGCGGTTCGTTGGAACAGGCGAACAGGCAGAAGGGAGTCCCGCCGGACTTGCTCGTGGCCATCAGCGTGTCGATGGCCTGGAAGTCCGGGTTGTTCTTACCCGAGTATTGGAAGGGAAAGACCGCACGGGGTGTGATGTGTTTTTTCCCCGAGAGCGCGACCTGGTAGCCGTGCGGTTTCAGGTGGTGGACCACGCTGCGGGTTCCCGGTTTCGCGAAGGCGTGGTTGGGGTAGGCACCGCTTTTGACCGGGTAGAGGCCGGTGTAGATGTTGTGCCGCGTGGGCGAGCACATCGGGGCGGTCTGGAAGCACCTCGTCATACGCATTCCCTGCTTGGCCAGGCGATCCATGTGAGGTGTATGTGCCTGGCCGCCGTAGCAGCCAATGTCGCGGAAGGTGCAATCGTCGGCGATGATCAACAGCAGGTTGGGACGTGCCGCCCGGGCAGTGGCGGGGGCAGTTGCTGCGATCAGGACCAGGCAGGCAAGCCAGAGTTGTCGTGGCATGCGGTCACTTCTTCCTGGTCTTCTTACGTTTTCGGCGTTTGCGTTCGAAGCGAACCTTGCAGCCAAAGGCAACTGTCTCGTCGGTTACGACCTTTTTGCCGGCGAGTGTCGCCTCGACGGCGTCGTTGAGATAGCGCTTGGAGACCTTCTTCAGATCAGGATTATTGTCCATCGATCCCATGTAGATGATCTTCCGCTGCTTGTTGAGCACGAAGAACTCGGGAGTGAAGAATGCTCCGTAGTCCTTGGCGATCTTCTGAGATTCGTCGAAGAGATAGAGGAACGGAAAGCCCTTCTCGCGGGCCTTCTTCTTCATCGCCGGCAAGGCGTCTTCGGGGACCTTATTGACGTTGATGGCGACCAGGGCGACGTTTTTCGAGGCGAACTTCTTGTGGAAGGCGATCAGGCGGTCCTCGTAGTCCACCGCGTACGGGCAACTGTTGCAGGTGAAGACGACGACCACGGCGTCCTTGTCCTTGAGATCGGCCAGGGAGTGAGTCTTGCCGTCGGTGCCGGGCAGCTTGGTCCATTCCGGAGCCGCATCGCCGATTTCTCGGACCGGGTTGTATTCACCGGCATCAACGAGTGCCGAAATCACCAGCAGGGTGATGGCGGTTGTGATCGTGATTTTCATGCGAGTCCCTGGGGTACGCTGCCGCTGTCAGTCGGTCACTGCACCCAGCCTAGGCAACGTGTTGTTCGGTTGCCACCTGTCCTCGCGGATCCAGAAACACCCAGCAAAGTGCCGCCGTGGCGTAGATGCCGACGAAGACCAGCAGAACCAGGTTCCAGTTTCCGGTCTTTGCAACCAGCAGGCCGATGGCCAGTGGGCAGGCGGCAGCGCCCAGGTTTCCGGTCATGTTCATCACGCCATAGATCTGTTCGGTGTGATCGCCGGCTTTGTCGATTGTCGTGGCACTCGCTGGCGGCCCGGCCAGGGAGCCGCAGAAGGTGCCCAGCGAGATCAGGCAGACAGCTCCGTAGACATTCGACACGAAGTAGGCCGCTGCAATGCACACGGCACACCCTGCCAACGCGGCGACGGCGGTCGCTTGTCGGCTGATTCGCAGGCTACCCGTCCGCCGCCACAGCCAGTCGACCAGGACTCCTCCACCCAAACTGCCGGCCACCACCGCCAGCAACGGCAACGCCGTCAGCAGACCACTCTCGCTGGTAGAAACGCCTCGGGTCTCCCGGAGGTACTCGGGGAACCAGGTTGGGAAAAAGATGTAACCGGCAGCCCGACAGAACTGCTGGCCGTAGAGCAACAGCATCGCCGGCTGGCCGGCGATCTGCAGCCAGCTGGTTCCTGACGGAGCGCGAGACGTTTCGGGGCTCGAGGCGCGAATGAGTTGCAGTTCTGCCGCGTTGACCCCCGAGTGCATTTCGGGACGGTTCCGATACCAGGCAAAAAACCACGCGGCGAATACGAATCCGGGGATCGAGAATCCGACGAAAACCCATCGCCACGAGACGGCTTCGGTGCTGAACCAGGCGGTGTCGATGCCTTCGATCGCGAAACCGGTGATGGCCGACCCAACAGCTCCACCGATCGACATGAACCCACCCATCAGGCCGACCGACAGGGCCCAGTGGGTCGAGGGCATCCAGTGACGGATCATCCCAGCCGAGCAGGGAAAGATGCAGGCTTGAGCCAGTCCGAACCCCGCCTGCAGAGCCAGGAGAGCCCAGATGTCGCCAACCAGATAGAACCCGGCACACAGCACGCTCCACACCGCGGCGTAGCCGGCCAGGGCGCGGCGGGTTCCGAATCGATGAGCCAACCAACCGGCGGGGACCTGGGCCAGGGCGTAGGCCCAGAAGAAGGCGCTCATGACCCACGCCATCTGGGAAATGTCGATCCCCAGGTCGGCTCGGACGCTTGTCGACGCCACCCCCAGGCAGTTGCGACCCATGTAGGCCACGAAGGCTGCCATGCAGATCGCGGCGACAACCACGAATCGGGTTCGAGTCGGAGCCTCGTTGTCGGGGGCGGTGTTGAAGTGTGTTTCAGTCAATTCGAGTCACCACTGCCATTCCATTCTCAACCCGGTTCGCTCGACCCGCCAGTCGACATTGACCATGATGGGCCAATCGCGATTCTACACGTTTTACGCAAAAAACCCTCAACCTCTCACAAATGGCAGGAATCCATGGTCGACCCGCAGGTCCTGGAAGAACTCAAAAAGTACGACACTCCTTCGATCACCAACGTGGTGGCCACCTATCCCGATCATCCGTTGTGCCTGGGTCTGTACAACCCGTGGAGCGAGAACTGGTACACCGACCAGACGATCCACTGCATGTACCCCGAGTTGGGAGCGTTGTGCGGCTACGCGGTGACCTGTGTCTTCGGGTTGCCCGATCCGACTTTCAACCGGCTGACGTTCATGGATGTTGTCGATGCCATGGACGCTTCGCCCCGCCCGACCATCCTCGCTCTCGAACAGAAATTTCCTCCGGAAATCGCCGGCAAGGTTGGTTTGGCCGGAGGCAACATGACGGCCGCCATGCAGGCTTTGGGTTGCCTGGGCTGCATTTCCAACGGACCGTCGCGCGACATCGATGAGATCCGCCCGATGGGGTTCCAGTACCACATCAGCGGCATCACTCCCGGCCACGGCGCCCAAGCTGTTCACTCGGTTAACGCTCCGGTGCACATCGCCGGGATGGACGTGGCGCCGGGCGAGATCATTCACATGGACGAGAACGGAGCGTGTAAGTTTCCGGCCGAGTCTGCTGCACAGGTACTCGAAAACGTGATCAAGTTGCTCGAGGAAGAAGGCGACCGGATCGGGCAGTTGCAGAAGGCGTCGACGGCTGCCGAGATTCGAGCCATCTTTGGTGGCAAGGGGTATGCGGCCAGTGGCGACGAAGACGAATAGCTGTCCGGCGGCATTGCGATTGCCGAAAACCGCGGGAAGTTGCAACATGTCGCACGATGGTTGACGATAGTCTGGATAGGACGTAATAAGATGATGGCCTTCTGAACTTGGGGAACGGTGTTGAATCATTCACAAGCGACTCGCCGCGAACTGCTTCAGGTCGGCTATTCAGGCCTGCTCGGCCTGGGAATGTCGGCGGCAGTGGGCGGCCGAACACCGTCGGTCGAGGCGGCCGACGCCACAGCGAGCGTCGCCCGCAAGCCCAAGCAGGTGGTGATCGTTTTTCTGACCGGAGCGGCCAGCCACCACGACACGTTCGACATGAAGCCGGATGCCACGGCTGCGATTCGAGGCGAATTCAATCCGATCGCGACCAGGATTCCCGGCTATGGCATTTGCGAGCACCTGCCGCACCTGGCCGCTCGTGCCGACCGCTTTTCGGTCATCCGCACGCTGTCTCACAAGGACAACAATCACCTGATGTCGACTCACCACGTGCTGACCGGCACGCGGCAGCCGGGTGGTTTCTTCGACAAGGTCGCTTCGCGAGACGATTGGCCCGACTACGCTGCCGGCTGTGCGTTTCTGAAACCACGCAACGATGGGATCCCGACCGGAGTCAACCTGCCCACATTCCTGGCCTCGGGTCCATTGACCTGGCCGGGACAACACGCCGGGTTCCTCGGACCCAAGTACGACCCCTGGCAGATCACCGGCGACCCGAACAAGAAGACGTTCAAGGTCGACGCGCTGACACTGCGTGACGGGCTGAGCGTTTCGCGGCTCAGGGACCGGCAATCGCTGCTCGGGGAAATCAACCTGCAACAACGCCGACTCGAAGCCGATGCCTCGGCACGCAGGATGAGCGACGACCAGGACCTGGCCTTTTCCATTCTCACGTCCAGCGACCTGGCTCGCGCGTTCGAGTTGACTCGAGAAGACGACAAGACGCGAGACCGCTACGGCCGCAACACGACCGGTCAGTCGCTGTTGCTGGGTCGTCGGTTGCTGGAGGTGGGTGTGCCGGTCGTACAGTGCAACATCGGCCGTGTGCAGACCTGGGACAACCACAGCAATATCTTTCCGACGCTGAAGAACCGGCTGCTTCCGCCTGTCGATCAGGGAGTCGCAGCCTTGCTCGATGATCTCCACGAGTCCGGCCGACTCGACGAAACACTGGTGATGATGCTCGGCGAATTCGGACGCACTCCGAAGATCAACGACAAGAAGGGTCGCGATCATTGGGGCCCGTGCTTCTTTGCTCTGTTTGCCGGAGCAGGTGTGTTGCCCGGGCAGGTGATCGGGAAGTCGGACGAGATCGGAGCCTATCCGGTCACTCGGGCCTATTCACCCAACGATGTCGGAGCCACCGTCTACAGCGTGTTGGGCATCGACCCGCACTCGGCAGTCCGCGACCGGCTCAACCGACCCGTGCATCTGAACACGGGCGACGTGATCGAGTCGCTGTTCACCGGGGCTGCGGTCTAGGCCCGGGTTGGGGGCCACTCGAGGCTGTGTGCCGGGCAGTGAATTCCGAGATTCTGGCGGAAAACTCGGATTTTGGAGGATCTGTAAACGCTGTTTTTCGTTACCGTCTGCGGTGTCGGCAGGTTTGAGTCCGCAGATCTGTCGGGCGGGGGGTGGCGAAATCGGAAAACTATGGGCTCACGATCTGGAGGTAGGGCATGTTACTTGGACAGTTGCAGTTGCTTGCGCAGGAAATGACCGATGAGGAGGCCGCTGTTGCTGCTGGTGGCGTCCTTGCTGCGATAGTGGCGTTTATCGCGACCTTCGCCTTAATCCTTGCGGGAATGGCTTTATTCTACTGCGTTTGCTTCTGGAAGGTATTCAGCAAGGCTGACCAGCCCGGATGGGCGGCCTTCATTCCGATCTACAACATTGTGGTCATGCTGCAGATTGTCGGCCGTCCTACCTGGTGGGTCCTCCTGTGCCTCATCCCGTTCGTAAACTTCATCGTGTTCATCATCCTGTTTCTGGACTTGGCCAAGTCTTATGGCAAGGACACCATGTTTGCTCTCGGTTTGATTCTGCTGACTCCCATCTTTCTGCCGATTCTCGCCTTCGGTTCGGCACAGTACGGAGGCCCTTCGGTCCTGGACGATTCCGGAGGTGCACCGGCGTAAAGGCCAGCCAGTGATGTTCACGAGGCCCCGGGTCGTCCGATCCGGGGCCTCGTTCATTTGCCACCGGTCTCAGGCCGACGTCCGTCGCCGTTCCCGCCACACCGGGACACTTGAAATGGCGTAGACCGACGCTGATGTCAGCGTGATTCCCGCGACGATGACAAACAGCACGTCGTATCCCATCCGGTGAGCCACCTCGCCGAGCAGCTGTGCTCCGCCGATCGATCCCAAGTCCAACGCGACCATCGACAGCCCCGATCCGGCACCTCGCACATTGGGTGGAAAAGTGTCCAGGAACAGCGACGTGCAGGTGTGGTACATCAACGAGTGCCCCGTGCCGCACAACAGCGCCGGCACTATGATCAGTCCGGCATGCTCGGCGTCGACCAGCAGGAAGCTGAGCATCCCCAGCGACATGAACACGGCACCGAGCAGCAGCACCTTGCGGCGTCCCAGTCGATCGGGAGTCCGCCGGAAGACGATCCGCAGCGTAAAGCCCAGGCCGGCGTAGCACATGAAGAACAGGCTGACTTTTGGAAAGCCCGTGTCGGCCAGCCCGGTGTCATCGACAAATTTGGTCAGGAAGATGAACGGCACGGTGACGCACAGGCCGAAGGTCATTTGCAGCAGGACGACTGTGCCCGGCCAGTGATGACGCGAGGTCTTGAGAAACTCGAGCAACCGGACCGAGCCCTTGCCCGGCTCGCTCGCCGCCGGCCGGACCAGCATCAGCAGCGACACCGGCACCAGCAGCACCGCGACGCCCCCGACGAACAGTGTTTCGAATTCGGCTCGAGTCCGCTCGGCACTCAGAATCAGCTCGCCCAGCAACGGTCCGAATACGATCCCCAGGAAGGCGGCGGCACCCAGGGTCCCGATCGCCTCGGCCTTGCGGCCGGATGGAGCCAGGTGGATCACATAGGTCAGGCTGCTCGAGAAGATCACCGCCGAGCCGACGACCAGTAGGGTGCGACAGAGGTAGATGCCGGGGCCGAGGTCGTGGATCCAGAGATTCGAGAGTGAACCGATGGCGAAGATCGCGTAACCGGTCAGCCAGATCATGCGGGCCCCGAATCGATCGATCCATTGCCCGATCCACGGCCGCAGCAGCAGGCCGGCGATCGAGGCGGTGCCGGTGATCCAGCCCGCCGCATCAACCTCGCCCCCGTGATGAGCGATCCAGCGCGGGTAGTGTGCCAGGATCGCCATGTTGACCAGCGAAAACCCCACTTGGCTCAGGCAGGCGTAACTGAAATTGCGATCGTAGAGTCGTTCAGTCGACACGTGGAGATCCCATCACAAACGGCAAACCGCAGATTGTCGCAGCCGTACTACGTGGTTGGCGAGCCATCGACGACTTATCATGAGCCGTTATACGATGCATCCCGAACCTGCTTCCGCCGGGATTTCCCATGCACATCATCGACTGCCACGCCCACATCTACTCGCCCGACGAGAAGAAGTACCCACCGGTGGCCAAGCCGCTGCGAGTCCCCGGGGGCAAGGGCTCGATCAACGACCTCCGCCAGATCAGTCGGGCCCAGGGCGTCTCGGCCGTTCGTGCCGTCCAGACCGTCTCGTTCTACGGCTACGACAACCGTTACCTCTGCGACGCCACCAGGGCACACCCAGACTGGGTTTCCGGCGTCTGTACGCTCGAACCCGACGATCCCCACAGCCCCGGCTTGCTCGAGCAGCACGTCAAGCAGTTTGGTGTCCGGACGCTCAGGAGCACCGCGGGAAACAAGCGGCGGACGTTTGATCATGACGGGGTGCGGGAACTGTGGAAGACGTGCGAGAAGCTGGGAGCGACGGTCGATATCTTCCTGATGCATCCCGACCTGGTACCGTCGGCCGAGAAGCTGTTGCGGGAGTTTCCGAAACTGACGGTCGCCTTGTGCCATTGCATGGACATCAAGCCCGGACCGCTCTACAAGCGATCGCTCGGCGAGGTGCTCAGACTCTCGAAGTACAAGAATCTCTACGCCAAGGTCGACTTCATCAGCACCGGCACAGAAATCGGGTTCCCCGGCACCGACCTGCACGCTGCGGCACTGAAGATCATCGACACCTACGGCTCCGAACGATGTGTGTGGGGCAGCAACTTTCCCAACGTGTTGTGGACTCCTAAGCTGACCTATGGCCAGCACCTGAAGATCTTCACCGATGTGTTGCCGCTCTCGAAAAAGGACCGCCGCAACGTGCTGGGCGAGACGGCTAGGAAGCTGTGGTTTCCGAAACTGAAGAAGTGAAAACCGAACCGAGGTTGCGATCAACCAGAGAGGATGAGCGGGAATGAGCGAAGGATTGATTCGAATTGGGGTGACCGGTTCCGGGTTCATGGGCCGGACGCATGTCGAGGCAGCTCTGAGAGCTCCGGGTGCCCGGATCGTGGCGGTGGCCGGAGGCCGGCGGGCGCCCGGGCTGGCCGAGGACTACGGGATCGACTGCGTGGAGACGGTCGAGCAGCTGATCGGTCGCGACGACATCGACGCGATCATCAGCAGTACGCCTCACCACTGCCACATCCAGGAAACTCTACTGGCGGCTCGACACGGCAAGCACGTGCTTGTCGAAAAACCGATGGCCACGTCGGTCGAGGATTGCGACCGGATGATCGCTGCCACCGCCAGTGCGGGTGTCGTGCTGGCAGTGGGGTATCACCAGAGGTTTCGGGAATCGAATCGCACGGTTCGCGACCTGGTCGCATCCGGAGCCATCGGGACTGTCCGTTGCGTCCAGATGGCGGCCCTGTTCGACATCGAGGCGTTGCGGTCCGATGACGGGTTTGGAGGCGATTGGGGCTGGTGGAAGGACCCGCGGAGCCGTGCTCACATTCTCAACAGCGGACCGCACAACATCGACCTCTGCCGCTGGTGGCTCGATGACGATATCGTCTCGGTCGTCGCGCACTGTGGGACGTTCCGTGAAGAGAACCCGAACGAAAACACGACGATGGCCATGTGGGGGTTTGCCGGCGGAGCCATGGCCAGCTTCTGGTCGTCGAGCGTTTGTCCTTCGCCAGGTTTCGATGGCGAGGACTTCCGGTTCCGCTTGATGGGTGACGCGGGCCTGATCGACGCTCAACCGTTCGGAAAGATCCGGGTGGGAAGGGACGGCGAGTGGGAATTGGCCTACGAGCAGCCTCATGTGCCGCTCGACGACGCCAACGCAGCGTTTGTCTCGGACGGACGCATGCAGGCCTACGCCGATCAGGTGCAGGCGTTCGTCGACCGGATCAACGGCCTGGACGCCGGGTGCGGCACCGAGGCCGACGGGCGTGCGGCGGTGGCGGCGATCGAAGGCATGTTGGATTCGTCCGAAAACGGGGCAGTGGTCAGGTTGGCGTAGGCACAGGCACACGGCCGGAGAGCCAGTCGCTGCGCTACCTGGCCAGCAGTTCGACCGTGTCGGCCACCAGGTGCCAGTAGACCACGTCCTCGGCAAACGATGACGTCTCGAGAGCCGGAACCGGGAAGCCGGGGATCTTCAGCACGGCGTTGTACTGGGCGAACCTGAGGTCGATGTAGATTCGGTTCTCGCTCTGGGGCAACTGGTCAAACGACGTCGGGTGGTACAACTCACCCACCTCCCCGTACAGGGCTGGTGCCGGAGGTGCCTGGTCGACCAGGGTGAAGCAGAGGATCTGGCGGGCCTTGCCGGTGTCCACGGTCCGAGCCAATCGTCTCGGATACCAGTTGTAGCCGACAAACAACGCGACATCATCGGGCTGGATCAGGCCATCCAGTTGAGGGTAGTAGGCATTGCCTTCGCTGAAGACCTTGAACAGTCCCGGGTCACCGGGCAGGTTCTCGGGGTCGAGCCCGTGGATCAGCAGTGCGTAGCTGGTCCGTTTCTTTCGAGCGGCCTCGGCCAGCCAACCGGCGGCCTTGCGGAACTTGTGGCGTTGTCCGTCGAGGATACGGCCGACAATCTCGTCGATGTGAGCCAGGTAGGTCTTCCCGAGTTGACCTTCGGCGACGGGGCTGACGTTGAATGCGGGTACGAACTTGTAGGTATTCAGCAGTGGCTGGTTGAAGACCTGGGGACTTTCGTAGGTCACCGACAGCAGGATTCCCGGCATCTTGCCGCGACGCAGGAATGCCCCGATCAACTCGGCCTCGAACGCCCACAGGTAAAGCCGGTTGGCGATGCTGCGGCCCGAGCAGATCTTGTCCTTCCAGCCGTCGATCGACAGCACCCCGCCGTCGGGGACGGTGTGAGTGATCGTCATCAGGTTGTCGTTGGCTCCGACCTCGCTACTCAGTCTTGCTGCCGCGGTGGCCGAACCGAAGAAGATGACCAAGGCGTTGTCCTCCAGCAACTGGCGAGCCAACGGCACCGCGTGTTTCTGTTCTTCGGTCTCGTTTTCGAAGCCCAGCAGCACCACGTCCCTGGCCGTGGCCTTCTTGACGGTGAAGTGTTCGACGAAGTCCTTGGTGCGGTAGTAGGGCACCTTGTCCTCGGGCGAGTCGAGTTTTTTGAATCCGGCGGCCGAGCCCTCGGGAGTGTACTGCCTCGAGAAGGCGATCCCTCCGGCTCGCCAGACCGGTTCCAGCGAAAAGCTCTGGTCGCCGGCTGACAGCAGGTTGCCATCGAGGTGCACGATGCGGTCGGCGGCCCGGTTGGCTGCCCGAGTGATCCCCTCCATCCGCGTTCCGGCCGTCTCGATCTCCTTCAATACGAAGTTGATGAATCGGTCGCCGGCCTGTTGGACTTCGACAGGCCCCTTGTTCCGCGGCTTGGTGGCTGGCATCACACAGCGGAAGCCGGTGTAGAGGTTCAGGTTGTCGGCGAGGGCGCCTTGGCGATCGGCACTGCGCAGGTGCAAGGCGACATTGGCCCAGGATCCGCCACGCCGGGATCGCAAAGTCGACTTCGTCGGCAGAGTGTCACTCTGGTAGGGCAGTTGGTAGTCCAGGCACCACTCCCAGGCGTTGCCGGCCATGTCGTCGATGCCGAAGGGACTTCGCGACTTCTTGAACGATCCGACCCGGGTCGTCAGCGGGTAGTCCACCTTCTGATCGCCCTTGTACCACTCGTCCCACGTCTTGGCACTGACCAGGTCTCGCCCGGCATGGTACGACGAGTTGTTGCAGAGCGTACGGTCCCAGTTGTTGCCCCACGGGAAGGCCAGGCTGGGTTCGAGTTTTCCGTCGGCGGTCTTCTTGCCCGCGCCCCGAGCCGCGTACTCCCATTGAGCTTCACTGGGAAGGCTGGTGCCGGCCCACTTGCAGTAGGCCGTCGCGTCGTTCCAGTTTACCTCGACCACCGGGTGATTCCGTTTCCCCTTCGGGAAATCGGGGCCCTTCCAATGAGGTGGTGTGCGGTGTCCGGTGGCGGTGGTGAAGTTGTGGTACTGCGAATTCGTGACCTCGTAACGGTACATGTAAAACGCGTCGATCGAGCGGGCGTGACGTGGAGATTCGTCCTTGGTATGAGTCTTCCACGCATCGGGCAGGCCAGTCTCGGTGAACTGCGGATCGATCTCTTTGGGCATCGATCCCATCAGGAATCGCCCGGCGGGGACCAGGACCAGCTTCGCCCCATCGCGGCGGTTGGTCCGAGTCTTTTCGAGAGCTTCGGCAGCCAACACTGGCGACCATGACACGCTGAGCAGAAGCAGGCCGAGAATGATGCGAGTTGCAGGGCGATGTGCCATTAGGAGCCTCGATGGGACTAGTAGTAGTAGGAGGAGGGGGCGAAACTCAGCTACCGGGTGCATCCCAACAGCGGCGGCATGGGATCACCTTCAGCGATGAACTGCATCGAGATCGAGTTGACGCAGTGGCGAGTGTTCCTGGGTGTATGGCCTTCACCTAGAAAGACGTGTCCCAGGTGACCGCCACACCGCCGGCAGAGAATCTCGGTGCGACTTCCGTCGGAGTCCGCTTCGCGAAGCACCGCCTCGGGAATTTCGTCGTCAAAACTCGGCCAGCCGCAACGGCTGTCGTACTTGTCGACCGACCGGTACAGCGGTGCGTTGCACTGTCGACACACGAACGTGCCGGTGTCCTTCAGATCGGTGTACTCGCCGCTGAAGGGCTGTTCGGTTCCCTTGTGCAGGATCACCGATTCTTCGTCCGGGTTCAGTTCGTTCAGCGGCGGTGTCGAATTCATCGTGGCTCCGGGTACACGTCCGCAAGGCTGGCGTTGGCTAAAGGGTTAGAACCGGTTTGTGAAAAAATTTAAGAACATCAGTACGATCGCCGCGCCCCACACCAGGGTGAAGATGCCTCCCATGATGATGCCGACCCAGGCATGAGCCGACCCCTTGACGGCCGGGTTCTCCTTCCTCTTCTTCAGCCCCATGATACCCAGGATGAATGCGGGAATCGCCAGCACCAGCCCGATGCAGGGGAGCAACGAGAAGATACCCAGGTAATAGGCAGCCAGCGCCGGCCCGTTCTTGTACGGGATGATCCCACCGGTCGCGTCACCTTCTTCGGGCTGCGGTGTCGGCCGGTATTGCAAGGGGTCGGCCGACAGAGGGTTCTGGCCCTGGTCGGGGCCTTCAAAATCCTGGGACATCCGGTGAGTTTCCTCTGGCAAGAATCGAAAAAATAGATTCTGGCTGATCAGGCGATGATATCGAGAATCGGCTCTCCATAGTCGATTTCCAACCGTTTGCGGCCGGGGATTTCGAGTCGCCGGGCATCCAGGCCCAACAGGTGGAACAGTGTGGCGTGGACATCGGTGACGTAGTGTCGGTTTTCGACCGCGTGGAACCCCAGTTCGTCGGTCGCTCCGTGGACCACTCCACCCTTGATCCCGCCTCCGGCCATCCAGATCGAGAACCCGTAGTTGTGGTGATCGCGGCCGTTCTTGCCCTGGGCACCGGGCGTGCGTCCGAACTCGCTGGTCCAGACCACGATGGTCTCGTCGAGCAATCCTCGCTGCTTCAGGTCACTCAGCAAACCGGCGATTGGCTTGTCGGCCTGGCCGCACATGCGGGTGTGGTTGTCGATGAGGTTGGCATGAGCGTCCCAGGCCCCGGCGGCTCCGCCTCCATGAAACACCTGCACGAATCTTACGCCCTCCTCGACCAGCCGACGGGTGGCCAGCAGGTTCTGGCCGAATGGACGCGTGGCCGGGTTGTCGAGGCCGTAGAGTGCCTGGGTCTGTTTGGTTTCACTGCCCAGGTTCATGATCTCCGGAACCGTCGTTTGCATGCGAAACGCCAGGTCGTAGGACTTGATCCGGGCCCGTAACTTCTCGTCCGACGCGTACTCCCGCGCCGCCTGGGCCTGCAGGCGACTGAGCAGGTCCCGCTTGATCCCCTGGACCGGTCGGCTGATCTCTGCCGCGCTGTTGGCGTACGGCAGCGGGTTCTTCGGATCGACCTTCAACCAGGTCCCCTCGTGCTGGGGACCGAGGTACTGGGCGTCGGTGCCACCGGAACACTGAGACTCCATCCCGCGGTCGCCGATCGAGAGGAACTGGGGGAGATTGTCGCTGAGTGAGCCGAGGCCGTAGTGGATCCAGGCTCCGATCGTGGGAAAGCAACCGTCGAGCAGGTGGTGACCCGAGAGGAATTCCAACTGGGCTCCGTGGTTGTTGTCGGTGGTCCACATCGAGCGGACGACGGCGATGTCGTCGACCAGTTTTCGGGTCTCGGGCCACCAGTCGCTGACCTCGGTTCCGCTCTCGCCACACGCCCGGTACCCCTTCTGCAGCGGCAGCACCCGGGCCTGCTCGGTCTTGATGATGTTGTTGAGTACCTGCTCGCGGACGTTGCGGTAGTAGGGCGACTGGACGACGGAATCCAGAAACGGGGTCTCGGCCAGCGTCTGGCCCGCGTAGCGATTCAACGCCGGCTTGGGATCGAACCCCTCGTGATGACTCGTGCCACCACGCATCATCAGCCAGATCACCGACTTGGCCCGCGCCGGGAGATGTGGCCGACCGGCCGGGTCGGGACCATGCGGCCCCGCGGACGTCTCGGCCAACAGGTCGCGACCGATCATCGAATCCAGGGCAACTCCGGCCAGGCTCATCCCGGTCCAACCCAACAGCTCGCGCCGTGTCGAGTGGTTCGGGGATCGTGCTGATGCTTCCATGTGATGCCGACCTTCTCAGCGAATGACCAGGAAGTCGTTGTGCATGACCAGCACGTGAGCCACGTGCCGGTGTGCTCTTGTTCGTGCCACAGCCGGTTTGAGTCCCTGCTTGCCGAGTTGTTCGGCCAGGGCCACGCAGGCGTCGATGGTGATCGAGAGTTCGACACTCGAGGGGGCTCGTCCGAGAATCGTCTCGTAGGCCGCCGTGACAAATTCCGAGTGAGATTCGACCGAAAGCCTTTCGCCGATGGCCCCGCTGAGCGTCTGCACCATCCGGCTGTTGGCCAGCGCCAGCGATTGTTGCGGCACGACCGTTTCGTGACGTCGGTAACACTCCTCGACACCCGCCGCGTCAAACGTCTCGAGCATCTTGAACTTGTCGTCGCGGGCGTAGCGGTAGTAGATCGTCCGCCGCAAACCGCTCTCGGCCCCGGCACTCGGCAAGACCATTCCGCCGACCTTGGCATCGAGTTTGCCGGAGAGGGCCAACAGGCTGTCCCGCATCACCTCGCCCTCCATCTGGCGCACCGGAACTCGCCGAAAGAGCCGGTTGTCGGGGTCGGTAACCTCGGCTGGGTCCGAGGCGACGATCTTCGATTCGCGGCGATAGGCTCGCGAGGTCGTGATCACACGGTGCAGGTCCTTCATGCTCCATCCGCCGTCGCGGAACGCGGTCGCGATGTGGTCGAGCAGTTCGATGTGTTGGGGTCGGGCGGTGCGGGTGCCGAAGTCGAACATCGAATCGACCAGCGGCTGCCCGAAGTGTCGGGTCCAGATGTGATTGACCGCGACGCGGGCGGCCAGGGGGTTGGTGGGGCCGGTGATCCAGCGGGCCAGGGCCGTGCGGCGGCCGGTCGATTGCCTGGGGAACTGTTTCCCGAGCTTCTTGTAACTGGAGCCGGGCTGGGCGTCGCGTTTCTGTTTCAGCGTCTTGCGGGCCTCTTCGACGTTCTTCTTGAGCATCGCCGCTTTCTTGTCATCCTTGCCTGCACCGTCGCCGGGTCCGATTGCCAGGGCGATTTCGGCCCGTTTCAGGGCCAACTCGGCCGCGGCGATCTCGTGACGCTGCTGGTCGGCAGCCGCCCGGGTCGCCAAAGACTTCGCGTCGGTCTTGTCGAGTCCCAGGCGTGCCCGCTCGGCGGCCACCCGGGACGTCAGTGAATCGGTCTCGAGCTTCAGGACCTCGAGGTTCTGTTCGTCCAACTGCAGCTGTTTCTTCACCGCGCCGATCGAACGCACCAGGTCGGAACGGGTCACCGCCCCTCCGGGTGGCTTCGAGTCCTTGCCCTGGGAGAGGTCGGAGTAAAGCGGCACGGAGGGATCGAGTGCCTTGAAGGAGAAGGCGAAGAAATCGGCGGTGGCCTGGTAGGTCGAAATGGCCATCCGTCCGCCGCGTCGAGGAATCGGCAACTTGACGGCCAGGCGGAAGCGGCCATCGACCCAGGCGTTGACCAGCCGGTCGCGGACCGCAATCGTCAACTCGTAGGTCTCACCGTTCTTGACCTCCTGCTTGCCGCGGCCCGGGTAGCTCTCCTTGCCCTCGATCTGCTGGTAAAGCGAGATCTGCTGGCCGCTGGGGCTGAGGTAGACGTTGAACTGGCCGGGGTCCCCGATGTCGAAACAGAGACCGATCGAACGGGTCGTTCCGGCGGTGATCCTGAACTTCGAGGTGGCCACGAAATCGCGTGGAGGCAGCTGCAGACACTCGTAACGGGACTGCTTTCCGGTGGCGTTCTGGTTGTGAAGATGACCGTCGGTGATCGACCAGCTGGTCCCGATCTCCCGCCAGGCCTTCGGCCGCGGCTTCTGAAAATCGTCGGCGAACAGTCCCGCCGGGGCCGGCTTGTCGGTGCCGATCGTCTCGAGACGAGTCACCAGGCTCTTCAGCTGGCCCTTTCCGCCGGCGATCTCAGTGCGAGCCGACTCGACACGCCCGGCGATCGCCTTCTGCTGACTCTCGACGACCAGCGGACCCAGGCCGGGGTACCAGGCCTCCGGCGGCAGATCGATGGGTTGAGCCGAGCGGGTTAGCGATCCGAACAAGGCGGGAATCACCGCTGAGATGCTGCGGTGCTTGTCGACATTCTTCTCGTCACCCCGGATGAAGAAGAAGGTCGGGGCGTCGAGCTTGGCGTCGTAGACACGACTGACGGCCGGTGCGTCGGGCGACGTGTTGGAGGTGAGTGGATCGAGGCGGACCTGGTAGGGCTCGAAGAAGGCTCGCCACGAGTAGTACTCGTCCTGGCTCAACGGGTCGTACTTGTGGTTGTGACAGCGGCAGCAGTTGAGCGTCAGGCCCAGGAAGGCCTTGGCGGTGTGCTCGACGACGTCGTCGAGCCAGTAGTTGCGGTTGAAGAGGTTGAAGTTTCGGGTCAGGAACCCGGTGGCCCGGAGCCGCTTGATGTCGGTCGGGGCGAGTTCGTCGGCGGCGAGCATGTCGAGCACCATGCGGTCGTAGCCGAGGTCGTTGTTGAGCGATTCGACGATCCATTCACGCCATCGCCAGACACTCTTCTGGCTGTACCGCACCTCCTTGCCGAGCCCGAACCAGTCGGTGTATCGCCAGATGTCCATCCAGTGCCGGCCCCAGCGTTCGCCGTGGTGACGGCTCTCGAGCAGTCGATCGACTGTCCTGGCGTGGGCATCGGGTGCGGTGTCGGCGAGGAACTCGTGGAGCTGCTTGCGGGTGGGGGGCAGGCCGACCAGATCGAGCGACACCCGACGCAGCAGGTGCTGGAGGCTGGCGGGAGGTCGAGGTGTGATTCCCTTCTGCTTGTGCAGAGTGTCGAAGTAGAGGTCGATCGGGTTACCGCCGGCAGCCAGCCGCCCGGAGGGCCGTGGCGTTTTCCACGCCCAGTGGTCCTCGGGCCTCGCCGCGATCGTCTCGTTGGTTGGAACCACGGCACCTGCGACGATCCAGGCCCGGATCACCGAGATCTCCTGGGGCGAGAGTGGTTTCGCCTCGGCCGGCATTCTCTGGTCGGGATCCATGGAGGTGATCCGGGACAGCAGTAGGCTCTGTGCCGGCTTCCTCGCCACCACCGCTCTGCCCGACTCGCCTCCCCTGTGGATCAGCGTGGCCGCATCGAGTCTCAGGTTGGCCTTGTGAGTTCGGGGCCCGTGGCAGGCGACACAGTGCCTAACCAGGATCGGTCGCACGTCGCGGAGAAAGTCGGAGTCGGCTCCGCGAACCTCCGGCATGACCAGCAGGGCCGGGACGGCCGCGAGCAGAAGTGGAGTGAGGAAACGGGGCATGAGGCCGTGCATTGCGAGAGAAGGAACACCGGGTCAGTCTACCAGATCGGGCGGGTCCGGCATGGCCGACAAATGCAGTGATTCCTTTTGAGAGGAATTGCGGATACGATCGCTTCTTCGGGCCCGGGAGATCGAGACGGTGGACGTTTTCTTTGCCGAGATGATCGGGACTGCGCTGCTGATCCTGCTGGGCAACGGGGTGGTGGCCAACGTGGTCTTGAAAGAGACCAAGGGTCACGACTCGGGGTGGATCGTGATCTGCGCCGGCTGGGGCGTTGCCGTCTTTGTCGCTGTGGCCTGCGTGGCCGATATCAGCGGTGCGCATCTCAACCCGGCCGTAACCGTCGGACTGGCTGCCGCCGGCAAGATGGCCTGGTCGACGGTCCCCGCGTACGTCATGGCCCAGATGACCGGTGCCCTGGTGGGAGCATCGCTGGTGTACCTGTTTTACCGACCGCACTACCACGTCACCGACGATGCCGACGCCAAGCTGGCGACGTTCTGCACCGGCCCGGCGATCCGAAGTTTGCCCACGAATTTTCTGTGCGAGGTGCTGGCGACGGCGGTGCTGGTGCTGGCGGTGCTGATGCATGCCCCGGCCCGCATCTTTACGATCGATGGACTCCAGACGGTGGACACGATCGGGCTGGGGTCGATCGGGGCGATCGAGGTGGGGCTGGTCGTCTTCGCCATCGGGCTGTCGCTGGGAGGCACGACTGGATACGCGATCAACCCTGCCAGGGATCTCGGGCCCAGGATCGCTCACTTCCTGCTGCCGGTTCCCGGCAAGCGCGACAGCGACTGGAGCTACTCCTACATCCCGGTGGTCGGGCCGGTGCTCGGAGCCCTGCTCGCGGTCGGGGTCGCCGAGCTACTCGGGCTGGGCACCGCGGTGGTCAACGGCGGTTAGCTTCGAGTCGGCTCGCACCTGGTACCGCCGCGTCCGCCCGCTGCTGGTCTTGATCGCCACGGTGGCCACGTAGCCGCCGGTGGTCAGCTCGATCTTCGGGGCCGCCACCACTCCCGGCCACTTGCTATCGGCCAGGCCCAGCTCTCGCAGCGATCCGGCCCACTTCTTGTGCTTGCCGATGAAAGACTTCTGCTGGTGGTAGACACTCATCAGAGCGACCCGCGCCGGCCACGAGGGGTCACGGCGGAACTTCGTGGCGGTTTTCCCGTCTGAAAACTGCACGTGGCCCCACATCTCGGGACGGTGCATGTCGATGATCCCCTGCGGCGACCAGACCCAGTTGTCCTCCCGCATTTTCGGCACCTTCCTGTACTTGCCGTTCTCCACGATGTGCTTCCATTCAACTCGCGAGAAGTTGACCCGCCACTGGTCACCCGACTTGGGTGGCGAGGAGCGATTGGCCGAGACGGCCAGTACCTTCCAGGGGATCGCGATTTCGACCGACCAGCCGGTGTCGGTGTCGGAGGGGTCGTTGAGTGTGCCGCGGATGGCTACGGCGGTCTTCAGGCCAGGAATCTCCCAGCTGTTGTTGGCCCGGCCACCGTCCTTGTACGGCCTGGGCAGGAATAGGTCCCAGCCGGTGTTCAGGGCATTCATCTCGAACTCGTAGTACTCGTGAGTGTCTCCGTCGGGATCGATAAACACCTCGAAGTCGTTGTCGTGGAAGATGACCGAGTCGTGTTTGGTCAGGGTGCCCCAGACGTGCGGTTCGATCATGTCGGCGGCGATGTAGAAGTAGTCCTGGTCCCAGAGCATCTTGGCCCGGGTCCGAAATCGGGGCTTCGACTTCCGATTGCCCTCGATGTCGACGAATCGATCGGTCCACTCGGCACTCTTCCAGGCCTCGTCATCCAGTCGTCCATCGATCCGAGGTGGTTTCCGAGCGGGCTGGCAGACGTAGCCCCGCGGTCGGATCTTCCGCATCTTCGCCCAGTCTTCGGCCGCACCGGCCCGGGCTCTCGAGCCGAGAAACACCGGGACGATCAACAGCAGCCAGCAAACCAACCGCCCGTATGCACTCATGATACTCGTTCTCTCGTGGCCAGATCGATCCGCCTCTCAGCACGCACCTGGGTCGACTCATGATCTCCTGGGAGATCACATTAGAGGTTCGAGGAAAACGCTGCGGATGTCAAACTCGCGAGAAATCGACGTGGCCACCAAGCTCACAGCGAGCGTGAAGCGTCGCGGAGGTGTGGATTCCCGCGACGCGATGACCATCCGCGATTGCGACCATCTGCGATGAAATCCGTAGAGGATCAAGACTCATGAGAAAACTAGATTTGGCCATCTTCGTTATGGCGACCTGGATCGGCCTGATAACGGAAAACGCTGTCGGCAAAGAGCCCGCTGGCTGCTACTGATCGAGCCGTCGCGGGAGTCGCCTCGTCGTACCGGGATCCGGAAACAGGCGGGTTCAGTGTGGTGAGGCCCGGCAACGATCAAGATACCGCACAGGCAGCGTAGGTGGCATCGGGTGGCCGAACCCGAGTAGAAACAGGGTATGAGCGACACATCGATCCCGCTGCTGAACGTCTCGGGCACCCCCTCGGCCATCGGCGAGGCCCACGGCGAGAGGTTTCGAGACCTGGTGCAGGAACACGTTGCCGTCCACCGCGACTGGATCTTCGAGAACACCGCGGTGCCGATGGACGCTGAGAGCCTCGATGCGACGTGGCAGCCGTGGATCGAAGCCAACCAGCAGGCGGCTCCGGAGCTGGTCGAGGAAATGCAGGGGATCGCTCGCGGGGCCGATGTCCCCTTCGAACATCTCTTCCAGGTCAACTCGCTGCTGGATGTCGGCAACTTCCGCTGGATCGACTGCGTTCGGCAGCTGGTCGGATGCACCTGTTTCGTGGTGCCTCACGAGGCCGGAACCGGCCAGACGCTGCTCGGGCAGACCTACGACCTCTCGGCCTTCCGGCGTCGATTCAACATCCTGCTGAGGATTCAGCCCGACGACGGCCCGGCCCAGCTGGTCTATTCGCTGGCCGGCATGGTCGGACTGGCTGGTCTCAACGAGCACGGCCTGGGCATCAACATTAACTACCTCTCGAGCAACGACTGCCAGCCGGGCAAGTTGCACGCGGTGATCGTGCGACAGGTGCTGGCGGCGTCGAACCTGGCCGACGCCGTCGCGGCCCCCACCGCGGGGGCCCGTGCCGGGGGGTCTCACTACCTGGTCGCCGACGACGCCGGGCACGTGGTCAGTGTCGAGACGACCGCCGAGGCGTTCGCGCTGCTGTATCCCGACGGCAAGCCCTACGGGCACACCAACCACTACCTCTCCGAGTGGCTGCAGCCTCGACAGGTGATCCGATCGACGGCCATCGGCAGCTCGATCGCACGCTACACCGCGCTGAGGCGGTTCCTGCAGCGAGACGGCCTGGATCGCGAGTCGCTGAAGGCGATGACCGCCGATCACAGCTCTTATCCCCGCTCGATCTGTGCACACGGCGGTCCCGACGAGCCCGAGCACCTGCGCGGCAGCACGATCGCGGCGATGGTGCAGGTGCTGGGCGAGCGGAGCATGCACATCTGTGGCGGGTGTGCGTGCGAGGGCGAGTACCAGGTGATCGCGCTGGAGAGCTGATCTTTAGGCGAGTAGTTCGTGGACCACGTTGCCGTGCACGTGGACCGTGTCTGTGACGGCCTGGAAGGGGCCGCCCATGCGGGTGGTCATCTGACTGCGTGAGAGTGGGGTCATGGCGTGTCAGTCCCTGGATAACGCCATGCCGCGGACCGTCTCGGCATGACGGAAACCCTCGCGCCAGCGCGCACGAGCGATTTCGGCCTGGCCGACGTAGTCTTCGGCACCCAACAGCAGGCTGACGTCGTTGGCCAAGCGATGCTTCGAATCGACAAAGACCCGGACCAGGTAACGGCCTTGCGGCAACCTGGCCCGTTCGCGGTCCCACTTGATCCCGTCTCTGCCGTCTCGCGGAGCCAGCAGGAACAGGGCTCCGTTGACAATGTGCCTGGGCGTGACCGTGCCCTGGGTGAACGCGATCGGTTCGCTGCCATAACGACCCGATTGCTGGTCGAAGGCGTGGACGAACAACTGCACCGGTTGACCGACCTTCCAGCTGGCCGGAGTGGCCATCAGCCGCAGGATCGACCGCGATGCGTACCAGTTGTCCTCGGGCAGGTCCTCGACCGAGGCGTAGCGATTGGCGACCACTCGCGAGTAGTCCGCGATCCAGGTCACGAACGACTTGTATGACTGGTCGTTCTTGTGCATCTTCATGCCCCCCATGTGCGAGATGGGGTCGACCGAAGAGGCCGGCAGGAAGGTGCCGTCGGGGCGTTTCTTCGGGAGCTTGGAGAGTGGCTTGAGGATCAGCAGGCTGCGGGCGGGGTTCTCGAGATCCAGCAGCGGGCGTCCTCCGGCGGGCGTCTTGAGGCTTTGCGCGACCAGGTAGTCGAGAGTCGCTTCCGGGGTCTTCTTGAAGATCACCACTTTCTCGAGCAGACCCGGGTACTTTTCGCGGAACTTCGCCATGTTCTTGATCGCCGCCTGGTGCCGCGGATTGTTGGCGTCGATGTCGTTGGGTGTGTGGCAGGGGAAGCACCTCATACGTTGCGACCAGACGGTACGGACGAACGAATCGACCACGCGGCTCTTACGAGCGTGTCGGATGACCTCGTTGGGGCGGGCCGGGCGGGCGCGTTGGGCTGCGGTCAGAGGCGGCAGCGAGCGTAGTTTCGGGTCGTTGCAGCAGGCCTTCAGCCACGCGGCGAAGGCCTGGTACTCGGCTTGACGCATCTTGGCGTGGATCAGCCGGGCGCCCTTGTCCAGGTCCTTTTCGCCCATGCGGATCAGGCCCAGGATCTTGGACTTCTCGGGGCTGTCCAGGTCGACCAGGCCCTAGTCACGCAGCGACGCGAACGTCTTTTCGTGCGAGGGCAGGATGTAGTTCTTGAGGTCGACCGAGGCGAGGTGGCACTGGATGCAACTGGCCGGTTTGGGCGACCTGAAGATCGGCAGGATGCGGCTGTTGAAGAGGTCCAGCGGCGAGGGTTCCGCCGAGCGGGACGGGGTGATTCCAGTGACCAGCACCACGAGGGTGGCGGTGGTGATTAGCTGTGCCAAACGCACGGGAGTACATCCTCGGATGTCGCTGGGATGGGGGTCAGTGAGTCCGCGGCCGGAGACCTGCCACGCCTCGACGGTCTGTCTAGTAGAGCAGTCGTTCAACCGGGGCACAAACCCGGATTCACACGGGGTGTTTGTCGACGGGAACGCGACTCGTGGTCAACGCGCCTCGTGGACCTGGTCTCCGATCGTCTTCATCCGGGCAACCAGCCGCCGGTGCAGATCGCTGAGGACGGAGCGGACCTTTGGGTCCTTCGAGCCGACCAGGTTGTTCGCTTCGGCCGGGTCCTTCTCGAGATGGTACAACTCGTCGCGTGAGGGGTTCAGGAAGTCACGGATGAGCTTCCATTGACCGGTCGAAATCATTCGCATGTGAGTACGCGACTGGTGGTGGGTGCTGTACTGGGCGTAGTAGGTGTTGTCCCAGCCGGCCGGTTTCCGGCCCTTCAGCAGTAGGCTGAAGTCGCGGCCACGCAGTTTCCATGACGGCTGGGTCTTCACGCCGGCCATGGCCAGGATCGTCGGGAACCAGTCGAGGTTCGAGACGGTCTGGGGAACGACCGTGCCCGGCTTAATCACCCCCGGCCAGCGGATCATCGTGGGGACCTTGATCGAGTTGTCGTACATATTGGGCCGTTGGCCGCGGGGGATGTTCGGCTTCGCCGGCGGCGGCGGCTTCAGCACCCAGTGGCCGTTGCCCTTATGCCAGATGCCGTTGTGGCCCATGCTGTAGCCGTGATCGGAACTGAAGATCACGATCGTGTTGGAAGCGAGTTTCAGTTTGTCGAGCATGTCGAGTATCCGGCCCACGTTGCGATCGACGCTCCGCACGCTCGCCAGGTACTCGCGGGTCATCCGCTTGACCCGGGGCACATCCAGATTCGGGAAGTTCGGGTTGGGGATCGGGACGTCCACGCCCTTGTACGGGGCCATGTCCTCAGGCGCCACAGGCAACCAGCGGGCGTGCGGGGCGCGAGTGTGCCAGCAGAGTAGGAAGGGGCTGTCGGCTCGGGACTTCACGTGTGAGCGAATGAACCCGAGCGCCTCATCGGCCAGCACGTCGGCCGTCAGGCCTTCGAACTTTCGGTTCGTGCCGTCCTTCTCCAGCGTCGGATTGACCGGGCTCCAGCCACCCTCGCGGTGACCCATGAAGTGATCGAAGCCGTACTTGGTGGGGTGTTGTTTGTCCTGGCGACCGAGGTGCCACTTGCCGACCAGGCCGGTATGGTAGCCGGCCTTCTGCAACTGGCGTGGCCAGACCGGCAGCTTGGGATCCAGCCCCAGCTGGGCCTCGCGATGCGGGTGGATCCAGTCGGTGATCCCCACCTCGGTTCCGTAACGACTGGTCATCAGCGACGCCCGCGACGGACTGCAGACGGGCGTCACCGTGTAGGCGTTGGGCAGGTAGGCCCCTTCGCGGGCGATGCGGTCCATGTGAGGCGTTTTGGCCAGGCGGTTGCCCGAAACACCCAGTGCCCAGGGGGCCTGGTCGTCGGTAAAAATGAAGAGGATGTTTGGTTGAGCGGCGCGTGTGGAGGAAACCCATCCGGCGAGAATCAACACGGCGAAGAGACACCAGGTCTTGTTTGTCATGCTTGTCATTAAAACTGTCCGGCCTGAAGTGGTCGTATTGGTCGATAAACAATCATGGCGTGAAAACGGCCGTTGAGGTAGTCGCAGCCGCCAGGTGAGGTGACTGGACATTGCAGGTGGGTGGCCTGGGTTTCCGGAGGACTGACGCTCTCGAACCTGATGTCTGCTGAGCACGCTGGCGCTGGCCGGTGGTGGCCTGGACATGGGCCAGGTCATCGGTGGGAGTGCACCGAAACCTCGTTCGACGACCCGGCCGGCCGATCCCGATGCTGGGAACCGGACAGCCCGACCAGGGGGCTGATCGAATCCTCGCGCGGCGTCACTTCCGCCGTTGGTCCTTGTTGCAGTTCTTATCCTGCGCAACGGCCTTCCCGGTTTTCTCGACCGGGTGTGTGAAGAGGTATTTCCACGCGGCTTCGTGGAGGAACTTTCCGGCGGAGTTTTTTCGGGCACTGCCGCCCGGGACGACTGCCACGTGAGCCCGGCGTGTGTTGCCGCCGACATCGAAGGTGCTGATCAGCCGTCGGGAGTTGCCGAACGGCGCAGCGGCCTTGTCCACGTCGACGATCGCCCCGTGCTTGTGCAGGCCCAGCAGTTCCCATGACCGGCAGTAGTGGTCGCCGCTCCAACCGGTGTCCAGGACGTGAGTGAAACCGAAGTAGCGGTTGGTGGGAGTGGCCGAGGGGAGCTTCTGCCAGGTCTGCAACTGGTCACGGGGTCCCGAGAACATCACCACGCGGCTGACCTTCTTGTGGACCGCGAAGCGGGCGGCCGTGGTCGAGCCATGAGAAATCCCGGCCATGATCACGTGCTCCCACTTCAGGTCACTGCCGTCGGTGGTCAGGAACTGGTCCCAGCGACCCTGGGGGTGCTTCTTGTTGAGCCAGATCACGAACTGCCGTGATCGCTCCATCATGCCGTCGGGCCTGGGAATCGAGAGTTGAGAGCTGTGATCTTCGCCCGTGGCCGCCTCGAGCCGCGCATCTCCTCGACACATCTCTCCCACCGGATTCTCGCGGCAGATCTTGCCGAACCAGCGGTTGGCGTAGTGGACCTGGATCGCGTGCAGGCCGTAGCTCGAGAGACGATCGAACAGGCCCGGGTTGTGTCGCATCAGCCAGATGACCAGCTTGCCCCGCGGAGCGAATCGCGTGTCGACGATTGCCTGCTGCAGGTCCTGCACCTTGCCGTCGGCGGTGAAGACGAAGTCGATCTCGGGGTGCTCCTTGGCACGCGAATCGATCGTGCTGGCTCGTGCCGAGAGGGTGTATCGTCGGGGCTTGGAATCGAAGAACTTCCTGGCCGACCGCTTGCCAGCGACGACCTGGTCGAGATGGAGCTGCAGGAAATCGAACACGTGTTCTCCGTTACGGCCCGTGAAGAACTCGGCGCCCCCGTGTTTCGATCCGGCCAGGACATGCAGTTCGACCGGCCGGCCGACTTTTCTGTAGGCTTGCTCGATGGCCTGGGACTGGTCCAGCAGTACCGTGCTGTCCATGTCACCGTGGAAGATCAGCAGCGGTGGGTCATCGGTGGTCACGTGGTAGACCGCCGAGGCCTGCCTGGCCAGTTCGACTTTCTTGTCGGCCCCACCCCCCAGCAGGTTGTACACGACCGACCCTTCCTTGTTGGCGCGTGACGGCTGCGTCCTGCTCCTGAGCACGAAGTCGGTCGCACCGTAAAAATCCACCACCGCCTGCACGCGTGAAGACTGGTCGAGATTTCCGCCCACCTTTCCCTCGAGCTTGTCGTTTCCACCGGTCGTTCCCAGCAGGGCTGCCAGGTGGCCTCCGGCGCTGGAACCGGCAACGGCGATCCGATCCGTTCGGTAACCATGGTCCGGGGCATGGGCCCGCAGCCAGCGGATGGCGGCCTTGCAGTCGTGCAACTGGGCCGGAAACCTGGCGACGTCCGTAAAGCGATACGAGATACTCGCAACGGTGTAGCCATGGCCGGACAGCCACGACAGGGAGCAGCGGTTCTTCGATCCGGCCCGCCAGCCGCCTCCGTGAATCCAGACAACCAGCCGGGATCCTCTGGGTGTCTCGGGCAGGTGCAGGTCCAGTTTCAGGCTCTTCCCGTCGACGTTGGCGAACTCGATGTCCTTGACCACTTTCCCTGCGGCGATCGAGTTCGCGGCGGCGGCGGCAATTACCAATGGGACGAGAAAGACGAGTTGTTGAATTCGCATGCCTGGCATGTTCCTGGTGAGAATCGGGGACTTCCTGGCTACCGCATCGGGGTTCGTATCAGCCAACACGATACTTCGTCACGAAACCTTCGTTCAAGGCAATGCCGATGCCCGGCCCATCGGGAGGGCGAACGCGGCCGTTGTTTTCGCGGACCTGCTGGAAGACTCCCAGCGGCTCGGGCATCACCGGCTCTTCGAACCAGTAGAAGCCCAGGTCCCGCAGCCGCAGTCCCAACTGAATGGCCTCGCCGACGGTGTAGGCGTGGTTGGGGCGGCCATCAGCCTGAAGCCGTCTCCGGCTCCACGCCGTACCGCCTCGGCCAGCCTACCCAATCAACTCGGGCACGACCTGTCCACCATACACCAGCGGCCAATAATGCCCCTGGCGATCGGTGATCTCCTGTTGGTGGTCGATGTCGAGCAGGTGACAGGCCGTCGCCAGGATATCCTTCGGCGCCCGGCCATGCTCACTGAGACAGAGCACGAGGGTGAAGTCGAGAATGCCGGGCCGATCTCATGGATTTCACGTCGGTCAATTTGCAGAAGAACTCGATCGGGAATTCCCACCCGGCTTGCGAAGCCCGAAGAACTTGAGAACACGGGCTAAGTGCCGGCCCAGACGACCGGGAGGCTTCGGACGCCCGGCAGGTTTCTTGCTGGGCGAACTCGTCCGTCCCACAAAGACCTGTTGACCGGTCTCCAGATTCAGCCGTATCTCCATCTGGCCACGGGTTTCGACCAACGGAAGCGATGCTTCATCGGCCAGTAGTGTCCAACTCGGAGACTGGCTGATCGATCCTTCGAATTCCCAGCCGTCGGGGATGGCGACGTCGAGACAATCGTCATCGACGTGTGCGGCGAACTGGAAACCCTTGACGTGCCAGCCGAGTTTGAGCCAGCGACAGGGCAGCTCGCAGCCGGTCAACTGGTCGACGACCGAGATGTCGGCCGCCTCTCCGTCGGCGTTACGCCGCAGTCCGGATCGTTCCAGGCGGGCAACGAATCGCTCGACGTCATCCGAGTGCATGAAACCGACCCGGGTGAGTTTTCCATCGTGGCAAAACGTCTGGTTCGGGCGCTCCCGGAAGTACCCCAGTAATCCACCGGGTATCTTTTGCTTGAGAACAGGAACCGGGACCACAACACTAATCGCTTCGATCAGGACGGACATGAATGCGCCTTTCTGAATTGGCGTGAGCAGTAGCGGGAACCGCGGCGAGGAGCGGCCGCTATGCGTGCGACTTCAACTCGCGGAGCATGATTCCGAGCATCTCGGACAGCCCCACGACATCGAACTCGTTGTGCCGCAGGACGTTCGCCCACTTTGCCTTCGTTGTGCGAGTGAGCCGCCCGTAAGCTCCACGTCGTTGCAATTGACCCATGACGTCGTTGAGTCTCCTGGTCACTCCTCGATGGCGATACATGTGGGGACGCTTGATGCCGACGTTGGCGGCATAGTCGATCAAGCGGTTCCCCTCCTTGGCCCAGTAGCGCTCCCGTTGCTTGGGACTCCGAGACACCCTGAGTTTCCGCCGCATCTGAGCCACCTGTTTGCGGATGGCGGGCCGGCACCGCTTACGCCATTCGTCAGCCACCATCTTGGCATTCACGAATCGCAAGCCTGGGACCTCAACGCCCATGTCGACCAGCACGTCGGATTCTGTCGAACTGAAGGCCACGATTAGCCGGTCCTGGTCGATCGCCCGCCGGACAAGCAGGCTGGACCAGCCGGCCAGGTCGGCCACATCGAGCCCCTTGGCTCTCGCGGCCAGGTCGAGCCGACGGTCAAACACCACCTGCTCGAATTGCCCGTCGGCCAGAACACCGGCCAACACCGTCGGCCCGACCTGGAAACTCTCAAAGTCCAGGATGATGGCCCGCTCGAGTTGACCGTTATCGAGCCGGTGCCAGGTGAGTTGCTTTCGTGTCATGTCGCGTCTCCTTGAAAAGAGCCAGAATGGGCGTCAGCGAAATGCCGTTGCCCTCCATCTCTTAAGAGACGCGGCCGCCCGCATGCGTACGCGAGGGCAAGCGGATCTGGCCGGGGAATTGGACGAACCGTCGACAACCAGTCGGCGAACTTGTTTCGCGGCAGCGGTGAGTCCATCCAAGAAGTTCTCGATGATCTCGGCGCAGCGAACCTCCTCAGCCGCAATATGGATCCCGCGGGTCTTCGGCCTGTTGGATGGCCCGCTCCGCCCGGTCCTAGCCGATCAACTCCGGCACCACGTGGCCGCCATGTACCAGCGGCCAGAGCCGTCCCTGTCGGTCGGCGATCTGCTGCTCGTGGTCGATTCCCAGCAGGTGGTAGGCCGTGGCCAGGATATCCTTGGGCGAAATCGGCCGCTGGGTCGGGAAGGCGGCGATCTCGTCGGAGGCACCGATCAGGGTGCCCGGCCGGATCCCCGCACCGGCGAATAACTGGCTGTAGACTTCCGACCAGTGTCCGCGGCCCGGACCCTTGTTGGTGTCGTAGAGCTTCGGAGTACGGCCGTGTTCGCTGAGACACAGCACCAGGGTCTCGTCGAGCATGCCGCGTTGTTCGAGGTCACTGATCAGGGCCGAGTAGGCTCGGTCGAAACCGGGCAGCAGCATGTTTTTCATCCGCGGATGATGGTCGTGGTGAGTGTCCCAGCTCTCGTCGGACCGTTCCCACTCGTCCCAGATCACCGTGACCAGTTTCACGTCGTTTTCGATCAGCCGCCGAGCCGACAGGCAGGATTGACCGAAGAGATTCATGCCGTAGCGCTCGCGGACCCGGGCGGGTTCGTCCTGGATGTCCAGCCCACGCTTCAGCTTGTCGGAGGCGGCGACCGAAAAGGCCCGGTCTCGTGTCCGCTGGTAACTCTGAACCGACGAGGCACCATCGATCCAGCGGGCCTGGTCTTCGAGTTGCTCCAGCAACGAGCGGCGGCGGTTGAGGATATCGAGTGTCAGGCCTGGGACGTGACGCTCGCTGAACGAGAAACGGCCCTCCGGCGTGATCTCCAGGTACGGATCTCCCTGGGGCATCTCGCCACGAAATTCACCCCAGACCGGGTCGTAGGACGCGCCCAGGAAGCCGCCGAAAGTGCCGGCTCGCTTGTTCGGGCCCGAACGGGTGCTCTGTACCCAGGGCAAACCGACGCTGACCGGAGGACGGAACGATCGACGTTCGCGCTTGGTTCGCTCGTCCAACTTGGTTCGCTCGTCCAAATAGTCCAGCACACCGCCGAAGAACGGCCAGTGGTCCGGATGCCGCTGGCGGCCCTCGAGATTGGTCGTCTCGAGGTTTCCGGTCAGTGTGTAGGCGGCGTTGTGCAATGGCCAGGGGTGCGACATCGAGCGAATGACCGTGCAGCGATCCAGTACCCCGGCCGTCATCGGAAGCAGTTCGTTGATCCGCACGCCCGGCAGTTTCGTGCCGATTGTCCCGAATCCGCCCCGAATCTCCTCGGGAGCCTCCGGCTTGGGATCGAGCGTGTCCAACTGGCTCCAGGCTCCGTAGATGTATAAGAGGATGCAGTTTTTGGCGCGACCGAAGGTCGATTCCATGCCGACCGGTGGTGTCGGCTTTGCGGCCGGCACGATCGAACCACCAGCCAGCGAGCTGGCCAACCCGAGTCCGCCCACCCGCAGCATCTCGCGACGGTTCAAACCACCACGGACATGCTGGGTCAGCGAACGTCCGGTGCCAAGGATTCGGAGCATGGGATCGTGGTCGCGGGGGTTGTGGGAAGACGCTAGCCTATCGAAGAGGAGGAATGGGGGTCAATTCGGAGATGATGTGAAAGGCGTCATACCGGGTGGGAAATCAATCCGATCCGGTTGGGTCATCCCGGGCCGAGCGGCGTGGTGGTGTCCCGGGGCCGTCTCGAAGACTGTCGGTAGGTGGTGGCTGTTGAAGATTACCAGAGAATTGTCCTGGACAGTTGTTGAGACCCGATACCCAATTCGGCGATACGTTGATCCCGGGTCCACCCAAAGAGCGGGCGTGGTCAGGGAACGACCGGAAATTCAGTTTCCTGGCTCGGATTCTATTATAGAGAGTTGATTCGGGAGGAGTGACGACCTTTCAGTTGCCTTCCAGGCTGTTGTTCTTGTCGATACTCACGAGAACCTGATGGTCCATGGTACGTTTGGCTTTCTCTGCTCCGGAGAAAAAGGGCTGTCGAGGATGGCTGATCGTATGCCCGGCGATTGCAGGCCACTGTGACAACCGACTACCGGTGCGATATTCCCGGTCGGGCTTGGAGCCCGGGTGATCAAGTTCTCGTATCTCTTCGATTAAAGAGCCCCAATGCCACGCTATCCGCAAAACAACCTGGCCGCGTGTATGCTGCCGTGGACCGAGGATTTTGAACTGGATGTTCCTGTCTTCGAACGGCACATCCAGTCGACACTCGATGATGGTTACAAGTGCCTGTACCTGATGGGCACCGCCGGCGAGGGGTACGCTTTGAACGGCGATCGGTTTCGCCAGGTGGTCGAGGTCTTTGCGGGCCTGGCTGTTCGCGACGGCATCGATCCGCAGATCGGTGTCATTGGCACGTCGATGGAACAGTCGCTCGAGAGGATCCAGCTTGCCTGCGATCTGGGCATCCGTATGTTCCAGATCTCGTTGCCCAGTTGGGGAACACTCGACGAGGCCGAGACGATGCTGTTCTTCCAGACCGTGTGCGGCCGGTTTCCCGATTGTCGGTTCCTGCACTACAACCTGCCGCGGGCCGGGCGGATTATCCGGGGTCGCGAGTACCACCGGATCGCAGAGGCGGTTCCCAACCTGGTTGCCACCAAGAACAGTTCGACCGACTACGCCCGAACGGCCGACCTGCTGACGCACTCGCCGGAACTGCAGCATTTCCTGCTGGAAGGCAACTTCGCGATGGGCTGCACGTTGTCCGAGTGTTCGTTGCTGTGCAGCTTCGATGCCCTGTTCCCGAAAACGACCTGGCAGTTCTTCGAGGCCGGCAAGAATAAGGACCTCGAGGAACTGTTCCGGATTACCCAGCTGTTCCACGATGCCTGCCAGACGCTGTTGTCGGTTTGCCAGCGAGAGATGATCGACGGGGCCTACGACAAGACGTTCCTCTGGTTGACCGATCCCTCGTTCTCCAATCGCCTGCTGCCTCCGTACCTGGGCCTCAGCGAAGAAGAATCAGTCGCGGTCCGCGAGGTGTACGACGAGCACTTCGCGTCGATTCCCTAGTTCACACCTCAACCCGGTTGCTTGGCCTTGGGGCCTTTGGTCTCGCCGGCGATCGTGCGGCGGATCCAGTCGACGTGGTTGGGGACACGTGTCGAGCAGTTGACGTCTCCGTACTGTGTCGTGGCCCGGCGACCTTTTAGCGGGTAATCGGTGCCGAAGCTGCTGACTCCCAAGACTCGCCACTGGTCGTTCTCACGGGCGTAGATTGGCCCGCCACTGTCGCCGTTGTAGCAGCAGCCTTCCAGGGGCAACGGCCGGGCGTCGCTCCCTCCGGGGCCGAGCATCCTGGAGAGTGAGCGGTCGAGCAAGCGGTTGCTCCGTAGCGTGTTTCGCTCGGACTGGCCGTTGTCGAAATCGAACGCGATCAACCCGTCCCCATCACGATCGAGGATGTTCTCACCGGCCCGTTTCCGTCCATCGTCCTTCCACTGCCGCTCTCGCTTTTGTCGGCCCGTGGCGAAGCAGCCGAACCCGGCCAGGCAGATTCGGGCTCCCGGTGTGGCCCGGTCCTCGAACAGCGGGGCCACCGAGATATCCTCGACATCGCGGTCGAGTTTCAGCAGCGCGATGTCGTTGCGATCGGCGCGGTTGCTGGCCCCATTCTTAAAGACCTTGTCGGAGAGCAACGGTTTCAGAACCTTCGCGTCCAGCGGCAGGGTGATCCGGATCTCCACCACGCGGTATTCCCGCGACCGATCGGCGGCCGACGATCCGAATCGCACCTTCAGGTTTTGCGCAAATCGCGGTGCCCTCTTTTTCTTCAGCACGCAGTGGGCGGCCGTCAGGACCCAGCGTGGTGCCACCAGGACTCCCGAACCGTCCCAATCGTCCGAGTCGCGGAATCGACCCAGTACACAAACCGGGCGAAAGTCCGGGTACTTTTCTCCAGCCTTGAACTCGTCCTTGTTGCCGGCCATGCGGATATAGGCATCGGCTTTCACGGTGTGCAGGCCGCCTATTCCCAGCACACTGCGAGACGTTGCCGCAGCGACGAACAGGGTGAGCAGAACCACGTTTCGCATCCACATGGCTTGATGGCCTCTGGTTTTCCGGGGAGAGTTCTTCATCCAGCAGTTTCACCCATGGTCGGATGATGTTCAAGTGCCGCCCGCCATGTCGGTGATGCGGCCCTCCGATGTGCTTGCACGCCCGATTGGGTCTGTCCATGATCACAGCCAGGTGTGTTGATGAGGGTTGCCACGCTGTCTGCCTGCCCTGTTCGAGGAGCCTCGTTTCATGTCTCCGAAGTTCACCGATTCCATCGGTCGCCAAGTTCCTGTGTGCCTGATCACCGGCCTGCTGGCCTGGGGGATGGTGGCAAACGGCCACGCCTTTGAAACGAAACCATCCACTCCGTTCACCGACAAGGCCGTCGAGTACATCCGCCGCCAGGCGCAACACATGGCCCGTGGAAACAGCAAGGTAGCGCCGGAGTTCTTTTCCAGCCTGGCAACCGCCAACTACGTGCAGTCCCGCTTGAGTTCCTTGAATTATGCGATTCTCGGTTCCTCGAAACAGAAGTTGCCGACCAACGTGGAGGAGTGCCTGCAGAAGAAAGCCGGGATCTGCGGCAACCACGTGGCCGCCTTCCTGGAAATCTCCAAGCGGCTGGGACTCCGTACGCGGCCGGTGGAGTTCTATTTTCCCGGTGCCGATCCCGAAAAAAACCATAGTCATATTTGTGCCGAGGTCTTCTACGGTGGTCGCTGGCGGCTTTTCGACATCACCTGGGGAACCTACTTTGCCAAACCGCTGAGTGCCCCCGACGACCTGGCTGATGTTGTCGGACTGCGAGCCAGCCGCGACGGCCGTTCGTGGGCCATCACCAACCAGTCGGACCTCTGGTACCAGCAGTGGAAAGCCAGTGGACTGGATCCGCTGGAATACCTCGACGATCAGAAGGTGGACATCCTGCGTGGCCGACGGGGAACGATCCACCTGCGGGCGTCCCGTCGGGAAGGCGGCCGGGAAGAATTCCGTCCGTTGCACCAGCCGAACTTCTTCGGGCGAAATCAGGCCGATCGCGACTATGGGCCGCTGGTGATTCGCCTGGAGAAACCGACAGGTACGGCCACCGCACTCCATCTTGATGTGCTTGGCAAGGCCGGCCAGGGTACGATGCTGGTCACCAGTGGGAAGCAGCGGTACACGGTTCCGTTTGCCGAGATACAGGGTGGCAAGACACTTACGACGAAGTTCACCGGACCGGTTGCCAAACAACCGGTCACGTTGCAGGCGATTCCCGGAAAACCCGGCGGAGTTGCCTATGTTGTTTTCCGGACCATCACGCTGGAGACCCGCTGAGTGCCCCCGCTCCGTTGATACTGTCGCGGCAGATGTGGACAATCACCGGCCAGTCGGAGCGGGAAATCCTGTTGAAGAGAGGGCTGCCTTTCGGGGCGGTTGAAAACTGATGAGACGTGATCCTGTCCAACGGCGAACAAACCACGCGGGCCATTGGTGGGCCTGTGCCACTGCGGTCTGCCTGGTGGTTCTTCCGTGTGCCCCGGCCGTCGCGGCCGACAAGGTGCCCACGTATCGCTGGAAACCGGTGACGCTCAAGGCGCCGTTTGCCGCACGCGATGGTGCGGGAGCACTGGTCTACAAGGGTCGGATGTGGCTGCTGGGTGGCTGGAACCCGGGCGACAAGGTTCACTTTCCTCGCATCTGCAACAACGAGGTCTGGAGTTCACGCGACGGCTTGGACTGGAAACTGGACAAGCCCAACACGTTTCTCGACAAGACATTCGACACGACTCGCGACTGGGAAGGACGTCACACGGCTGGCTACGTGGTCTACCGGAACAAGATGTGGATTGTCGGTGGGGACGTGAACCAGGGCCACTACCAGAACGATGTCTGGAACTCGACGGACGGTCGGACCTGGGTGCATGTGAACAAGGGGCACGACGTGCCGTGGGGACCCCGGGCCCTGCATTACACCTTCGTGCTGGATGGCAAGATCTGGATCCTCGGTGGCCAGACCATGCCGGCCTTCGCGAAGCCGGCGTCGCAGGAGAAGTTCTACCAGGACTGCTGGAACACGACCGACGGGGTCCACTGGACGCGGGTCAGTCCCCGGAAGCCGGTTTGGTCGCCCCGTGGCATGATCGGTGGCAGCGTGGTCTTCAAGGATCGCGTCTGGGTGCTGGGCGGAGGCACCTACGACACCCCCACGACGAAAATGCGAAAATTTCACGATGACGTGTGGAGTTCCGCTGACGGTGTCCACTGGAAACGACACATCGAACACGCGGCCTGGGAACCCAGGCAGTACCACGATGTGGCCGTTTACGACGGCCGCATGTGGCTTATGGAGGGGTACACCAAGGGAGTAGGAAACCGAAAGGATGTCTGGCATTCCGATGACGGGGTCCATTGGCACGAGGTCCCAAAGACACCCTGGAAGCCTCGCCATGCCGCCAGCGTGTTCCCGTTCAGGAATTCGCTATGGATGGTCATGGGCAACAACATGGAGCCGGATGTCTGGAGGCTGGATCGGGCGAGTCGCTAGTGCAGGAGCGGCCGGTTTGGGTGATCGGAAAACGGGAAGGATCCAGCTGCTGAACAGGTCCAGCAGCGATGGATCGTCCGATTTGCGTTTTGCCGGCTGCAGGGATCAGCACCACGAGGGTGGTTGTGCCCCTGTGCCCGAGGTTGGTGCTGGACCGGTCTCTATGGCGTGGGGTTCATTCGGCCAACAGCTTCTCGATCAGTTCTTCGATCGCCTTCGCATTGGCCGGCCCACTACCGACTCGGGTCATGCGAATCTTACCGGTCTTGTCGATGACGGTGACGTGTGGAATTCCACTAACTCCGTAGTACTTCGACAGTGTCGAGTCGGCCGGTTGGATGGCCAGGCGGTGTTTCAGCTTGTGGTAGTCGGCAAACTGCTGAACGAGGTCCTGTTCTTCTTCGGGAGTCTGAGGTGTTTGGGCCCGGCCGAGTTGTCCGGTCTGGTCGTTGAAGCTGTATCGCTTGTAGTAGCGAGTCAGCCCGATCATCAGGAAGTCCTTTTTGCCGTACTTCGTCTGCCAATCGATCAGGTGCGGGAACGTGGCGATGCAGGGTCCGCACCAGACGGCCCAGAAGTCGAGCACAACAACTTTGCCCTTGAGATCGTCGTCGGTCAGCGGCGAGCCGTTGGCCCAGGCATCGACCTGCAGCGGAGCGAGACTTTTGCCGTTGAGTGCCAGCAGCTTGCGTGTCGAGGCGATGGTACGGTCGTATCGTTTGAGTGACGCCTTGGCGGCGGTGACAGCCTTGAGTGCGGCGGCGGCGGATTCGTCGAGCGCGAGTCCGTCGAGAAACTTGATGGCGGCCTTCTGGCCAGTCTCGGCCTTGTCCGGGTTGGTACGAGCCAACCCCGAGATGTCTTGTCCGGTCTTCTGGCCATACTGCTGGATGAGCTTGGGTTGATTCGAGTCTTTCTTGAGCGATGCTTGCAGGTCTTCGATCTTGACTCGGGACAAGGCGATGCGGTCGCGGTAGAAGGTCAGTGCCCGGGTGGCTTTAGGGATCAGCTCGACGCTCTTGGCGTTCTTCGGCTTGGCCTTCTTGATTTCAGCCTCGAGAGCATCGACGAGTTTTTCGGCCGCATCGGCGTCCTTGGCCAGCACGTTCCGGATGGTTCCGAAGGTCTTTCCGAAGAACGTGTTGAGTGCCTTGTCATCTTCCAGGACGTCATGGATTTTGGTGACGTCAACGGCCGCTTTGGCGGATTTCGGTTTGTCGTCGGCCACGGCCGAAGTGGCAATAAGACCGGACAGCATGGCGGCGCAGAAGAACTGGGGAAGACGCATCGTGGACTCCTTGGGGTGTCGCTTGAACGGGCCAATCAGGATGTACGATTCCGGAGGTCCCCACACCTCGACGAACCGTCTAGTAGAACAGCCCCGTGTACAAGGCACAAACTACCTGACGATTGAGTACTGTTTGGGATTCCTCGACTGGCGGTGATGCGAGGTGACTCATTTATCATGGAGAAATCCACTGCCACGCAATCGACGCGAATTCCTGGAGCACGTGGGAAGCGGCATGCCGATTGACCACCAGGACCGCTAGGACGAACGGCCACCGGACTCCGGACAGGCTTGGCGGCTGTTGGATGTCGACGTGTAGTCGACCCTTTCAGCCTGTTTGCCAGGGCTCTGCCGGAGGCGTGAGCGCCCTGTTGAAAAGACTCGGGATCTGGGGGCTCGAACGTGTCGATAAGAACCAAGGTATGACATCGACCGCCAAGGCGGTCGAATCTGCCCGACGAGTTTGACTCGACATTGCAGGTACGATGGGACGCGCATAGAATCTTACATCGAGGAGCGTTGATGCGATTTTGCTCCGGTTGCTGACTCGAGTTTTCAAGGAGAGCTGGCCGATGTTGAAGGTCCTGTTCGGGGAAAAGGGAACCAACTGTGCAGGCGTCACACGTCGCAGCGCCTTGCAGGTGGGAGGTTTGGGGTTCGGTGGCCTGACGCTTTCGAACCTGATGTCGGCTCGAGCGGCCGGAGGGTCCGATCTGAGTCGCGACACGTCGGTCGTTTGGCTGTGGCTCAATGGCGGCCCGACTCACATCGAGACCTTCGATCCGAAGATGACGGCTCCGGTGGAGTACCGCAGTGTTTCGGGCGAGGTGAAGACACGGATCCCCGGCGTGACACTCGGCGGTCATTTCGAGCGGATGGCCGGCATGGCCGACAGGATGACCTTCGTCCGGTCGTTTGTGGTTCCGACGAGCAGTCACAACCGCGGCGCCTTCTGGGTCAACACCGGCTACAAGCAGGGATCGCATCGACCGTCGCTGGGATCGATCACGTCTCGGGTCCGCGGCGCCAATCACCCGGTGTCGGGGATGCCGACGTACTTGCAGATGGGCCAGATCGGTTTCAACACCGATGCCCCAGTCATTCCCGGCCCGGCCTGGCTGGGTAAAGCGTACGGTCCATTCACTCCGAGTGGTCCGTCGCGCGAGAACATGAACTTGACGACCCAGGTGTCTCGGCTGGAAGACCGTCGCAGCCTGCTGAAGGGACTCGACAAGTTGCAGCGAGACGTCGATGCCAGCGGTGTGATGGACGGGATCGACGGCATGAACCACCAGGCCTTCAGCCTGATCCTGGGCAAGGCGACCCGAGCATTTGATCTTAAGCGTGAGGACCCGAGGATTGTCGACCTGTACGGTGGCGGACTGGGCCAATCGATGCTGACGGCTCGTCGCCTGTGCGAGGTGGGTTGCGGATTCGTGGCCGTGTCGTTGCAGGGCTGGGACATGCACGGCAACGTCAAGCGGAGCATGGACCGTCGAGGTCCCGAGGTGGACCAGGCCGTCTCGGCCTTCCTGTCCGACATCCACCAGCGAGGCCTGGACAAGAACATCCTGCTGGTCATTTCCGGCGAATTCGGTCGTACGCCCCGGATCAACAAGAACGCCGGCCGCGATCACTGGGGTCCGTTGAGCACCCTGGCTTTGGCCGGAGGCGGGTTGAACATGGGGCAGGTGATTGGCAAGAGTTCGCCGAAGGCCGAGGTGCCTGCTGCAGGCAAGGTTGGGCCTCAGCAGTTGATGGCCACCGTCTTTCATGTGCTTGGGATCGAGCCAGAGACGTCGTTCGAGGATCCGGCCGGTCGACCGATTCCGATGCTGGGCACTGGGCAGCCGATCCCGGGGTTGATCTGACGGGCAGCGTCGAGGAACGGTCGTGCGGATTCCCGGTTGGCACAAGGCAAGTCGTTTGCGACGTGGCCTGATCGTCGGTTTGTCGTTGACCGTGCTGGCCCTGGTCCTGCTTGCCGGCTACCGACGTCAGATCGAGAATCCGGTGGTGGCGAAAATCGAGGCGGTTGGCGGCCGTGTCGAGCGATACGCCTGGGGCGATCCTTGGGTCTGGCGGTGGCAGGCCGTGTCTCGTGTTGATTTCAGCAAGAGCCGAATCACTCGGGATCGACTCGAAACGCTGCGCCAACTGAGATTCCTCGAGCGAATCAACCTCGCCGATACATCCCTGGTCGATCGCGATCTCCAGGCTCTTGTCGACTTCCCGTGTCTGCGGACAATCCGTCTCGATCGCACGGCTGTTTCGGACCGGGGCCTGCAGCATCTTGCCACGATCACTCGGCTCGACGGTCTGTGGCTGGCCGACACCTCGATCACCGACCAGGGAGTCCTGCTGCTGGCCTCGCTCGCACGTCTCAGGGACTTGGACCTGTCGGGGACGGCCGTGACCGATGCCGGCCTGGTGGCACTGGTCGGCATGGAGCGGTTGATCGACCTGGAATTGAATCGGACGAAGATTACCGACCAGGGACTCGAGACTCTCGCCGCCCTTGGTCAACTCAAGGACCTGGACATCAACAATACGCTCGTGACAGATCGTGGCCTGGTGCATCTGTCCCGTTTGCAAAATCTGGAGGAGGTCGAAATATCGGGAACGCAGGTCACCGACACGGGACTGGCGAGTCTCAGCAAGTTGGATCGGCTTGATGAAATCGAGTGTGCCAACACTCAGATTGGCGATGCCGGGCTGATGCATCTGGCCGGGCTGAAGCGACTGGAGTATCTCGATGTTCGAGGCACGCGGACCACTCGGAGTGGAATCGATCGTCTGAAGCAATCGCGTGCGACGCTGAAGGTGCTCAGGTAAGATCCGCCTGAGAGGATCTTTCGGCCAGGACTTCCCAGCCCAACCGGGAACGGAATCAACCGATGTGGATGACGTCAACGGATAAGCGACTTGCGGCGTGCCTGTTTGGTGCGGGGGGGGTGATATTTGGCGTGGTCGTCGGTGTTGTTCCACTGGACATGGGGCGGCAGTTGATTGCGGATGATGGGGCGGTGCAATTGGCGACGTTTGCCACATTGGTCGCCGCGGCCATCCTGGCCATCACCCGGGCACTGAAGGACCCCGAACAGCGAATCGCCATGTCGCAGATTTCGTATTTGCTGTTGCTTTATGCCGCGCGTGAGGCGGATCTGCATCGCAGCGAGTGGTTGCCCGAACACTTCAGCAGTGCCCGTTTTTACCTGTC